>ERZ1673962.9-NODE-9-length-170477-cov-151.344116_pt1 | contig 170477 bp, 158 predicted proteins | sample MGYA00580188_ERZ1673962 | MGnify/ENA primary metagenome ERZ1673962 (study PRJEB41334, sample SAMN05608104) | rock metagenome | biome: terrestrial subsurface; feature: shale formation; material: shale | place: USA: Pennsylvania ...
TCTCGTTATCCAGCACTTCCAGCGACAGCTTTTCGTGGTCGGTCATGGCGTCCAGTACGGTGTCCAGCACGCGCCTGGGGAATAGGCCGTGCATCACCTGCTCCACAGAGTGATTGTTGACCTGGGCCATCACATCTTCCTGACGGCTGATGCGATTGGCGATGCCGGTGAGGAATTGCAGCTGATCCTCATCACTCACCTCGGCACCGAAGATATCGTTCAGCGCCTCGATGATTTCCGATAGCCGCTTCTTCTCCGGGTCATGGGGTTTGCCGCTGCCCAGTCCCGTGGCTGGATCGAGGCCATAGTCACCGCCCTCCTCACTCAGCCTCAGTTGTTGCTCGGCGCGCTTGGTCAGGCGGTAGTGGGTCAGTTGCAGCTCGCCCACGTCCACGTCTTCCTGATCAAGGCGATCCACGCGCAGCAGCGGATGCAGGTGCTTGGCGTACACGCACAGCTGCTCCAGCTCACGATCCTCATACGGGACGATCTGCGAGAGGAACTCGTACAGGCGCACAAAGCTCTGCAGGTTTTTCTTGAACAGGTCGAGCTGATCGACTTGCTCGCCAGCTTCTTTTACGGCCGCCTCGGCTTTCTTCACGCCAGCACTGTCGCCGTTCTTTTCAGCCGTGCGCTTAAAGTCCAGCGCCTGCTGGCGTGATTCCTGGGCCAGCTTGTAACGCTTGGCGAAGCGTTCCTTGGCCGGCGCGCAGTAGTAGCTGAGCTTGCTGGCGGCGGCCTTGGGGTCGAAGAAGGCCAGCGCGAACGCGGTCACCTCTTCCCAGTGGTAAATACCCTCGGCATCCAGCTTCTTCTGCAGGTCGTAGATGAGCTGCGGGTCGGTCACGTCGGTCAGCTCGGCCTTGGCGTAGTACGGCAGGAAGGCTTCGAGAATGTCCTGGGCGTCGTTGAAGAAGTCGAGGATGAAGGTCGGCTTGCTGTCGCCAAAGGTGCGGTTCAGGCGCGACAGGGTTTGCACGCAGTCCACGCCCTGCAGCTTCTTGTCCACATACATGGCGCACAGCTTGGGCTGATCGAAGCCGGTCTGGTACTTGTTGGCGGCGATCATCACGTTGAAGTCCTGGGTGTCGAAGGCTTCCGCCAGGTCGCGCCCGTTCAGGCCGGGATTGAGCAGGCTGCTGCTTTCCGTCACCTCTTCGGGGATCACCCCGTCTGGCAACACACTGCCAGAGAAGGCCACCAGCGGGTGCACATCGGTGTAGCCCATCTGCTTCACATAGGCCTGCACCGCCAGCTGGTAGCGCACCGCTTCCTGCCGGCTGCTGGTGACCACCATGGCCTTGGCCTGGCCGCCCAGCAGGTGGCGGATATTGGCGCGGAAGTGCTCGACGATCACCTCCACCTTCTGGCTGATGTTGTACGGATGCAGGCGCACCCAGCGCGCCAGCTTCATGCGCGCCTTCTTCGAGTCCACTTCCTCGTCGTCGCCGTCCGGGTGGGCGATCTTCCAGGCGGTGCTGTAGGTGGTGTAGTTCTGCAGCACATCGAGGATGAAGCCTTCCTCGATGGCCTGGCGCATGGAGTAGAGGTGAAACGCCTCGGGCTTGTTGTCGGCACTGGGCGGTAAATCCGGGTTGGCCGGGCGGCCGAACAGCTCCAGGGTCTTGGCCTTGGGCGTGGCGGTAAAGGCGTAGTAGCTGATGCGCTCGTTAGGCGCGCGGGCGGCCACGGCGGCGTCCAGCAGCTCTTCGGCGCTGATCTCTTCGGCCTCCGGTGCATCGCTACCGAGAATCTGCTTCAACTTGCTGGCCGATGAGCCGGTCTGCGAGGAATGCGCCTCGTCGGCGATCACCGCATAGCGGCCGCTGGCCAGTTTGGGGTACTTGTCCAGGGCATCGAACAGCGCCGGGAAGGTCTGGATGGTGACGATGATGATGCGCGTCTGCTCGGCCAGCGCCTCGGCCAGTTGTTCGGATTTGCTCTGGCTGCCGATGTCGCGGGTGATGCACCTGACCACGCCCTGGGCGTGCTCGAACTGGTAGATGGTGTCCTGCAGCTGCTTGTCCAGCACGGTGCGGTCGGTGATCACGATCACCGAATTGAACAGGCGCTGGCCCTCGGCATCGTAGAGCGAGGCCAACTGATGCGCCGTCCAGGCAATGGAGTTGGACTTGCCCGAGCCGGCGCTGTGCTGGATCAGGTAACGCTTGCCCGGCCCTTCAGCGCGGGTGGTTTCGATCAGTTTGTTCACCACTTCCCACTGGTGATAGCGCGGGAAGATCAGGGTTTCTTTGATGACGCGATTGCCGTCGGCATCCTCTTTCACACTCTTCTGCAGGTGCAGGAAGCGGCCCAGCACCTTCAGCCAGGCATCGGGCTGGAACAGGCGCTGCCACAGGTAGCCGGTGGCGTACTGGCTGTCATCCGGCGCGGGCGGGTTGCCGGCACCGCCGTCGAGGCTGCCGAGATTAAACGGCAAAAAGAACGTGTTCTTGCCAGCCAGCTGGGTGGTCATCGCCACCTCATCCTGGCTTACGGCAAAGTGCACCAGCGCGCCGCGCTTGAAGGTCAGCAGCGGCTCGGGCTTGCGCGTCAGCGGGTCTTTCACCGGGCGGTCGTAGCGGTACTGGCGCTTGGCGTTTTCCACGCTCTGCTTGAACGCGCTTTTCAGCTCCAGCGTGGCGACGGGGATGCCGTTAACGAACAGCACCAGATCCAGCCGTGGGTTGTACTCACCTTCACGATAATGCGGCGAATAGGACACCTCCGGCACCACGCGCAGGCGGTTGCACTGGTAGCGTTTAAGGGTGTCCGGGTTCATGCCGTGGTCGGGCTTGAAGCTGCACGCTTCGATCTTCACCCCCGGCAGTTTGAAGCCATGGCGCAGCACCTCCAGGGTGCCGCTTTGCTCCAGTTCGCGCACCAGCTTTTGCACCAGCACGCCTTCCGGGTTGTTCGGATTGGCCTTGGCGAACTTGTCCCAACGCTCTGGCCAAGCCGTCTTGAAGTAATCCAAGAAATCCTCGGTATAGAGCGCCGTGCGCCGGTCATAGCCGCTGGCGGGGCCCGTGAGCCAGCCCTGAGCGACCATGGCGGTGATGATGTCCTGCTGAAATTGCGCTTCCTTGCTGTCCGCCATTTAGTTGGCCTCTGCTACTGCTGGTTCGGGGACTTGGATACTGGCCGTTGGCTGCCAACCGCGCACATCAATCTTGCCGGTGACGGCGGCGGAGATCAGGGCGGAGCGGCGTTCTTTGAGCAAGTTGACTGACGCCTCTGCCTCGTTCAACAACTGCCCTATTACGGCTCTCATTTGCCGGATGTGCGCAAGAATCGGAGCCATCTCACCCAATGGCGGTACGCTTATCCAAAACCCCGCCAACTGCTCAAAGTTCAATCCCTCTCGTGCCGCACCTGTCTGTGAAATATCCACTTGATGCTTTGTCGGCGTAGCCTTGAGTGCCTCAGAAACCCAAGCAGCATTCTTCTTAGGCGAGGAAAGCCGTATGACACATACATGCTGGTTAACATTCGCCCTTCCGAAGTCTTCAGGAACAATACAGGTCCTACCAATTGACGCCCCTGTAATATTGATCAGTACATCTAGCGGCCTCACTCGAGACCATGCCATTTCTAAATCTGTTGCCTCATCAATAAACACGCAATCATCTAACCGAAGCTCTTCGTCATAAACGTTCTGACTTCGAATAAATGTCACGCCGTCAGCGACATAGGCATCAGCACCACCACTTGGCGTCTTTCCGCTTCCAATTCTGCTTGTAATGAAGGACAGCTTCGTAACCTCCCAATGCGCCGGCACTTCACCCAGCCACTCCACACCGGAGTCTTTCATCGGCACCGTAGGGTCGAGACCTTTGGTGACAGCGTGGGAGATCACGGCCTGGCGCTTTTCCTTGAGCAGTTCGATCAGACGCTGCTGCTCTGCGATCAGCGCGTCGATGCGGGCGGTTTCGTGGTCGAGGAAGCGGGCGATTTGGGTTTGTTCAAAACTTGGCGGAATGAGGGCAGGTAAAGCCCTGACCGAGTCAGTAGAAATACTCGCCTGATTAATCGCAGGCTTCGCTCTGCTTTCAACTTCTTGTCGGACATTTTTTGACTTCAGCCAATACAATAGCCACTCACTTGCAATGCTTGGAAGAGGCTGTATACGAAGCAAATTCATACCATGCAAAAGCGGGCGACCGCCTGAATAGATAGCGACATTGCCAACCATAGAAAGCGAATTGATATGGGAGAACAAAATATCACCGGCATTTAATAGAAAACGCCTGGCAACATCTTGAGGCCCAACGTGGCCGACTTTTTCAAAGTTAATCAGCCCGGCTGATATTGTTTCGATGCGACTCACCGCAACTGTATCTTCAGCCTCATCAACTTGATCGGCAGTGGTCCCATTTCCAACCGACTTGATTAGTCGCCTGAGACTTCCCACCTCCCAATGCTCAGGCACGTCCCCCAGCCACTCAACTCCGGAATCCTTGTAAGCCGGATACGTCGGAAAACTCATGCCGACAGCCCCTCAATCATCTGCTTGATCCGGTCGGTGCAGGCTTTCAGGTCGCGGTCGATCTCTGCCAGCGGGCGCGGCGGCTGGAATACGTAGAAGTGGCGATTAAAGGGGATCTCGAAGCCGACCACACCGACTTCGCCGTCCTGCGCATCCGTTTTGCTCTCGTCGATCCAGGCATCCGGCACATGGGGTTTCACTTCGCGCTCGAAGTAGTCGTACACCGACTCACCCAGCGGCACGTTCTCGTTGTCGCGCAGGCCGGCGTCGGCTTCTGGCTGCCCTTTGGTCATGCAGATATCCGCCTCGGGATCACGCTCGCTCAGGGCATTAAGGATGGCCTTCAGCTCCGGAGTGCTGGGGAATACGTCGTGGGCGTTGAGCGCCTTCTTCAGCAGTTTGCTGAACTGCTCGCGGTTGCGGTGCAGCTGGCTTTCGTCCATCGCCTGCAGGGCTTCGACCAGGCGCTGGCGGGCCGGCGCTTCCATCTTCTCGATGGCCTTTTCTTCCAGCACCTTTTCGATGCGCTCCGGGCTTACCTGGAAGTTCAGGCGCAGCGGGCGCTCGACGGTGATGCGCCGGTAGCCGAAGGCTTCGACGGGGAAGATCTTGCTCTGCGCGGTTTCTTCGAAGCGGCCATACAGGCGCACCAGTTCGTCGATCTGCTCCTCGGTGAGGTACTGGCGCTTGCTGCCCAGCGATTTGCGCATCTTGGCAAAGTGCTGGCTGCCGTCGATCAACTGCACCTTGCCCTGGCGCACGGCGGCCTTGTGGTTGCTCAGCACCCACACATAGGTGGCGATGCCGGTGTTGTAGAACATGTCGGTGGGCAGGGCGATGATGGCTTCGACCAGATCGTTCTGCAGCAGGTAACGGCGAATCTCCGACTCACCCGAGCCGGCGCCGCCGGTAAACAACGGCGAGCCGTTGAGGATGATGCCGATGCGCGAGCCACCTTCGCGCGGGTCACGCATCTTGCTGACCAGGTGCAGCAGGAACAGCAGCGAACCGTCGGACACACGCGGCAGGCCTGGCCCGAAGCGGCCGTTGAAGCCTTTTTCGCTGTGCTCGTCGGTGATCTGCTTCTGTACCTTCTTCCACTCCACGCCAAACGGCGGGTTGCTGAGCATGAAGTCAAAGCGGTTGTCGGCCAGTTGGTCGTCGGACAGGGTGTTGCCCAGCTTGATGCTGGTGACGTCCTGGCCCTTGATCAGCATGTCCGCCTTGCAGATGGCGTAGGACTCGGGGTTGAGCTCCTGGCCATGCAGCGACACGGTGACCTGCTGGCTGATGGACTGGATGTACTCGTCGCCCTCGGAGAGGAAGCCGCCGGTGCCGGCAGTCGGATCGTAAATGGTGACGATGCTGTTCGGCTTGAGTTTGTCGTCCTGCCCGGTGATTACCAGCGAGGTGGTCAGGTGCACGATATCGCGCGGGGTGAAGTGCTCCCCAGCAGTATCGTTGGAGCTTTCCGCGAACTTTCGGATCAGCTCCTCGAAGATGATGCCCATGCCGAAGTTGCTGATGCGCGCCGGACTCAGGTCGGTGGCGGCAAAGCGCTGCACCACCTGATACAGCAGGTTGGCGACAGAGAGCTGCTGTACGAAGTCCTCGAAGTGGAAGTGCTCGAAGATCTCGCGGGCATCCTTGCTGAAGGACTGCACGTAGCTCATGAGGTCGGCAGCGGTCTGGGTATCGGACAGCGTGCCCAGGGTCAGCTTGGAGGCATTGAAGAACTGCTGACCGGATGCGCGCAGCAGCAGGCGCTCCCGCACCAGATCAGACCGGCCTTCTTGCGCGTAGGACTCACGGATCACCGCTTCCTTGGTCGGCTCCAGCACACATTCCATACGCCGCAGCAGGGTGAACGGCAGAATGATGCGACCGTACTGCGACTGCTTGAAGTCACCGCGCAGCAGGTCGGCAATCGACCAGAGAAAGGCGGCCGTCTGGGAATGGTTTTCCGTGTTCACGCTACTGCTCCTTGGAATACGCGTAAAAACGCGAGTCTAACCTAGACGCCCGTCATCACCTCACGGCTCACCCGCACTGTTTGAATTTTCTCGACAGCATCGCGGAAGCCCGACTTGTGGATGCCCTGAGAAGTAATGAGCCTCTTATATAAGAGGAACTTTATCTGCTGTTCTCACGAGAGGAAATCTGCTGGCGAAACCTGGCCGGAGCGATCACAGGAGCACTTCGAAAAAAGTTAGGTTTTGGAGACTAAATTTGACCCAAAATCAGCGAAAGCTAACTAAAAGCCCTGCCATAACACAAGATCGAGAGGAAAAGCCGTGCTGAATAGGCTGTAAAGCCAACGATCGCAAGGGATCGACTGAAGATCGCAAAACGTGACTAAAAGCTAATAGCGCAGATAACCGTATTGAGCCATGGAGACGAGTGCCCGTGACGAAGAAGAAGTGGAGGAGGAAGAATCCCGCTGGGAAAAGCGGGTCAAAGCAATTGGGCAAAGCTACCGGAATGCTCCAGACAGGGCAAACCAACGTCCACGCAAATGGTGCTGGCACTTTGCCTTGATGTGCGTATTCTTGACACTCTGTGGCGTCAGCTTAATGACAGCCTGGTGATCCAGTCCAGAAGGCCTGATTCGCTTGACCATGATCGACTCTCAACACGCGCAGACAACAGCTACCGCCGCGCCATCCGCGCTTGGCAGGATGCTGGTGCGGTGTGCGCGCCTGTTGCTGCCCAAGCGGCTGGCCAATCATTTCCAGGCGCTGCGCTATTCGGCGATTGCCCTGGAGGCCATTGACGAACGAATTCTGATCAGCGATTTCAGTGGGCGCTTGCGTTTCCTCAACGGAGGGGCCGAAACCATGTTCGGCCTGCGCAATGGTGAGGCCTCGCGCTATCGCCTGCAGGAGCTGTTGCCTGGTCTGGACAAGCAGGCATTCGACGCCAGCAACGCAGAAGCCGATCTGTGTCTGGATATCGTGCGGGTTCTGCAGGGCGGCGAGTGGCGCATGTTTACCGTGACCCGCCGTGCCTTGTGCCAGGATGATGCAGGGCTGGTGGCGTCCGGGTTCGTCTGGGTGTTGCGTGACGTGACCCGCGAGAAGCAGGCGCAAAGTGCATTGGTCGAGCGCGAGCGCTTCTGGTCTGAAGTGTTGCGGGCCGTACCCGACACCCTTTATGTGCAGGATTTGTCGAGCGGCCAGCTGCTGTTCAGCAACAGCAATCTGGCCGTGCGGCTGGGCTATAGCGAGGAAGAGCGCGGGGCGGATGGCAATGCGTTCTGGCAGCGCATCTGTCATCCGGATGATGCGGAATACATCTGGCGGCTGCTGGCGCTACGTGGCTCGATGTCCGACGAGGTGGGGCAGGAATCGCTGTTGCGCTGGCGTCACCATGACGGAGGTTGGCGTTGGTTCAATATCAGCGAAAAGGTGCTGGCGCGTGACGAGCAGGGCCGCGTACAGCGCCTGATCGGGGTGGCTCGCGATGTCACTGCCAATGTCGAGCATAGCCACTCGCTGCGTGACAGCGAGCGCCGCTATCGCATGCTGGCCGGTAGCCTGCGGGATGTGATCTTCACCACCGACAGTGCGGTACGCATCAATTACATCAGTCCGGCAGTGCAGCCGGTGCTCGGCTATAGCCCGGAGTGGGCGCTGCAGCATGGTCTCGATCAGCTGGTCACCCGCTCGCGCCAGGCTGCACGTTTCTATGAGTTGATGCGTCGGGTGCGTCGTGCCTCCTTCAATGCCGAGGCGCTGGCCGAGCTGGGCGAGAATCTACGGGGCGAGACGCTGTATTTCGATTGCCGCGCCGCCGATGGGCGAATAGTGGCGATTGAACTGCGGGTCATGCTGCTCTGGGACGAGCACCAGCGCTTCGACGGCGCCCTTTGCATTGGTCGCGACATCAGCGAGCAGCGTCAGGCGGAAAAGGAGCTGCGTCGCGCCGCCACCGTATTCGAGCACTCCACGGCGGCCATTCTGGTTACCGATCCGGATGGCCGCATCGTCCAGGTCAATTCGGCATTTAATCGCATCACCGGCTATGGTGCCGATGAAGTGATGGGACGCTGGCCAACGATGCTTGGCGCGGATGTCGAGCAGAGTACCCAGATGGGTTTCATACTCGCTCAGATCGCCGAGAGCGGCAGCTGGGAGGGCGAGTTCTGGGTCAAGCGCAAGACGGGTGAGGCGCAGCCCTGCTGGGTCGGCATTACAGCCGTGCGCGATGACGAGAACGAGCTGGTCAGTTATGTCTGCTTCTTCAGCGATATGAGCGAGCACAAGGCCAGCGAGCGACGCATTCATCGTCTTGCCTACTATGACAGCCTGACGCAGCTGCCCAATCGCGCGCTGTTCCAGGACCGGCTCCACAGCAGCCTGCAGCTGGCTGCGCGCCACGCCAGCTGGGTGGTGCTGATGTTCCTCGACCTGGATCGCTTCAAGCCGATCAATGACTCGCTTGGCCATGCTGCCGGCGATCGCATGCTCCGGGAGGTTGCGGTGCGGCTTGAGGGTTGCGTGGAGGAAGGCGATACGGTGGCGCGCATGGGTGGCGACGAGTTCACCTTTTTGCTGCAACCGGTGGGTGGGCGCGATGAGGCGTTGTCCAGGGCGGTGCATGTGGCTGAGCGGGTTCTTGAAAGCCTGACCGTGCCTTTCGTGCTCTCGGGGCGCGAGTTCTTCGTCACGGCCAGCATCGGCATTGCGCTCGGTCCGCAGGACGGTAAGGACATGAGCCAGCTGATGAAAAACGCCGATACCGCGATGTACCACGCCAAGGAGCGAGGCAAGAACAACTTTCAGTTTTACCAGGCCGAAATGAACGCCAGCGCGCTGGAGCGTCTGGAGCTGGAAAGCGACCTGCGTCGTGCCATCGAACAACGCCAGTTCGTGCTGCACTACCAGCCGCAGTATCTGGCCGATGGCGTGACCCTGACCGGGGTCGAGGTACTGTTGCGCTGGTGGCATCCTTCCCGTGGGCTGGTGCCACCGGGTGACTTCATCCCGGCGCTGGAGGAGCTGGGGCTGGTGGTGGAAGTCGGTGACTGGGTGCTGGATGAAGCCTGCCGGCAGATAGCCGACTGGCAAGTCGCCGGCCTGAGGGTGCCAAGGGTTTCAATCAACCTTTCGGCACGGCAATTCGGCGATGGCCGGCTGGGCCAGCGCATTGCCGCGATCCTGCAGGCCAGGGGCATCGAGCCGTCCTGTCTGGAACTGGAGCTGACCGAGAGCATCCTGATGCGTGACATCAGCGAGGCGATGGATATGCTCGAATCACTCAAGCGGCTGGGGCTTTCGATCGCCATCGACGACTTCGGCACCGGCTATTCTTCCCTGAACTACCTCAAGCAACTGCCCATCGATGTGCTCAAGATTGATCGCACCTTTGTCGATGGGCTGCCGCAAAGTGAGCAGGACGGCCAGATCACCCGTGCGATCATCGCCATGTCGCACAGCCTGAACCTGTCGGTGATCGCCGAGGGCGTGGAAACCCAGGCGCAACTGGATTTTCTGCGCAAGCATGGCTGTGACGAAGTACAGGGCTTCTTTCTGGGGCGACCGATGCCGGCCGAGCAGTTGGCGCTGGCCTGTCTGGGTGGTCGCAGCGCCTGAGGGTGCAGGCATGTTCATGTTGCACATGACGACGCCTCATACCCGCGTCCCGGTGGATGAGGTAGAATCCGCGCCTCACTTTACATACCGCCAGCTGATTCTCAGAGGACTGCCATGTTCAGCCGTGATTTGACCCTCGCCAAATACGACGCCGATCTTTTCGCTGCCATGCAGCAGGAAGCCCAGCGTCAGGAAGACCACATCGAGCTGATCGCCTCGGAGAACTACACCAGCCCAGCCGTGATGGAAGCCCAGGGCAGCGTGCTGACCAACAAGTACGCCGAGGGTTATCCAGGCAAGCGCTACTACGGCGGCTGCGAATTCGTCGACATCGTCGAGCAGCTTGCCATCGACCGCGCCAAGGAACTGTTCGGCGCCGATTACGCCAACGTCCAGCCGCACGCCGGCTCCCAGGCCAACGCTGCTGTTTACCTGGCGCTGCTCAGCGCCGGTGACACCATCCTCGGCATGAGCCTGGCTCACGGTGGTCACCTGACCCACGGCGCCAGCGTTTCCTCCTCGGGCAAGCTGTACAACGCCGTGCAGTACGGCATCAACGACCAGGGCCTGATCGACTACGACGAAGTCGAGCGTCTGGCCGTCGAGCACAAGCCGAAGATGATCGTTGCCGGTTTCTCCGCTTATTCACAGCTGCTGGATTTCGCCCGCTTCCGCGAAATCGCCGACAAGGTTGGTGCCTACCTGTTCGTCGACATGGCTCACGTGGCCGGTCTGGTCGCCGCTGGCGTCTACCCGAATCCGGTGCCGTTCGCCGATGTGGTCACCACCACCACTCACAAGACCCTGCGCGGACCGCGCGGCGGCCTGATCCTGGCGCGTGCCAACGCCGAGATCGAGAAGAAGCTCAATTCAGCGGTATTCCCCGGTGCCCAGGGCGGCCCGCTGGAACATGTCATTGCCGGCAAGGCAGTGTGCTTCAAGGAAGCCCTGCAGCCGGAATTCAAGACCTACCAGCAGCAGGTGGTGAAGAACGCCCAGGCCATGGCTGAAGTGTTCATCCAGCGCGGCTTCGACGTGGTGTCCGGCGGCACTCAGAACCACCTGTTCCTGCTCAGCCTGATCAAGCAGGACATCACCGGCAAGGACGCTGATGCTGCCCTGGGCAACGCGCACATCACCGTGAACAAGAACAGCGTGCCGAACGACCCGCGTTCCCCGTTCGTCACCTCCGGTCTGCGTATCGGCACTCCGGCCGTTACCACTCGCGGCTTCGGCGAGACCGAGTGCCGTGACCTGGCCGGCTGGATCTGCGACATCCTCGACAACATGGGCGACGAGTCGGTGATCGACGCGGTCCGCGCCAAGGTCGAAGCGGTCTGTGCCAAGTTCCCGGTCTACGGCAACTAAGCGTTCGAACGCTGCATCGGAAAGCCCGCGAAAGCGGGCTTTCTGCTGTCTGCAGGTGGCAAGTGCGTACATCTTGATTCTGGTCGTCGTGACACATGTCCGACGCGCTAGACTGCCATCACCTGCCCGCCTGGAGTACGACGCATGTTCAAGCGCGCCACTGGTGTGATCCTGCCGCCGCCGGTCATCTATCTGCTGTTTCTCGCCGCTGCCTGGCTGTTGGAATCGGTGTTGCCAATCGCGCTGCCGGAGAACCTCTGGACGGACTACATCGGCTGGGGGCTGATCGACGCGGGCGTACTGCTGATGCTTTGGGCCGGACTGCTGATGCTGTGGCGCAAGACCACGGTCAACCCCTACGGCAAGCCTGCCAAACTGCTGGAAGAAGGGCCGTTCCGTTTTTCACGCAATCCCATTTACCTGGCCGACAGCCTGATCTATTGCGGTATCGCACTGCTGTGGAGCAGCCTCTGGCCATGGCTATTGCTGCCGGCGCTGATCTACAGCATGCAACGCGGGGTGATTGTGCATGAGGAAAGATTGCTGACTCGGCTGTTTGGCGAGGCGTATGGTAACTATTGCCAGCGTGTTCGCCGCTGGCTGTGACAGCGGCGTGCCTGCGGGCATGACGATACAGTGATTGAGGAGTAATTTTTGATGAGCAATACCCCCAGCGAACGCCGACGCTTTCAGCGCTTCGCCTTCGATGCTGAAACCGAGCTGGTGCAGGGCGCGCGACACTGGACGGTTGAACTGCACGACCTGTCGCTCAAGGGCCTGCTGGTGCACCGACCGGCAGACTGGGATGTCGAGTCCGCGCAATCGCTCGAAGCGCGGATACGGCTGTCTGCTGACACCGAAGTGCGCATGACGGTCGAGATGACGCGCACCGATGGCGAACTGGTCGGGCTGGTCTGCCGGCACATCGATGTCGACTCGATCAGTCATCTGCGGCGGCTGATCGAACTCAATCTGGGTGATGAAGCTCTGCTCGAGCGCGAGCTGGCGGCGCTGGGGGAGCCCTGATATCCGCTTCAGTGGAGCAGCTTCAGCGCGAACTTCGCGGATAAATCCGCTCCCACAAAAGCAGGATGCTCCATTAATTCGTAACAGGGACGTGGTCTATTCGAACAGCGCATCCAGCGCCTGATCCAGGCGCGTCACGGCGATGACCTGCAGACCGGCTGGCGCTTCCTTGGGCGCATTGGCCTTGGGCACGATGGCGCGCTTGAACCCGTGCTTGGCGGCTTCCTTCAGGCGCTCCTGGCCGCTGGGAACAGGGCGGATCTCACCGGAAAGGCCGACTTCGCCGAACACCAGCAGATCGCTGTCCAGCGGCCTGTTGCGCAGGCTGGAAATCACCGCGGCCATAAGCGCCAGATCCGCCGCCGTCTCCAGCACCTTGACGCCGCCCACCACGTTGACGAACACGTCCTGATCGTAGGTCGGGATGCTGCCGTGCCGATGCAGCACGGCCAGCAGCATCGCCAGGCGGTTCTGATCCAGGCCCAGGGTGACGCGACGCGGGTTGGCCAGGTGGCTGGTATCGACCAGCGCCTGCACTTCCACCAGCATCGGTCGGGTGCCTTCCCAGGTGGCCATGACCACGCTGCCGGGCACCGCCTCCTGGGCGCGGGTGAGGAAGATCGCCGACGGGTTGGTGACCTCCTTCAGACCCTTGTCGGTCATGCCGAATACGCCTAGCTCGTTGATCGCGCCGAAGCGGTTCTTCACCGCTCGCAGCAAGCGCAGGCGACCGTCGGATTCACCCTCGAAATACAACACGGTATCGACCATGTGTTCCAGTACGCGCGGCCCGGCCAGCGCGCCTTCCTTGGTGACATGGCCGACGAGGAAGATCGCCGTGCCGCTCTGCTTGGCGAAGCGCACCAGCAGCGCCGCGCTTTCCCGTACCTGGGCGACGCCGCCGGGTGCGGACTGCAGCTGTTCGGTAAAGATGGTCTGGATCGAGTCGATCACCATGACCTTGGGTTTTTCCCGTCGGGCGGTGGCGATGATGGATTCGATGCAGGTCTCGGTCATGACCTTCAACTTGTCCTGCGGCAGATCCAGGCGCCGGGCGCGCATGGCTACCTGTTGCTGGGACTCCTCGCCCGTGACATAAAGTGCGGGGAAGCGCTGGGCGATGGCGCACAGGGTCTGTAACAGGATGGTGGATTTGCCGATGCCCGGATCGCCGCCGATCAGCACCACCGAGCCGTCCACCAGCCCGCCGCCAAGGACGCGGTCCAGCTCGCCGGAAGCCGTGGAGAAGCGCGGCACTTCCTCGACGCTGACTTCGGCCAGGGTTTTGATATTGGCCTGATCGCCAGCCCAGCCGGCGCGCCCGGAGGGCGGTGCGGCACCGTCGATGATGGTTTCCACCAGGGTATTCCAGGCACCACAATCACCGCATTGCCCGGCCCACTTGGGAAAGGTCGAGCCGCATTCGGTGCAGCCGTACATGCGCTTGGCCTTGGCCATGGGAACTCCGGGTCGTGGAAGGGGAGTCGCATGATAGCGGCTGACTTGATTGTCATCAGCCACAAGTGGCGCGCGAATGGCCAGACTGTGCGCAACCGATCAGGAGTGAACCGCCATGCGCCATCTGTTGTTTTTACATCTGCTGGGGGCCAGCGTCTGGGTCGGCGGGCATCTGGTGCTGCTGTTCGGCGTGCTGCCCAGGGCCATGCGCGAGCGCGATCCGCAACCGGTGCGCAATTTCGAGCAGATTTACGAACGTATCGGTATTCCGGCGCTGTTGGTGCAGATCATTACCGGGTTATGGATGGCCAGTCTGTGGCTACCCCACTCGCAATGGTTTGGCGGATCGCCCATCGCTCATCTGATACAGGCCAAGCTGGTGCTGCTGGGCTTCACTGCGCTGCTCGGCGTACATGCCCGCCTGGCGCTGATTCCGAAGCTCGACGCCCAGCGCCTGCCGCAGCTGGGGCTGCACATTCTGCTGATTACCCTGACGGCAGTAGTTTTCGTCTGGGTGGGGGCGGGGTTCAGGTTTGGTGGGCTTCTGTAGGGGAGGTTGCGCCTTGGCTAAACCGGCCTGCGACAGACGAAGCCTTTACCTCGCGAGGGAGTTATGCCCAAAGAAAAGCCCGCCGTGATGGCGGGCTTTGCGGATGTCCCTCGGCATTTAGCCGCCGCAACCACCACAGCAGCTGCCGGAGGCGTGCTTGAGGCTCTTGGCAATGTCGCTTTTCAGTGAAGCGTGTTCCTGTTCGAGTGCCTCAAGTGCTGTGCCGTCCAGGTTCTCACTGCCTTCCAGGCGCTGGGTCAGTGCTTCGTAAGCTTCGGCCTTACGGGCGAAGATCGGGTTTTCCTGACAGAGCTTCTGCAGTTGCGCGCTCTTTTCAGGGAAGTCTTTACTCAGGGATTGAAGTTCGAGGTGCATGAGAGCTGCTCCGGGTTGTAAAGTCGCTACCTTATAGCCGGTGCAGGCATTCACCGGTTGACGGCGATCAAGCGAGCGATATCCTCCCGCCCCAGTCGTCGGACAGCGACTGCTCTGGCAGGCCTTCCGAAGGGCGCCTATGCTCTACGACGGTTGTTTTGTCGCATTTCGACGGCACATAGATGCAAGCCCATTAGCACAAGGATTTTTCGATATGAGTCTGATCAGCGAATTCAAGGCGTTTGCCGTCAGGGGCAATGTGATCGACATGGCCGTGGGCATCATCGTCGGCGCAGCGTTCACCAAGATTGTTTCCTCCTTCGTTGCGGACGTGGTCACGCCACCACTGGGGATTCTGATTGGTGGGGTGGACTTCTCCGATCTGGCCATCGTGCTCAAGGAGGCCGTGGGCGATACACCGGCGGTCACGCTGAGTTACGGGAGTTTCCTCCAGACGATATTCGACTTCACCATCGTGGCCTTTGCGATCTTCCTGGCGATCAAGGCCATCAACCACCTCAAGCGCAAGGAAGCCGAAGCACCCTCGGCACCACCGGCGCCCTCGAAGGAAGAGATACTGCTGACCGAAATCCGTGATGCGCTGCGTGCGCAGAACCGGCCCTAGCCGGCCGTATTCATCGGCCTGCTAACGCACCACCAGCCGCCTGAGCCAATCCAGCAGAACGGTAGGCAAGAGTTCGGGGCGAGGCAGCAAGGCATACTGCCCGGCCCCGAAAATGCCGGGCAGGTAGCTGGCGGCCTGGCGATCAATGGTCAGGCAGAAGGTCGAAATGCCTTGCAGTGACGCTTCGGTGACAGCCTGGCGCATGTCCTCTACGCCGTAGCGTCCTTCATATTCATCCTTGTCATTCGGTTTGCCGTCCGATAGCAGCAGTAGCAGGCGGTGACTGGCGGCTTGCTGCATGAGGCTGCTACTGGCATGACGGATGGCGGCCCCGGCACGGGTGTAGTGCTCGGGTTCCAGTGCGCTGATGCGCAGCGTCACGTCATTGCTGAAACGCTCGTCGAACCCCTTGAGCTGCCGCACGATCACCGCATCCGGGCCTTCACCGGAGAACGCCTGCACGGCATAGGGCTCCCCCATGCCTTCCAGGGCAATACAGACCAGCAGCAGCGCTTCGCGCTCCACGTCGATGATGCGCCGGTTGGCCGATATCCAGCCGTCGGTCGAGCCGCTGATGTCGATCAGCAGGGTGATGGCCAGATCCCGCTCCGCAGTGCGGCGGGTCTGGTACAGCGCGTCGGACAGCGAGCCACCGGCACGGAAGTCGGCGTAACTGTCGATATAGGCGCCCAGGTCGATTTCGTCACCATCCAGTTGCCGCCTGCGGATGACACGCCGGGCGCAGAGCATCTCGAAGTGCCGCCTGATCTGGCCAAGCAGCGAGCGATGCTCCTCCAGCGTGTTATCCACCCATTGCTGGGAGCCGGGCAGATTGGGCAGCACCCTGACGATGGCGCCGGGCTGGCGGTAATGCCGGGCGCGGTAGTCCCATTCGGGATAGTGGAATCCGTGACCTTCGGCCTTGGCGCGCTTGAGCTGCATAAGCGTATTGGCGTCCGGGGGATCATCGGAGATCAGCACCTCCTTCGGCCTGCCTGGCGTTGCGACCAACCGTGCCTCGGGCAGCTCTGAGAGCATGTCGCCGTATTCGTCGGCGCTGATGTCCTCGTCGCGGTCCACGGGCCGGTTCATGCCCAGGGGGTCTTCGGCGTGCTGGTGCGGCTCGTCCGCCTGGACCATGAACAGGCCTTCGTTGTCGTCATCCTCGTCTTCTTTCGCCTCGCGCACTTGCGGGCGGCGAGGGAGGCTGGCGCTGCGTGGTGCCGTGCCAGTTGGGTCGCTATTGTCTGCTGAGGACTCCTGCGTCAGCCTGGCCTTGGCACCGCTGACGGGTGCATGCAGGGTGCCGGTCCACCAGTCCCGGAGCAGCGGGGCATTGCCGCCGGAACGGTCTTCGACTGACAGTCCCAGATCGGCGAGCAGCGCTTCGGCCAGCAGCAGTGATTGCGCGGGCGATTCGCTCAGCGGGAAGCCTTCCGGGGCATTGCCGCATTGGCTGTCGAGCAGTTGCCTGAGCAGGATTTCCAGCGGTTGGCGTGCGCGGGAAAAGTCCGAAAGCGCCGGGCGCCGTTGCAGGCAGAGTTGGCGTAGCCGCTCGATGGCCGGTGCCATGCCGGGCAGCGCTTGTGCCAGCTGCTCATCCACCGCCCAGGCTTCCAGCAGCAGATAGGCGTCCGCGAGCAGCGCAGGCAGTCCGGACGGGAGCGCTTCGGCACTGCCGCGCTGGGCGCGCAGCGCCTGTTGCAGCGCTATCACCCGATAGGCTTCACCGCCGCAGTCAAGGTCCGTGAGGCCCGAATCCGCGGGCAGCCACAGGCGCTGGCCATCGGTGCCAGGGAGGGGTTGATGTTGCCAGGGTGCCTGAACTTGCCGGAAGCAACGCGCCAGCAAGGTTGGCAAGGCCGGAGGCTGAGCAATCCTGATCGGGTAACTGGTGCCGGTCACTGCCGTGATCAACAGGTCCAGGCGCGGTGCAACATCGGTCAGCGCGGCGGTCGGCGGGCCTTTGGGCAGCGGACGATAGCGTCGCCACAGCTTTTGCGCATAGATGGTCGCATGGCGCGCCGCGTCGCTGACCAGCTCTTCGGCTTCGGCCATGGTGATCGGCTAGACGAAGGTGCCGTCAACCAGATCGCGCAGGGCGCAGACCATGGACGGCTCATCCGACAGGGGCGAGACAATAGCGGCGTAACAGGCTTCGCGTATGGGGATGCCGCATCTGGTGAGTGAGCCTGCGGCGATCAGCAGACGCGTACTCGGCACTTCAGCCAGGCCCCGGTCACGCAACTGACGGATGCGTTCGGCCAGGCTGACCAACCCTCTGGCAATAGAGGGTTCGACGGCGCTTTCACGCTGCACGATCAGCGCTTCCTGTTCGGCTGCGGGAAAATCCAGGTCCATGGCGACGAAGCGCTGGCGGGTGCTGGGCTTGAGGTCCTTGAGCATGCGCTGGTAGCCGGGGTTGTAGGACACCACCAGCTGGAAGCCGGGCGCGGCAGCAATGTTTTCGCCGGTCTTGTCGATGGGCAGCGTGCGCCGGTAATCGGTCAGCGCATGCAGCACGACCACGGTGTCCTGGCGTGCTTCGACGACTTCATCCAGGTAGCAGATTGCACCTTCGCGCACGGCGCGGGTCAAGGGGCCATCCTGCCAGACGGTGCCGTCATGGCGGATCAGGTAACGTCCGATCAGGTCGCTGGCTGCCAGGTCGTCGTGACAGGGGATGGTGATCAAGGGTCGGCCAAGCCGCCAGGCCATGTGTTCGACGAAGCGGGTCTTGCCGCAGCCGGTCGGTCCCTTGAGCATGACCGCCAGGCCTCGTGCATGGCACTTCTCGAACAAGGTCACTTCATTGCCGGACGGCTGATACCAGGGCTCTTCCGTTGCCGGGCGTGTAGCCAGGCTGCGTGCGGCCTGATCCATGCCCACCTCAGAGCGTCCGGTCGATAGCTGTGCCGCTGTTCACCGCCGCCTGTTCGTCGGTCACCGGCTCGAAACGCGGGCGGTAGCGGAAGAAGTCGAAGATATACAGCCCCACGCCCGTGGCGAAGATGCTGGCGGTTGAGATCAGCATGACAAAGTGGATCTGGATCTTCAGCTGCACATCCAGATAGCCCATGCCCATGATCCGCTCCAGATACACCTGACCGATGCCGGCGGTGGCGAAGGAAAGGGTCATGCCGAACATGCCCGCCAGCTGCAGCCAGAACGCCCAGTAGCCAATGGTGGTGCCCTGGTCGGGACGTTTGTGGGTAAGTGAGGGCAGGGCGTAGCTGATCATGGCCAGGACGATCATCGCGTAGGCACCGTAGAAAGCGGCGTGGCCATGCATGGCGGTGATCAGGGTGCCGTGGGTCCATTTGTTGATGCTCGGCCAGGTGTGGGCCAGGCCCAGCAGGCCGGCGCCGAACAGGGTGAACACGGTGCTGCCCAGCGTCCAGTGCAGCGCCAGTATGTTGGGATGCCGCAGCCCCGAGCGGCGCATGGCGCCGTAGGCATACATGGCCATGCCGACGATGGCCAGTGGCTCCAGCGCGCTGAAGAAGCCGCCGATCGGCAGCCAGTAATAGGGGACGCCCACCCAGTAGTAATGGTGGGCGGTGCCGAGGATGCCGGCGATGAAGACCAGGCCGACAATCACGTACAGCCACTTCTCCAGCACCTCCCGGTCGGCGCCGGACAGGCGGATCAGCAGGTAGGCGAGGAAGGCGCCCATGATCATCATCCACACGCCTTCGACCCATAGGTGGATGGTCCACCAGCGATAGAAGATCGACACCGTGTAGTTCTCGTAATGCAGCAGCGCGGGGAAGAACAGCACCGCGGAGCTGACCAGCCCCAGCAGCAACACGCCTTCGGTGGTGGTGAAGCGCCCGGACTTCTTGATCGTCATGCCGATGTTGTAGAGGAAGATCAGCATGCAGATGACGATCACGATCTTGTGCGGCAGAGGCTGCTCCAGCAGTTTGTTGCCGGTGCCGTAGCGGAACAGATAACCGATGATGGCGGTCACGCCCATGGCGGTCCACAGACCGAGCTGGATATAGGCGAGCTTGGTGCTGTAGAGCTCGGTACGCGACTCGTCGGGCACCATCCAGTAGGTTGCACCCATGAAGCCGGTGAGCACCCAGACGATCAGCAGATTGGTGTGGATCACCTTGGTGACGTCGAACGGCAGGATGTACAGCAGTGGGTCCGGCCCCAGGTATTTGGCCGCCGAAAGCAGGCCGAATACCAGTTGCAGGCCGAACAGCACCATGGCGACGGCGAAATACCAGTAAGCGACTGACTGTGATCTATAGCGCATGGCCAATCCCCTGCAAGGTGCCGCTCCGCCGGGTGGTTGCCCGAGGCGGAACAGCTTTTATTTGAATGACGCCAGGTAAGCGATCAAATGATCCAGCTGCTCGGGTGTCAGTGAGTCGGCATAGGTGGTCGGCATGAAGGACGTGCCGCCCGCCGAATACATCTCGCCGGGATACAGATAGGCGCTGGGCTCGACGATGGATTCGCGGATATAGGCTTCGACGCTGTCGGCGCTGCCCTGGTAATCCGCCGAGGCCATTATCTTCTCGGCCCGTGATGCCAGGCCGGCCAGGGTTGGCCCGGCGAGATTCACCCCGGGGGCGATCGAATGGCAGGCATGGCAGGCCGGGGATGCCGTGCGGAAAACCGCTTCGCCCAATGCAATCGGGTCTTCGCCGCCACTGACCGGACGGGCGCCGGGTGGCAGCTGTTCGGCCGTATGGCCGGGGCCGGAGGCATCCTGCTGTGCCAGAGTCAGGTCGGTGCCGGGAATCGAGGAACCGGTGACCAGAATCGGTCGTGGCGGCCAGCCCTGGTTGTCGACGTTGGCAACCCACTCGAAAAAAGCGATCAGCCCCGCAATCTCCTCGTCGGTGAGATTCTGGTTGGGCATCAGGCGGCGGTGGCGCTGCTCGTCATAGAACCTTTCCGGGTTCTTGAGAAAGGCCGTGAGGTAGGGCGCGCCGCGGTGCTGGGCGATCTTTGTCAGGTCCGGTGCGTAATAGGCGCCCTCGCCGAAAATGGTATGGCAGTTAATGCAGTTCTTCTCGTGCCAGACATCCTTGCCCCGTGTGACTTCGGGCGTGATGCTGGCGGCATTGGTCAGTTCCGGAAACTGCCGATGGCTGTCCAGCGTAAGCCCAAGAAAGGCCACGACTGCGATGGCAGTGGAGATGATGGCGAAGGAGCGGGTTTGTCGCTTGTTCATGGGAGCGCCTCAACGGCTGGTCAAACGCCGATGCCTGTCCAGTAGACGATGCCGATGCCACCCGCGTAGAGAATGGCGGCGAGCATCAACCCCAGGACCACGTGACTGAGTATTCGGAACGCTTTTTCCACGGTCGCATTCTCCCGAGAAGGGTGTGGTGCCTGGAACAGTCGAACCGGGACTGTCAGGTATTGCGGGGCAGTCGCTGGATCGTGACCAGGATGACGGCGTCGGCAATTATCTGCAGCGCATGTTCGACGCTCTCGGCCAGGTACATCAGTTCATTGTCCTGAAGGGTCTGCCAGCGACTTTCTACCTGGACTTCAATGACGCCTTGAAGACAGTGGATGGTGATGGGGCCGGCCACTGCATGGCTGGGTACGACGTGACCGGCCTTGAGCACCAGGCGCATCACCTCAAGGCTCGGGGTGCTGACCAGCGCCTGTGAGCGTAGCTCGGGAAACGGATCTGCCCTGAGCAGGCTGATAGCCTCGCCGGACTGTGCATGTTTCAGTGCCATGGCGCTCCGACCGATACGCTTTGTTTCAATTGAGGCTAGTGAAGGGATCGGGAACTGTCCAACGACTGAGGGATGAGCGGTTCGCTCGCTGAAGCGGGGAGTGGCAGAAGGTGATGCCCGGCGCATTGCACGCCGGGCATCGGAGGGACTTATTCCGGCTTCGGAGTAGTCGCAGTGCTCATCGGCAGGATCGGATAGGCGACCTGCGGCTGATCACCGGTCAGGCTGTGAAGGAAGGCGGTGATGGCCTTGACTTCGTTGTCCTTGAGCTGACGGCCCAGCTGGCTGTCACCCATGATGGCCACGGCCTGCTCCAGGTCCCAGACCTCACCGCTATGGAAGTAGGGCGGCGTCAGTGCGATGTTGCGCAGCGGGGCAGCACGGAACACGTACTCATCGCCGGCGGTGTTGGTCACGGCGAAGCGACCCTTGTCGCCTTCAGGCAGTACGTCTGCGCCCGGCTTCTTGATCACGCCGAAGGGGAAGTAACCCTGGCCGCCGACGTTGACGCCGTTGTGGCAGGCGATGCAGCCGGCATCCATGAACAGGGCCAGACCTTCCTTCTGCTGGGCATCGAGCGCCTTGTCGTCACCCTTGAGGAAGCGGTCGAACGGCGAGTTGGGTGTGGTCAGGCTGACTTCGAAGGCTTCCAGTGCATAGGCCATGTTGTCGAAGCTGACCGGATCCTTGTCCTTGGGAAAGGCTTTCTTGAACTCGGTTACGTACTCGGGAATGCTCTTGAGGGTCGCAACAACCCGGTCAGGCGTGTTGTTCATCTCAACGCTGGCCTGGACCGGACCCTTGGCCTGCTCCTGCAGGTCCTTGGCGCGGCCATCCCAGAACTGCGCGGCGTTGAACACGGCGTTGAGCACGGTTGGCGAGTTGCGCGGGCCTTTCTGCCAGCCGTGGCCGATGGAGGTGGTGACGTTGTCGCTGCCGCCGATGCTGAGGTTGTGGCAGGTGTTGCAGCTGATCACGTGGCTGCGCGACAGGCGCGGATCGAACCACAGTTTATGGCCCAGAATGGCCTGATCTTCGCTGACGGCATGACCACGGACTTCGGTGACCTTGTCCGGGATCGGCTTGAAAATGGAGTTGGCACGCTCGCGCAGTTCGTCGGCATGGGCGCTGCCGGCAATCATTAGGAGGCTACCGAGCAGCAGGAGCGCTGTGGGTCGCATTGTTTATTCCTCTATCGGTGTTGGCTGACGCTAGGAGGCGTCATTTGTATAGGGGTTGAGTTGATTTGCATCAAGCGAGGCCGAGGAAGGCTTTTAGAAAAATGTCTCGATTTGTAACAGGTTGCACGGGATGCCTTTTTAGCCAGCCTTGCGGCTCGGCGGAGGCATCGCCAGAATGGCGTCACTTTTGTGGCCTGAGAGCCACCCAGCAAGGATTTCCAATGCCCCAGACTGTCGCTGCCGGCCTGCGCCTGGCGCCCGATGCACTGACTCGCCCCTTCAAGCCCGATCAGTTCGACTTCAAGACAACCGATGAGCTTGAGCCTTTTCTTGGTGTTCTTGGCCAGGAGCGAGCCGTCGAGGCTCTGCAGTTCGGCGTGGCGATGCCGCGTCCGGGCTACAACGTCTATGTGATGGGCGAGTCCGGTACCGGGCGCTTCTCCTTTGTGCGTCGTTATCTTCGGGCGGAAGGCAAGCGGCTCGACACGCCTTCGGACTGGGTCTACGTAAATAATTTCGACGAGCCGCGCGAACCACGGGTACTTGAGTTGCCCCAGGGCGGGGCCAGCACCTTTATTGCGGATATCGGGCAACTGATCGACAACCTGTTGGCGACTTTCCCCGCGGTGTTCGAGCACCCCAGCTTCCAGCAGAAGAAGAGCGCCATCGATCGCGCCTTCAATCAGCGCTACGACAAGGCGCTGGACGTGATCGAGAAGCTGGCGCTGGAGAAGGAAATCGCCCTCTATCGCGACAGCGCCAACATCGCCTTCACGCCCATGAAAGACGGCAAGTCCATGGACGAAGCCGAGTTTGCCCAGTTGCCCGAAGCCGAGCGCGAGCGTTATCACGCGGACATCTCTGCGCTGGAAGTGAGCCTGAACGAAGGCCTGGCCAGCCTGCCGCAATGGAAGCGCGAATCCAGCAATCAGCTGCGCCAGCTCAATGACGAGACCATTAGCCAGGCGCTGCAGCCGCTGCTGGCGCCGCTCTCGGAAAAGTATTCCGAGAACGCCGGCATCGAAGCCTACCTGCAGGCGGTGCAGGTCAACCTGCTGAAAACCGTGGTCGAGCAGCTGGTGGACGAAAATCATCCCGAGGCGCACAACCGCCAGCTGCTCGAAGAACAGTACAGCCCGAGCCTGGTGGTCGGCCATGCGCAGGATGGCGGTGCACCGGTCGTGTTTGAGCCGCATCCAACCTACGACAACCTCTTTGGCCGCATCGAATACAACGCCGATCAGGGGGCGCTCTATACCAGTTACCGCCAGCTGCGACCGGGCGCGTTACATCGCGCCAATGGCGGCTTTCTGATGCTCGAAGCGGAAAAGCTGCTCAGCGAGCCCTTCGTCTGGGAGGCGCTCAAGCGGGCTCTCCAGTCGAGCAAGTTGAAGATGGAGTCGCCGCTGGCCGAGCTGGGCCGGCTGGCTACGGTCACCCTGACGCCGGAAGTCATTCCGCTCAAGGTCAAGATCATCATCATCGGTTCACGTCAGCTGTACTACACCCTGCAGGACCTTGATCCGGACTTTCAGGAGATGTTCCGGGTACTGGTGGACTTCGACGAGGACATTCCGCTGGCAGAGGACAGTCTGGAACAGTTCGCCCAACTGATGAAAACCCGTACCTCGGAGGAAGGCATGGCACCGCTGACCGCCGCAGCGGTCGCGCGACTGGCGACGCACAGTGCACGTCTGGCCGAACATCAGGGGCGTCTGTCTGCGCGTATCGGTGACCTGTTCCAACTGGTCAGTGAGGCGGATTTCATTCGCCAGCTGGCCAGTGATGAGGTGACCGATGTCGGCCATATCGAGCGCGCCCTCAAGGCCAAGGCCACGCGTACCGGGCGTGTTTCGGCGCGGATTCTCGACGACATCCTCGCCGGCGTCATTCTGATCGACAGCGAAGGCGCGGCCATCGGCAAATGCAACGGGCTGACCGTGCTGGAAGTCGGTGATTCGGCCTTCGGCATGCCTGCGCGCATTTCTGCCACCGTCTATCCGGGTGGCTCGGGAATCGTCGATATCGAGCGTGAGGTCAATCTGGGGCAGCCGATCCACTCCAAGGGCGTGATGATCCTGACCGGCTATCTGGGCAGCCGTTATGCCCAGGAGTTTCCGCTGGAAATCTCGGCGAGTATCGCGCTGGAGCAGTCCTATGGCTATGTTGATGGCGACAGCGCCTCGCTCGGTGAATGCTGTGCGCTGATCTCGGCCATCTCGCGCACGCCGCTCAAGCAGTGTTTCGCCATCACCGGTTCGATCAACCAGTTCGGTGAAGTGCAGGCCGTCGGGGGGGTGAACGAGAAGATCGAAGGCTTCTTCCGTCTTTGCGAGGCGCGTGGCTTGACCGGCGAGCAGGGTGCAATCATTCCCTTCGCTAACGTCACCACGCTCATGCTCGAAGAGCGGGTGCTGGAGGCTGTACGTCAGGAGCGCTTCCATATCTACGCCGTGCGCCATGTCGATGAAGCGCTTTCGCTGCTGGTCGGTGAAGAAGTTGGCGTCTCGGATACGCAAGGCCGTTTCCCCAAGGGGAGCGTCAATGCACGCGTGGTCGAGCGCCTGCGCGATATTGCCGAAATCGGCCTTGAAGACGACGACAAGGGCGAGACGGCAGCTGTCGCGGAGGCGAAGGCCGCCGTTGACCCTGCCAAGGGCTGAGTGATTGAGCGGTATCTGAGCGGAACGTTACGGCGCGCGGCGGGTCTGGAGAAATAGAGAGTCTGCACTCTCTATCCACAAGGTTATCCACAGTGTCAGGGGATAAACCGGTTGGCCCGCCGATTCGCTCGGAAAGACGGTGCGCAACCGAGCGCGAGGGTTACCGTCATGCCGAACAACCTGTGTCTGAATCGTCAGTGCCTGGGGCTGGTCACTCGAATCGAATGCGCCATCTGGCCCGTGGCGGGCGCGAATGGCCTTTGGACTCTGCTCTGCGCCGCTGGTATAGACGGCTCGCAACCCACGGCGATCCGCGTGCAGGGCCCGTTCCGCGGGCTTCGGGCTGCCGAGTCGGTGCTTGAGGCCATCGCCAGCAGCCTTCATGAGCAGGGCTATAGCATGGAAGATTCGCTGCCGATCTGGCAATTGCACATGCGCGCCGAATTACGCAAGGTCAACGCCGATCAGGCGCGCTTTCTGCGTGGCTGGGAATCACGGCCATAGGCTGAAAGTCCAGGTGATCCGGACAAATTCGACAGTATTTCCCGCTTCTTCATAGCGGCAACAGATTTGTTATCCACAGCCAGCTGCCCCTCGCGGGGGCTTGTTTGCGCCGGATCGCTACGTATACTCGCCAGCCCGTTTTTCCCGTGGACGATGTCATGGAACGCTTCATCGAAAACACTATGTATGCCGCTCGCTGGTTGTTGGCGCCCATCTATTTCGGCCTGGCATTCGCGCTGCTGGCGCTGGCGATCAAGTTCTTCCAGGAAATCTGGCACATCCTGCCGATGATCCTGTCGCTGAGTGAAGGTGACCTGATCCTCAAGCTGCTGTCGTTGATCGACATGGCGCTGGTCGGCGGTCTGTTGGTCATGGTGATGCTGTCAGGCTACGAGAATTTCGTTTCCCAGCTGAATGTCGACAAGGGGGGTGAGAAGCTCGACTGGCTGGGCAAGATGGATTCCGGCTCGTTGAAGATGAAGGTGGCTGCCTCCATCGTCGCCATCTCCTCGATACATCTGCTGCGGATGTTCATGAATGCCCAGCAACTGCAAAGTGAACAGCTGAAGTGGTACGTGATCATCCACCTGACCTTCGTGGTGTCGGCGTTCGCCATGGGCTATCTGGACAAGCTCACCAAGCACTGAGTCGATGCGGCATGTGGCGGGGTGGCGGTCATGCTGTGCTAGTCTGTGCGCCCTTTTTTCCAGCGGAGCCCAGGCATGACCGACCTTAACCTGTCCACCGACGAAACACGCGTTAGCTACGGCATCGGCCGCCAGCTGGGCGATCAGCTGCGAGACAACCCGCCGCCCGGTGTAAGTCTCGATGCGGTGATCGCGGGTATTCGTGATGCCTTTGCCGGTGCGGCCAGTCAGGTCAGTCCGGAAGCGCTGAACGCCAGCTTCGCCGTGATCCGCGAGCGCATGCAGGCCGAAGCCCAGCAAAAAGCAGAAGCCGCTGCCGGTGAAGGCAAGGCTTTCCTTGCCGACAATGCCAAGCGTGAAGGCGTCACCACGCTGGATTCGGGCCTGCAGTATGAAGTGCTGACCGCCGGCGATGGCGCCCAGCCGAGCCTTGAAGACCAGGTGCGTACCCACTACCACGGCACTCTGATCGATGGCACCGTGTTCGACAGCTCCTACCAGCGCGGCCAGCCTGCTGAGTTCCCGGTTGGTGGCGTGATCGCTGGTTGGACCGAAGCGCTGCAGCTGATGGCTGTCGGCAGCAAGTGGCGCCTCTATGTGCCGAGTGAGCTGGCTTACGGCGCTCAGGGCGTCGGCAGCATTCCGCCGCACAGCGTGCTGGTGTTCGACGTCGAGCTGCTCGCGGTTCTGTAAGCCTTGATGGAGTCGTGGATGTCGCGAAGCACATCCACGCGTTAGGTTGGTCCACAACAAATGCGTGGAAGATGCTTCGCAGTCTTCCACCCTACGCCATACCCCGAATCCTGAAGGCGTGAACCTGGCTTCTGCCAACACGCTGCAATGTCGATTCATTCGCGCTCAGGGGCGCAGCGCCCGGGCATAGGAGAACAGGAACAGATTGCGCACCTGTTCCTTGAGCACGCAGGGTTCGCTGGTGCTCAACTCGTGCAAGTCCAGATCCCCCTGGTCACGCAGTTCGTCCAGGGCCTCTCCCTCTAGTGAAACGCACACCGCGCCGGTGTTTCGGTCGAGTATCCGCAGATAGGGTTGTGGTCGGTCCAGCCAGGCATCGATCAGATAGGTCATGCTCACCTCCAGTTAATTCTGTTAATGAGAATAATTACTATTTGCAGATATGCAAGCATTAAAACACCCTGCACGCCAGGCGGTGGGCCGTGAGGTGGGTTTCTGGGGTGCAGGGGTGATGCGGGTCAGGCAGTCTTTGCCGATCCGTCGAGCAGATCGGTTTGCAGGCGGCTATCAGTGAGTGCGGGCAACTGCGAAGCGACTGAGTTCTACCAGAGCGTCGCGGTAAATGCTGGCGGGAATCAGTTCGAGGCAGGCGATGGCTCGGTCGGCATAATCACGTGCCAGGCGAGCGGTGTAGTTCAGGGAGCCTGAAGCCTGAACGGCGTTGCGGATGCTTTCCAGATCCTCGATGCCGCCTTTCTGGATAGCCCTGCGCACCAGTGCGGCCTGTTCCGCCGAGCCTTCACGCATGGTGTAGATCAATGGCAGTGTGGGCTTGCCTTCGGCCAGGTCGTCACCGACGTTCTTGCCGAGGGTTTCGGCGTCGCCCTGGTAATCGAGCAAGTCGTCTACCAACTGGAAGGCAATACCGAGATGGTCACCAAACTGGCGTAGCGCTTCGCATTGCTCGTCGCTGGCGCCCGCAAGGGTCGCAGCGCTGTGTGTTGAGGCTTCGAAGAGCATGGCGGTCTTGCCGCGAATGACCTCCATGTAGATTTCTTCGGTGGTGCTGGCGTCGCGGACCTTTGACAGCTGCAGCACTTCGCCTTCGGCGATCACCCGCGTGGCCTGGGAGATGATGCGCATGACCGGCATCGAACCCAGTGTGACCATCATTTCGAAGGAGCGCGCATAAAGGAAGTCGCCGACCAGCACACTCGGGGCATTGCCCCACAGGGCGTTGGCGGTGGAGCGGCCACGGCGCATGCCGGACATGTCGACGACATCGTCATGCAGCAGCGTCGAGGTGTGCAGGAACTCGATAATGGCTGCCAGCAGGCGCAACTGGTCGCCTTTCAATCCCAGCGCATTACCGCTGAGCAGAACCAGCAGTGGGCGCAGACGCTTGCCCCCGGCAGAGGTGATGTAGTCCCCGATCTTCTCAACCAGTGGTACGCGAGACGTCAGCTGGTCGCGAATGATGCCGTCAACGGCGGCGAAATCATCAGCCACGACTTGGTAAAAGGCCTGGGGTTGCATCGGTCGCCGGTACTCCTCGGAGGTTGCGCGGCATGCTAGGGGGCGGCTCATGGACTGTCAAGGCAAGCGCCTGTGGCTATTGCGCAGGCGCATGTGCATGCGTACAATCGCGGACCCTGAACTTCCCCCTGGGCATTTCCCTGCCTTACGCAATTGCACGGGCGTCACTTCCGGCCCCATGCAGCCATGCCAGCCACTAACCATTATTTCAAAGCGCTGGGTGAGCAGGATCAACGGAGATACATAGATGTACGCAGTTATCGTAACCGGCGGCAAGCAGTACAAGGTTGCCGAAGGCGAATTCCTCAAGATTGAAAAACTCGAAGTTGCTACTGGCGAAGCTGTCACTTTCGACCGCGTTCTGCTGATTGGCAATGGCGATGATGTCAAGATCGGCGCTCCGGTGGTCGATGGTGCCAAAGTTACCGCTGAAGTGATTGCCCAGGGCCGTCACGACAAGGTCACCATCATCAAGTTCCGCCGTCGTAAGCACCACATGAAGCGTCAGGGCCACCGTCAGTGGTTCACTGAGGTCAAAATCACCGGTATTCAGGGCTAATCGGGCCTGAATCCCCTTATAGGAGTATTGAACTCATGGCACACAAAAAAGCTGGCGGTTCTACCCGCAACGGTCGCGACTCAGAAGCCAAACGCCTTGGCGTGAAGATGTATGGCGGCCAGAAAATCGTTCCTGGCAACATCATCGTGCGTCAGCGCGGTACCCAGTTCCACGCCGGTTACGGTGTTGGCATGGGCAAGGATCACACCCTGTTCGCGAAAGTGGAAGGCGTGATCAAATTCGAAGTGAAGGGCGCTCTTGGCCGTCGCTACGTGAGTGTCGTCGCGGCCTGATCGCGGCGTTGCTGGAAAAGCCCTGTCATGCGACGGGGCTTTTTTGTTTCTGTATCCTGTGAGGCTCTTGCAAAGAAACTGCTCGGTGCTCATTCAGTTTTCGCTGGGTTTTTTGCAAGACCCTTATTCCAGTTTTCTAGCCCGTCCTTGCGGCGGGAGGCGTTCCCATGAAATTCGTCGATGAAGTATCGATTTTTGTAAAGGCCGGTGACGGCGGTAACGGCATGATGAGTTTTCGTCGCGAAAAATTCATCGAAAAAGGCGGTCCCAACGGTGGCGATGGCGGTGACGGCGGCTCCATTTATCTGGTGGCCGACGAAAACCTCAATACGCTGGTCGATTACCGTTATACCCGTCGCTTCAATGCGCCCAATGGCGAGAAGGGCGGCAGTACCGAATGTACCGGCGCGAAGGGTGAGGATCTGATCCTGCCGGTGCCGGTTGGTACCACGGTGATCGATGCCGCCACTCAGGATGTGATTGGCGACCTGACCAAGGCGGGGCAGCGTCTGCTGGTTGCTCAGGGCGGCTGGCACGGGCTGGGCAATACGCGTTTCAAATCCAGCACCAATCGGGCGCCGCGGCAGACCACGCCGGGCAAGCCGGGCGATGCGCGCGATCTGAAGCTGGAGTTGAAGGTGCTGGCTGACGTCGGTCTGCTGGGCATGCCCAATGCTGGCAAGAGCACCTTTATCCGTTCGGTGTCGGCAGCCAAGCCCAAAGTGGCTGATTACCCTTTCACCACGCTGATTCCCAATCTGGGCGTTGTCAGTGTCGGGCGCTACAAGAGCTTTGTCGTGGCAGACATTCCGGGGTTGATCGAGGGCGCTTCGGAAGGTGCGGGCCTGGGTATTCGCTTCCTCAAGCATCTGGCGCGTACGCGCTTGCTGTTGCATCTGGTGGACATGGCGCCGCTGGATGAGAGTGATCCGGCCGATGCCGCGGAGATCATCCTCAATGAGCTGGAGAAGTTCAGCCCGGCGCTGGCTCAGCGTGACCGCTGGCTGGTGCTGAACAAGGCTGACCAGCTGCTTGATGAGGATCGTGAAGAGCGTGTGCGGCAGGTAGTCGAGCGGCTCGACTGGGAGGGCCCGGTGTTCGTGATTTCGGCGCTGGAGCGTGAGGGCACCGAAGAATTGAGTCAGGCTGTCATGCGTTATCTGGACGAGCGGGCGCTGCGTATCGCCGAAGAGCCGGCCTATGCCGAAGCGCTGGCCGAACTCGATCAGCAGATCGAGGATGAGGCGCGTGCGCGACTGCAGGAGCTCGATGATCAGCGTGCGTTGCGTCGTGCTGGTGTCAAGGCGGCTGCGGAAGCTGAGGATGACGACTTCGATGATGACGACGATGAAGAGGGCGGCGCTGAAATCTTCTACGTGCGCTAATTGTCTCGGCCTCGCGTTGCTGCGGGGTTTTCGGATGGCGGGCGGGTTGTCTGCTGCTCGCCGCAATGAATTGGTTGATGAGTGGAATAGGCGGGATCGATGCGCGACAAGGTGAGCGGTGCTCGGCGCTGGGTGGTGAAGATCGGCAGTGCGTTGCTGACGGCTGATGGGCGTGGTCTTGATCAGGCGGCGATGGCTGTCTGGGTCGATCAGATGGTTGCGCTGCGTGAGGCGGGTGTCGAGCTGGTGCTGGTGTCTTCCGGTGCCGTTGCCGCCGGCATGAGTCGCCTTGGCTGGGGTGCGCGACCCAGGGCCGTGCACGAGCTGCAGGCGGCTGCGGCTGTGGGCCAGATGGGCCTGATTCGGGCCTGGGAGGCCAGTTTCGCCCGTTGCGACCAGCAGACCGCGCAGATTCTCGTCACCCATGACGACCTGTCCGACCGCAAGCGCTACCTCAATGCGCGCAGTACCCTGCGGACCCTGCTCGACTTGAATGTCGTGCCGGTGATCAATGAGAACGACACCGTCGTCACCGACGAGATCCGCTTTGGTGACAACGACACGCTGGCGGCGCTGGTGGCCAATCTGGTTGAGGCCGATTTGCTGGTGATCCTCACCGATCGTGATGGCATGTTCGATGCTGATCCGCGCAATAATCCCGAGGCCAATCTGATCAGTGAGGCGCGCGCCGATGATCCGGCGCTGGATGCCGTGGCGGGCGGAACCGGGGGTGCGCTGGGGCGTGGCGGTATGCAGACCAAGCTGCGTGCGGCGCGTCTGGCGGCGCGTTCCGGTGCTCATACCGTGATCGTTGGCGGGCGTATCGAGCAGGTACTGGCGCGACTCAAGGCGGGCGAACAGTTGGGTACGCTGCTGACGCCCGAGTGCAGTCGTCATGCGGCCCGCAAGCAGTGGCTGGCCGGTCACTTGCAGACGCGCGGCACTGTCACCCTGGATGCCGGCGCGGTGCAGGCGCTTAAGCGGGGCAATTGCAGTCTGCTGCCGGTCGGTGTCAGGGCGGCTCAGGGCGGCTTTCGCCGTGGCGAGATGGTGGTCTGCGTGGGGCCGGACGGCCAGGAAGTCGCGCGCGGGCTTGCCAACTACAGTGTTGCTGAAACCCGTCGGATTCTGGGGCGTTCATCGGATGAGATCGAAAAGCTGCTCGGCTATGTTGATGAGCCTGAGCTGATCCATCGCGACAATATGATCCTTCTTTGAGGTGTCTGCTATGCGTGTGATGACCATGGCGCTGGTATTGGGTTTGACGACTCCGGCTGTGGCGACTGCCGAGCAGATCGGTGCCGTTGATACGGTATTCAAGTGGCTCGGGCCGAATCACAAGATCGTGGTCGAGGCGTTTGATGATCCGGAAGTCGATGGAGTGACCTGTTATCTCTCGCGTGCCAAGACCGGCGGCATCAAGGGTGGGCTGGGGTTGGCTGAGGATCGGGCCGAAGCCTCAATTGCCTGTCGGCAGGTCGGGCCTATTCGCATCAATGAAAAGTTGAAGGACGGAGAGGTCGTGTTCAAGGAGCGTACATCGCTGGTCTTCAAGACCATGCAGGTGGTGCGCTTTTTCGATGAGGGGCGAAATACGCTGGTTTACCTGGTCTACAGCGATCGAATCATTGAAGGCAGTCCGCAGAATGCGGTGACAGCGATCCCGATTCTGCCGTGGCCGGGTGCCCAATAGCGGGGGTGTTGTATTGCTCTTTGATTGCCGTGTCCCGAGGGTGCGAGGCATAAAATACGGGACACAAAAAAACCGGCCTAAGCCGGTTTTTTTCAAGAACGTTCAGCTTAAGCTGCAGCAGCTTCGCCGAGGGCCTTGATGTGGCCGTTCAGGCGGCTCTTGTGACGAGCGGCCTTGTTCTTGTGGATGATGCCTTTGTCGGCCATGCGGTCGATAACAGGCACGGCTGCAGTGTAAGCAGTACGAGCTTTTTCCAGATCTTTTGCATCCAGGGCCTTGACCACATTCTTGATGTAGGTGCGGACCATGGAGCGCAGGCTGGCGTTGTGGCTGCGACGCTTCTCAGCCTGAATTGCGCGTTTTTTGGCGGAAGGGCTGTTGGCCACCGTCGAACTCCTCGAAAACGTGGGATTACAAAGCAAATAAGGCCGCGAATCATGCCGGTGTGGCAGATGCTTGTCAAGCCTGTTTGTACTGTCTGAATGCTGGTCGGGCAGATCGGCTGCCGCTAAACTCGCGGCCTCGTCCAGGGTCGTAACTGGCCATCGGTCGATGGCAAAGTCATTGGCCAGAACATGCGATTCCAGGAAAGACAGATGTCTGAAAAAACCGGAAAAGGCGGCTTGCTGCGTTCCAGTGCGGTAGTCAGCGTCATGACGCTGCTGTCCCGCGTGCTGGGCATGGTACGCGATATGGTGGTGGCCAGCTACTTCGGTTCCGGAGCGGCGGCGGATGCTTTCTTCATCGCCTTCAAAATCCCCAACTTTCTACGCCGCCTGTTTGCCGAAGGTGCCTTCGCCCAGGCGTTTGTGCCGGTGCTGTCGGAATACCGCACTAAAAGAACCCAGCTGGAAGTCAAGCTGCTGGTCGACCGGACGGCGGGCATGCTCGGTCTGGTCCTGACTGGCATCACCGCGCTGGGTGTGCTCGGCTCGCCCTATCTGGTCATGTTGTTCGCGCCCGGTTTTCACGGTGAACCGGCCAAGCTGCAGCTGGCTGGTGAGCTGTTGCGCATCACTTTTCCCTACCTGCTGCTGATCTCGCTGACGGCCTTTACTTCGGGCGTGCTCAATACTTATGGACGCTTCGCGGTGCCGGGCTTCACGCCTGTTCTGCTCAATGTCTGCATGATCATGTCGGCGGTGTTCCTGACGCCGTATTTCGATCAGCCGATCATGGCGCTGGCTTGGGGTGTATTCATCGCGGGCTTCGCCCAGCTGGCGTTCCAGCTTCCGTTTGTCGCCAGGCTGGGGCTGCTGCCGCGCCCGCGGGTCAAGTTCGGTGACGAAGGCGTGCGGCGTATCATGCTGCTGATGGTGCCGGCGCTGTTCGGGGTCTCGGTCAGCCAGATCAATCTGCTGCTCGATACCGTGCTGGCGTCCTTTCTGCAGACCGGCAGCGTGTCCTGGCTGTATTACGCCGACCGGCTTTCGGAGCTGCCGCTGGGGGCTTTTGGCATCGCTATCGGCACAGTGATTCTGCCCAGCCTGTCGCGTCAGCATGCCGGTGATGATCCCAAGGCCTTTTCCAATACGCTCAATTGGGCGCTGCGCATGGTGCTGCTGGCCGGGGTGCCGGCTGCGCTGGCGCTGGGCATTCTGGCCGAGCCGCTGATCGCCAGCCTGTTCTTTTACGGCGCAATGAGCCAGGAGGCGGTGGTGCAATCGGCCCGTGCGCTGGAGGCTTATTCGCTGGGTGTGCTGGCGTTCATGCTGATCAAGGTGCTGGCGCCTGGGTTCTTCGCCCGCCAGGACCTGAAGACGCCGGTGCGGGTGGCGATCATCTGCATGGTGGCCAATATGGTGATGAACCTGATCCTGATCTGGCCGCTCAAGCATGTAGGGCTTGCGTTGGCGACTTCGCTGTCGTCCATGCTTAATGCCGGGCTGCTGTTCTGGGGGCTGTACAAGATCGGCGTGTTCCGGTTTGCGCCGGGCTGGGGGGTGTTCCTGCTGCGTTTGTTCGGTGCTTGCGCGGCGATGGTTGCGGTGATCTGGTGGCTGAACGTGCCGTCCGTCGAGTGGTTCGGCTGGAATTGGCAGCAGCGGGCGCTGCAGTTGGGGCAACTGGTTGTGGCCGGCTTGCTGGCCTTCGTGGGTGGGTTGGCGCTGCTTGGCTTGCGGCCACGGCATTTGCGCCATTGATGGTTGTGGTTCGCATGCGGCAAACCTGTCCGGGAGGGTCGGTGCATGCGTATAATCGGCCACTTTTCAAGCAAGAAGTGCGGTATGCAGCTGGTTCGAGGTCTTCACAACCTGCGGCCCCGGCATCGGGGATGCGTGGCCACCATCGGCAATTTCGACGGCGTGCATCGGGGGCATCAGGCCATCCTGAAGCGCTTGCGCGAGCGTGCGGCCGAATTGGGGCTGCCCAGCTGCGTGGTGATTTTCGAGCCGCAGCCCCGCGAATTCTTTGCCCCGGACAAGGCCCCTGCGCGACTCACGCGGTTGCGTGAAAAGCTTTGCCTGCTGAGCGAGCAGGGTGTGGATCTGGTGCTGTGCCTGGCATTCAATCGACGCCTGCGCGAACTCAGTGCCGCCGAATTTGTACATGCCACTCTGGTTGAGGGGTTGGGCGTGCGGCATCTGGAGGTCGGCGACGATTTCCGTTTCGGTTGCGACCGCGCCGGAGATTTCAACTTTCTGCTCAAGGCCGGTGCTGCCGAAGGTTTCAGTGTCGAGGCGGCCACAACCATCGAGGTAGACGGCGAGCGAGTCAGCAGTACAAGGCTGCGCCAGGTGATGGCAGAGGGCGATCTGCAACTGGCGCAACGGCTGCTTGGCAGGCCGTTCAGCCTCACCGGGCGCGTTATGCACGGGCAGAAGCTCGGTCGCCAGTTGGGTGCGGCTACAGCGAACATTCAGCTCAAACGCCGCAGTACGCCGCTTAGCGGAGTGTTCACCGTCAGTACCGAGGTCGATGGCCAGGTTCGTCTGGGCGTCGCCAACATCGGCATGCGGCCCACGGTGGAGAGCGATGGTAAGCCCCACCTTGAAGTGCATCTGCCGGACTACCAGGGCGATCTTTACGGGCGCCTGTTGTGCGTGACCTTTCACCAGAAGCTGCGTGACGAACAACGCTTCGCCTCCCTGGAGGCACTCAAGGCGGCGATCGAAGCCGATATCGCAGCCACCCGCGAATACTGGCGGGCCACACCATTCAACACGAGCCAGGACTGAAATGACCGATTACAAAGCGACCCTCAATCTGCCGTCCACGGCGTTTCCGATGAAGGCCGGTCTGCCACAGCGCGAGCCGGAGATTCTGCAGCGCTGGAACAGCATCGACCTGTACGGGAAGCTGCGGAAGATCGGCGAAGGTCGTCCGAAATTCGTCCTGCACGACGGCCCACCCTACGCCAATGGCAACATCCATATCGGCCACGCGGTGAACAAGGTGATCAAGGACATGATCGTCCGCTCGCGCACCCTGTCCGGCTTTGATGCGCCCTACGTGCCGGGCTGGGACTGCCATGGCCTGCCCATCGAGCACAAGGTCGAGACCACTTTCGGCAAGAACCAGCCGGCGGACCTGACCCGCGAGCGTTGCCGTGCCTACGCCGCCGAGCAGATCGAAGGGCAGAAGGCCGATTTCATTCGCCTCGGCGTATTGGGCGAGTGGGATAACCCCTACAAGACCATGGATTTTGCCAACGAGGCCGGACAAATCCGCGCCCTGGCGAAGATGGTTGAGGGCGGATTCGTCTTCAAGGGCCTGAAACCGGTGAACTGGTGCTTCGATTGTGGTTCGGCACTGGCCGAGGCCGAAGTCGAATACCAGGACAAGAAGTCCGATGCCATCGACGTCGCCTTCGAAGTGGAAGATGCCGACAAGCTCGCCGCAGCCTTCGGTGTCGCCAACCTGGCCAAGCCCGCCAGCATCGTCATCTGGACCACCACGCCCTGGACCATCCCGGCCAACCAGGCGCTCAACGTCCATCCTGATTTCATCTACGCGCTGGTCGATACCGGCGAGCGCCTGCTGGTGCTGGCCGAGGAACTGGTCGAATCCAGCCTGCAACGCTACGGCCTCGAAGGCCAGATCATCGCCCGTTGCGAAGGCAAGGCGCTGGAGCTGATCCGCTTCCGCCACCCGTTCTACGAGCGCTTCTCGCCGGTCTACCTGGCCGAGTACGTGGAAACCGGCGCCGGTACCGGCATCGTTCACTCATCTCCTGCCTATGGCGAAGACGACTTCCGCACCTGCAAGCACTACGGCATGGAGAACGACGACATCCTCAGCCCGGTGCAGAGCCACGGCGTCTACGTGCCGGACCTGCCGTTCTTTGGCGGCCAGTTCATCTGGAAGGCCAACCCGGCCATCGTCGAGAAGTTGCGCGAAGTCGGTGCGCTGCTCAAGCACGAAGCCATCCAGCACAGCTACATGCATTGCTGGCGCCACAAGACGCCGCTGATCTACCGCGCCACCGCGCAGTGGTTCGTCGGCATGGACAAGGTCGTCAGTGACGGTAGTTCGCTGCGCCGCCGTGCGCTGGATGCCATCGAGCAGACCCAGTTCGTTCCGGCCTGGGGCCAGGCGCGTCTGCACGGCATGATCGCCGGGCGCCCGGACTGGTGCATCTCGCGCCAGCGCAACTGGGGCGTACCGATCCCGTTCTTCCTGCACAAGGAAAGCGGCGAACTGCATCCGCGTACCGTCGAACTGATCGAGCAAGTGGCTCAGCGCGTCGAGCAGCAAGGCATCGAAGCCTGGTTCAAGCTGGATGCCGCCGAGTTGCTGGGTGCCGAGGCCGAGCGCTACGAGAAGATCAACGACACCCTCGACGTCTGGTTCGATTCCGGCACCACCCACTGGCACGTGATGCGTGGCTCGCACCCCATGGGCCACGATGAAGGCCCGCGCGCGGACCTTTATCTGGAGGGCTCGGACCAGCATCGCGGCTGGTTCCACTCCTCCCTGCTGACCGGCGCGGCCATCGACGGCCATGCGCCGTATCGCGGCCTGCTGACCCACGGCTTCACCGTGGACGAGAACGGCCGCAAGATGTCGAAGTCCATGGGTAACGTCATCGCGCCGCAGGAAATCACCGACAGCATGGGTGCCGACATCCTGCGTCTGTGGGTATCGGCCACCGATTACTCAGGCGAGATGGCTGTCTCCAAGCAGATCCTGCAGCGCAGCGCGGATGCCTACCGGCGTATCCGCAATACTGCGCGCTTCCTGCTCTCCAACCTCGACGGCTTCGATCCGGCGCAGCATCTGGTGCCCAACGACCAACTGATCGCCCTGGACCGCTGGGCCATCGACCGCGCCCTGCTGCTGCAGCGTGAGATCGAGGAGGCCTACGGCACCTACAAGTTCTGGAACGTCTACCAGAAGGTGCACAACTTCTGCGTGCAGGAGCTGGGCGGCTTCTACCTCGATATCATCAAGGACCGCCAGTACACCACCGGTGCCGACAGCCTGCCGCGTCGCTCCTGCCAGACCGCGCTGTACCACATCGCCGAGGCGCTGGTGCGCTGGATCGCGCCGATCCTGGCCTTCACGGCTGAGGAAATCTGGCAGTACCTGCCGGGCGAGCGCAACGAGTCGGTGATGCTCAACACCTGGTACGAAGGCCTGGCTGAGCTGCCAGACAATGTCGAGCTGGACCGCGCCTTCTGGGAGCAGGTCATGGCGGTCAAGGCCGCGGTGAACAAGGAACTGGAAGCCCAGCGTGCGGCCAAGACCCTCGGCGGCAACCTGCAGGCCGAAGTCACGCTGTATGCCGAGGATGCGCTGGCGACCGCACTGGCCAAACTGGGCAACGAACTGCGATTTGTGCTGATCACTTCGGCTGTCGATATCGCGCCGCTGTCGCAGGCGCCCGCCGAGGCAGTGGAAAGTGAGCTGGCCGGCCTCAAGCTGCTGGTGAAGAAGACCGAACACACCAAGTGCGGTCGTTGCTGGCACCACCTGCCGGACGTCGGCAGCCATGCCGCGCATCCGGAAATCTGTGGCCGTTGCGTGGAGAACATCGAAGGTGCGGGCGAGGTGCGTCACTATGCATGAGGCTCTTGAGCCGTGTGGCGCTGGAGTAGGGCAATGAGTGCGCGTCTCGGCAAGCTCACCTGGCTCTGGCTCAGCGTGCTGGTGATCGTTCTCGATCAGGCTACCAAGCACTGGTTTGAGGCCAACTTCAGCCTGTACCAGAAAGTAGATGTCGTTCCTGGTTACTTTGCCTGGACCCTGGCCTATAACACCGGCGCCGCCTTCAGCTTTCTCGCCGATCACGGCGGCTGGCAGCGCTGGCTGTTCGCGGTGATCGCAACGGGCGTCAGTGTTGTACTGGTGATCTGGATGAAGCGACTGAAGGCGGGTGAAACCTGGCTGGCCGTAGCGCTGGCACTGGTGCTGGGCGGTGCGATCGGTAATCTGTATGACCGCGTGGTGCTGGGCCATGTGGTGGATTTCATTCTGGTGCATTGGCAGAACCGCTGGTATTTTCCGGCGTTCAACATCGCCGACAGCGCCATTACCGTCGGTGCCGTGATGCTGGCGCTAGACATGTTCAAAAGCGACAAAACCGGAGAATCCGCATGACTGAACAGCGCATTGGGCCGGACAGGGAGGTCACCCTGCATTTCGCGCTCCGCCTGGAAAACGGCGAGGTGGTCGACAGCACCTTCGACAAGAAGCCTGCAACCTTCAAAGTCGGCGACGGCAATCTGCTGCCGGGTTTCGAGCAGCAGCTGTACGGCTTCAAGGCCGGTGACAAACGCACTCTGCAGGTCGCGCCCGAACAGGGCTTCGGCCAGCACAACCCGCAGAACGTGCAGGTCATGCCGCGCAGCCAGTTTGAGGGTATGGAGCTTTCCGAAGGCCTGCTGGTGATCTTCAACGATGCCGCCAATAGCGAGCTGCCGGGTGTGGTCAAGACCTTCGATGAGCGGCAGGTCACTGTGGATTTCAATCATCCACTGGCAGGCAAGGCGTTGAGTTTCGAAGTCGAGATCATCGAGGTCAAAGCGCTCTAAGGCTTAGCCCGCTCCTGTGGGAGCGGCTTTAGCCGCGAAGCTTTCCGGCATGGTCACCGTGACCGAATCGTAGGGTGGATCACGCTTCACCGATCTACCGCAGGCCGCCATACGGTCATATCTATCATCCATCCCGCGTGCCGCGCGCATCGAGATACCCGCCATGCAAATCAAACTCGCCAACCCCCGTGGATTCTGCGCCGGCGTTGATCGCGCTATCGAGATCGTTAACCGCGCCCTGGAAGTCTTCGGCCCGCCGATCTATGTGCGCCATGAAGTGGTACACAACAAGTTCGTGGTGGAAGATCTGCGTGAGCGAGGCGCGATCTTCGTCGATGAGCTGGACCAGGTGCCGAACGGATTCATCGTCATCTTCAGTGCTCATGGCGTGTCGCAGGCGGTGAAGATGGAAGCTGACCGGCGCGGGCTCAAGGTTTTCGATGCCACCTGCCCGCTGGTGACCAAGGTCCATTTGGAGGTCACCAAGTACAGTCGCGAAGGGCGCGAGTGCGTCCTTATTGGCCACCATGGGCATCCCGAGGTGGAGGGCACTATGGGCCAGTACGACACCACCAATGGCGGCTCGATTTATCTGGTAGAAGACGAGGAAGACGTTGCTCAGCTACAGGTGCGCAACCCCGAATCCCTGGCGTTCGTGACCCAGACCACGCTGTCCATGGATGACACCAGCCGCGTAATCGATGCATTACGCACGCGCTTTCCCAGCATCGGTGGCCCGCGCAAGGACGACATCTGCTACGCCACTCAGAACCGCCAGGACGCGGTCAAACAGCTCGCCAACGAGTGCGATGTGGTCCTGGTGGTCGGCAGCCCCAACAGCTCCAACTCCAACCGCCTACGCGAACTGGCCGAGCGCATGGACACGCCCGCCTACCTGATTGACGGCGCCGAAGATCTCAAGCGCGAATGGTTCCCTGAAAACGCCCGCATCGGCATCACCGCCGGCGCCTCAGCTCCTGAGGTGCTGGTGCGCGGCGTAATCGATCAGCTGCGTGAGTGGGGCGCGACGGGGATGGATGAGCTGGAAGGCAGGCCGGAGAATGTGACGTTTTCGATGCCGAAGGAGTTGCGGGTTAAGATGGTGTGAAGTTACCAAAAAGCAAGAAGCCCGGCCTTTCGCCGGGCTTCTTGCTTTCGGAACTAGCGTTTCCAGCATTGAGCGAGAGACGCCCCTGCATCCTGTCCCTTGGCTCCAGTGTTGGAAAGTGTCAAGGTGCCGCACTTGTCGCCCGACATGCTACCTGTCGGTACAGCTTGCAGAACGTAGGCTGTAGCCGAGGTGCTGTCTGCAACCAAGCTAATATCGTAGGCTTTGGCAGCGCTATCCTTGGGTGCTTGGGAGAATGGAAGGTCAGGCTCGTCTCCATTGCTTTCGACATAGCGGCCGTTGGCCGTGTAGTAGCGCTCCATGAAGTGCGCCAGCTCCATTAAAACTGTCTCGGCATCAGTGCGCTTGGCGCTACGGACGTATTCCTGATAACTGGGATAGGCAATGGCGGCAATGATCCCGATGATCGCAACTACAATCATCAGTTCGATCAGGGTAAAGCCGTGAGCCATTCGCCTGGAGCGCGTAAAGATATTCAAAGGTTTTTCCTCACTTCATGCCAGGACAGTCTATTGGAGTCATTATTGTCTCCCATGACCTCGATACACACGGGAGTAACGCCGTCCGATCCAGCACTAGATGCCGAGCTGGCATAGCATAGGTAGCGTCTGCCAGTGGTTTGGTCGTTTAGTCCAATGGTGCCCTTGACCGCACCTTCGTCAGGGTCTGTTACGCCGCTAACCGGAACTTTGGTGCCATCGTCCAACTCGATGTAGTCGTTTTCGTCGATGTTGCCGTCGCCGTTGTAATCGAAATATGAGTATGCGAGGCGACTGCCGGTTGCAAGGTCAAGGCTCATGATCCAGCTAGTCCCGCCTGCATCGCAGGGGTCGGCTGAGGGGATCAAAGTGCTGAACGTGACCCGGTTGCCTCCCAGCTGCGCCTGGGAAATGACGCGCTCACCCTTTGCGCCTGCCCCGCTGTTAGACGTCTTCTGTTGTAGGTCTAAATACCAACCGTCGTGGGTGGTAGTCATGGAGTTTGCGCTAACCGCACGGCCATTCAGCTCGGTGCCGGTTACCTCCCTTAAGATTTCTTGCTCCAACAAATTATTACGTCCATCGACTTGATCGCCGTTATCAATGATGCCGTAGAACGACTGAATCTGTGGCGATGCAGGGATTTCGTTGTCCATAGTCCGGTAAAAACTGCCGGTGCCGAATACCAGCATAATCTTTCGATCTTTGGTGTAGGCCGCGTCCAATGGTGCAGTGATCGGTTGGGCGATACCACTGGGGTCCTTTGCAAGGAACAGCGGGATAATGTTGCCGCCTGCTTTCAGGTCGTTTGGTGCATCCCAGCCACTAGGTGACGTGCTGTTGATATCCAAGCGCCACACTTTTCCCAAAATATCGGCCACATAGATGCGATCCGCCACGCGATCGTTATCGAGGTCGATTGCCAAAGGTGCACCCAGGTCGCCGCTGTTTGGCAAGTCAAAACGCTTAATCACGCTGCCGTCCGATGCATCAAGAATCCAGACGTAACCAGCAGTAGTGGTGGTCGGCCGGCTATAACCGCTTGTGACAATGACGCCAAACTTGCCGTTGTAAAGGGGGACTAGGCTGGGGCGCCCGAGGGTGTAGCCCATTTCTGCATGTGTGAATTCCCAAAGCACGTTGCTGGCGGACATGCTGTTTGGGTTTGATATATCCAGCGCGAAGATGCTGCGGCCGCCTGCACCTGATGAGCCGACCACTAGAGTTTTCCATTGGCCGCTGACCAAGGCGTCGCCGATACGGGGCGTGCCGTCCACGTAGTAGCGATGTGAGTAGGTTGGATCCGTCAGTTCGTGGAGTTCGCTGATCAGGTCATTCGGAACATACGCGAAGAGTTCCTTACCACCATTCGCTCCGAGGCTCGCATCGAAACCATGCAGCATTCCGTCGTTCGCGCCCACTACCACCAGCGGAGGACGATTCTGGTAGGAGCTTTGTGCTCGGAAGGTTGTATAAGCGCTTTTTACGGCGCTTGTGAAGCCAGCGCTTTCGGGAAGCTGTGAGTATCCGAAGTTCGGCTTGTAGACATACTGAGGGTCGGAGTTGGCGATGTCACCAAGACGGCTACCACGCTGCCGAAAAGGGTTGTTGGGTGCTGCGTCTGTACGCTCTAGGCTACGGTTGCCACGAATGAAGGCAAGTCGATCCTGCCCAACCGCTTCGGTCGTTAGGGTTCCTCCGGCTGTGGCTCGAAGAGCCGCTTGCTGTGAGGCATCCAGCTGACCCCAAAGAAAGTTTTTGCCTGTGGTTGAAACTTGTGCGCCAGTTGTGCCATTGGCGGTTGGGGGGGAGGAGGTCAGAATGATGCGATTCGATATCTGAGCATTGGACAAGGCATCGAGTTTTTGTGCCGCTTTCCAAGTAGGAGTTTCGCTCACTGTACCGTTGCTTGCTACGGCTTTCGCCAGTAGGTCCCCGCTCCAAGTGGCGCTATCGAGCATCGATTGAAAAACAACAGTATCAGTCGCCAGTTTAGTTGAGTTGGTCGACAGCGCGGCCGTCGTGCTACTTACTTCCTTGGCGATATTGGAGAACGCAGTTTTCAGGCTCTCTACCATCTTGGTTGCATCGCTGGCAACGTAGAAGTTTCGAGGCCTCAACTCCCCAATTTCGGTTGTATCGCCATCTGTCCACCAGCTATTGGGTAGTGCTGTAGTGCGGGCGTAGGGATCTCCGTAGTCGACATCGCCGGGAACTTTGAACCCGCCATATTTAGCGGCGAGCCAGTATTGGTTCTTGGCTCGACCCTTAAGAACGCCACCCTCTCGAACGTCAACCCAATGGGTCGAGAGCAGCTGTTCGCCACTGATGTCGTTACGAAGGTCTACGGTATTGGCGTGGTACGCCATCCCTGCAATGTACGCGGAGTTATTACTGCAGCAGTCACCGAATGCGGTAGAGGAAGTGGCTTTTACATCTATGCCTTCGATAGTTCCAACGCGTGCGGTCGCTGTCGCAACGTTAAATGTATCCGCTGTAATTCGAGCAGGTGTGGCGGGTTCCAAGTTGCTTGTTGTCGCACCGGGCAGGTTGCGGTCGGCGTGGGTGTTGGTATCCCCAATGCCGAGAATTACGTTCTTCTGACAAGCATACTGAATAGGGTCATCCCAGTTTGTAATGACTGGGAATCCATCAAGCCACTTATCCTTAGTGTTGCCGTTGGGGGAGGGGGCGTGTGTCGGGCTGGGTGTAGAGAACTCCGGTACGTTACCGATGGAGTTGCCATTGGCGTCGGTGGGGTGGCGGAAGTATCGGAATGCCGCGTAATAGAGCTCGCTTACCGGGTCGTTGCTCTTATGCGCGTAGCCGGTCAATTGTCCAAATTTGTTTAGATAGTTGATGACACCGCTGTTGCTGACCGTGCGACCAAAGGCCGTCTGGGTAGCCGTGGCATCCGCAGGATTCGGGTTGGTCGCCAGAATTCCGGTTACGCTACTCCATTCGGTACGCGCATTTGCTGTCTGACCGGCGACACCGCGCTCACGTTTTAGCGGGCCGATATACTTCTGGCCAGCACGTAACACTCCGCCGTCGCGTAATTGGTTTTCGTCGTTCAGGTAGCCGAATACGCTGTAGCGAATGCTCTCACTGTACTGCTGTAACAGTCCTTCGGGCTTGTAGTTGGTATCGCTATACTTTTTGCAGTTTGCTTCCAGCATTGATGGTACGCAGACTTTTACTCGAAGCTTAAGGCGATACACCGTTTTAAGTGTGTTGCTATTCTGAGGGGTATAGCTTTTTAAAAGACGACCGTTGTCCCATGGTCTGTTGATGGTCGGATCATATGCGGTTTGTTCAGCGATGGAAGTATTGTCGTCCCCAAGCTTGTCGTTCCAGTTGGAGAAAAGCATGTCGACGCCTAAGCCAGCCAGGCGTAGATGGAAGTTAGTCCAATCACTTTTCGCAGGTGTTGCACCAACAATCTCGCTTTGAGGAACGTTTGCACTGGATGTGCGGTTGCCAGCAGTACTCTGGCCGGTATGCCGCGCTTTTTCCAGTACTGTCAACCCAACTTCATCACGGTAGCGATAACCGCCTGTCAACGCGCTACGAAAAGGATCGATCGTTGGCGTGCCGGCCCAGTTTAGGAAGTTGCCGCTCCACTGCTTGGCGCCACCACATTTTCTTGCCGTAGCGTATCCGTTCGGTTCGAACCACTCATTAGTCTTGTCGTAGGTGTAGCACTTTGCGGAGTCGAAATACCCCAGGTAGGTATTAGTCGAACTGTAATTTCCGGTATTGGCAATTGAAAGTAGTGTTGGCCATTCCACGGAAGGCACCAAGGCAAGGTTGCCTGGCACATTGCTGGCACCGAGCAGCAGTGGTGTCTGAGATATGTCCGCGGCGGCCTGGCCTGCGCCGAGCGTCCAGCATAGGGCGGTTCCAGCCAGCAGCAGCGGCCGCCACGTGGTGGCAAGGCCGCTTGTGAGCATGTTGTGACGATTGAGCGGCATCATGTCACTCCTCTACGAAATACAGGGAACGAAGGGTGACCTTCGAGTCTGGTGTGGTGCCGGTGCCAGTTGCTTCGATGCGTACCAGAACGAAGTCGAAAATCAACGATTCGCCTGCCGCGAGCGAGTCGCCTCCGGCCGTCGTCGGGTTGGCCATATTCTGTATATCGAGCTGTCCCGGGTGGGGAAGGCGGGTAATGGTGTAGGTGGGTGCCTGGTAAACGTTGCCGTTGAAGCCGGTGAAGGTCACAACGTCTGGCGACTCGTCATCGACTGGGTACAGGGCGTCGTTTACCAGGTTGCCGTAATCCGTTTTGACTTCCTGTTCGGCAAACCGAAGCGCGGCTTCAGCGGCTTGAAATGCCAGGTTGTGGTCACGCATGTTGCCTGCCATGCGTTCCTGAAGATTGGTGTCACGCATCGCTGCCGCTCCGAGGATGGTGAGCAACAACAGCATGATGAGTGCAACGAGCAGGACGGCCCCTCGTTGACGTGAATGACTGAACGATCCCTGTTTCATGGCAGACGATTCCGTATGGCCACAGTGGCGGTATATACCTGTGCGACCCGGTTGTTCTTGATGGTGACCGTGCCGTCATCTTCGTAAAGCGCGTAGTCGTCGTCCCGCTCGATGCCGACAGCGGCGGGATACACGAATGTCTGCGGCTCTTCCAGAACGTTGATTTCTGGGCTGACTGCGAGGATCGAGATACGCGCTGAAACTACCTTGTCCCAATCACCGGTGCCGGTGGCGACCAGATTATTGGTCCCGGCCTTAACGTATTCATCTGCGAGGCGGTCACCGTCCTGGTCCAATCCATAGGTGACCTGCATATCGATAACGCCCTCAACAAGTTCCTCATCGGCAAAGATGACGTTATTGCCCGAGGGCGTTAGTGCTTTACGAACGAGCGAAGGAAGCCTTCCGGCGTTGTCCCGTACGTAATAGGTATGGCTGCGAAATATGTAGGAGGTGAGCTTCTTCTGGTACGACTGGCTCCAGTCGGCCGTGGGAACTTCATTGCCCGGATTGACGTTCTTGCCTGCTCTTTGAAAAGAGCTGGCATTTGCATTGTTGGCGTTCTGGAAGATATCGCAGCCAGTGGAATTGCCAAGTAGAACTATCTGACCTGCATACGCGCCGGTCCCTTTTTCATCGTCAACTTTAACTTCCACGCCCAGGCTTGGCGTTTGAGCATTGTTAGTGCCCTGTGGGTCGAATTCCTTTCCGTCACCGGCATATTTGACAATGAACGCATCGGTGTCTTCGCGCGTACTATCCGCCGCACCAAATATGACTGGCTTGCTGTTATCCCAACCTTGGATAGCGGGTGAAGTGCTGAAGGCGTTCTTTTCGTCGGTTGTTGCCGAGCCCATATCCAAATGACTGAGAGGGTCGCTCAGGCACTCGCCCTTGTAGCCGGCCTGGCGTATATCGAACGCCATGAAGTCAGTTGCGAAGCGGCCCGCTTCCTGGACGCGGGCAACTGCCGTATTGGTTCGGTACATATCCTTGCTGGAAAGGAAAACCTGCAAAACACCGCCGAGCAAGATCAGGCTTATCAGCATGGCGACCATCAGCTCGATGAGCGACAAGCCCATCTGCCGGTTGAGGGAGAGTGATTTCATAGCTGCGTCCGATAGACAAAGGTTTCGCGGTCGTCGTCATCGGCTGCCTCGATGCGCCCGCGATTATCGTTCCACTCGATGGATATCGTGAAAATTCGGCCGTTGCGCACGACACTGCCTTGAGCATCGGACGAAAGAAGGCACGAGAGGGAGTTCAGCCACTCAGCCACATCCTTCTTCGCAAGCGATCCGCTAGGGGAAAGATCCGGGTCGCAGGTCTGGTTCTGCAGCGCAATGTCGTAAACGCCATTGAGCGCATCGGCGCGGTTGGCGCGCATGCGATCGATGATGTCGTACGCAAGCACCGTCGCCTGCGATCGATAGTAGGCGCTCTGGTTACTCTTCAACGCGGTCATCTGCATGCCCGCCAGACCGAGCAGGCCGATGGAAAGAACCAGCATGGCGACGAGCACCTCAATGAGTGTCGCACCGCGCTGGTCGGCAGAGGGTGATGGGGGGCGGCGTCTCATGGGCACGTTCCTTTTGCGCTCGTCACTCGTCCTGTTGCGGTCAGCGCGATGCTGTATTGGGGCTTGCCGGTGCAGTTGGAAAAGGCAACGGTGAAGGTGGTGTCAGCAGCGTTGCTTGCTTTGGTGAGCAAGCCGCTGGGGCGGTAGGTGAGCGTCTCGTTGGGCCCTGTGACGGTATCCTGGCCACCGACTGCTTCCCAGACTCGCAGCAAGGCGCCGCCGTTTACCTTAACCAACCATCCGTTACCCCAGTCTGTGGAGTTCGCGCAGGTGTTGCCGTTGCGTCGGCAGATGTCGACGTTAACGCCACGCTTGACCGCTTCGGAGCGAGCGAACTGCAGCGCCGTGGTCAGGTCGTTGGCAATGGTCTGGGTTCGGTTGCTCTGAATGAGGTCTCGGAAAGACGGTGCTGCGATCGCGAGCAGGATCGCCAGGATCGACAACGTGATCAGGAGTTCTATAAGGGTGAAGCCTCGGGAGTACCGCATGGTTCTTCTCGATTGCAAGGTCATCAGATCATCCCGATTTGCCGTTTCGCTTCCCATGCCGCCCGGACGTCCGGTCGGTTTCGAAGACTGTGCGGCATGTTAGGAGCAAAGGTCTTCGGCGGTGGGTGCGGTAAGTCTCGTGCGCCCCGTGATGTTGATCACGATCTTTCTCAGGGCTACTTCCTGGCGGCACAGAATGAAGCTGCCATTGAGGCTGTGGGTGGTCCCGTCGGGTTTGAAGGTCATGTGCCGCTGCTGACGAAAGTTTCGCCATCTCCAGGAATGGTTCGGTGAAACACTGGTGACGCGTAATGGGACGTCGTCCGCTTCGTTGAATGCGCCATTGCCGTTGATATCGTCGAATATGAGAACCTGGCCGCTCCAATCTTTTAAGCCATCACAACCTGAAGCTCCGGCACAGATGCTGACTGGGCGCCGGCTTGTTATCGCCCGGCTGCGTGCGAAGTTGAGGTCAGCCAAGAGCTGGTTGACCTGAGTACGTTGTCTGACAGAGTCGAGGGTGGCAGTGAAGCTCGGTATCGCGATCGCCAGCACAATGGCGAGTACGACGAGGGTCAGAAGCAACTCAATAAGCGTGAAGCCTTGATTCTGGTTCGGCATAGTGCAGTTCCTTTGCAAGTATCATGTTTGCCGTCCTGCGGTGACGCTTTGTTTTATTCAAGTAATGAAGCACGGCCTTTTTAGACCAGCGCTGCGGTCAGTCCAAGGATAAATGGCTGAAATTGTGAACCTGAGTGCCGGAGGCTGAGTGAAGCAACATGTGATTGTGGTGGGGGGAGGCGTTATTGGCCTGCTGACGGCTTACAAGCTGGCTGCTGCAGGCACGTCGGTGATGTTGGTAGAGGCGTCCGGAACAGGTACCGAAGCCTCGTGGGCCGGTGGCGGGATCGTTTCGCCGCTTTATCCGTGGCGCTACAGCCCGGCGGTCACGGCGCTGGCGCATTGGTCGCAGGATTTCTATCCGCAGCTTGGCGAGCGGCTTCTGGAAGAGACGGGGGTGGACCCCGAGGTGCATGTCACCGGCCTTTACTGGCTGGATCTGCATGACGAGGCGGAGGCGCTGAGTTGGGCTGAGCGTTATGGCCGGCCGCTGACGTCGGTGTCGATGGAGACCGTGCGCCAGGCAGTGCCTTCGCTGGGTGAGGGTTACGAGCGCGCCGTCTACATGGAGGGTGTCGCCAACATTCGCAATCCTCGTCTGTTGCGCGCCTTGCGCGAAGCGCTGCGGCAGCTGCCGAATGTGACTGTAATCGAACAGTGCCCGGTCGAGGGTTTCCTCCGCGATGGTTCGCGTATCGTGGGCGTGCAGACAGCGCAGGGCGAGATACGTGCCGAGCGGGTGGTAGTCGCCGCCGGTGCCTGGAGTGGCGAGCTGCTGGCGACGCTGGGGTTGGCGTTGCCGGTCAAACCCATGAAAGGCCAGATGATCCTGTTCAAGTGCGCTGAAGACTTTCTGCCGAGCATGGTGCTGGCCAAGCGGCGTTACGCGATTCCACGGCGTGACGGGCATGTGCTGGTCGGCAGCACACTGGAAGATGTCGGTTTCGACAAGACACCCACCGAAGATGCACTCGACAGTCTTCGCGCCACCGCCGTCGAGCTGCTACCGGCCTTGGCCGATGCCGAGGTGGTCCGACATTGGGCGGGGCTGCGGCCCGGCTCGCCGGATGGCGTTCCTTATATAGGTGAGGTTCCCGGCTTCGAGGGGCTCTGGCTCAACTGTGGGCATTTTCGCAATGGCCTGGTGCTGGCGCCGGCGTCTTGCCGGTTGCTGGCGGACCTGATGCTCGGGCGTACGCCGACGCTCGATCCGGCGCCTTATGCAGTGGCGGGGCGGCTGCAGCAATTCGTTTTCTAGGGCGTGCATCACGGCAAGCAATCTCACGGCTTGGTGCGGATTCCCCTTCACGGCATGGACTCGGCGCCCCCGCCCTTCCCACGAAAGCAGGAAGATGCCGTGCTGCAGGCTCAGCTTATGGGCGCGAAGGTTTAGCGGCGGGCGTAGGGATTGTTCGCAGGTGTGGCCTGCTCTTGCAGGGACGGCGTTTGCTGGTGTCGATAAAGCCTGGCTCGACGGGTATAGTTTCGGCGTTTCTTCTTTCATTCAAGAGGCTTGTGTGGCCAGGAAAACCACCTCTTTATCCGGCCTTGGCGGGCTGGTTTTTTCCACCGATACGGGGCGGCACTGCCCTGATTGCAGTCAGCCAGTGGATGCCTGTACTTGCCGGAAAACGGTGATTCCCGAAGGTGATGGCATCGCCCGCGTTCGTCGCGAGAGCAAGGGGCGTGGCGGCAAGACCGTGACGACCGTTGCCGGCGTACCGCTTGCCGAGGATGAACTCAAGGAGCTGGCCAGCGCGCTCAAACGCCGCTGCGGCACCGGTGGCGCGCTCAAGGAGGGTGTCATCGAAATCCAGGGTGATCATGTTCAACTGCTTCTCGATGAGCTGCAAAAGCGCGGATTCAAGGCCAGGAAGTCCGGTGGCTGAGTTCATGCCAATCTCGGCTTATGCGGCTGTCTCTTCGCGCACCTGCTGTTCAAACGCAATATCCAAGCGTGCCTAATGTTCGGTCGGGGTGGGTAGGATGGAATCGCCGCAGACGCTTCCGTCATTCACCACCAACGCCCTCCGGGCACGGGTGAAGCCGGGGTCGTTGTCGACGGATTACGCTTTGCTAATCCATCCTGCGGCGGCTCGTACAACATCATTCAGAACAGACGCACGTCTCGGACAAACTCCACACCCACTTTCAGGAGGCTTGAATGCCCGTTAGACGCACACGTAAAGACGATGGCAGCCAGTGGACCGCAGCTGATAGCCGTAGCGTCTATGGCATCCGCCACTGGGGTGCAGGTTATTTCTCGATCAATGATGAAGGTCTGGTTGACGTACGACCGCAGGGACCGACTGGCGGGCCGATCGAGTTCAATCGGCTGATCGAGCAGTTGCGTGAGGCAGGGCTGACGCTGCCTTTGCTGGTGCGCTTTCCCGGGATTTTGCAGGACCGCGTGCGGCATCTCACCGGGGCATTCGACGCCAATATCGAGCGGCTCGACTATCAGGGGCGTTACACGGCCCTGTATCCGATCAAGGTCAACCAGCAGGAGGCGGTGATCAAGAACATCATCGCCACGCAGAACGTCGCCATCGGCCTTGAGGCCGGCTCCAAGCCCGAACTGATGGCTGTGCTGGCGCTGGCGCCCAAGGGTGGCACCATCGTCTGCAATGGCTACAAGGATCGCGAATTCATCCGCCTGGCGCTGATGGGGCAGAAGCTGGGGCACAACGTCTTTATCGTCATCGAGAAGATGTCCGAAGTGGAGCTGGTGATCGAGGAGGCCGCCGAGCTGAAGGTCGTGCCTCAGGTTGGGCTGCGCGTGCGTCTGTCGTCCCTGGCGTCGAGCAAGTGGGCCGATACCGGTGGCGAGAAATCGAAGTTCGGCCTGTCGGCGGCGCAGCTGCTCACGGTTATCGAGCGCTTCCGGACGGCAGGTATCGAACAGGGCGTGCGTCTGCTGCATTTCCACATGGGCTCGCAGATCGCCAACCTGGCCGACTACCGCGCCGGTTTCCGCGAGGCCATCCGCTATTACGCCGAACTGCGCGCGCTGGGGCTGCCCGTCGACCATATAGATGTAGGCGGCGGGTTGGGCGTCGACTACGACGGCACTCATTCGCGCAACGCCAGCTCGATCAACTACGACATCGATGAATACGCCGGCACCGTGGTGGGCATGCTCAAGGAATTCTGTGACCGCCAGGAGCTGCCGCACCCGCACATCTTCTCGGAAAGTGGTCGGGCGATGACGGCGCACCACGCGGTACTGGTGATGCAGGTGACCGACTTCGAGCGCCACAATGACGAGGCGCCGACCATCGAGAATTACGACGAGCTACCCGATATCGTCCAGTCGCTGGCCGATCTGCTCGGCCCCAGCGACCCGGAGATGGTCACCGAAACCTACTGGCGCGCCACCCACTATATGAGCGAGGCTTCGGCGCAATACGCCGCAGGCAAGCTGTCGCTGGCCCAAAAGGCGCTGGCTGAGCAGAGCTATTTCGCCATCTGCCGCCGCCTGTACAACCAGCTCAAGGCTCGCCAGCGCTCCCATCGCGCGGTGCTCGACGAACTCAACGACAAGCTTGCGGACAAGTACATCTGCAACTTCTCGGTGTTCCAGAGCCTCCCCGATACCTGGGCGATCGACCAGATACTGCCCATCGTGCCGCTGCAGCGGCTGACCGAAGAGCCGGTACGCCGTGCCGTGCTGCAGGATCTGACCTGTGATTCGGACGGCAAGATCAGGCACTACGTCGATGAACAGAGCATCGAGAACAGCATGCCGGTACATGAGATCCAGGCGGGGGAAGAGTATTTCCTCGGCGTGTTCCTGGTCGGTGCCTACCAGGAGATTCTTGGCGACATGCACAACCTGTTCGGCGATACCGATTCGGTGAATGTCTACCAGCGCGAGGATGGCAGCTACTATCACGCCGGCATCGAGACCCACGACACCATCGAGGACATGCTGCGCTATGTGCACCTGTCACCCGAGGAATTGATGACCCATTACCGCGACAAGGTCTCCAGCGCCCGGCTCAGTGCAAAGGAACGTGCGCAGTACATCGATGCCTTGCGTCTGGGGTTGACGCGCTCATCGTATCTCACGCCCTGATCGGGCGTGGCATTTCGTTGCGTTCACCGGGTTGCGTCTGTCGCCCCGTCGTCGGGTTAAGCCTTCGGACACCCGGATTACGCCTACGGCTAATCCAGGCTACGGTCTATGGGTGTCTTGTAGGATGGAATCGCCGCAGGCGCTTCCGTCAAACATCGCGGATGACGCCACACCAGTGCGCTTGTCGGGTTTCCTCGAAAGCCGGAAACCCGGCTTGCATTAATGAGCGGGGGGTAATGCTCAGACCTTGCGCACGAACTCGGACTTCAGCTTCATCGCGCCGATACCGTCGATCTTGCAATCGATGTCGTGGTCACCGTCGCACAGGCGGATGTTCTTCACCTTGGTGCCGACCTTGACCACCAGCGAGGAACCCTTGACCTTGAGGTCCTTGATCACGGTGACGGTGTCGCCATCCTGCAGGGTGTTGCCTACCGAATCCTTGATTACCCTGTCGTCATCGGCGGAAGCTTGCGACTCCGTCGCCGACCACTCATGAGCGCACTCGGGGCACACCAGCATCTGGCCGTCTTCATAGGTGTATTCGGAGTGACATTTGGGGCAGGGCGGTAAGCTCACGGCAGATCCTTGGTATGAATAATGACAAAGGCCGCTGATTATATAGGGTCTTGTGACATGGCGTCGGAGTGAGCCGCACGCCCACCGCCGACGGCGCTCATCCCCGGCACTTCTGTGCTCAGTTGTTCTTGATGGCCTGGTAGCGTTCTTCCAGTTCACGGCGAATCTGTCGACGCTGCTGGGCCTGGGCAAAACGGCGTATCTGGTCCGGCGTGCGCGGTTGCAGCGTGGGTACGCTGGTGGGGCGACCGTCTTCGCCAACCGCAACCATGGTGAAGAAGCAGCTGTTGGTATGGCGAACAGTCTTCTGACGGATATCTTCGGTAATGACCTTGATGCCAATTTCCATCGAGCTGCTGCCCGTGTAATTGACCGAGGCGAGGAAGGTGACCAGTTCACCGACGTGGATCGGTTGGCGGAAGTTGACCTGATCGACTGACAGCGTCACAACATATTCCCCGGCATAACGGCTGGCACAGGCGTAGGCCACTTCATCGAGGTATTTCAGCAGCGTGCCGCCGTGTACGTTGCCGGAAAAATTGGCCTTGTCCGGGGTCATCAGTACGGTCATGGTCAGTTCGGCATGTCCATCAAGCATGGTGTACGGCTCGTGCAGGCAAAAGGGGGTGCTACTTTAGTCGAATACGGAGCCCTTGTGTGGCCAATTGTCGCGCCTGGTTCGCCGTCATTACGCTTGCCGATCCTCGGGCCGCACGTGGCCGGGACCGGCGTTCAGAAAGTGTGACGGCTGCGTCAGAAAGCCGTGGCTGAGCGCCCTTTGTGATGGCTTTATTGATCTGCGCCGGGTTTTGCCGCGTTTCTGCAAATTATAGTCCGCAGCCCAACAGCTGCTTGCAGCACGGCCCTCTTCTTGGTTACGGACTCATCCATGCGCATTTTTGTCTGCTTTCTGCTGAGCTGTTTCGCAACCATTGCCTTCGCTGATGACGAGGCGATGACCCGCTTCAACTACCTGATGGGTGATGAGGAAAGGCGTCAGCAGGCATACGAGGCCGGGCGCGAGCGTGCGCTGTTCTGTGGCTACTGCCACGGGGAAAATGGCAACAGCAAGCGTCCGCACATTCCCAACCTGGCAGCGCAAAACCCCATCTACCTGTTCCACGCGTTCGAGCAATTCGCGCGCGGGGAGCGCGTCGACTACGTGATGTCGAATCTGGCAAAGAATCTAACCATGGAAGACCGCGTCAATATCGCGGTTTATTTCAGTCAGCAAAAGGTCGTACCGACGAGTGTTGCCGCCGATGAAGCCTTGAGCAGGCAGGGCGAAACGCTGTTCAAGCGTACCTGTATTGCCTGCCATGGTGAGCACGGGCAGGGCATGGAGCAAATGCCGCGGCTGGCAGGTCAGCCCGGCGAATATATTCGCAAGGCCTTGACGCGCTTTCGCAACAACGACCCCAGCCGTGCGGGTTCAGTGATGATCGGTGTCGCCAGCCAGCTTTCCGAAAGCGATATCGAGGCGCTGGCAAGCTTTCTCACTCAGTTGAAACTGACCGAGAAAGAAGAACAGCAGAACATGGCCAAGCTGCTCGGGATTGCACACTGATCGGCAGGGCAGACCCGGATTACGCCTTCGGCTAATCCAGGCTACGACTGGTTCAGCCTGCGCCGTCCGTGATGCGCAAGCCGCTCTGGCCGTTGCCCATGCGCTGCACCTGAATCTGCACCGGAATGCGCTCGTGCATCTGCGCGACGTGAGAGATCACTGCGACCTTGCGGCCCTGGGCCTGCAGCGAGTCGAGGGCGTCCATGGCGATCTGCAGTGATTCGGGATCGAGGCTGCCGAATCCTTCGTCGATAAACAGCGATTCGATCTTCAGTTTGCTCGACGCCATCGAGGCCAGGCCCAGCGCCAGCGCCAGGGATACGAGGAAGGTTTCACCTCCGGACAGCGAATGTACCGAGCGTCGTTCATCACCCATCTCGGTATCCATCACCAGCAGACCCAGCGGGCTACCGCCGCGCTGCAGGCGGTAGCGGCGGGCAAGCTGGCGCAGTTGCACGTTGGCGTGCTGCACCAGCAGGTCGAGGTTGTAGGCCTGGGCGATCTTGCGGAAAGCGCCGCCGTCGCTCGAACCGATCAGCGCGGCAATACGCCCCCAGCGCTGATTTTCCGCCATGGCCGCGTCAATCTGTAGCAACAGCGCCTGACTCTGGTTGCGGCGATTGTCGTCGTCCAGCAGCAGCGCGCGTGTTTCGGCGCAGCGCCGCTCGCTGTCCTCACAGACCTGTGATTGCTCGGCATGACGGCGCTGCAGCGTCTCGACATCCGGCACTTCGTCGTCCGGCGTTCCGGTCTGTTGTGAAAGGTGCGCGGACAGGCGCTCTATGCAGCCTTCCAGGCGCTCGCGACAGCGGGTCAGGGTATCGGTGTTGTGCTGCAGACGCTGGCGCGTTTCGCTGAGCTGGTTGTCGTCCATGCGCAACAGTTGCGCCAGGGTTGCATCGTTCAGCTCGGGCTGTGCAGCGCGCCAGCTTGAAAGTTCGGTATCCAGCTTATCGCGCTCGTGCTGCAATTCGCCGCGGCGCTGCCGGCAATTGGACTGCTCGCTGGTCAGGCGGGCAAGTTCGAGCCTGCCGTCGTTGAGCTGGCGTTCGAATTCGGCCTGCTGTTGGCGAGCATGCTGGATGGCACTGTCCAACTGCTGTTGCCAGATATCGGCGGCGGGTTGGTCGCCCAGACTGCTCCGCAAGGCCTGCTGGCAGGTCTGTAGCTGATTTTCACGTTCGGTGAGGCGTGCGGCGCAGGCTTTCTGCTTTTCCTGACGATGCACCTGCTCGCGGCGCTCCGCGTTCAGCTGTTCTTCGTAGTGGCGCAGCTGTTCGGCCTGCTCGGCCTGTTGTTCCAGATGCTGCAGGCGCACGGCGACCTGCGCATCCAGCTCGATAAAGCTTTGTGCAGGGTTCTCTCGCCAGTGATGCAGGTGCTCGGCTGGCAGCAGGTCGGCGAATTCCGCCAGTTCCTCTTCGAGGCGCTGGTTGTCACGGGCGAGTGCCTCATGTTGCTGGGCGAGCTGCTGGCTGGCCTCCCTGGAAATGTCGTGGGCCTGTTGCCAGACCTGTCGCAGGTTTTGGCTGCGCTGCTGCAGGTCGAGCAGGGACTGCTGCAATTGACTGGCTTCAGCGATGCTGGACCTGAGCTGGTTCAGTTGTTTTTCCAGCCATAACGGGCGCTCGGCTTGCGGCTGTTGCAGCAGGCGCGCATGGCTGGGCAGCACCTGCAGGCGCTGGGTCAGCTTTTGCAGGTCATCGCCGAGTGTCGTCTGACGCTGCTGCCCCTGGCGGAGCAGGGTGTTCAGGATAGTGTGACGATCACGCAACTCCTGCAGGCGCTGGTCCTGGGCCTGCAAGGCCTGGCGCGCGCGCTGTGCTTCGTTGTCGTCCTGTTGCGCAAGGCTGGCCAGCAGGGCGTTGGCCTGATGCCAGGGGTGCTCGCCGCTGCCGCATACCGGGCAGGGTTCGCCTGGCACCAGCGTCGCACGCAAGGCTTCGACGCTTTCGCTGCGGGCCAGGCGCTGGCGATCAAGCAATTCGAGGGTGAGCTTGAGCGCCTGTTCGGTGGTATCGCGCTCGCTGCGTAGCTGCTTGCCGAGAGCAGTCAGGCTGTCCAGCTCGGTTTGCTGCCGAGCGCACTCGGCCTGCAGGGCCTGTTGCTCGGCAAGCAGGCCGAGTTGTTGGCTCCAGAGCTGCTGCAGGCTTTCATGTTCGCGCTCGGCCAGGCGCCAGTCGTCCAGTTGCCGGTGCAACCGGGGCAGTTGCTCGGCAAGCTCGGCTTCGCTGCCCAGTTGTTGTTGCAGGGCATCCAGCGCCGTGCGGGCCGTATCCTCTTCTTGTTTCGCGCGCTGGGTACGTTGCTCCAGCGCCGGCAGTTCGTCACGGCCCTGGCGCAAGCGGGCGCTCAGTTGCACCAGCTGTTGCAGGCGTGGCCGGTAGGCGTTCCAGCTGGCGCAGAGTGGTTGCAGGGACGTGCTGGCTTGCAACTGGTGGGTCAGTTCGTCCAACTGCGTGGTGGCGCGTTGGTGCTGGTCGACAAGTTGCCCGAGGCCGTTTGTGCCTGCCGTGACGGCGCTTGCGGCCTGGTGGCTTTCCTCGCGCAGTTGCGCCAAGTCGGCGTGCAGATGGCGCAGGCGTTCTTCTTCGCGGCGGGCCACGGCCAGTCCGGGTTCGGCAGCAAGGCGTGCTTGCTCTGCGACCTTGAGCTGCACCCCAGCCTGCTGGTGCAGCCGTTCGAGTTCGTCCTGGCGTTGTTGCAAGGTGTCATGAGCAGTCTGCTGACGGGCCAGGGTGGCGTCGATTTGCGTCAGCAAGCTCGGCAGCTCGGTCTGGCGCAGGAAACGGTGACGTTGCGGGGCCAGTTGTTCGAACAGACCGAGAAGGTGTCGGGCATCGGCAAGGCGCTCATGCTCGTCTTCGGCTTGCTGCAGCTGGAGCTGTGTGGTGTCGCGTTCGCCTTGCAGGCGTGCGCGCTCGGTCAGCCACAGGCGCTGCATCTCCAGCGTCTTCAATTGCGTCTGCAATGCTTTCAGTTCGCTCAGTTGCTCGTCATGGCGGTTTTCCAGTGCCTGGCGTGCGTCTGGGGCCATGGGTTGCACGCCACCGGCCTGCTGTTGCAGTTGCGCGAGGGCTTCACGGGTGTGCTTGGCTGTTTCGAAAGCGGCCTGGCCCAGGCGACTGTAGAGGCCGGTGTCGGTGAGTTTTTCCAGCAGGCTGCCGCGCTCGTTGTCATCGGCTTTGAGAAAGGCCGAGAACTCGCTCTGCGCCAGCAGCACGGCGCGGGTGAACTGGGGCAGGGTGAGCCCCAGGCGGGCTTCGAGCAGTTCCCTGAACTCGCGTTTCTTGCCGCTGGCCAGCAACTGATTGCTGTCCAGGTCGAGCAGGCTCTGGTTGCTGGCCTGCAGGCGGCCGTCGATTTTCTCGCGGGCGCGCTTGACCTCCCAGCGGGCGCGATAGCGGCGGTTATCCACGCCGATAAAGTCCACTTCGGCGTAGCCGCTGGCGCAACCGCGGCGCAGCAGGTTGCGTTCGTCGCCACCGCCGATCTCGTCACTGCCGTCGGGCACCTTGTTCAGTGGCGACACACCGTCCAGCCGGGGTGTGCTGCCGAACAGCGCCAGGCACAGGGCGTCGAGGAGGGTGCTTTTGCCAGCGCCGGTCGGCCCGGTGATGGCGAACAGGCCGGCGCTGGCCAGTGGCTCGGCGGTGAAGTCGATGGCCTGTTCACCGGCCAGTGAGGCGAGATTCTTCAGACGGATGGCGAGGATCTTCATTGGACTTCTCCTGCAGCCAATCCTTCAGCGGGCTCTCCAGATGAGAGTTCGACGCCTTGCAGCAGGCTGGCGAAATCCTCCAGTGCCTGGGTGTCCGGCGGGTTGCCGAAGCGTTCCGTCCAGGCGCGGATGAAGAGTTCCTCGGGTGTGATCTGGTCGAGGCCGAGCAGCGCTTCGGTCTCTGTTTCACCACGCTTGCCGGCATATTCGCTGGTGATCCGCACCAGGCGGCAGGCCTTGCCGCTGATGGCGCTCTCGATGCGCTGGCGCAGGTCCGGCACCGGCTCATCCAGCTGTACGCGCACTTCCAGCCACGGCAGGTGCTCGGCGAACAGGTCGGCTACCGGCAGGGCTTCGAGTTGGGTGATGACCTCGCTCAGTGATGCACGACCGATGCGGATCATCTCCACGGCGCGTGGCACCGGCAGGCTTTCGACCTTTTCCAGGCGTTCGCCGTCGAGTTCGACCAGTAGCACCTGATGCGGGTAGTTCACTTCGGCGAACGACAGCGGCAGGGGTGAGCCGCTGTAGCGGATACGCTCCTGGCCGGCCACGCGCTGCGGTTTGTGCAGGTGGCCCAAGGCGACGTAGGCGATGCTCGCGGGGAACAGGCTGGCCGGCAGCGCCTCGGCATGGCCGATGACGATGTTGCGCTCGGACTCTTCCGAGACCGCGCCACCGGCCATGTGCGCGTGGCTCATGGCGATCAGTGCCTGGCCCGACTGGCGTAGGGCTTCGGCGGCGCTGACCAGCCGCTGGTGGACCTGACCGATGCCGCTCAGGTAGTCCTCGCCGGTGGCGAGGCCGGTGACTTCGGCAGGGCGCAGGAAGGGCAGGGCCAGGCACCAGGCGGCCACCTCGCCGCTGGCATTGTGCAGTGGCAACAGCAGCCGTTGGTGATCGAGCTGGCCGTCTGCGACCCAGCTGATGCGTCCGATGGCGTGGGTGTTGAGGCGCCTCATCAGCGGCGCCGGCAGTTCGATGCGTCCTCCCGAGTCATGGTTGCCGGCGATCATGACGATATCCAGTCGTGGCAGCTTTCCATGGGCGCTGACGATGAAGTCGTACAGGCGCTCCTGAGCCTTGAGCGGCGGGTTGACCGTGTCGAAGATGTCTCCGGCGATCAACAGGGCGTCCGGCTGCAGAGTCGCCAGCTGATCGAGCAGCCAGCCGAGGAATTGCGCGTGCTCATGGTCACGCTCCTGGCCGTGCAGGGTCTGGCCAAGGTGCCAGTCGGAGGTGTGGATCAGGCGCATGCGGGAAGTCTGTTCTGAATGGAGGGCGTTAGCGCGGCCATTATAGGAGCTTCGGCGAAATCCGTTGCTGCGGGCGTGGCGCATGCGTGCGGGTTGCAGTGCCGTGACAGCTGGATGTCAGCCGATGAACGGTTTGAATCTCCCAGTTAAATACAGGGTCTTTGTATCAGGTACAGCCCATGAGATACCTGATGAAAACCTTGTCCCGCCATCTGGCCGATAATTTTCCAGCCGAATACCAGACCCGTGTCGAGCCACAGTCCAACGGCAACCTGGTGGTGCGCGTCGGCTATCCGATAAAAGGCACTGAATCCATACGCATGGTGTCGGGCCGACAGGTCGATAACGGCCTGCTGGTGGAAACCATTCTGGAGGACATGCGCAACGAGCTGGCCCGCGTGTAGTAGGAGCGGGCCGTGCCCGCGAATAATCACGCTCCGAGGGTTGTCCCTTTCGCAGGCATGGCCAGCTCCAGCAGAGTCTGAACACCGCTTGTGGCCTGTCACTGTTTCTGTTTCGGCAGCCGAATGCTTGCCCGCAACCCGCCGAGTGAACCCTGCTCCAGCGTCAGGCTGCCATGCCAGGCGGTGAGCATGTCCCGCACGATACCCAGCCCCAGACCGTGGCCCTCGGCGCGTTCGTCCAGACGTGCGCCACGCGTTAGAACGCTGTCACGCAGCGCTTCGGGAATGCCCGGCCCGTCATCCTCGATGGTGATTCGATAGCTGTCGGCGTCCTGCTCGATCTTCAGTCGCACCTGTGATGTTGCCCATTTGCAGGCGTTGTCCAGCAGGTTGCCGAGCAGTTCGAGCATATCCTCGCGATCCCAGGGCAGGCGGCAGTTGTCCGGCGCGTGCCAGTGCAGACTCAGACCGCGCGGATGAATCATCTGCAGTGTCTCGAACAGGGCCGGCAATTCTCGTCCACAGTCGAAATGGGCGCCGGGCAGTGCCTCGCCGGCCATGCGTGCGCGGCCCAGCTCGCGCGAGACCCTTTGCTGGATTTGTTCCAGCTGTTCACGAAGGCCGGCCTGCAACTCAGGGTGGGCGCTCAGTTCTTCACGTTGTATGAGGCTGCCAAGTACAGCCAGCGGTGTTTTCAGCGCATGGCCAAGGTTGCCCAGTGCATGCCGCGAACGCTTGAGGGTGTCGTCGGTATGCGCCAGCAGATGATTGATCTGCGCCACCAGCGGTTGCAGCTCATGGGGCGCCTGGATATCGAGCTGGCGGCGCTGGCCCTGCTGCAGTTGCGCAATCTGCTGGCGCGCCCGTTCCAGCGGGCGCATGGCAAGCTTTACCGCATAGCGCTGCAGCAGCAGGAAGACCAGCAGCGCGACTCCGACCAGACCGAGCCCGCCGAGGCGAACCTGGAGGAAACTGTCGAGAATCGGCGTGTAGTCCTGTGCGACGGCGATGATGATGCGCTGACCGTCGCGCTGGTACTCGGCGCGGTAAGCCAGCAGCCGCTGGCCCTGCGGTCCCTCGGTCAGCTCGGAGGCCAGGCCCTGCTGCTGCGGCCATTCGGGCGTGGCATCCCAGAGCGAGCGCGAACGCCAGCTGTGCTCGGGTAGATCAATGCGGAAATAGTGACCGGAAAAAGCGCGCTGGTAGCGGGGGTTGAGCCGGCTGGTATCCAGCCTGAAGCCGTCCGTGCCCTGCACCACGGCGATCAGCAGGCCTTCGGTTTCCTCGCGCAGATCGGTTTCCAGGCTGCGTCGCAAGCCGGCTTCGAACAGCCAGAGGCTGGTCTGCAACAGCAGCAGGCTGACGATCAGCAGGGCGGCGACCAGGCCCAGACTGAGGCTGCGCTGAATCGATCTCAAGAGAGGCCGCCGAAGCGATAGCCCTGACCCCGGCGGGTTTCGATCAGCGCGCGGCCCAGCTTGCCGCGCAGGCGGTTGATGTGTACCTCGATGACGTTGGAGTCACGCTCGGTTTCGCCGTCGTAGAGGTGTTCGGCCAGCTGGGTTTTCGACAGCAGCTGGCCAGGATGCAGCATGAAATAGCGCAGCAGGCGGAATTCCCCGGCAGTCAGCTCGATGTCCTGATCATCCTTGCGGCAGCACTGGCGCGCTTCGTCCAGCGCCAGCCCGCCGACTTGCAGCAAGGGCTGATTGGCCACGCCATGAGCGCGGCGCAGCAATGCCTGGATACGCAGCAGCAGCTCTTCGGGGTGGAAGGGTTTGGTCAGGTAGTCGTCCGCGCCGGCCTTGAGCCCTTCGATACGCTCGGCCCAGGAATCACGTGCGGTGAGGATCAGCACGGGCGTAGCCAGGCCACGGGCGCGCCAGTCACGTAGAACTTCCAGTCCCGGCTTGCCGGGCAGACCGAGGTCTAGAACGATCAGGTCATAGGGCTCGCTGCTGCCCTGGTAGTCGGCATCGCGACCATCGGCCAGCCAGTCGATGGCATAGCCGTGGCGGCCAAGGCTGGCCAGCAGTTCGTCGGCCAGGGGGACGCTGTCTTCGACCAGCAACAGGCGCATCAGTCTTCCTCGTCCTTGAGCAGACGGCCATCGCGTGCGTCGAGTTCAAGTTCACGGGCGATACCGTCGGCGGTGAGCAATTCGATTTCATAGATGTAGATGCCGTCATCTTCCTCCAGCTCTGCCTCCAGCAGGCGTGCGCCGGGATAACGCTGCATGGCCTGCTGCAGCAGCCTTTCCAGCGGCAGGATCAGCCCTTCGCGGCGCAGTTTCAGGGCTTCGTCCTGGTCCAGGTCGCGACTCGCCGCCGGGGTGGCGGCGAGCAGCAAGGCCAGCGAAAGCGTGAGGAAGGTGTTGCGCATCAGTCGTCCTGGTGGTCCTTGAGGATTTCGCCGGTCTTGGCGTCGAGTTCCAGGTCCCATTGCACACCTTTGTCGTCGCGCAATTCAAGCTGGTAGATGTAGCGACCGTATTCTTCTTCCAGTTCGGTCTCCTCGATAGTGGCGCCGGGATGCTTGGCCAATGCCGCTTCGTTGAGCTTCTCGAAGGACTGGATGGTGCCGGCATCGCGCAGCTTCAGCGCTTCGTCAGGGCCGAGGTCGCGAGCGGTGGCCAGGTTGGCGCCCAGAGCGAGAGTGGCGGCGGTAAACAGGATTGTCAGGGTTTTCATGAGTTGTTCCTCTGTGGGTTTGGACGGGCACAGATTACGAGGCCAGGCTTACGCGAAGCTGAATGGTATTTGTTCTCGTGAGGGAACCCTGCCCAGCGCCGAGGCTCGTATTTAGCAGGGCTGCGATGCAGCCGCATCTCGAAAATTAGAAGAAGGAAATAGCCATGTACCACAAGAAACTGACCGCTGCCCTTGCCATCGCCGTTCTTGGAACCGCCAGCGGGATCGCACTGGCCGACAAACCCGGCGCCGACTGGATCACCCTGGAGCAGGCTGTAGAGAAGGCCAAGTCGGCCGGTTATACGCAGTTGCACTCCATCGGCGCCGACGATGATGTCTGGGAAGGTGAAGGCATGAAGGCCGACGGCAAGGTGTGGGAGTTCAAGATGGACGGCAGGACCGGGGAAATGACCAAGGAGAAGGAAGACTGATCAAGCCTTGTCCTGCTGCTGAGCTGCTCGTTCGTGACTGAAGCCACTCCCACCATGGGCCAACGTATACCGGACCCGTGGGAGTGGCTTTAGCTGCGAAGCTTTTTTAAGCCTGCAGGCGAAGCTGGCGTAAGGTCTGCGCTGCTTTAAGGCGCTCGGTTATCATCGGCACCCCTTTCGCCATACGCCTGTTGCCATGTCCGCTTCCAATGCCCGCAGCACGCTGCATTTACCCCAGGGTGATTGGCGTACGGTGCTTGATTGCCTGTGCGCTCACTTTCCAGCCATCGACCGTGCCACCTGGCTGGATCGCTTCGCGCGTGGCCGCGTGCTGGGGGCGGATGGGCAGGCGCTGGAAGTGACACATGCCTATCAGGTCGGGCTGCGGATTCACTATTTTCGTGAAGTGCCCAACGAGCAGCCGATCCCCTTCGAGGCGCACATCCTGCACCTCGACGAACATCTGCTGGTGGTCGACAAACCGCACTTTCTGCCAGTGATGCCGGCGGGTGGATACGTCAACGAAACCCTGCTGGCGCGACTCAGCAAGCGCCTGGGCAATCCCGATCTGGTGCCGATTCACCGTATCGACCGGCTTACCGCCGGGCTGGTGCTGTTTTCCACCGATCCGGCCAGTCGTGGGGCTTATCAGGCGCTGTTTCGTGAGCGGCGGATCGACAAACATTACGAGGCGATCTGCCCGGCGCTGCCGGAACTGGCATTTCCGCGCCTGGAGCGACTGCACATGATTGAAGGCGAACCCTTCTTCCTGATGCGCAAGGGTGACGGCGAACCCAACAGCGAGACCCGCATCGAGGTGCTGGAGCGCCGTGAAGATTGCTGGCGTTACGCCCTGTATCCGCTGACCGGGCGCAAGCATCAGTTGCGCCTGCAGATGGCTACGCTGGGCGCTGGCATCTGCAATGATCCGTTCTACCCCGAGCTGATCGAACGCGCGCGGCGCGATCGGGACGACTACAGCAAGCCGCTGAAATTGCTGGCGCGTGGGTTGGCGTTTTGCGATCCCTTGAGTGGCCAGCCGCGTACCTTCGAGAGCGAATTGCGGCTGGACTGGTAGCCGCTGCCCGTGGCCGTCTATGCTCCGCCTTTTCCGATAGCCATGTTCCAGTCATGGGGTGCCGAGGCCGGGTGGAAGGGGTCAGGTGGGAGCGGACTTGTCCGCGAGCTTTGCTTTTCTGCGTCAGCCACCGCCAAAAGCTCGCGGGCAAGCCCCCTCCCACAAAAGCGCCTGCTTCGCGCAACCCATGATAGGACATGGCTTTTCCGATACGAGTGAAGCCCCGATGCGTACCCTCCGCATGCTGCTAACCGCCTGTCTGGCCTGGCCGGCTCTCGCCAGCGCCGAAACCCTGCTCGACCTGCTGGTCGGCACTGCACCACTGCGCGCCGAATACGTCAGCTCGCCCACCGAACGCGAACGCGGGCTGATGGACCGCACCGAGCTGGCGACTGACGCGGGCATGCTGTTTCGTTTCGACGATTTCCGCCGTCATTGCCTGTGGATGAAGAACACCCCGTTGCCATTGTCCGCCGCATTTCTGGATGAACAGGGACGCATCGTCGATCTGATTGATCTGGAGCCGTTGAGCGAGGCAATCCGTTGCTCGCGCAAGCCAGCGCGCTATGCGCTGGAGGTCAACCAGGGCTGGTTCGAGCGCCAGGGGATCTGCCAGGGGACTCCGGTGTTGGGAATTCCTCAGCGATAACCTCCCGCTGGCAAGGCCGCTGTTTCGTAGGGTGGATAACGGCGAAGCCTTATCCACCGTTTAATCCCGGCTCAATCCAGCGGTAGCTCGGTGGTGCGCTTCACTTCACTCATGGCGATATGCGAGTGCGCCTCCTGCACATGGGGTTGCTGCAGCAACTGGTCGCGTAGAAAACGCTCATAGCTGTCGATATCCCTGGCCACCACCTTGAGCAGGTAATCCGATTCACCGGCCATGGTGTGGCACTCCAGCACCTCGGGGCAGCCCACCACCGCTCGTTCGAATTCATCCAGATTGCTGCGCCCGTGGGCGGACAGTTTGATGTTGACGAACACCGTCATGTTCAGCCCGAGCTTCTTTGGATTGAGCAGGGCGACCTTGCGTTCGATCAGCCCTTCTTCCTGCATGCGGTGAATGCGCCGCCAGCACGGCGATTGCGAAAGCTCCACCTTTTCGGCGATCTCGGCGGCGGACAGATCAGCGTTGTGTTGCAGCAGCAGGAGAATCTTGCGGTCGATGCTGCTCAGCGGAGTCTGCATGGTTGTTCCTGCTTGGCTGTTTTTTGTGGATCGATCATGCACCCGATAGCGCATCTACCGTAAAAATAGAAAGGAAATCTCGTCTCGTCACGGCCAGACTCATAACAGATGCGAAAAGGCGGGGCGAACTCCTGCGGTTTTCGCCAGGCGGGCAGCGCATAAGCCGCCCAGACTCCGAACAACAACAGGAGCGCCCCATGACTCTGGCCGAGATCCGTCTGGACGACAAATACCGGCTTGCAACCGGGCATTTGTACCTCACTGGCACCCAGGCGCTGACCCGCCTGCCGATGCTCCAGCACCAACGTGACCAGGCTCGGGGGCTGAACACCGGCGGTTTCATTTCCGGCTACCGTGGCTCGCCACTGGGCGGGCTGGACAAGAGCCTGTGGGATGCGCGCGACTACCTCACGCAGCACGCCATCCATTTTCAGCCGGGGCTGAACGAGGAACTGGCCGCCACCGCGGTGTGGGGTAGCCAGCAAGCCAATCTGTTTCCGGGTGCCCGATACGACGGTGTATTTGCCATGTGGTACGGCAAGGGGCCGGGGGTGGACCGCGCCGGTGACGTGTTCAAGCACGCCAATGCCGCGGGCGTCTCGCCCCACGGCGGCGTGCTGCTGCTGGCTGGCGACGACCACGGCTGCAAGTCCTCGACGCTGCCGCACCAGAGCGAGCATGCCTTTATCGCCGCTTCGATCCCGGTGCTCAACCCGGCCAACGTCCAGGAAATTCTCGACTACGGCATCATCGGCTGGGAGCTGTCGCGCTATTCCGGCTGCTGGGTCGCGCTCAAGACCATCGCTGAAAACGTCGACTCCTCTGCTGTGGTGGAGGTCGATCCGCTGCGGGTGCAAACGCGCATCCCGCTGGACTTCCAGCTGCCCGAGGACGGCGTGCACATCCGCTGGCCGGACCCGCCGCTGGCCCAGGAAAAGCGCCTCAACCTGTTCAAGATCTACGCCGCACGCGCCTTTGCCCGTGCCAACAACCTCAACCGGGTGATGCTCGATTCGCCCAGCCCGCGTATGGGCATCATCACCACCGGCAAGAGTTACCTCGACGTGCGCCAGGCGCTGGACGATCTGGGGCTGGACGAAGAACTCTGCGCGCAGATCGGTCTGCGCCTGCTCAAGGTCGGCATGAGCTGGCCGCTGGAGCCGGTCTCGGTGCATGAATTCGCCCACGGCCTGGACGAAATCCTGGTGGTGGAGGAAAAACGCAGCATCATCGAGGACCAGCTCACCGGGCAGCTCTACAACTGGCCGGTGGACAAGCGTCCGCGGGTGGTCGGCGAGTTCGACGAGCAGGGCTGTTCGCTGCTGCCCAACCTTTCCGAACTGACTCCGGCGATGATCGCCCGCGTCATCGCCAAACGCCTGGAACCTATCCTCACCAGTGAAATGATCCAGTCGCGACTGGCTTTCCTCGATGCCAAGGAGAAAGCCCTGGCCGCGCGCAGCTACAACACGGTGCGCACGCCGCACTACTGCTCGGGCTGCCCGCACAACACCTCGACCAAGGTGCCCGAAGGCAGTCGTGCCTCGGCGGGCATCGGCTGTCATTACATGGTGCAGTGGATGGACCGGCGTACCGAGACCTTCACCCAGATGGGCGGCGAGGGCGTGAACTGGATCGGTCAGGCGCCGTTCACCGACACACCGCACATCTTCCAGAACCTTGGCGACGGCACCTACTTCCATTCCGGCAGCCTGGCGGTTCGGGCAGCTGTGGCGGCGCGGGTGAATATCACCTTCAAGATTCTCTACAACGACGCCGTGGCCATGACCGGCGGCCAGCCCATCGACGGCGAATTGCGCGTCGACCAGCTCAGCCGCCAGGTACATGACGAGGGTGTCCAGCGCATCGCCATCGTCAGCGACGAACCGGAGAAATACCCCCGCCGCGAAGGCTTCGCACCCAACGCCAGCTTCCACCATCGCCGCGAGCTGGACGCCGTGCAGCGCGAGCTGCGCGAGTTCAAGGGCGTCTCGGTGATCATCTACGATCAGACCTGTGCCACCGAGAAACGCCGGCGGCGCAAGCGCGGCAAGCTGGAAGACCCGGCCAAGCGTGTATTTATCAATCCCGCCGTATGCGAGGGTTGCGGCGACTGCGGCGAGAAGTCCAACTGCCTGTCGGTGCTGCCGAAGGAAACCGAGCTGGGCCGCAAGCGCGAGATCGACCAGAACGCCTGCAACAAGGACTACTCCTGCGTCGAGGGCTTCTGCCCGAGTTTCGTCACCGTGCATGGCGGCGGGCTGCGCAAGCCCGAAGCCGTGGCTGGCGGTATCGAGGCGGCCGCCTTGCCCGAGCCGCAGCATCCGTCGCTGGAGCGGCCATGGAATGTGCTGATCCCCGGCGTCGGCGGCAGCGGCGTGACCACCCTCGGCGCGCTGCTCGGCATGGCCGCGCACCTGGAAGGCAAGGGCTGCACCGTGCTCGACCAGGCAGGCCTTGCCCAGAAGTTCGGCCCTGTGACCACCCATGTGCGGATTGCGGCGAAGCAGGGCGACATTTACGCCGTGCGCATTGCCGCTGGAGAAGCCGACCTGCTGCTGGGCTGTGACCTGATTGTTGCCGCCGGTGATGAATCGCTGACCCGGCTCAACGAGCAGATCAGCCACGCCGTGGTGAACAGCCACGAATCGGCCACCGCCGAGTTCACCCGCAACCCGGATGCCCAGGTGCCCGGCGGCGCGATGCGCCAGGCCATCAACGATGCGGTCGGAGCGGAGAAAACCCATTTCGTCGATGCCACCCGGCTGGCCACGCGGCTGCTGGGTGACAGCATTGCCACCAACCTGTTCCTGCTCGGCTTTGCCTATCAGCAAGGGCTGTTGCCGGTGTCCGCCGAGGCCATCGAGAAGGCCATCGAGCTCAACGGCATGTCCGCCGAACTGAACCGCCAGGCCTTCCGCTGGGGCCGCCGCGCGGTACTGGAGCCTGAAGGGGTGGAGCAGTTGGCCAAACCGGGGGACGTGGCGAAGCCCATTGGCAAGACCCTCGAAGCGATCGTCGACTGGCGTGTGACTTTCCTCACCCGCTATCAGGGGGCCGGGCTGGCGCGCCGCTACCGCAAGCTGGTCGGGCGAGTACGTGAGGCCGACACTGCGGATGATCTGGCGCTGTCCAAGGCGGCGGCGCGGTACTACTTCAAACTGCTGGCTTACAAGGATGAGTACGAGGTGGCGCGGCTGTACAGCGAACCGGAATTCCGCCAGCAGCTCGAAGCGCAGTTCGAGGGCGACTACAGGCTGCAGTTCCATCTGGCGCCGGCCTGGCTGGCAAAGACCGATCCCAGGACCGGCGAGCCGCGCAAGCGCGAGTTCGGTCCGTGGATGCTTGATGCGTTTGGTGTGCTGGCGAAATTCCGCTTTCTGCGCGGGACGCCACTCGACCCCTTTGGTCATGGTCACGACCGGCGTGTGGAGCGCCAGCTGATTGTTGACTATGAAAAGACCCTGGGCGAGCTGCTGGTGCAGCTCAAACCGGGCAACTACCGCACCGCCGTGGCCATCGCCGCGCTGCCGGAACTGATCCGCGGCTATGGCCCGGTGAAGGAGCGCGCCATCGCCAAGGCACGCCAGCAGGAAAAGCTGCTGCGCGAGCGGTTTGAGCGGGGGGATGAAGTGCAGAATGTTCGGCTGTTCCAGCCGACCGTGTGATGTGCCCGGTTGCGCGTCTATGCGGGCGCCTGGGCACAATCGCCAATCCACGAAGACACACGAGGTAATCATGTCCGTATTCGCTCATCCCGATTTCGACCAGCATGAGCAGGTGGTCTTCTGCCATGACCCCGCGTCGGGCCTCAAGGCCATCATCGCCATCCACAATACGCACCTCGGTCCAGCGCTGGGTGGCTGCCGGATGTTCCCCTACGCCACCGAGACCGATGCCCTGCGTGATGTGTTGCGCCTGTCCCGCGGCATGACGCTCAAGTCTTCGCTGGCCGGTCTGGCGCTGGGTGGCGGCAAGGCGGTGATCATCGGCGATCCGCATACCGGCAAGAGCCAGGCGCTGCTGCATGCCATGGGTGATTTCATCGAAAGCCTCGGCGGACGCTATATCACCGCTGCCGACTCGGGCACGGGTGATGCCGAAATGCAGGCATTCGCCCAGCGTACCCTGCATGTGGTCGGGGCGTCGTCACGCACCACGCTGGACGGCAGCATTGCCAGCGGCGACCCCTCGCCCTCGACAGCGCTCGGGGTTTTCGTCGGCCTGCGCGAGGCGATACGCCAGCGTCTCGGGCGCAATGACCTTGCCGGCCTGAAGGTGGCGATTCAGGGGATGGGCCATGTCGGTCTGAGCCTGGCCCGGCGGCTCAAGGCTGCCGGCGCCGAGCTGTGGGTCTGTGACATCTTCGATGCCAATGTACAGCGCGCAATGGACGAACTGGATGCCCGGGTGGTGCGTCCAGAGGACATCTACGGGCTCGATGTCGAGGTGTTCGCGCCCTGCGCCTTGGGTGGCATCCTCAACGAGCAGACCCTTGAAGTGCTGCGCGCTCCGGTGATTGCCGGTGCGGCCAACAACCAGCTGGCCACACCTGAAATCGGTGCTGCACTGCAGCGGCGCAACCAGCTCTGGGCGCCGGATTATGCGATCAATGCCGGCGGTATCATCGACGTCTACTACCAGCGTATCGGCGGCAGCGCGGCGCAGATCGATGCGCACGTCAAAGGTATCGGTGAAACCCTGCGTGAAATTTTCCAGCGCGCCGAGCAGGCGCAAATTCCCCCGTCCCTTGTCGCCGACCGCCTGGCGCTCGAGCGCGTGCAGGCTGCCGGCAGGCCCGAAACCGGCGCACAGCGCCTGTTGGCGTAGGGTTGCTGCGGGTCTGACGGCTGAATGTGCAAGTCCGGCAGACCCGTTGAGGTTCTCCGTAGCCGTATGGTGGAGACCTCGACCGGTTTCAGCCTGTAGAACTCATTCGCTCGTCAGCTCACCGCAACGCCGGTCCGCCGGTCAGGTTAGACCCTGTTTACGGCCTTCTGCGGTTCTGGCTGCTTCGTCGGTACGTGCTGCCATGATGAAGTCGTTGCGATGCAGGCCCTTTATCTTGTGACTCCACCAGGTGACCGTGACCTTGCCCCATTCGGTGAGCAGGTCGGGGTGGTGGCCTTCGGCTTCAGCGATCTCGCCGATGGTGTTGGTAAAGGCCAGCGCCTGGCGGAAGTTGCTGAACAGGAATGTCCTTTTCAGCTCCTGATGACCGTCGCGGGTCTCGACGTTCCAGTCCGGAATCTCCTGGATCAGCTGGGCCAGTTCGTCATCGGCAACCCTGGGCGCGTCGGCCCGGCAGGCTTCGCAGTGAGCCTGGTTCAGTGTGGTCATGTGTCTGTCCTCGCATGGGTGGGTGAGGCCTGACGGCAAGCCGCGGTGACAGCGACGACCAGAGGTCTGGTCGCCTGCGGTCAGCATTCGATGATGTTGACGGCCAGCCCGCCGCGGGCGGTTTCCTTGTACTTGCTCTGCATGTCGGCGCCGGTCTGGCGCATGGTGCGGATGACCTTGTCCAGCGAGATGAAATGGCTGCCGTCGCCGCGCAGGGCCATGCGTGCCGCATTGATGGCCTTCACCGCGCCCATCGCATTGCGTTCGATGCAGGGTACCTGAACCAGTCCGCCGATGGGGTCGCAGGTTAGCCCGAGGTTGTGCTCCATGCCGATCTCGGCGGCGTTCTCGACCTGTCGCGGCGTGCCGCCAAGCACTTCGCACAGCGAGCCTGCGCCCATGGAGCAGGCCACGCCCACCTCGCCCTGACAGCCGACTTCGGCCCCGGAAATCGAGGCGTTCTCCTTGTAGAGCATGCCGATGGCGGCTGCGGTGAGCAGGAAGCGCACCACGCCGTCCTCGCTGGCGCCGGGCACGAAGCGCATGTAGTAGTGCAGTAACGCCGGAATGATTCCCGCGGCCCCATTGGTCGGTGCGGTGACCACGCGACCGCCGCTGGCGTTTTCCTCGTTGACGGCCAGCGCGTACAGATCGACCCAGTCAAGCACGTTGAGGCTGTCGCGCAGGTTGGCTTCCGGGCTTTCGCTGAGCTGGCGGTAGAGCTTGGCGGCGCGGCGCTCCACCTTGAGCCCGCCAGGCAGCGTGCCTTCGGTGCGGCAGCCGGCGCGCACGCAGTCCTGCATGACCTGCCAGATATGCAGCAGCCGCGCGCGGGTTTGCGCCTCCGGTCGCCAGGCTGCCTCGTTGGCCAGCATCAACTGGCTGATCGACAGGCCATGCTCGTCGCATAGCGTCAGCAGTTCGCGGGCGCTGTGGAAGGGGAAGGGCAGCGGCGTCTGGTCCTCGACGATGCGGTCGCTGCCGATGGCTTGCTCATCCACGACGAAGCCACCGCCCACCGAGTAATACGTGCGGCTGCGGATTTGCAGGCCGGCGGCATCAAACGCGCGAAACAGCATGCCGTTGGGGTGGAAGGCCAGCGGCTTGCGGATCATCGTCAGGTGTTCGCGCTCCACGAAGTGGATTGGCTTTTCACCCAGCAGGTGCAAGGTGCAGCTTTCCCGGATCACCGCCAGCCGCGCAGGTATCCGGGTGGTATCGATCTGTTCCGGCTGCTCGCCTTCGAGGCCGAGTAGCACCGCTTTGTCGCTGCCATGGCCCTTGCCGGTGGCACCGAGCGAGCCATGCAGCTCGATGCGCACGCCTTCGGTAGTGGCCAGCAGGCCATCGCGCTGCAGCCCTTCAGCGAACCGCGCCGCCGCGCACATGGGGCCGACGGTATGCGAACTGGAGGGGCCGATGCCAATCTTGAACAGGTCGAAGATGCTGAGGGACATAAAGGAGGTCGCTCGCCGGTGAGACGACAGCCACCCAGGCGCCGTTGCGGGCGTCCGGGTGGTTTCTGTTTTCAGCTTAGACCGCTATTCAGCGCGGCATGCCGGCAAGTGCTTCCTGGGCCTTGCGTTCGGCAAAGTAGGTGTTGGTCAGCTTGACCACCACCGGGCTCAGCAGCAGCAGGGAGATCAGGTTTGGAATCGCCATCAGCCCGTTGAGGGTGTCGGCGACCAGCCAGGCGAAATCCAGCTGAGCGATCGCCCCAAAGGGCACGGCCAGGACCCAGATCACCCGGAATGGCCAGATGACCTTGGTGCCCATCAGGTACTCCCAGCATTTTTCGCCGAAGTAGCTCCAGCCGAGAATGGTGGTGAAGGCGAAGACCACCAGTGCAATGGTCAGGATGGCGCCGCCGAAGCCGGGCATTGCCGACTCGAAGGCCGCAGCTGACAGTGCCGCGCCGCTCTCGCCGCTGGTCCACACGCCCGAGCAGATAATGGCCAGGCCAGTCATCGAGCAGATAATGATGGTGTCGATGAAGGTGCCGAGCATGCCGATCAGGCCGGAGCGAACCGGGCTGTTGCTGGTGCCTGCTGCCTGGGCGATACCGGCGGTACCCAGGCCTGCTTCGTTGGAGAAGATGCCGCGCGCCACGCCGAAGCGAATCGCCGCGATCACTGCTGCGCCGGCAAAGCCGCCTGTGGCTGCTACCGGGTTGAAGGCGGATTCGAAGATCAGTGCGAATGCGCCGGGGATGGCCTGAAAGTTGACCGCCAGTACCACCAGCGCCGCGATGATGTACGCCACGCACATGAAGGGCACCAGGGCCGCGGCAACCTTGCCGATGCGCTTGATGCCGCCGAGGATCACCATGCCGACGATGGCCATCGAGACCACGCCAGTGATCCACATCGGCACGCCGAAGGTCGTTTCCATGGCATGGGCCATGCTGTTGACCTGCACCATGTTACCGATACCGAACCCCGCCAGCCCGCCGAAAATGGCGAAGGCGCCGCCAAGCCACAGCCATTTTTTGCCAAGACCGTTCTTGATCGCATACATCGGGCCGCCGACATGCTCGCCGCGGTCGTCCTTCTCGCGGTAGTGCACCGCCAGTACCACTTCGCAGTACTTGGTCGCCATGCCCACCAGTGCGGTGCACCACATCCAGAACAAGGCGCCCGGTCCGCCCAGGAAGATGGCGGTGGCCACACCGGCAATGTTGCCGGTTCCTACGGTCGCCGCGAGGCAGGTCATCAGCGCCTGGAAGGGGCTGATTTCGCCCTCCGCGCCAGGCTCGTTTTTACGTCCCTGCCACATCAGGCGGAAACCACGGGGAATGGTTCGCCAGGGCATGAACTTGAGCATGATCATGAGGATCAGCCCGGTGCCGAGGATGAGCACCAGAATCGGTGGGCCCCATACCAGCGAGTTGATTTGGTTGACCAGATTATTCAGAAATTCCATGTCGACTCCGCTTGTAATTTTTTGGTTACGGCACGTCGGTGTGCGAAAGACAAGGCACCCAATAGAGGCTCTGGCTGGCAAGTGCTGCCCTTGTGCAACCAGGCAACACAGTCGTCAGTCGGATCCAGTCTCTGCAACAAGGCAATACCGATGCCAGCTTTATGTAAATACTCAGGTAATCAATAGGTTATGCGTATAACCGGCCAAGCCACATGGAAGCCTTGTACTGAAATCGATACAGCATTCCGGTTCGGTCGTTATGTTCAGCCTGCGGAGCAGCTGCATGCATTTCAGTACGCTGTATTCAAATCAATACAGCTGGCGCGGCAAAACGCCGCAGGATGAGGCAATAACGGACAGTTGGTTGAGCAATTGTTTCCGAAGGTGACGTTTACGGCAACCTTATCTGTGGCCGCCGATGCCATATTTGCGCAAGCGCATGGCGATGGCGCTGTGTGAGCTCTTCAGTCGGCTGGCCAGCAAGCGCGTAGAGGGATGGCTTGCGTAAAATCTTTCCAGAATCGAGCGCTCAAAGGCTTCCATGGCCTCGCTGAGGCTGGGGATTTCCTCCTCCTGGCACGCCAGGCGGGTGCGGGCGATATCCAGGTCGTCGAGGCCGATGATGGCGCTGTCGGACATCGCCGCGGCGCGAAAGATGATGTTCTGCAGCTGCCGCACGTTACCGGGCCAGTTATTGCCCAGTAGCGCCGGGTAGGTTGAGGGTGCCAGACGGCAGGGCGGGCGCTGGATCTGGGTACAGGCCTGCAGTAGAAAATGTCGCGCCAGCAGCAGGATATCCTCGCTGCGTTCACGCAGCGGCGGAACGCTGAGGTTGAGTACGTTCAGCCGATAGAACAGGTCCTCGCGGAAGGCGCCGTCGCCGACCAGCTGTTCCAGGTTGCGGTGGGTGGCGCTGAGGATGCGTACATCGACGCGTATCTCGCGCTCGCCGCCAACTCGACGAAAGCTGCCCTCGCTGAGGAAGTGCATCAGCTTGGCCTGCAGGTAGGGCGACATCTCGGCGATTTCGTCGAGGAACACCGTACCGCCGTTGGCCAACTCCAGCAGGCCGGGCTTGCCGCTGCGCTGGCTGGCGTTTGCCGTGCCGGGTGCGTAACCGAAAAGCTCACCATCGGCCTGGTTTTCCGGCAGGGCTGCGCAGCTGAGCGTCAGGAAGGGCGCATTGCTGCGCGGGCTGGCGGCGTGGCAGGCGCGGGCGACCAGTTCCTTGCCGGTGCCGGTTTCGCCCTGAATCAGCAGCGGCGCATCGAGGGCTGCCACGCGCACGCCTCGGGCCTTGAGCGTGCGGATGGGGGTGGAGTCGCCCAGCAACGCCTCGAAACTTTCCGCATGGTGAGGGTGCAGCGCGGCCAGGCGCTCGCCCAGCCGGCTGGGCGCATAGAGTGTCAGCAGTGCGCCGGCAGCGGGCTGTGATCCGTCGGCGTTCAGGGTTTCGGCAACCGGCATCACATCGATCAGCAGGGATTGGCCGTTGAAGATGATTTCGCGCATGGGCAGGCGGAAATGCTGTTTGAGCATTGCGGCCTGCAACTCAGGCGCATCGAACAGCTCGCCGACGAACCGGCCTTCGGGGTCGAAGCCCACCAGGCTGATCAGCGCCGGGTTGGCCATCAGGATCTTGCCGTCGCCATCGACCGCCATCAGCGGGTCCGGCATGGCGTGCAGCAGGGCGTCGAGCTGCAGGCGTCGCTGCTGGCCGGGCAGCATGCCGACCACCTGAATGTCCTGCACCCCGCGCACGTCGCGCAGCGCCTGGCGCAGCTCGTCCAGCACGTGAGTGTCGAGTGCAGGTGCGTCTATATAGACGTTGGGCGGCACCATTTCGACGGCGTCCAGATTGAGGTTGCGCGCCACCAGCAGGGCGAGCACTTCCTGGGTGATGCCGATGCGGTCAATGAAGGTAACGTGAATGCGCATGCTGTTCGGGCTTTGGTCGAGAGCGGCAGTATGCCTCCTTGCCAGACTGAAGGCATCGCCCGCAGGTCTCTCTTGTGAGACGTGGCGCGATTATCAGTTGGATCCGCCCCAGGGATTGCTTTCCAGGCTGTTATGCACCGCGGTGGCAGCCTGGGCGGCTTGCCCAATGGCGACACTGATCTGCTTGAGACCGGCTACGACGTCGCCAAGTGCATAGAGCCCGGGCGTCGACGTTTGCTGATGGGCGTCGACGATCAGCGCGCCCTGTTCATCGCAGGCGGCGCCCAGGCTTACCGCCAGCTCGGAGCGAAAGCGGGCGCCCAGGTTGGGGTAGATGATGTCGAAGTGATGGGTGCCCTGGTGGGCAGTGACCAGCTCAATGCCCTGTGGGCAGCGGTGCAAGGCTTCGACCTTGTCGTCGAGCAGTCGAATGCCGTAGTGACTGGCCAGTTTCCTGGCCGCCTCGCAGGCAGGTTGTTCGCCGTGGATCACGACAGTCACCTGATCGGTGAAGGTGCGCAGAAATACGGCGTGGCGGATGGTGTCTTCGGCTTCGCCATAGACCGCGGTGTTGTCGCCGTTGACCTCATAGCCGTCACAGATCGCGCACAGGCGCAAGCTGCCCTCGGCGATAGCTGAGTGGGCGTCGGGCATTTCCGGCAGCGTGTCTTCTATACCGGTGGCGAGGATGATGCGGCGAGCGAAACAACGCTTGTCGGCGTAATGCGCAATGAAGCCCTCGGTCTGGGCTTCGATGCGCTCCACGTGGCCTTGCTCAAACTGTGCACCATGGTTGCTTGCCTGCTCGCGCAGCCGGGACAGCAGCGCATCGCCGGATATGCCAGGCGGGAAGCCGGGGTAGTTGTGTGATCGGGGAATCAGTGAAGCGCGGCTGGCGCCGGCATCCACCACCAGGCAGTCGCGGTGGAAGCGGGCCAGATAGAGCGCGGCTGTAAGTCCGCCCGGCCCGGCGCCGACGATCAGGCAGTCGGTCCGGGGGGGTGGCGGGAACGCAGGCGTGGTTGGGTTCATGGTGTGCAGGCTGCTTGACTGTCGTCTGTAGAAGCGGTCAGTCAGGCAAAAGTTCGTCTGTCCGGATAAGCGTCAATGACTTTTCCTGCCGGCTGGTGCCCGAGTGCCGTGGGGGCTTCAAGGCAGGCGTCTTCCGGCAGGGCAGGTTGGGGAGCTCTGCTCCGCGTGGCGGTCGAGTTGTTCTTGCAGCCATTCGGCCAGCACCTGCGCATTGTTATGCCGTTCGTCACGTGCGGCGTAGATGAGCGTGATGCGCTCCTGGCCGGCAGTGCTCAGTAGCGGCCGCCAGTGCTCGGGATGTGCGGCGAGTTCTTCGCGGTAACGTTCGCGGAAGAGCGCGAAGCTCAGGTCGCCGGCCTTGAAGGCACGGCGCAACTCGTCCGATGGTGCCAGCTCCTTGTGCCATTGGTCCAGCTGCAACGCTTCCTTGCGGCAGTTGCGTGGCCAGAGCCGGTCGACGAGGACCCGCCGGCCATCATCTGCAGCAGGACGTTCGTAGGCGCGTTTGCAGAGGATCATGAACGGCCTCGGTTAAGGGTAAAAATCACCCTTGTGAGTGTCATAAAAACCCTTTCCACTAGGGTCGATAGTACATTGCCTTCGCTAAGGTATTGATCTGCGTCAACTGAATTGCCGGCACGCTTCGTGAAGAGGATGAAGTGCAATCCCTATCTTTCCAAAGGAGCGTTTCGCATGAACAAGTCGATCATGATGGCGAGTGTACTGCTGCTGGCAAGCACCCTGGCGAGTGCCGATGAGATTGTGACAGTAGAGAAGGACCGCATGGTGGGTGGCGGGTTCGGTGGCCTTGGCGGCTTTATGCTGGGGGCGGCTGCTGGTGGTCCGATCGGCGCATTGGTGGGAGCTGGCGTAGGCTATTTCGCCGGTCAGGGCGTCCAGGAGGTAACGGGCCTTGAGCATAATCTTTATGTGCTGAAGGATGAGCAGGGCAATACCACTCGGCTGCGGACCTCTGCCGATGGTTTCGAGGCCGGCCAGCAGGTCGAGCGTAGCGGTAGCCAGCTGGCTGCGGTGAATCACTGAGTCTGCGCGACAAGGCTGCCGGTAACAGGGGGCTGGGCTCTGCTAGGCTGGCCGCCTGAACAGCCCAAGGTGTAGATATGAGTTATTCCCTGCTGCATGTCACCCATTTAGTGGGTGCGATCTTTTTCATCGGCACGCTGTTTGTCGAGGTGGCTGTGCTGGCCAGTGTGCGCAAACAGATCGACCCTGAGCTGATGCAGCGCGTCGACAAAGCGGTAGGTGCGCGGCTGCGGGTGGTGCTGCACTGGGTGGTGCTGTTCGTCTACGGGGCGGGCATAGGGCTGGCCTGGTATCACCGGCACCTGCTTGCCAACCCATTCGCCAGCAGCTTCGGCACACTGCTGACGCTGAAGATCGTGCTGGCCGTTGGCGTCTTTTTCACCTTTGGTGCGGTGGCCATGCTGCTAAGAAGCGGGCGGATGACACCGGCCCGCTACCGCATGATTCACTGGGCGATCTTCCTGCAGATGGTCGGCATCGTGGTGCTGGCCAAGGCGATGTTCTACCTGCGCTGGTAGCCGGTGTCGGGTTCTTGGATCGTCGGATTGCGCCTTTGGTTAACCCGATCTACGCCGGGCCATCGTGGGGGCGGACTTGTCCGCGAGCTCTGCTTTGTGCTCCGACTCCGAGTGCTCTGCCAAAAAGCTCGCGAATGAATTCGCTCCCCCAAAAACAGCTGCTTTGTACCGCAGCCGGATCCCGCTTCGCGTGTGCCGTTGCGGTTCGTGGCGCCCATCGTGAGATTGATTGGGCCTGATTCAGCAGCTGTACTTTCATTGCCTTGCCGGCGGCGGCTCGTAAAGTGGTTACATCGCATCCGGATTGGCAGAGGTTATCGCATGAATTTCGCTTACAGCCCGCGTGTGGAGGCGCTGCGCCAGCAGCTGCGCGCCTTCATGGACCAGCACATCGTGCCACGCATCGGTGCCTGGCATGCCGAGGTCGCTGCAGGTCAGTATCCCGTGTCCTTTATGGACGATCTCAAGGCGCTGGCACGTTCCGAGGGGCTGTGGAACCTGTTCCTGCCTTCGTTGCGCGACGATGAGCCAGGTATGGGCTTGAGCAATCTTGAGTACGCGCCCCTGGCAGAAATCATGGGGCGCGTGCACTGGGCATCCGAGGTGTTCAACTGCAATGCGCCGGATACCGGCAACATGGAGTTGCTGCACCTGTTCGCCACGCCCGAGCAGCGCGAGCGTTGGCTCAAACCTCTGCTTGAGGGAGAAATCCGCTCGGCTTTCGCCATGACCGAGCCGGACGTGCCGTCGTCCGACGCCACCAATATCCAGACGCGGATCAGTCGCGACGGTGGCGATTACGTCATCAACGGGCGCAAGTGGTTCATCACCAACGCCGCGCACCCCCACTGCAAGGTGCTGATCGTGATGGGCAAGACCGATCCCGACGCCGACACGCATCACCAGCAGAGCATGATCCTAGTGCCCTTTGACACGCCTGGCGTGGAGCTGGTGCGCAATATACCGGTGATGAACCACATCGCCCCGGAAGGCCATTGCGAGCTGCTGCTGAAGAACGTGCGGGTGCCTGCGAACTACCTGCTGGGTAAGGAGGGCGACGGCTTCATGATGGCTCAGGCGCGTCTCGGGCCGGGACGCATCCATCACTGCATGCGTTCCATCGGCATGGCCGAGCTGGCGCTGGAGCTGATGGTCGAGCGCTGCCAGGAACGCAAGGCGTTCGGCAAGTACCTGCAGCAGTACGCCAACGTGACCGACTGGATCGCCGAGTCGCGTATCGAGATCGAACAGGCGCGGCTGCTGGTGCTGAAGACTGCCTGGATGATCGACGAGGTCGGTGCCAAGGCCGCGCGCAAGGAGATTTCCATGATCAAGGCGCTGGTGCCGCGGATGCACACCAGCGTCGTCGATCGTGCCATCCAGGTCTACGGCGCGATGGGGCTGACGCCCGATACGCCATTGGCGGACATGTGGATTGGCGGCCGCTCCCTGCGTTTCGCCGACGGCCCGGACCAGGTGCACCTGCGCAGCATCGCCAGAATGGAGTTCAAGGCCAGCGAAGCCAGCCGCGGCGCTACTGCAGCCTACCTTACGCCACCGGGTCGCCATTGACCTGAGCGGTGCAGGCGGGAACCGTTCAGGTTCAGTGCCTCTCGCCAACGCCTCTTTCACAACCCGGCCCGATGGGACTTCCCATCGGGCTTTTGCTTTTCCAGTACGGAACTTAGCGTCTTGGGCTCCCGGTCCTGTGGACGACCGCTCAAAAGCATCTAGTCTTCATGCAAGTGCGAGGCGTTATACGGCAGTGTTCGGGCTTTCATTGACCTGGCTCAATGGAATCCCTTCTGGTGCGGGGTGGGCTTGATTGCAATCAAGGGTAATCTCGAACACCCTCACCTACCATGCCTCGAACATTTCTGCTGGAAGTGGAGTTATATGAAGCCCCTGCGTAGTACGTCTGCTTTTATTGGCAATTGGGGGAAGTGCCTGCTGGTCGCAGTGTTCCTGATTTTCACCAGTCTGACGTTGCAGGCCAAAGAGTACGAGGCCGAGCAGCAGCGCATCGCGGCGTTCTTCCCGCAGGCCACGCACATCTCCGAGCCCGAGGGCGAGTATCAGGTGCGGACCCTTGCCGATGGAGTTGGCACGGTCTACGGCTATGCTTTCCAGAGTATCCACGTGACCGACATGCCGGCTTACTCCGGCAAGCCGATCAACATGCAGATCCTGCTTGATCCGGCGGGTGCCATCGTCGATGCCTACATGCTCGAACATCACGAGCCCATCGTGCTGATCGGCATTCCCGAACAGAAAGTGCACGACTTCAACGCCCACTACGCCGGCATCAGGGCCGATCAGCGCGTGGTGGTCGGTCGTTCAAGCGACAAGAGCGCGGTGACCATCGATGCCGTGACCGGCGCCACGGTGACGGTGATGGTGATCAACGAGATCGTCATGCGCGCCGCGCACACGGTCGCCGTGGACCTGGGCCTGATCGCCGCTGGCAGCAGTGCCCGGCCAAAAATCGCCCTGGTACATGAAGATCTCTACCAGCCGAGCAACTGGACCGAACTGACCGGCAACGGCGCGATCCGCCGCATGCACCTGACCCGTGGCCAGGTGGACGACGCCTTCATCGGCACCGAGGCCGAGGGCGTCGACGCGGCGTCAGCGGAGCAGCGCGACGAAACCTTCATCGACCTCTACGCCACCCACCTGAATCCGCCCACCATCGGTCGCAACCTGCTGGGTGAGCGCCAGTACGCCGAGCTGATGGGCAACCTCAAGCCGGGCGAGCATGCCTTTGCGGTGCTGGCCAATGGCGAGTATTCCTTCAAGGGCTCGGGCTACGTGCGCGGCGGCATCTTCGATCGGCTGCAACTGCGCCAGTTCGGCGACACCATCAGCTTCCGCGACCTGGATTTCATCCGCCTGTCCGACGTCTACGCCGAGGGCATGCCGGACTTCTTCGAGATGGCGATCTTCACCGCCCGTGAGCAGTACCGCTTCGATCCGGGCTCGCCCTGGAACCTTGAGCTACTGGTGCGTCGCCAGGTCGGTCCGGTGGAGAGCATCTTCACCAGCTTCGAGATGCCCTATCTGTTGCCCGAAGAATATTTCGAGCGTCCGCCGCTGACCGCCGAGGAACAGGCCGCCATCGACGAGGCCAACCGCCCGTTGTGGGTCAACATCTGGTACCAGAAGAGCTTCCAGATCGGCGTGATCCTGGCCGCCCTGACGCTGCTGACCGTCATCCTCTTCATGCAGGACAAGTTCGCCAAGCACCCCAACTTCCTGAAAATGCTGCGTCATGGCTACCTGATCTTCACCGTGGTGTTCATCGGCTGGTATGCCTTGGGGCAGCTGTCGGTGGTCAACGTACTGACCTTCGTGCATGCGCTGGTACAGGATTTCCGCTGGGAGCTGTTCCTGACCGATCCGGTGATTTTCATTCTCTGGGTCTTCACCGCCGCAAGCATCCTGCTCTGGGGGCGTGGCGTGTTCTGCGGCTGGTTGTGCCCCTTCGGTGCGCTGCAGGAACTGATCAACGAAGCCGCGCGCAAGCTGAAAATTCCCCAGTACGACGTGCCCTTCGCCGTGCATGAGCGGCTCTGGGCCATCAAGTACATCGTATTGCTGGTGCTGTTCGGTATCTCGCTGGAATCCATGATGCTGGCCGAGAAGGCTGCCGAAGTGGAGCCATTCAAGACCGCCATCACCCTCAAGTTCGACCGCCAGTGGTGGTTTGTGCTCTACGCGGTGGTGCTGCTGGTGGTCAACATATTTACCCGCAAGGTCTACTGCCGCTACGTCTGCCCGCTGGGCGCGGGGCTGGCGATCACCGGTCGCTTCCGCCTGTTCGACTGGCTCAAGCGGCGCAAGGAGTGCGGCAATCCCTGCCAGATCTGCGCCAACGAATGTGAAGTGCAGGCGATCCATCCGGATGGGCATATCAACCACAACGAATGCCATTACTGCCTGGATTGCCAGATGACCTATCACAACGAGAACAAGTGTCCGCCGCTGATTGCGAAGAACAAGCGCGCCCGGCGTGACAAGAAGGCCCCAGCTGCACCGCAGTTGATCCCCGTGCAAGTGGTGGAACCCTGAGCGCGCCACTGCGAGCCGCTCGAAACTGGTTGTTAGACCTGTGTTTGAAGACGTCCCAAAGGAGCGAAACCCCATGAGCGACAAAGATTCCAAGAACACTCCGCAAGTGCCCGAGAAACTCGGCCTGAGCCGCCGCGGCTTCCTCGGCGCCAGCGCAGTCACCGGTGCCGCCGTTGCTGCCACGGCTCTCGGCGGCGCGGTGATGACCCGCGAATCCTGGGCGCAGGCCGTCAAGGAGTCCAAGCAGAAGATCCACGTCGGCCCCGGCGAGCTGGATGACTACTACGGCTTCTGGTCCGGCGGTCACCAGGGTGAAGTCCGCGTGCTGGGCGTGCCGTCGATGCGCGAGCTGATGCGTATCCCGGTGTTCAACGTCGACTCGGCCACCGGCTGGGGGCTGACCAACGAAAGCCGCCACATCATGGGCGACAGCGCCAAGTTCCTCAACGGTGACTGCCACCACCCGCACATCTCCATGACCGACGGCAAGTACGATGGCAAGTACCTGTTCATCAACGACAAGGCCAACAGCCGCGTTGCGCGTATCCGTCTGGACATCATGAAGTGCGACAAGATGATCACCGTGCCGAACGTGCAGGCGATCCACGGTCTGCGTCTGCAGAAGGTGCCGCACACCAAGTACGTATTCGCCAACGCCGAGTTCATCATCCCGCACCCGAACGATGGCAAGGTCTTCGATCTGCAGGACGAGAACAGCTACACCATGTACAACGCCATCGATGCGGAAAGCATGGAGATGGCCTTCCAGGTGATCGTCGATGGCAACCTCGACAACACCGACATGGACTACACCGGTCGCTTCACCGCCGCCACCTGCTACAACTCGGAGAAAGCCTTCGACCTGGGCGGCATGATGCGCAACGAGCGCGACTGGGTGGTGGTGTTCGATATCCATGCCGTCGAGGCAGCGATCAAGGCCGGCGATTTCATCACCCTGGGCGACTCCAAGACGCCGGTGGTCGATGGCCGCAAGAAGGACGGCAAGGACAGCAAATTCACCCGCTACGTGCCGGTGCCGAAGAACCCGCACGGCCTCAACACCTCGTCCGATGGCAAGTACTTCATCGCTGCCGGCAAGCTCTCGCCGACCTGCTCGATGATCGCCATCGACATGCTGCCCGATCTGTTCGCCGACAAACTCGCCGACCCGCGCGACGTGGTGGTCGGTGAGCCGGAGCTGGGCCTTGGCCCGCTGCACACCACCTTCGACGGTCGCGGCAACGCCTACACCACGCTGTTCATCGACAGCCAGGTGGTCAAGTGGAACATGGAAGAGGCTGTGCGCGCCTACAAGGGCGAGAAGGTCAACTACATCAAGCAGAAGCTCGATGTGCACTACCAGCCGGGTCACCTGCATGCCTCACTGACCGAAACCAGTGAAGCCGATGGCAAGTGGCTGGTAGCGCTGTCCAAGTTCGCCAAGGACCGCTTCCTGCCGACTGGCCCGCTGCACCCGGAAAACGATCAGCTGATCGATATCTCCGGTGATGAGATGAAGCTGGTCCACGATGGCCCGACCTACGCCGAGCCGCACGACTGCATCATGGCCCGTCGCGATCAGATCAAGACCAAGAAGATCTGGGACCGCAACGATCCGTTCTTCGCCCCCACCGTGGAAATGGCGAAGAAGGACGGTATCAACCTCGATACCGACAACAAGGTCATCCGCGACGGCAACAAAGTCCGCGTGTACATGACCTCCATGGCACCGGCCTTCGGCGTGCAGGAGTTCACCGTCAAGCAGGGCGATGAAGTCACCGTGACCATCACCAACATCGACCAGATCGAAGACGTGTCCCACGGCTTCGTCATGGTCAACCATGGTGCGAGCATGGAAATCAGCCCGCAGCAGACTTCTTCGATCACCTTTGTCGCAGACAAGCCGGGCCTGCACTGGTACTACTGCAGCTGGTTCTGCCATGCGCTGCACATGGAAATGGTCGGTCGCATGATGGTTGAGCCGGCCTGACGCAAGGGCCGTACTCGTGGGAGAGGTTTGAAGCGGGATACGCTCTTGCATCGAATCGATCCCACGCTTTTCCAGCACGGCGACCCTTGCAGGGTCGCCGTGCTGCATTATTCGCCTGGACGCTGAAGAAGGTAATTAGCTGTGCTCGGATTTCAGGCCACCCGTAGGTTGCAACCACTGGCGCTTGTAGCGCTGATTATTTCCAGCGGTGCCGCCGTGGCGGAACCGCAACCCATCACCGCTCTGCCGCTGCAGGCAGAGGGTGAAAATCGCTGGACGCTGCCCGCCGGCGAGTACAGCGGTCAATTTCTCATTGACCAGCCGCTGACGCTTGCTTGTGCGCCCGGGGCGGTGATCCGCGGGGAAAACCAGGGCAACGTCCTCACCGTGCGTGCGCCCGATGTGACCATCGAAGGGTGCGAGCTGCGCGAGTCGGGCCGTGACCTGACCCATATGAACGCGGCGATCTTTCTGGAGCCCACTGCCAATGGTGCGGTAATCCGCAACAACTACCTGCAGGGTGCTGGTTTCGGTATCTGGTCTGAGCTCAATCAGAATGTGCTGATCGAGGGCAACCGGATCGAAGGTGAGCTGAGCCTGCGGTCACAGGATCGCGGCAACGGCATACATCTGTTTTCCGTCAAAGGCGCCCGCGTGCTCGACAACCACGTCTGGAATGCGCGTGACGGCATCTATATCGACAACTCCAATGGCAACAGCATCGAGCGCAACCTGTTCGAGGATCTGCGCTACGGCGTGCACTACATGTTCTCCCACGATAACCGGGTGATCGGCAATGTCACGCGCCGGACTCGCACTGGTTATGCGCTGATGCAGAGCCGCAAGCTGACGGTGATCGGCAATCGCTCCGAGCACGATCAGAACTACGGTGTGCTGATGAACTACATCACTTACTCGGTGCTACGGGACAACTTCGTCACTGATGTCGAGCGTGGTGATACCGGTGGCGACAGCATGATCAGCGGCGGCGAGGGCAAGGGGTTGTTCATCTACAACTCGTTGTTCAACATCATCGAGAACAATCATTTCCAGCGCAGCGACCTGGGTATCCACCTGACCGCAGGTTCGGAAGACAACCGCATCAGCGGTAACGCCTTCGTCGGGAATGTCCAGCAGGTCAAATACGTGGCCACACGGACCCAGGAATGGTCGGTCGACGGACGTGGCAACTACTGGAGCGATTACCTGGGATGGGATCGCAACGAAGACGGACTGGGCGATATTCCCTACGAGCCCAACGACAACGTCGACCGCTTGCTGTGGATGTACCCGCAGGTGCGTCTGCTGATGAACAGCCCCAGTATCGAAGTGCTGCGCTGGGTGCAGCGGGCATTTCCGGTGATCAAGTCGCCGGGGGTGCAGGACAGCCACCCGTTGATGAAACTGCCTACCGAGAAACTGATGAACACAACGCAGGAGCCCAACTCATGAGTGCTGTAGAGATTCAGGGCGTCAGCCAGCGTTATGGCGACATGACCGTATTGCACGATTTGAACCTGACCCTGGGCGAAGGCGAGGTGCTGGGGCTGTTCGGCCATAACGGCGCCGGCAAGACCACCACCATGAAGCTGATTCTCGGTCTGCTGCAGCCCAGCGAAGGGCACGTACAGGTGCTGGGGCGTGATCCACGCACCACCGATGTCCGCCGCCAGATGGGTTATCTGCCGGAGAACGTGACCTTCTATCCACAACTGACCGGCCGCGAAACCCTGCGCCATTTCGCTCGCCTGAAAAGCACGCCACTGGGCCAGGTCGATGACCTGCTTGAGCAGGTTGGCCTGGCTCATGCGGCGGATCGGCGGGTGAAAACCTATTCCAAGGGCATGCGCCAGCGACTGGGACTGGCCCAGGCGGTACTGGGTGAGCCGCGCCTGTTGCTGCTTGACGAGCCGACGGTGGGCCTCGATCCCATCGCCACACAGGACCTCTATCAGCTGGTCGATCGTCTGCGTCGCAGCGGCACCAGTGTGATTCTCTGCTCCCACGTGTTGCCCGGCGTGGAAGCGCATATCAACCGTGCGGCCATTCTCGCCAAGGGGCGCATGCAGGCCATTGGCAGTATCAGGCAGTTGCGCAGTGAAGCCGGTTTGCCGACGCGTATTCGCGCCAGTGGGGTCAGCCAGAGCGAAGCCTGGCTTGAGCGCTGGACTGCAGCGGGCTATGCCGCGCAGCGACATGGTGAAGATGGGGTCGAGGTTGTCGCCATCAACGGTCACAAGCTGCCGCTGCTGCGCGAGCTGCTCGGGGAAGGCGAGCCGGAAGACGTCGAGATTCATCAGCCGTCGCTGGAGGATCTGTATCGCTATTACATGGAACGCGCCGGTGACGTGCGGGTTGCGGAGGGCACGCTATGAATCAGGTCTGGAACATTGCCCGCAAGGAGCTCAGTGACGGCCTGCGCAACCGCTGGTTGCTGGCCATCAGTCTGCTGTTCGCAGTGCTCGCGGTGGGTATTGCCTGGCTGGGGGCGGCGGCTTCGGGGCAACTGGGCTTCACCTCGATTCCGGCGACCATCGCCAGCCTGGCGAGCCTTGCCACCTTCCTCATGCCGCTGATTGCGCTGCTGCTGGCCTATGACGCCATCGTCGGTGAGGACGAGGGCGGCACGCTGATGCTGCTGCTGACCTATCCGCTGGGACGTGGACAGATTCTGTTGGGCAAGTTTGTCGGTCATGGACTGATTCTGGCGCTGGCAGTGCTGATCGGCTTCGGCTGTGCGGCGGTAGCCATCGCGCTGCTGGTCGAGGATATCGAGCTGGGCATGCTGGTTTGGGCCTTCGGTCGCTTCATGATCTCCTCGACCCTGCTGGGCTGGGTGTTCCTGGCGCTGGCCTACGTGATCAGCAGCAAGGTCGGCGAGAAGTCCAGCGCTGCCGGCCTGGCGCTGGGCGTCTGGTTTCTTTTCGTGCTGGTCTTCGATCTGGTGCTGCTGGCGCTGCTGGTGCTCAGCGAGGGCAAGTTCAGTCCCGAATTGCTGCCCTGGCTGCTGCTGCTCAATCCCGCCGATATCTACCGGCTGATCAACCTGTCCGGTTTCGAGGGCGGCAGCGCCATGGGTGTGCTGTCGCTGGGCAGCGATCTGCCCATGCCTACTGCGGCGCTCTGGTTGTGCCTGCTGGTCTGGGTTGGCGTCTCGCTGTTGTGCGCCTATGGCGTGTTCCGCCGTCGGCTTGCCTGAATCTAGTTCTGAAGGAATTGCAATGATGAAAGCGTTTTACACCAAGGCCTCAGGCGTTTTAATTGCCATGTTGTTGCTGACGGGTTGTGGCGAAAGTGAGCAAACCACCCAGGTACAGGAGCCGGTGGCCTTTCACGCCGATGACGAATGCCATGTCTGCGGCATGGTCGTCCTCGACTTTCCAGGTCCCAAGGGCCAGGCGATAGAAAAGGGCGGGGTGAAGAAGTTCTGTTCCACGGGGGAAATGATCGGTTGGTGGCTGCAGCCGGAAAATCGCGTATTGGACGTACGGCTCTACGTGCATGACATGGCTCACGGCAGCTGGGAGCAGCCCGATGATGCTCATCTGATCGACGCGAAGAGCGCCTGGTATGTGGCTGGCACGCAGCTCAAGGGCGCCATGGGCGCGGTGCTGGCGTCTTTCTCCGATGAGGCTGCAGCACGGCAGCTGGCCGCCGAGCATGGAGGCCGTGTGCTGCGCTTCGAGGAGATAGACCAGGCGGTATTGCAGGAAGGCGTGGGCATGGAGCACATGGACCACGGCGACCATCTGGAGAACATGAAGCACATGGAACAGATGGGGCATGAGGCGTCCGATCAAGAACACGACCATGCGGGTCATTGAGCGGCAACAGACAACTTCAATGAGGTGAATGAAATGATGGGTATCAGTATCTGGCAGCTTCTGATCATTCTGCTGATCGTGGTCATGCTGTTCGGCACCAAGCGTCTGCGCGGCCTCGGTTCGGATCTGGGCAGCGCCATAAGCGGCTTTCGCAAATCGGTAAACGAAGGGGAAAGCACCCCTGAGCCGGTCAAGCACGAGATCAAATAGACCCGCTTGAAGACGGCTGCTTCTGCTGCAGGAGCAGTCGCCTTCCTCTGTTGTGGGGCGGACAAGGTCCGCGAAAGGCTCCTCGCCAGGGCATGACTCTCACTGCGGGCATGGTCTGTTCCTGCAAAAAAAACGCTACAGGTTCCCCTGTGCGCCGCCGCCGCTCGTCGTTGGCGCACCCTCTCTTGAAAAATCTGATTGCAATCAAGTCTGCCAAAGCCCCCTAAGCTGTAGAAAGTAACCCTGGCTGCCGTAATCGTGGCAGCCGTCATTCAGGCGTGGCGGAGCTGTCCGCTGCCCGCCGTAGAAGAAAGTTTTCAGGAGGCCTTGTGCAAGTTCTCGATCGGCGAAAAGCCCTGAGTATTCCACCTGTGTGGCGTCTCGCGTTTCGCCCGTTCTTTCTCGCAGGCAGCGTCTTTGCCATGTTGGCCATACCGCTGTGGATTGCTGCATGGACCGGGCTGTGGCCGGGTTTTCAGCCCACCGGTGGCTGGCTGGCCTGGCACCGTCACGAGATGCTGTTCGGCTTCGCCATGGCCATTGTTGCCGGGTTTTTGCTGACCGCCGGCCAGACCTGGACCGGTCAGCCGGGCGTTTCCGGCAACCGGCTGATGGTGCTGGCTGGCGTGTGGCTGGCTGCGCGTTTGAGTTGGTTGCTGGGCTTGCCACTGGGCCTGTTGATTCCACTCAATCTGCTGTTTTTACTCGGTGTGTTGGTGCTGATGGCGCGGATGCTCTGGGTGGTCCGGCAGAAGCGCAACTATCCCATCGTGGCTGTGCTCACCCTGATGATCGGCGCCGAGTTGCTGGTGCTTTGCGGTTTGGCGCTGGGCGACGATGGACTGCAACGACAGGGGGTATTGGCCGGCCTTTGGCTGGTGGCGGCCCTTATGGCGTTGATTGGCGGGCGTGTGATTCCGTTCTTCACCCAGCGTGGCCTGGGTCGTGTCGAAGGTGTAAAGCCCTGGGTCTGGCTGGATATCGGGCTGCTGGTGGGCAGTGCGCTGATCGCCGCGCTCTATGCGAGCGGAATTGCTCTGCAGCAGAGCATGGTGTCAGGCCTGTTGTTGCTGGCTATCGGCGCCGGACATTTGTTGCGGTTGCTGCGCTGGCATGACAAGGGAATATGGGGCGTACCGCTGTTGTGGTCCCTGCACCTGGCGATGTTGTGGCTGGTGGTGGCGGCAGTAGGACTGGCGCTGTGGAACTTCGGTTTGCTGATCAACCCCAGCCCCTCCCTGCATGCCCTGAGTGTAGGCGCCATGAGCGGGCTGATTCTGGCGATGATCGCGCGGGTGACGCTCGGGCATACCGGGCGACCGCTGGAATTGCCGCCGGGTATCTTCTGGGCCTTCGTACTGTTCAATCTGGGTGCGCTGTCTCGGGTGTTCTTTTCGACCTTCCTGCCCCTGACCTCGCTATGGCTGGCAGCGGCTTGCTGGGCTGTTGCACTTGCCCTTTATGTCTGGCGCTACGCCCCCATGCTGGTGGCGGCACGAGTCGACGGCCATCCGGGCTGATCGCCCGAACCAATCATTCCCGGCCTTTGGCCATTGTTGAAAAACTGCTGCCCTTCCAGTGCGGGAGGGCAACCTGCGGCTCGGCAAAATGCCGGCATCGGAGATGAAGATGAAAAACGAGTTCAAGGATCGCCTCGCGGTGATCACCGGCGCCAGCTCGGGAATCGGCCTGGCCCTTTGCGCGGCGTTGCTGCAGCGCGGCGCTCGCGTACTGGCCATGTCGCGTAGCGTGGGTGGCCTTGGTCCGCTGCTGGAAACCTATGCCGAACAGCTGCACTGGCTGGCAGGCGACGTGACCTCAAGAGACGACCTGCTTGCGCTTGCCCGTCGGGCGGCGGAACTGGGGCCGGTGGATTATCTGGTACCGAACGCCGGTATTGCCGAGCTGGGCGATAGTCTCGACATGGGCGCCTTCGACCGTCAGTGGGCCGTCAACGGTGCGGGTGCATTGAACACGCTGGGGGCTCTGCGCAACGAGCTGGCCAAACCGGCTTCGGTGGTATTCATCGGCACCTTTCTGATAGGCAGAACTTTTCCGGGGTTGGCTGCCTATATCGCCAGCAAGGCGGCGCTGCTCGCCCAGGCGCGTACCCTGGCAGTAGAGTTCGCACCGATGAACGTGCGCATCAATGTCGTCTCGCCGGGTCCCACTGCAACAGCCATCTGGGGCACTCTGGGGCTGAGCGACGAGCAGTTCGAACAGGTGGCGGAAGGCGTGAGCAAGCGTCTGCTGCCAGGCCATTTCCTGGAAGCCGCAGCAGTTGCCAACGTCGTTCTTTTCCAGCTTTCCCAAGGCGCTCGTGGCGTATATGGGCAGGACTGGGTGGTGGACAACGGTTACACGCTGGCTTGACACCCTGAAACCACCGTCAAGGAGCACGCATGCTGTTCAAGTGGAAAAAGACTGCGAGGCGCTTGCAGCTGGAGCGCGACACTCTGCAGGCAACCTGTGACGATCAGGCCAGCCGTATCGCTGCATTGCAGGAGCAGCTGGCTGATGCCCGGACGGGCAGTCAGGATAGCCAGCAGCAACTGGACTACTACCGGGGCGTGGCCGGCAATCTGATTCGCTTCAGCGCATCCGTTGCTCATCTGGGCGACTCGTTTGAATACCTTACCGGGCAGCTCAGCGAGAACCATACGCGTGCGGAGCAGGTCGCTGATGCGGCCTTGAGCAACCAGGAGCACTTCGGCGAATTGCAGGGCAGAGCCGCCGAGATGGAGGGCGGGCTCAATCAGGCTTCGACGAAGGTCGATACCCTTGCCGGGCGCTCACAGGAAATCAACGGTATCGTCGATCTCATCAGCGGTATTGCCAGCCAGACCAATCTGCTGGCCCTCAACGCAGCCATCGAGGCTGCGCGGGCTGGCGAGGCCGGTCGCGGCTTCGCGGTGGTCGCCGGAGAAATTCGCAGCCTGGCTGAAAAGACCGCATTGGCCACTGCCGATATCGTGCACAAGATTGGTGAAATCCAGGCGGAAATCGCCAATGTGCACGACTATATCCAGTCACAGAGCAGCATGGCGCAAGGCTTCAGCCGTACAACGGAACGAGCGGTCGATGCCATGGAGAGGCTGCATCAGTTGGCTGGCAGCATGCGTCAGGGTATCGAAAGTTCGTCATTCCGGGCCGGCATCGAGCTGGCGAATCTGGACGAACTTTCGCTCAAGTTCGTGGTGTACAACTACGTTCTGGATTCCACTCGGCAGAGCGCGCCGTCGCTGCCTGGCGAGCGGGAGTGCCGTTTCGGTCGCTGGTATTACGGCGAGGCGAACCGCAGCATGCATCAGCAGGATCATTTCCGGCAGATCGAGCGGCCGCACATTGCCGTGCATGATCAGGGGCAGCGGGCAATACAGGCCTTCAGTCGCCAAGCGCTGGACGAGACGCTCGCCTGTCTCGGGCGGATGGAAGAGGCCAATCTGGATGTGATGCGTATCGTTGCCGCCGTGGTGCGCGACCATGAAAGAGGCACTCAGGCGGAACCTGCGCACGTTTGAAGTTCTTCATGCCCGCTGGCGACGACCGTGAGCTCTGTTGCCGGCACGCTGGTGTCTGCGCAAAGCGACCCGGCAAGGTTTGCATGAGCCTTACCGCTTGTTCATGCCAACTCACCTGTTTGCAGCAAAAATATTGCTTTCATAAAGCAATACTATCCATTGGCTCTTATTGTTGCGCGTACCGATAATGGGCGTCTCCCCTGGCTGGCGTGTCAGCTCCTCGCGTCATCCTGGGTCTTGAAGCGTCGCTAGTGCGCAGTCCATGGAAGGACATTTTTTAACTGGCCCTCTTCTGCTCAACCTCCATAGTTGAACCCATGCAAGAACGCCTCTTCGACTGGTGTCGATCCTTTGTGCCCGCTCCCCTGATCGCTCGCCCCATTGAATGGCTGCGTGCTTCGCTGGGTATCGGCATGGCGCTGGCACTGGTGATGACGGTCGGCGCCTGGGTGTTCGGTGCCGCCATCATGCTGCCGCTGGCAGCACCGGCGGCAGCGACCGCCGTGCTGCTGTTCGTTGCTCCGTCGAGTCCATTCGCCCAGCCGTGGGCGGTCGTTGCCGGTAACCTCCTGGCCACGTTGATTGGCGTGGTGCTGGGGGCCAGCGGCATGCCTGTGGTTGCGTCTGCCGGGATTGCCGCAGGGCTGGCGATTGCGTGCCTGTTCGGGCTGCGTTGCCTGCACCCGCCAGGGGCTGCGCTGGCCCTGGTCGCGGTGGTGGGGGGTGAGCAGATCGAGTCGTTTGGCTTTGCATTGCTCTATCCGGTGGCGTTCAACTCGTTTCTGCTGGTGGCGGTTGCGCTTGTCTACAACAACCTGACCGGACACCCCTATCCCAAGCCCCGGCCACGGAAGGGCAACGCTCATCACACCCTGGATGCGCTGCCCGGTGAGCGCATGAGCTTCAGCGATGATGATGTCGAGCGGGCTCTGGAGGATTTCGGCGAGTATGTGGACATCACTCGCGATGACCTTGCGCAATTGATCAAACAGACCGAGAAGCATGCGCTGCGGCGCAGCATGGGTGAGATCACCGCAGCCGATATTATGTCTCGCGATCTGTATTGGGGTACGCCAGGCTGCACCATCCAGCGCGCCTGGCAGACGCTGCGCGAGCATCGCCTGCATTCATTGCCGGTGCTCGACGCCGACAGCCGCAGGCTGCTTGGAATCGTAACCCTGGTCGATCTGCTCAAGCACTTTCGACCGACTTCGGCACGACTGAAGTTCGGTCAGTTGAAGTTTCTGCGTGGGGTGCATCTGGGAACGATCATGAGCAGCCCGGTGGTGTCGGTGAGCGAAAGCGCACACATGGTAGATCTGGTGTTCTTGCTGTCCGACCAGGGGCTGCATTGCCTGCCGGTAGTCGACGATCAGCGGCGACTGGTGGGCATGATTACCCAGACCGATCTGATTGCGGCGCTGTACCGAAACTGGCTCAAGCATCTGCCCGACTAGCAGGCCGTTGCTTCAGATTTCGTAGTTCCAGCGCGACCAGTCGTAATCATCCTTGGCCACCTCATGCAGCAGTTCGATGGCTCTGAACAGGGCCGGTGATTGTGCTGCGCGGGCGTAGACCAGATAGACCGGATAGCTGAACTCCGGCGCCTGCTCGACCCGCTTGAGAATGCCTTCGTCCAGGTAGCGTTGCACCACACGGGTGCGGAAGTAGCCGCGGCCTCCGCATTGCAACAGGTACTGCAGCGCCAAGGGGCCCAGGCTGAAGGACAGCGCTGAGCGCATGTTGCCCGGCAGGGCCAGGTCGTGCTGCTCACGAAAGGCCGGGCCCCAGTCCACATAGATATAAGGTTCGGGATGGGCGACCTGCACGACCTGGATCAGCTTTTCTTCGAGTACCTGCTCGACCTGCAGGCCTGGCCAGTAGGCCGGTTGATGAACCAGCGCAGCGTCCAGAGCGCCGAGTTCAAGTTTCTTCAGCAATTCGTTATCACTGGCCACATCGCTGCGTAGCGCATGGTCGGGCAGCGCCTGTCGCAGACGCTGTACCCAGGCCAGCATCAGTGGGTTGCTCAGGCTGACTTCAGCTCCGAGAGACAGCAGCTTGTCGTATCCGCGCGGCAACGGCAGGTCGCGTTTTGCGGTTTCCCAGGTCTGCACCAGTTGTGTGGCATAGGTGACGAAGCGTTCGCCATCGCTGGTCAGCCGTGCACCGGCGCGGTTGCGTATGAACAGCCGGCAGCCAAGCTGTGATTCCAGGCTACGCACGCGCGCAGTGACTGCTGTCTGGGTGATGTGCAGACGTTCGGCGGTGGCGATGAAGCTGCCGCTGCGAATGATCTCGAGAAAGGTGCGGGCGAGATCGATATCCATGAGCGGCTCGTGATGAAGAAGTTGGCTGGAAGGTGGTTCAGATGACGATCAAAAGCCGACCGGGCGCTGAAGTCTGGCCAACGGGAGGAAAAGCGCCCTCGGGCCAGGCTTCAGTGAGTGGACGCGCAATGATGGCAGAAAGTGACAGCTGCTAACCGATGCTGCTGCGCGGCAGCCAGAGGATCATTGCACCGCAGAATACCGTCAGGGCGATACAGAACCACATGAAGCGACGCTGGCGGCGTTCCGGCGCGCTGTCGGCATGTTCGGGCAAAGGCATGCCGCAGGTGCCGCATTCGGCATCCCTTGGCGGGTTGTCTTGCTGGCAGTACAGGCACTTGGGCATGGCGGTTTGTCCTCATCGATCAATGCCAGCTTGCCATGCCGGCCTTGCGATCAGGGTTGACGGTAATCAACCCCGGTTACAACGCCGGCTGACTACTGGGCGGTCACTCGAACTGTTCGAGGCGCTGGCGATCGAGAATGGTGATCTGGCGGCCGTCCTGAGTGATGATGGCTTCATCGATCAGGCGCCGGATGATGCGCGAAAAGGTTTCCGGCTGAATCGAAAGATGCCCGGCGATCAGCTGTTTTGCCATGGGCAACTCGAAGCTGTTGCCGTCATCCCGGGTGCGCGCCAGTTGCGTCATCAGATAGCGCACCACGCGGTGGGTTGCGTTCTTCAGCGACAGCGTTTCAATCTCGTTGATGCGCTGGTGCAGGCGCACGCTCAACTTGCCGAGCAGGGCGAAGGACAGTCGCTGGTTGGCTTCCAGCAGGCGCATGTAAGCGGTGTTGGAGAAGCGGTAAACCTGCGAGGGGCAAACGGCTTGGGCCGAAGCGACATAGTTGGGCGTGTCCATCAGCATCATGGCTTCGGCAAAGGTCTGGCGATTACCGATGACCTCGAAGACCTTCTCCTGCCCGTCAGGGGTCAGGCGATAGATCTTGATGGCTCCCGAAATGACGAAATAGAAGGAATGTGCCGGCTCGCCCTGATGGAACAGGTTGTCGCCCTTGTCCAGGTTGAGCAGTTGGCTGGAGCTCATCAACTCATCCATTTGCTCGTCGTTGAGCGGCTCGAACAGATGGTGGCTGCGGAGGATCTGGTTGTGTACGCGATGAAGCACCATGCAAGGCATCCTGTTTCTAATAATTGGCCACCCGCATACGCCTTTTTACGGCGAGGCGGCAGATCGCTCGTACCCGAACGGTAAGCCTTTGGATCGTCGTGGGCAATCCGAAAGGCAGCACTCACTGAAGACTAGCCCAACAGTGCGAGCGCTTTTATTGATACAGGCCAGTGTTGCGAGAGGCAAAGGCTGGCCTGGGCCGTATTGAGACATGGCTCAATGATTGTGGCTGTCCGGCTCGTTCCAGTGCGGCGCAGCGAAGAGCTCGGGGTACTGATGCAGGCTGGCGAGAATGCGTTGAACACCCTGATCTCGCTCCGCCGGTTCGGACAGTGCTTCGGCGCCCTTGAGCAGATCGATCAGCAGCACGTGAAGCGCGGCGTCGGCCTGTTCCGATAATTGGCAGTTCTCGATGAGGTACGAGACATGCGTCTCGACATCCTTCTGCAACTGGATGGCTTGCGCCTCGCCAATGGGCTGCGCCGGATTGCCCGCCAGCGCCGTCTCGACGGCGTGCTGCAGGCGGGTCATGCCTTCACGCAGCGGTGCGTCGGTTTGCCATTGCTCGCCGGTTGTCACAGGTGCTGCAGCGGAATGACCGGCATGATCGTGGTGGCTTTGTGCAGCGTGCGCGGTGCTGATGACCATATCCAGCGCCACGCCGCTGGCCATTGCCAGTATCGAAGCCAGTGCCAGGCCCCAGGCCAAAGGTTGGATGACTGCTTTCATATCGCCTCCGGTAGCTCGAATGCTGCGAGCGGTTTGCCCGCTTGGACAGATATTTCTCAGTGTGTCGGGGTTTTCAGGAACAGGATGTTGTTCTCAAGGTGAATGTGCTGCATCAGGTCATCACGCAGCTCTTCCAGCCCGCGGTAAAGCGCACGCCAGGTATTGCACGCATTGGCCGGCGGGGTGATGTCGTTGGTGAGTGCTGCCAGCTGGGCCAGAGCAGCGCCATGCTGGTCGTGCTCGTAGCGCATGACCGCGATGGGACCGTGGGTCTGCGGGACTTCGATGCCGCTTCGCAGCATCGGAAACAGAATCTGTTCTTCCTTGAGCATGTGGCTCTCCAGCTCCTGCTGCATGCTCCATAGGTGTTCGGCGAGGCCGAGTGGGCATCCGGGCTTGTTGCCGTGAACCTGCTCCACGCGGCTGGCCAGGCGGATCAGCTCGGGAAACTGCTCGCGGTGGCGTTCATGGAAGCGTTCGAGGATGTGTTCGATCAGCGTGCCGACCGATTCTGCGCGCCAGTCCGGATCGCTGTCGGGCGAGCTGCTCAAACCGGCCAGCTCGGCGGCAATCGCCTGGGCGTCAAGGTCGCGTTGCAGGGCTGCATCGCGCAGGCTGGTGTTGCCACCACAGCAGAAATCCAGCTTGTACTGGCGGAACACGCGAGTGGCGCCCGGGATCAGGCAGGCCAGAGTGCCCAGGGTTTGCTCGATCAGTGCAGTTGTCATAAAACGAGTTCCGGGTTGAAGTTTGACTGCATCTTCGCAAGCGCCATGCCATTGCCAACTTGTTGTTAAACAAGAAATTAAAATTAAGCATGGTGATAAATACCTGCACGGGTTAGGGTTTTAAAAACCTTGAGGGTATAGATGACCATGATGGAAGAAGCGCTGCTTGCCGATCTCGTCGCCGAACTGCCCAGTGCCGTGCGCCTGCAACGGCTGGTGCATACCCTGCACCAGAGGTTTCGCTGTGGCGCGGTGGTGCTGTTGCGGCTCGATGACGATACCTTGCGGCCCCTGGCGGCCGTCGGGCTGGTTCAGGAAGCGCTTGGCCGTCGCTTCGTCGTCGCCCAGCACCCACGCCTCGCCGCCATTCTTTCGCAGCGCGAGCCGACCTGGTTCGAGCCTGACAGTCGCCTTCCCGACCCTTATGACGGCCTGCTGGATGAGCATGTCGGTGAGCCTCTTCCGGTGCATGACTGCATGGGCGTCAGCCTTTATGTGGAAGGCAAGCTGTGGGGCGCACTGACGCTCGATGCCTTGCATGCCGGGACCTTCGGTGACGATGCCCGGCGCGATCTGCAGCGTTATACGCTGGTGATAGAAGCAGCGATCCGCATCACCCGGCTGGAGCATGAAAATCGCGGGCTGCGGCTGGCGCGCAGCGACGTGCTGGAAGCCACCCGGATGCCTGCCGACGGGGAAATCCTGGGGCAAAGCCGGATCATTGCCGAGTTGCTGCGCGAGCTGGAAGTGGTGGCTGACTCCGAGCTGCCGGTGCTGCTGCTGGGTGAAACTGGGGTCGGCAAGGAGTTGTTCGCGCGCTGGCTGCACCGTCACTCGCGGCGCCGCAACAAGCCGCTGGTGCTGGTCAACTGCGCGGCGCTGCCCGAATCGCTGGCTGAAAGCGAGCTGTTCGGGCATATGAAAGGTGCCTTCTCCGGCGCCACCACGGATCGTCCGGGGCGCTTCGATGCGGCCAATGGTGGCACCCTGCTGCTTGACGAGGTGGGGGAACTGCCATTGACCGTGCAGGCGAAGCTGCTGCGCACGCTGCAGAATGGTGAAATCCAGCGACTGGGCGCCGACAAGCCGCGACAGGTGGATGTGCGAATCATCGCTGCAACCAATCGCAACCTGCGCGAAAGTGTGCGCGACGGAAATTTCCGCGCCGACCTCTACCATCGCCTGTCGGTCTATCCGGTGCCGATTCCACCGCTGCGCGAGCGGGGCAATGATGTACTGATTCTTGCCGGCTACTTTCTCGAGCTGAATCGTGCGCGCCTGGGGTTGCGCAGCATGCGTCTTTCGCCTGCTGCAGAACGTGCCCTGCTGGCCTATGGCTGGCCGGGCAATGTGCGCGAGCTGGAACACGTGATCAGCCGCGCGGCGCTGCGACTGCTTAGCCGTGGCGCTTCGCGCAGCGAGATTCTCACGCTGGAGCCCGATCTGCTTGATCTGGACAGTTCTCACCTGACGCCACTGGCCCCGACCGCCGAGGCGCCGGTGGCGGTTGATGAGGGGATTGTCCCGCTGCGTGAGGCGGTCGATGCCAGTCAGCGCCAGGCCATCATCCGGGCGCTGGAGGCCAGTGGTGAGAACTGGGCGCAGGCGGCGCGACTGCTGGACGTTGATCCCAGCAATCTGCACAAGCTGGCGCGGCGACTGAAGCTGAAGTGATCGTCACTGATGAAGGGGCGTGCCGTGTGTCGCTTGTCGGGAATGGTCGGTGCTGCGCGAGGGTCTATCCTTTAGCTCATAACAAGACGAGGAAAGGTCATGGCTCTGGATCAACAGGAATTCGAGGCGCTGCTGGCTCAGGCGCAGACACACGCCGACCTGGCCGCCAGCGAGAACCAGCCGTTGCACTACCGGGCGGCCTTTGAGGCCAGTCTTAAGGCCATGCGCTTGCTGGCTGAAGAGTCTGGTGCCTGGCGGCAGATGGTCGCTCGTGCCACGGAAGAATTTCAGGGGGATGAGGGGGTTTAGAACGAATCGGTCAAAGAGCCAGGCCGGGGCGTCAGGGAGCGCGCACCGGTAGATTGCGGCGCAACACTCCCAGGCCTTCCGCCTGACCCTCGCCTTGATGTCCATCAATGTTGTTAACGAGTCAGCTCCCTAGACTGCCGGCTGTTTCCTTTCAGCCCCCGGAAAGCCGCCGTCGCTTGAGGCGCGGTGCGCATGTATCCGATTGTCTAGGAGTTGCCATGCACCTGGTCTGCCCGGCAGGAAGCCTGCCCGCGCTCAAGGCCGCCGTCCAGCAGGGCGCCGATGCCATCTATGTCGGTTTCAGAGACGACACCAACGCCCGCCATTTCGCCGGGCTCAACATGGATGAAAAACAGCTCGACAAGGGTCTGCAGCTGATTCGCGAGAAGGGCCGGCAGCTGTACGTCGCCGTCAATACCTATGCCCAGCCCGATGGTTGGAAGCGCTGGCAGCGTGCGGTGGATCAGGCTGCAGACATGGGCATGGACGCGCTGATCGCCGCCGATCCGGGTGTGTTGGGCTATGCCAGCCAGCGCCACCCGCAGCTCAACCTGCACCTCTCGGTCCAGGGCTCGGCGACCAACGCCGCAGCGCTGGCGTTCTATCAGCAGCGCTACAACATCAAGCGTGCGGTGCTGCCGCGGGTGCTGTCACTCAAGCAGGTCAAGCAGGTGGCGGCGGGCAGTCCGGTGCCCATCGAGGTGTTTGCCTTCGGCAGCCTGTGCATCATGGCCGAAGGGCGTTGCCATCTGTCGTCCTATCTCACTGGCGAGTCGCCGAACCTCTGCGGCGTCTGCTCGCCGGCCAAGGCGGTGCGCTGGAGTGAGGAGCCGGAAGGTCTGACCTCACGCCTGAACAATGTGCTGATCGATCGTTATGCCGAAGGTGAGTCCGCGGGTTATCCGACGCTCTGCAAGGGCCGTTTCATGGTCAATGGCGAGCGCTTCCATGCGCTTGAGGAGCCGACCAGCCTTAATACGCTGGATTTGATTCCCGAGCTGGCCTCTATCGGTGTCACGGCGATGAAGATCGAAGGACGCCAGCGCAGTCCGGCCTATGTCGAGCAGGTCACCCGCGTCTGGCGCGCCGCGCTGGATTCCTTCCTGCAGGCGCCGCAGCGCTATGCCGTGCAGCCGGGCTGGCGCGAAGTGCTGGACGGCCTGTCCGAGGGTTCGCAAACCACTCTGGGCGCTTACCACCGGGCTTGGCAATGAACGAGGAGCCAACCATGAAACTCAGTCTGGGCCCTGTGCTGTTCTACTGGGATCGTCAGCAGACGCTGAACTTCTACGCCGACATGGCCGGCTTGCCGCTGGATGTCATCTACCTGGGTGAAACCGTCTGCTCCAAGCGCCGCGACATCGGGCTGGATGACTGGATAGGGCTGGGGCGTGAACTGATGCAGGCATCATCGGCGCAGATCGTCTTGTCCGGACTGACCCTGATCGAAGCCGCCTCGGAGCTGTCCGGTTTGAAGCGCCTGTGCGACAACGGCGAGCTGCTGGTCGAGGCCAATGACATGGGCGCAGTCCACTACCTGTCTGAAAAGCGGCTGCCCTTCGTGGGTGGCCCCGCACTGAATCTCTATAACGGTCATGCGCTGGCCGAGCTGGTTAAAAGCGGCATGTACCGCTGGGTGCCGCCGGTGGAGATTTCCGGCGCGATGATCAGAAGCGCCCGCGAACAGCTGGCGAGTCTTGGTGTGACGCCTCCGGAAATCGAGATTTTTGCCTACGGTCATCTGCCTCTGGCGTATTCGGCGCGCTGCTTTACCGCCCGAGCGGAAAACCGCCCCAAGGACGACTGCCAGTTTTGCTGCCAGAACTACCCGGAAGGCATTCCGCTGCTCAGTCAGGAGGGCGAAGCGTTGTTCACCATCAATGGCATCCAGACCATGTCGGCCTCGGTCAGCAATCTGCTGGCCGATTACCCGGCGCTGGTGGCTAGCGGTGCCGATCTTCTGCGCCTGAGCCCCAGGGCATCAGGTATGAACGAAGTGGTCGCGGCATTCGATGCCGTGCGCAAGGGTGCCCTGCCGCCACTTGCAGTCGAAGGCTGCAACGGCTACTGGCACGGCCAGCCTGGCATGCTGCGGGCAGAGGAGGCTGGATTATGCTGAAACCACGCGCACAACTACTGAAGCTCGGTGAGCAGCTGTTGCCGCTAGCGGCGCGCACGCCTTTCCTGTTGCAGCGCATCGCGCTCGAACGCAGCCTGAACCAGGTGTTTGCCGAGCCGCTGGCCGAGGGCGCCTTCGAGGCGCTGGAAGGCAACTGGATGCGCCTGGAAGTGGCCGACCTGAAACTGGGCTGGTGCCTGAGCTGCGATCGGCAGAAGCTGCGCATTGCCGAGCAGGCGCCGGTGCAGGTGACCATTCGAGGCAACTGGCGCGAGTTTCTGCTGCTCGCCAGTCGCCAGGAAGATCCGGATACCCTGTTCTTCCGCCGCCGACTGGTGATCGAAGGTGATACGGAGCTGGGCCTGTCGATCAAGAACCTGATCGACAGCCTTGACCCGGACATGCTGCCGCCCTGGCTGTGGAAGGTGCTGCAAGGTGCCGGAGAGGAAGTGGCCCAGGCAGGTCGGGCGCAGCCCGCAGCCGTATAGACCGACTATGTTCCCGTCAGGTGTTGGCACGAGCCTTTTGTAAGCCGGTCATCTGCGCGGTTCCCTTCGCGGCCAGGGGCTGCTCCTGCGGAGGTGCACGCCACCCGTAGGGGCAGGCGCGCCCGCAAATCAATGCTCAGGCATTCAGACCGAATGCAGCCGATACACAGGCTGCATTCGGTCGCTGGCGATAATGCTCTTCATGTCCTCGAACAGCGCACTTGTTTCCTCTTCGCTGCAGTCCTCGCGGTAGCGCTTGCGCAGGCCATAGCTGCTAAGAGTGATGTGGACATTGGGGGTGACGCCATGTTGCGCCAGGCAGGCGCGTGCGCAGTGCATCGGGCAGCCGTCGATGGCAAGGATGGGGCGCCCCGAGTTGGCCTTGCTGACCAGCGAGCCGACTCGACCGCCAACACCCGCGATGCAGGACATTTCCGCAATTCCGGCGCGATCGAGGCGTACTGCGAGGGTGTTGGCCAGCTGCGCCACGTTGGAGCAGCCGGAGCAGGAATACACCAAAGGTAGATGGGATGTCTTGGACATGGCGTTCTCCTGTCCGGATGCAAGGCCCGAGCAGTATGTTGCTGACCTTGGCTGTCCGCTTTGACGGCTATCAAGAACGCTGCGGCAATGCGTCGCGCTCACTCCTGGTAGGCAGCCAGACCCTGGCTGTCGAGGATCTCGATGCGGCGCCGCTGGACGTTGATCATTCCCGACTCGATCAGTCGATGCAGGATGCGCGAGAAGGTCTCTGGCTGGATGCCGAGCTTGGAGGCGATCAGGCGTTTGGGCACGTCGAGGGTGACCACGCCGCTGCTGTCATCCTGCGCCTGATAGAGAAAGCGCACCACGCGATGACTGGCGTTGGCCAGTGTCAGAGTGTCGATTTCGTTCATGCGCTGATGCAGGCGAATGCTCAGTGTGGCGAGGATATCCAGGCAGATGCTTGGATGCTCTTCCAGCATGCGCCGGTAATGTGGGCCGTGAAGGCTCGCCACCAGGCTGGCTTTGAGCGCCGTGGCGCTGACCGGGTAGTTGGGTGCGCCGGTAAACAGCAGGGCTTCGGCGAAGGACTCGCCGCTGCGGATGATTTCCACCAGCTTTTCCTGGCCGTCGCATACCACTCGATGCAGTTTCACCTGGCCGCTGAACAGAAAGTAGAACCGTTCGGCCTTGTCACCCTGATGAAACAGCGCAGCACCTGCGGGCAGGCGGCGGAGGTTGGCCGAAGCGCAGACTTCCTGTATCGCCGCTTCGGGAAGCCGGCTGAACAGGTGGTGGCGGCGCAGCTCCGCAACAAGAGATGTTTCGGTGAGCATGGTTTCTCCCCCCCGGCACGAGTCCAGGATTGTTCGAGGCTGCATCCTAAGAGGCCCGATGCCGATTCTTCCTTGACCGCTGACAAGATTGCCTGCCGGAAATGATACGGGTCACGCCTTTGGAAAATGCCTGATGCAAATTGACCATCGTCAATTCATGTCTGGGCGTCATCCTCTAAGTTTCACACCATATTGTGTTTTAAGGTTTTAATTAATCTATATGTTGTGTCTTGGGGGCTTAATGAACGAGGTTGTCGAACTGCATCAGCCCGTCTCGCTGCGCAAGCGTGACGGGCGATTGGTGGCTTTCGAGCTGGGCAAGATTGTGCGTGCGATCAAGGCGGCGGGACATGCCACTGGCGAATTCGATGGCGAAGCGGCACAGGCGCTGGCTGCACGGGTGCTGCTGCGATTGCCGCAGCGGGTGGTACAGATCGAGCAGGCGCAGGATGCCGTCGAACGGCTGCTGATGGAGTCTGGTCACTACGCCACCGCGCGCGCCTATATTGTCTATCGCGAAAGCCACGGACGTCTGCGTCGCGACCGCAAGGCCATTGTCGATGTCGCCTCCTCGATGAATGAATACCTGTCGCGCGAAGACTGGCGTGTGCGCGCCAACGCCAACCAGGGCTATTCGCTGGGCGGGCTGATCCTCAACGTATCGGGCAAGGTTACCGCCAATTACTGGTTGGATGAGGTTTACAGCCCGGAGATAGGTGCTGCACATCGTGAAGGTGATTTGCATATCCATGATCTGGACATGCTCGCCGGTTACTGCGCCGGCTGGTCGCTGCGCACCTTGCTCAACGAAGGCTTCAACGGCATTCCAGGGCGTGTCGAGGCGGGTCCGCCGAAGCACCTCTCCAGTGCATTGGGGCAGATGGTCAACTTCCTCGGCACCCTGCAGAACGAATGGGCCGGCGCCCAGGCGTTCAGCTCCTTCGATACCTATCTGGCACCTTTCGTACGCAAGGACAGACTGGGCTACAGCGAGATCCGTCAGGCCATTCAGGAGTTTATCTACAACCTCAACGTGCCGTCGCGCTGGGGCACCCAGACACCCTTTACCAACCTGACGTTCGACTGGGTTTGCCCGGAGGATCTGCGCGAGCAGATACCTTACATCGGTGGCGAGGAAATGCCCTTTGCCTATGGCGACCTGCAAGCGGAAATGGAGCTGATCAACCGCGCCTATATAGAAGTGATGCAGGCGGGTGATGGTTTGGGCCGGGTGTTCACTTTTCCGATCCCGACCTACAACATCACCCATGACTTTCCCTGGGATAGCGAGAACGCCGACCGCCTGTTCGAGATGACCGCGCGCTACGGCTTACCGTATTTTCAGAATTTCCTTAACTCCGACATGCAGCCCAACCAGGTGCGCTCCATGTGCTGTCGCCTGCAGCTGGACGTGCGCGAGCTGCTCAAGCGCGGCGGTGGGTTGTTCGGCTCCGCCGAGCAGACCGGCTCGCTGGGGGTGGTGACTATCAATTGCGCGCGTCTGGGCTATCTGCATCAGGGCGACCGCAAGGGTCTGTACGAACATCTCGATGCGCTGCTGGAAATGGCCATGCAAAGTCTGGAGGTCAAGCGCAAGGTCATTCAGCACCATATGGATGCCGGACTGTATCCCTATACCAAGCGTTACCTCGGCACCTTGCGTAATCACTTTTCCACCATCGGCGTGAATGGCCTGCACGAGATGGTGCGCAACTTCAGCGAGGATGCCGAGGGTCTGCATACGGCTGCGGGCAGGGCGCTGGCCCTGGAGCTGCTGGACCATGTGCGGGCAGTGCTGGTGCGCTTTCAGGAAGAAACCGGCCATCTTTACAACCTTGAAGCCACGCCGGCGGAGGGCACTACCTACCGATTTGCCAAGGAAGACCGCAAGCGCTTCCCGGATATTCTCCAGGCCGGCACGGTCGAGGCGCCGTACTACACCAACTCTTCGCAGCTGCCGGTCGGCTTTACCGACGATCCGTTCGAGGCGCTGGCGCTGCAGGACGAGCTGCAGACCAAATACACCGGCGGCACCGTCCTGCATCTGTATATGGCCGAGCAGATCTCCTCCATTCAGGCCTGTAAAAGCCTGGTGCGCAAAGCGCTCGGGCGTTTCCGGCTGCCCTATCTGACGATTACACCGACGTTTTCCATCTGCCCCGTGCACGGCTATCTGAGCGGTGAGCACGAGTTCTGTCCGAAATGCGATGAAGCGCTGCTGCAGAAACAGCAGAGCTGCTGTGCCTGAACTATTTTCCATCCAAAGGAGTGAGCACCATGAAACAAGCGATTCAACTGCCCGAAGCCCAGCGCCAGCGCTGCGAGGTCTGGACCCGTGTCATGGGCTATCACCGCCCGGTTGCGGCCTTCAATCCCGGCAAGCAGTCCGAGCACAATGAGCGCCAGCACTTCACCGAGGCCGCAACGCAGGCAGCGGTTGCGTGATCAGTACGTTACGGGTCGGGGGGCTGGTCCCTCTGACCACGCTGGACTTTCCGGACCATCTTGCATGTGTGCTGTTCTGTCAGGGCTGTGGCTGGCGTTGTCGTTACTGCCATAACCCGCAGCTGATCCCTGCCTGTGGCGAGCAGGAGAAGCGCTGGGATGAGGTTCTCGAATTTCTCCGGCAGCGCATAGGCCTGCTTGAAGCGGTGGTGTTCAGCGGTGGTGAGCCGACCTTGCAGCAGGCGTTGCCCGAAGCGATCGCCGAAGTCCGCGCCATGGGCTTCAAGATCGGGCTGCACAGCGCCGGGATCAAGCCCCGGCTGTTTCGCCAGGTATTGCCGCTGGTGGACTGGGTGGGCTTTGACGTCAAGGCGCTGCCCGAGTACAGCACACTGATCACGGGTGTCGAGGGCAGCGGCAAGGCCAATTGGCAAAGCCTCCAATACCTGCTCGACAGCGATGTCGCTTATGAATGCCGCACCACGGTGCACTGGCATCTGTTCGATACCGAGCGGCTCTGGTGCATGGCTCAGCGCCTGCGGGCTCTGGGTGTCGAACGCTTCGTCGTGCAGTGCGTTCGGATCGCACGGATGCTTGATCAGAGCCTTGCGCCGGCGCAGGCGCCGCGGGATCTGTTGAGCCTCTGGGCACGTCTCGATGAGCTGTTTCCAGCTTTTCTGGTGCGCGATTGAGGCTGCTGGGCCGCCGCGCCGCCATTTCAGCGGCCTGTTAAGATGCTGCATTTGTCCAGCGGGGAATTCCATGCAGCAGCCTGTTTCACTGGACGCCCGCACCGCCCGTGTACTGCCCTGGCTGGTGGCCATTGCGTTCTTCATGCAGACCCTCGACGGCACTATTCTCAACACCGCCCTGCCGGCGATGGCGCAGGATCTGGCGGAGAACCCGCTGCGCATGCAGGGCGTGGTCATCGCCTACATGTTGACCGTGGCGTTGCTGATTCCAGCCTCTGGATGGCTGGCCGATCGATTTGGCACGCGGCGCGTCTTCTTCCTTGCCATCGTGCTGTTCACCCTTGGCTCGCTGCTCTGCGCAATCTCCACCACTTTCGACCAACTGGTGATGTCCCGTGTGGTACAGGGCATGGGTGGGGCGCTGATGCTGCCGGTTGGACGCCTGGTGGTGTTGCGTGCCTATCCGCGTAGCGAGTTTGTCAGGGTCATGACCTTTATCGCGTTGCCCGGCATGGTCGGCCCGCTGATCGGTCCGACTCTGGGCGGCTGGCTGGTGGAGTACGCTTCCTGGCACTGGATATTCCTGATCAACCTGCCGGTGGGGCTGGTAGGGGGCATCGCCGCGTTTCGCTTTATGCCTGACCTGAAAAGCCCCGAGCGGATACGTTTCGATCTGGTCGGCTTTCTGTTGTTCGGCGCAGCCATGGTGCTGATCACTGTCGCGCTGGAAGGATTGGGCGAGATGCACATGCCGCACGCTCGCGTACTGCTGCTGATCGTGGTCGGTAGCGCCTGTCTGGCTGCCTACTGGTTGCGTGCAGGGCGCATCGACAGACCGCTGTTCAGCCCGTCGCTGTTCCGTACCCGCAGTTTCGCCGTGGGTATTTTCGGCAACCTGTTCGCGCGCCTGGGCAGTGGCGCGCTGCCTTTTTTGCTGCCGCTGCTGTTGCAGGTGGCGCTGGGTCACTCGCCGGCGCAGGCGGGGATGATGATGATCCCGCTGGCGCTCGGCGCCATGCTGATCAAGCCGCTGGCCAAGCCACTGATCGATCGCCTCGGCTACCGGCGCATTCTGATTGGCAACACGCTGTTGCTGGGCGGTCTGATCGCCAGCCTGGCCACGCTCGATGCTGCCACGCCGATGGTGCTTCTGTTGCTGCACCTGAGCCTGATCGGCATGGTCAATTCGATGCAGTTCACCGCGATGAATACCGTCACGCTGGTGGGGCTCAGTTATCGGGACGCCAGCAGCGGCAACAGCCTGCTGTCGGTGGTCGTGCAGCTTTCCATGAGCCTGGGCGTTGCTGCTGCCGGCGCGTTGCTGGGCGGTTTTACCCTTCCGGACGCCCAGGGCGAGGCTGTGCTGCAGGCCTTTCAGCTGACCTTTCTTTGCATCGGCGGCCTGTCGATGCTGGCCGCCACGCTGTTCTTCCAGCTCGACAGCAAGCAGAAAATGGCTGCCCGGCTTGTGGGTCTGGAGTAGGGCTGCCTGATTCTTCCGGGTCTGGGCGCCAGTGTGGGGGCTGAATCTGTTGCATCTGTCCCTGCGAGGCGTTACTACTGCGCGTCGTTTTCTGTCTGGGTGATATGCAGATGAGCCCGACCAATAAGCCGTGGGTACTGGGTTTGACCGGCGGTATCGGCAGTGGCAAGAGTGCGGTGGCCGAGGCGTTCGGCAGGCTGGGTGTGCACTGGGTGGATGCCGATCATGCCGCGCGCTGGGTCGTTGAGCCTGGCAGGCCGGCGTTGGCGCTGATTGCTCAGCGCTTCGGGGAGGGCGTCCTCGAGGCGGATGGCAGCCTGGATAGGGCTGTGTTGCGCGGGCTGATATTTGACGATCCGGAGCAGCGCAAGTGGCTTGAGCAGTTGCTGCATCCGCTGATTCGCCGGGAGGTTGCTGAACATCTGGCCAGGGCGCAGTCCCCCTATGCGATCATGGTTTCGCCGCTGCTGGTCGAGTCCGGCCAATACCGCCAGGTTGACAGGGTGCTGGTGGTCGATGTGCCCGAGGCATTGCAACTGCAGCGTGCCGCACGGCGCGATCAGGCCAGCGAAGAGCAGATCCGCGCCATTCTCAAGGCCCAGGCCAGTCGTGAAGAGCGTCTGCGCCATGCCGACGATGTGCTGGTCAACGACCGTGACATGGGCTGGCTGAAGACCGAGGTCGAACGCCTGCACACTTTCTATCTGACGCTGCGAGGAGGTCAGGAATGAGTACTGCTGTAGTGGAATGCCCAACCTGTGGCGCGCCAGTGGAGTGGGGGCCGCAGAGTCCGAGCCGACCGTTCTGCTCGGATCGCTGCAAACTGATTGACCTCGGCGCCTGGGCTTCGGAAGAGCACACGATTCCGGGTGATGAGCTGGAGGATGATGTGTTTTCGGGCGATGTGCCGCCGCGTCAGCATTGACGGGTTGCCAGACCTGCTGTTGTCTGCTGACTGCTACTCATCATTCCAGGGGGGGCTGCAGGTAACGGCTTCGATTGAAGGTTTCCACCCAGTCGGGGTAGAACACGACCAGTGCGCTGACCACGGTGCCGTTGATGAAGGCTTCGGGAAACATCAGCAGCCAGATGAAGCCAGCGAAGTCATCGAGCCAGGGCGGCATCGGGTAGCGTCCGTCGAACAGCAGGATACCGAGTCCGGCCAGAATGCAGAAAAGCGCGGCCAGGCCTGCGGCGAAGAAGCCCGAGAAAAATATGTAAATGAACAGATTGCGTGGCTGCAGGCGCTCGACCAGTCGTGCACACAGATGGGTGATGCCGACCGGAATCAGTACCAGCAGTACGCCATTGAGGCCCAGCGCGGTCAGCTGCTGATGACCGATGAGCGTCAGGCCGACCTGCGCAGCGAAGGCGGCGAGGATTGCCAGTGGCCAGTCCAGCAGCAGGGTTACCGCCGTCAGGCCGATGAAATGCACGGACAGCCCGGAATCGAAGTCACGGCGGACCAGCCAGAGCAGAAAGATTGCCAGCATTGCACCACACACCAGGTGTTGGCGGCGGATATCGCTGAAAAGCTCCACCCAGGGCGCCCGCATGCACGCCCAGACCAGTCCGCCGGCATAGAGCAGCCAGCCCAGAAACAGGCTGGAGGGAGCAAGCAGTTCGGCGGCAATCATCCTTGTTTCTCCTCGTCGCAGATCTTTCGATAGCAGGCGGAGTATAAGAGGTGAAGTTGTGACCGATTGTCTGGACGCTGGTTCGTAGGAGCAAAGGAAGCTGGATGGGATGCTGTCGGCGGGGAGCTGCGGGAGGCGCTACTGCCGAGGTCAGGTGTTTGTGAGACGAAGCTGCTTGCTATTTCGCTGGTAATCCGGATAATTCCGCAGCCTGTCGCCGGGGATGCCTAGCCCGTCGACGCAAACCAAGGTGGGGGATGCCAAGCCCGCCGACACCACTGCCGTAGCGGACGCGCTGACCCGAGCCCCCGATAGCGTCTGTTTCCGGCTGTCCTGGCCTTGCCAGGGCGAGCACCATTCAGTAAGATTCGCCGTCTTATTTTCAGGGCGGCCCCTGAGGCTATAACGAATGAAGACTTTTACTGCTAAACCGGAAACCGTCAAGCGCGACTGGTTCGTCGTCGACGCTGCCGGCCAGACCCTGGGTCGTCTGGCAACCGAAATCGCTAGCCGCCTGCGTGGCAAGCACAAGGCGGAATACACCCCTCACGTCGATACCGGTGATTACATCGTCGTTATCAATGCCGAGCAAGTGCGTGTTACCGGTGCCAAAACCACCGACAAGATGTACTACTCCCACTCCGGTTTCCCGGGTGGCATCAAGTCGATCAACTTCGAGAAGCTGATCGCCAAGGCGCCAGAGCGTGTGATCGAGACCGCGGTCAAAGGCATGCTGCCGAAAAACCCGCTGGGTCGCGACATGTATCGTAAGCTGAAGGTGTACAAGGGTGCCAATCACCCGCATACCGCTCAGCAGCCCCAAGAACTGAAGATTTAACGGAATAGTTCATTATGTCGGCGACTCAAAATTACGGCACTGGCCGTCGCAAGACTGCAACCGCGCGCGTCTTTCTGCGCCCCGGTACTGGCAAGATTTCCATCAACAACCGCGAGCTGGACAACTTCTTCGGGCGTGAAACCGCTCGCATGGTTGTACGTCAGCCGCTGGAGCTGACCGAGACTGTCGAGAAGTTCGACATTTACGTTACCGTCCTGGGCGGTGGTGTAAGTGGTCAGGCTGGCGCTATTCGTCACGGTATCACTCGTGCGCTGATGGATTATGACGAGACTCTTCGTCCTGCTCTGCGCAAGGCTGGCTTCGTTACTCGTGATGCTCGTGAAGTTGAGCGTAAGAAGATCGGTCTGCGTAAAGCGCGTAAGCGTCCGCAGTACTCGAAGCGCTAATTCAGGCTTCAAAAAAGAGCGCCCAGCTTCTTCCGGAACTGGGCGCTTTTTTTATGGGTGATTTTCTTCCTGCGACAGTGTGTCGCGCGTGGAGAAGCCCGGCTTTTGGGGCTTGCGGCTGACCTGTGACGGCTTATTGCCTTGTCAGGAGAGGGGCTTTTCTTTACCATTTGGCGAATTTTTTCGCGGCCTAGTTTTTCGGTAGACGCACGTAGTAGACGCCTGCTTTCGGTAGGCCATAAGAAACTGATGGGAGACGACTGAATGAGCAATGACGGCGTGAATGCTGGCCGGCGTCGCTTCCTGGTAGCCGCTACTTCGGTAGTGGGTGCTGCAGGAGCGGTGGGGGCCGCGGTCCCGTTTGTGGGATCGTGGTTCCCAAGTGCCAAGGCCAAGGCGGCCGGAGCACCGGTGAAGGTGAATATCAGCAAGATCGAGCCGGGCCAGCAAATGGTCGCCGAGTGGCGAGGACAGCCGGTGTTCATCCTGCGCCGTACCGAGGAAGCGCTCGCCAACCTGGGCAAGCTCACCGATACGGTTGCCGATCCGAACTCCGAAGCGTCCGAGCAGCCGACCTATGTCGATCCTCAGGTTCGTTCGATCAAGCCGGAACTGCTGATCGTGGTCGGACTTTGTACGCACCTTGGCTGCGCCCCGTCTTTCCGGCCGGAAGTAGCGGCGCCCGATCTGGGTGCTGATTGGCTGGGTGGCTATTTCTGCCCCTGCCATGGCTCGAAATATGACATGGCTGGCCGCGTCTACAAGGGGCAGCCTGCACCCTTGAACCTGCCGGTTCCCCCACATTCGTACGAGACGGACTCTGTCGTCGTCATCGGCGTGGACCAGGAGAACGCGTGATGAGCAAGTTCATGGAATGGGTTGATGCTCGCTTCCCCGCGACCAAGATGTGGGAAGACCATCTCAGCAAGTATTACGCACCGAAGAACTTCAACTTCCTGTATTTCTTCGGCTCCCTGGCGCTGCTGGTTCTGGTCAACCAGATCCTTACCGGCATCTGGCTGACGATGAGCTTCGAGCCGTCTGCCGAAGGCGCCTTCGCGTCCGTTGAGTACATCATGCGTGATGTCGAATACGGCTGGATGCTGCGCTACCTGCACTCCACCGGTGCTTCGGCGTTCTTCGTCGTGGTTTACCTGCACATGTTCCGCGGCATTCTCTACGGCTCCTATCAGAAGCCGCGTGAGTTGGTGTGGATTTTCGGCATGATGATCTACCTGGCCCTGATGGCCGAGGCCTTCATGGGCTATCTGCTGCCTTGGGGGCAGATGTCCTACTGGGGTGCGCAGGTGATCATTTCGCTGTTCGGTGCCATCCCGGTGATCGGCGGCGACCTGACACAGTGGATTCGTGGCGACTACCTGATCTCCGGTATCACCCTGAACCGCTTCTTCGCGCTGCATGTCATTGCGCTGCCGATCGTGATTCTCGGTCTGGTCGTGTTGCACATCCTGGCGCTGCATGAAGTGGGCTCGAACAACCCGCTGGGCGTCGATATCAAGAAGAACAAGGATGAAAATGGCGTGCCCCTGGACGGCATTCCGTTCCATCCGTACTACACCGTCAAGGATATCGTCGGCGTAGTGGTCTTCCTCTTCGTCTTCTGCGCCATCGTGTTCTTTTTCCCGGAAATGGGTGGTTACTTCCTGGAGAAGCCGAACTTCGAAGAAGCCAATGCGCTCAAAACCCCGGCTCACATCGCACCGGTGTGGTACTTCACGCCCTACTACGCGATTCTGCGTGCCGTTCCTGACAAGCTCTTGGGCGTGATCGCCATGGGTGCCGCGATTGCCGTGCTGTTCGTGCTGCCCTGGCTGGACCGCAGCCCGGTCAAGTCCATGAAATACAAGGGTTGGATGAGCAAGGTTGCGCTGGTTCTGTTCTGCATCTCGTTCATCATCCTCGGCGTGCTGGGCGTGCTGGCTCCTACGCCTGAGCGCACGTTGGTATCTCGGATCTGTACTGCTATCTACTTCGGTTACTTCATCCTGATGCCGTTCTACACCAAGCTCGAGAAGACCAAAGTAGTTCCGCAAAGGGTGGATGGCTGATGAAAAAGCAATTTGCTGCATTGATTCTTGCATTGGTGCCGGCATTCGGTTTCGCCGCTGCTCCCAGTGTTGCTCTGGACAAGGTCGAGATCGATCTGACCGACAAGGCAGCCATGCAGGATGGTCTGAAGACCTTCGCCAACTACTGCATGGGCTGTCATAGCGCCAAGTTTCAGCGTTATGAGCGTGTGGCCACCGATCTGGGCATTCCTGAAGACGTCATGATGGAAAACATCGTCTTCAGCGACGCGAAGTTCGGTGATCACATGAAGATCGGTATGTCGCCCGATGATGCCAAGGTCTGGTTCGGCGCGGCTCCACCAGATCTGACGCTGGTTGCGCGGGTGCGTGGCAATGACTGGTTGTATTCCTATATGCGCGGCTTCTATGTGGACCCTGCGCGTCCCTATGGCTACAACAACACGGTCTTCCCGAGCGTAGGCATGCCTCATGTGCTGGCGCCGCTGCAGGGCCGTCAGGTTCTGCCAAGCACGCTGCCGGAAGGCCAGTCGGTAGCCTGCAAGCAGGTCCAGGTCGTCGAGAATGGCCGCAAGCAGTTCGATCCGCTGACCGGCACGCCGATCACCCATGAAGACTGTGAGCAACTGACTGTCGTTCCGGGTACTGGTGAGCTGACCGAGGCGGAGTACGACGAGAAGATCAAGAACCTGGTGACCTTCCTGGCCTACTCGGCCAACCCGGTCAAGCTGGAGAGCCAGCGCATCGGCACCTATGTGCTGTTGTTCCTGGCGGTCTTCTTCGTGTTCGCCTATCTGCTCAAGCGTGAGTACTGGAAAGACGTCCACTGACTTTCCGCTGTTTAGCTGTACCCTGCGCGCGCCCTGATGGGCGCGCGCGTTTTTCTGCATTCATGAAATCCAATTAGGAGGGCGCTATGGCTGCGACCAATCGACTGGTCTGCTATTCCGATCCCGCCGATCATTATTCGCATCGGGTGCGCTATGTGCTTGCCGAGAAGGGCGTAAGCGTCGAGATAGTTGATGTCGACCCTGCTCAGTGCCCGGTCAGACTGAGTGAGGTGAATCCTTACGCCAGTGTTCCGACCCTGGTGGATCGTGAGCTTGCGCTATACGAGCCGAGCGTGATCACCGAATATCTGGAAGAGCGCTATCCGCATCCGCCGCTGCTTCCGGTCTATCCGGTAGCAAGGGCCAATACCCGACTTCTGGTGCATCGGATTCAGCGTGACTGGTGTGCGCTGGTGGATATCGTGACTGATCGGCGAGCCCCCGAAAAGGCGCGGGAACAGGCTCGCAAGGAGCTGCGTGAAAGTCTCACGGGGGTTTCGCCAGTGTTTTCCGAGAAAGCCTATTTCATGAGCGATGAGATCAGCCTGGTGGATTGCTGTCTGCTACCGATTCTATGGCGTTTGCCTGCGCTCGCAATTGAACTCCCCAGGGCGGCCAAGCCGCTGCTCGATTATATGGAAGTCAATTTTGCCCGCGAGGCCTTTCAGGTCAGTCTGTCCGCTGTTGAGCGCAACATGCGCTAAGAGAGGTGCTTATGACTTCAAGTCGTCCCTACCTGGTTCGGGCGCTGTATGAGTGGATCGTCGATAACGACTGCACGCCGCATTTGCTGGTCGACGTCGAATATCCCGGTGTTCAGGTGCCTGCGGGTTTTGCCAGTGATGGGCAGATCGTGCTGAACGTCGCTCCCAGCGCCGTTCGCCATCTGCAAATGGAAAATACTGCTATCAGTTTCGAAAGCCGCTTTGGTGGCGTTCCGCATAGTCTGCATGTGCCGACTGCCGCGGTCATGGCGATCTATGCGCGGGAAAATGGTCAGGGAATGGTGTTCGAGATCGAACCGCCGGATGACCATGCGCCAGACGATGGCGCCGCCGGTCCAGAGGCTGGCGACACGCCGCGCCCGGCGGGGCGACCCAGTCTCAAGGTTGTCAAGTAAGCCTTGGTAAAGAGTATGCCTCAAGCGAAAGGCCGTTCCGCTTGAGGCATGCCGGGTGTCGCACAAGCCGGCCTTGAACAGTCGTCAGTCGATATATTCAAACAGCTTGACGATGCGCTGTACGCCAGAAACGCTCTGGACCACGCTTGTTGCGCGGTTGCCTTCCTGGCGGGTGACGAGGCCGAGCAGGTAGACGATACCGTTCTCGGTGATGACCTTGATGCGCGAGCCCGGAACGTCCTGGTTGGTCAACATCTGGGTCTTGATCTTGGTAGTCAGCCAGGAGTCGTTACTACGGGCCAGTGCGGATGAGGGCTGCAGCACCTGTATTTCGTTGTGTACCCGCTTGACACGCTGAACCGAGCCTGCGGCCTGTTCGGCGGCCTGCTTTAGCTCGCTGCGAGGTGTCTGGCCGGCAAGCAGCACGACGCCGTTATAGCTGGCGACAACGATGTTTGAGCCATTCTCCAGGTCGGGATGGGCTTTGGCGATGTTCACTGCGGCCTTGGTTTCGATCAGCGAATCGTCGATCTTGCTGCCGATGGTGCGGGTTCCCCGGTTGTCATCAATCGGGGCATCGCGTGTGGCGGTCAGAACCGAGCTGCAGCCGGTGGCGGCGAGACAGAGTGCGAGTACGAGCAGGTGGGGGCGGAACGGATTCATTCTTCACTCCCGAACAGTTGGTTGTCGATCAGATCGCACAGGCAGTGGATAACGAGCAGATGCACTTCCTGAATGCGTGCGGTGACCTTGGCCGGCACGCGAATCTCGACGTCTTCCGGTAGCAGCAGTGAAGCCATGCCGCCGCCATCGCGACCGGTGAGGGCGACTACCAGCATCTCGCGGTCGTGGGCGGCCTGGATAGCCTGGATCACATTGGCGGAGTTGCCGCTGGTGGAGATCGCCAGCAAGACATCACCCGGCTGGCCGAGCGCGCGAATCTGCTTGGAGAACACTTCGTTGTAGCTATAGTCGTTGGCGATCGAGGTCAGCGTAGAGCTATCGGTAGTCAGGGCTATTGCCGGCAGGCTGGGACGCTCGCGCTCGAAGCGGTTGAGCAGCTCTGAGGAGAAGTGTTGGGCATCGCCAGCCGAACCGCCGTTGCCGCAGGTGAGGATCTTGCCCTCGCTGAGCAGCGTATGGACCATTACCTGTCCGGCCTGTTCGATACTCGGGGCGAGTACGTTCATTGCCTGCTGCTTGGTTTCGATGCTGGCCTGAAAAAGCTGACGTATACGGGATTGCATATCCATCGGTGTGTTGACCTTCAAGTGTCGGGCTGGCCGCGTGGGCGTGCGGGAACAATGCTGGTCCAGGCTGTTCGGTGTCGTCAGCCATCGAACGCGTTGCGGATCCAGTTGGGTGTTGCCGTGCTGCTGTCCGCTTCGATTGCGATTACATCAAAGCGGCATGGGTGTGCGGACCAGCGGCTCTCCGTTTGCAGGAACAGCTGAGCCGCTCGGATCAGCTTCTGCTGTTTGCGCCGGTCGATGCTTTCCAGGGCACCGCCCCAGGCGCTGTGGCGTCTGTAGCGAACTTCGATGAATACTACTGTATCGCCATCGAGCATGACTAGATCAAGCTCGCCGCTACGGCACAGCCAGTTACGCTTCAGCAGACGCAGGCCTCGCTGCTCCAGATGATGCAGCGCACGGTCTTCGGCCTGGCGTCCGCTGGTTTGTCTGTCAGTGCTGGTCAATCAGCGTTTCCCCGATGGGCTGTATCGCTCCGTCGCGGAATTCGGCCCACGGCAGACGGCGCTCGATACGTTGTTCAGGGGTAAGGCTGAGCGTGCCGGAGTATCCCTCCAGCTGTGTTTCTGGGAGTGCCGTGAGCTGATTCAGGCGTGGCGCCAGCAAATAGGCATCGGCGCCCATCGCGTAGAGCCGTCCAAGACTGCCGCGGGCTTGCGGCCATTTGCTTTCGATCTGCTGACGCAACGGCAGTTGGGCATCCAGCAGCCAGGGGGTTTCGGTGAAGCGGATGCCTTCAAGGTCAAGGTACTGGCTGCGATTGTCCGTTGCCGCGTGCAGATGAGACGTGGCGTATACCGGAAGGTCGCCGGCGTACTGGAAGATCAGGGTGGGTTTGACCTGTTGAGCCTGCTGTGGGGTGGCCGCCAGGAACAGGAAGTCGACGTCCTGTCGGCGCGTGGGTTGCGATTGCAGGCTGCTGCTGGAGTCTCCGGCGATGCTGCGTACCTGGAGGAGGTCGGCGATCTGGTTGGCGAGCGCGACGGGCTCGGCCAGGGGTTCGGCGGCTACCAGCGTGCCGCCTTGTTCCTGCCACTGGCGGCGGAATGCATCCAGTACGCGATTGCCCCATTCGCCTCGAGGTGTCAGGGCGATAGCACGGCGATGCCCGTCATCCCAGGCGCGGCGTGCCACCTCGCGCGCTTCGTCTTCGGCAGCCAGGCCGAACTGAAACAGCTGTGGCGGATTCTTTTGGCCGGCATCGCTGTAATTGAGCGCCAGCGTGGTAATCGGCAGCTGATCACGCTCGGCGAGTTGCCGCACCAGAGCCTTGTCCAGTGGACCAACCACCAGTTCCACGCCGGATGCGGCAGCCTGTTGGTAGAAGGCGTCCATTGAAGAAACGCGTGCGCTGTCGAACAGCTCGATCTTCAGGTCCTGGCCTGATTCAAGGTGGGCAGCAAGAAAGCCGTCGCGCAGGGCGCGCGCGACGCTGGCCAGCGGACCGTCCATGGGCAGCAGAAGGGCGATATGCGACAGTGGGCGGTCAGCCAGTTCACGCAGTGTTACCAAGGCGTCGGGCAGCTGTTGCGCAGCCGGGTGGTCGGGGTTCTGTTGCACCCACGCATCTATGGCTCGTTGCTGTTGAGTCAGGGTTCCGGACGACTTCAGTGCGGCAGCCAGCGATAGCCAGCCGGACAGATCCTGGTCGGCGACGGGCTGCAGCTGACTGATCGGCAGGCCTGACACCAAAGACCAGATCTTCTGATGATTTTGTATTGCCGTTTCGCCGCTCAGCAGGGGGGCGACAAAGGTCCGTTCACGAGCTGCTTCGAGAGGCTGGTCGTTCGCTTCGAACGCCTGCGCGCGTGCCAGTTGGCTGCGAAGCTGCTGGTCGACGGGCAACTCTGCGAGGCGTTCGAAGGCCGGATGTTGCAGTGCCTGCAGTGCGCGCTGCGGGTCGTTGTCGGCCAGTGCCAGCTCTGCACGGAGAGTGCTGGCAAAAATCTGTTGTGCCGGCGGCAGGTGATCAATTGCGACCTGCTTCAGAATCAGGCGGGCCTGGGCGGGGTCGCCCTGGCGAATACTCTGGTCGGCGGCAGAAAGGCGCAGCAGCGCGGCTTTGGCTGGGTCGCTGGCATCGGCTTCCTTCAGCAGTTGTTGCGTTGAAGCCTGGGGGGTGCGTGGCAGATCACCCAGTGTCGACTTGGGCGAGCTGGCGCAGGCCGACAGCATGGCGGCAATGCAGATGAAGAGAAGCGGGCGTAAGCGAGCCATCATGTGATCATTCCTGGAGGCACCGGCAAAGAGCGTCTGATTGTACCCAAGCCCCGCCGGCACTGCGATGTTGTGGCTGTCAAACGAGCTACAATGCGCGTTTTCGTGATGCGAGGTACGCCCTGTGACTGCACCAGATGCCGTGAATTCCACCGCTGGCGTGCTCTATGTCGTTGCTACGCCGATCGGAAATCTTGAGGACATCAGTGCGCGGGCGCTGCGCGTACTGCGTGAGGTGGCGCTGATTGCGGCAGAAGATACCCGCCACTCGGCACGGCTTCTTCAGCATTTCGGCATTGCCACTGCACTGGCTGCGTGTCACGAGCACAATGAGCGGGACGAGGGTGGCCGGTTTATCGGTCGGCTGCTGGCGGGTGAGGATGTGGCGCTTGTGTCTGATGCCGGAACTCCGCTGATTTCAGACCCTGGCTACCATCTGGCCAGGCAGGCGCGGGCGGCAGGCGTGCGTGTCGTGCCGGTGCCGGGTGCCTGTGCGCTTGTCGCGGCACTTTCGGCGGCGGGTCTGCCATCCGATCGATTCATCTTCGAGGGGTTTCTGCCGGCCAGAGAGGCGGCGCGCCGTGCGAGGCTGGAGCATCTGCGTGAAGAGCCTCGAACCCTGATTTTCTACGAGGCGCCGCATCGCATTCTGGAGTGTCTGCAGGACCTGGAGGCTGTATTCGGTGAGGATCGGCCAGCTGTACTGGGGCGCGAGCTGACCAAGACATTCGAGACCCTCAAGGGCCTGCCGCTGGCGCAGCTGCGTGCCTGGGTCGAGGCTGACAGCAATCAGCAGCGCGGCGAGTGCGTGCTTGTGGTCGGCGGCTGGCAGGCTTCTGAGGGTGAGGACGAGGTGGGTGCCGATGCCCGTCGTGTCCTGCAGCTGCTCTTGGCGGAACTGCCGCTCAAGCGTGCCGCGGCTGTTGCTGCGCAGATAACCGGCGTTCGCAAGAATCTGCTGTATCAGCTGGCTTTGCAGGAAAAGAGCCAAGGCTGATCGGCGGATTTATCAGCTTGCGGGGGCGGGGCGGGGCAAGTACCCTAGCGGTCGGAGAGTCGATCGGACAGTCGCTGTCTCTTTTTGTTCCGCAAAAAGGGAGGGAGGAAAGTCCGGGCTCCATAGGGCGAAGTGCCAGGTAACGCCTGGGAGGCGCGAGCCTACGGAAAGTGCCACAGAAAATAACCGCCTAAGCGCTTCGGCGCCGGTAAGGGTGAAAAGGTGCGGTAAGAGCGCACCGCGCGGCTGGCAACAGTCCGTGGCTAGGTAAACCCCACTTGGAGCAAGACCAAATAGGGATCCATCGGCGTGGCCCGCGCTGGATCCGGGTAGGTTGCTAGAGGCAGTCAGCGATGGCTGTCGTAGAGGAATGACTGTCCTCGACAGAACCCGGCTTACAGATCGACTCTCCGACTCACTTCCAAAATCCCCTCGCGTCTAGTCCAAAAAAGTATTGCTCTTGAGAAAGCACTTTAACTTCAGGTCGTAGGCTTTTGGTCTGCCGTAAGAAGTTGGTTTTCGCTCGCCTGCGTTTTAGCGTCTGTATCGTGATTGTCTCCTAAATTCCCGCCACATAAGGGTTTTTCCCCTTCAGCTCACCTTGACGGTGGGGTCGCTGCATTTCTATAGTGCGCATAAGTGGTAAGAAGTGGAATGAAGTGGGTATTTATGGGCAGGGATAGCTAATTCAGGGGAAGCGCAGCCGTGTTTCGCGGAGCAAATGCAATCAGTCTTGATGCCAAGGGGCGGCTAGCCATGCCCAGCCGGTATCGTGACGAGCTCGTTTCGCGTTGTGATGGCCAGTTGATAGTCACCATCGATGCCGTCGACCCCTGCCTGTGTATCTACCCTCTACCCGAATGGGAACTGATCGAAGCCAAGCTTCGCGAGCTGCCGTCGCTGCATGAAGAGAGCCGCCGTCTTCAACGATTGCTGATCGGCAATGCGGTGGATCTGGAGATGGACGGCAATGGCCGCGTGCTGGTGCCGCCGCGGCTACGTGAGCATGCGCGGCTGGACAAGCGGGCCATGCTGGTCGGCCAGCTGAACAAATTCAGTTTGTGGAACGAGGACGACTGGGACGCGCAGGCAAATGCGGATCTGGCGGCCATTAAACAACCCGGTGCCTTGCCGGAAGCACTGCGTGAGCTAATCCTGTGAGCCAGACCAGCAGCTACAAGCATGTGACCGTGTTGCTCGACGAGGCCGTCGCGGCGCTCGCTGTGCGCGCTGGTGGCCGCTATGTGGACGGAACCTTCGGGCGGGGCGGGCATAGCCGGCTGCTATTACAGCAGCTTGGGGCTGATGGCCACTTGCTAGGGTTCGACAAGGACCCGCTGGCAATCGCTACGGGGCAAGCACTGGCGGCCGAAGACGGCCGCTTTGTCGTTGTGCAACGAAGTTTTGCCGAGCTGGGTGAAGAGCTGACGCAGCGCGGCTGGCTCGGCACTCTTGACGGTATCCTGCTGGATCTTGGAGTGTCCTCGCCGCAGCTGGATGACCCGGAGCGTGGCTTCAGTTTTCTCAATGATGGCCCTCTCGACATGCGCATGAATCCTGATCAGGGAATCAGTGCAGCAGACTGGATCGCCAGTGCTTCCGAGGAAGAGATCGCCCGTGTTTTCAAGGATTACGGCGAAGAGCGCTTTGCCAGACGCATGGCGCGTGCCGTTGTGCAGCGTCGGCTGGAAAAACCCTTCAAGCGTACAGCTGATCTGGCGCAGGTGCTGACCGTTGCCAATCCCGCCTGGGAAAAGGGCAAGAATCCCGCGACCCGTGCCTTTCAGGGCCTGCGTATCTTTATCAACAATGAACTGGGCGATCTGGAACGGGGCCTTGAAGCTGCCTTGGAAGCGCTTGCGGTGGGTGGTCGACTGGTGGTGATCAGCTTCCATTCGCTGGAAGATCGCATCGTCAAACAGTTCATGCGCCGCCATGCCAAGGGTGAGGCGGATACCCTGCCACGCGATCTACCGATCATTCCGGAAAAGTTTGTCCCGCGTCTGAAGCTGCTCGGCAAGCCGCAGTATGCCTCCGCCGAAGAGGTCAGAGCCAATCCGCGTTCTCGCAGCGCGGTGATGCGTGTTGCGGAGAAATTGCGATGAACCCCATGGCGCGGACGATGCCCGGCGGCAGCATGACAATGCTGGTGCTGTTCGTTGCCGTGCTGGTTTCGGCCATCTCGGTTGCCTACAGCGCGCACTGGAATCGCCAGCTGCTCAATGAGCTGTACGGCGAACTCAGTGTGCGCGACAAGGCGCAGGCTGAGTGGGGGCGACTGATCCTCGAGCAGAGTACCTGGACGGCGCATAGCCGGATTGAAGCGCTGGCCACCGAACAGCTGAAAATGCACGTCCCGGAAGCGGCTGATGTCAGGCTGGTGTCTCCGTGAGACTTCAGGGCGCGCTCTATCCTTGGCGTTTTCGTATCGTCCTGGCGTTGCTCGCGCTGATGGTGGGTGCCATCGCCTGGCGTATCGTTGACCTGCAGGTACTCGATCAGGCATTTCTCAAGGGTCAGGGCGATGCGCGCAGCGTGCGGCATATCCCGATTCCGGCTCATCGCGGGCTGATTACCGACCGCCACGGCGAGCCGCTGGCCGTGAGTACGCCGGTGACCACGCTGTGGGGCAATCCGCGTGAGATGCAGGATGCCCAGGCCCGTTGGGATGAATTGGCCAGGGCGCTTGGCCAGGATGCGGGCGTGCTGACCAAGCGCCTGCAGGAGCAAGCCGGGCGCGAGTTCATCTACCTGGTGCGTGGTCTGACGCCGGAGCAGGGGCAGCGAGTGCTGGACCTGAAAGTTCCCGGCGTCTATGCCCAGGAAGAGTTTCGTCGTTTCTATCCTGCCGGCGAAGTTGCCGCCCATGTGGTTGGCTTTACCGATATTGATGATCGCGGTCGGGAGGGCATGGAGCTGGCTTATGAGGACTGGCTGGCGGGGGTGCCTGGCAAGCGTCAGGTCCTCAAGGATCGTCGCGGTCGGCTGATCAAGGATGTGCAGGTGGTTCAGAATGCCAAGGCTGGCAAGGCCCTGGCGTTGTCCATTGATCTGCGCCTGCAGTATCTGGCCCACAGCGAGCTACGCAAGGTGGTGCAGGCGCACGGTGCCAAGGCGGCAAGCCTGGTGATGGTCGATGTCCATACTGGCGAAGTCCTCGCCATGGCCAATCAGCCTACCTACAACCCCAACAACCGGCGCAACCTGCAGCCGGCAGCCATGCGCAACCGTGCGCTGATCGATGTGTTCGAGCCCGGCTCGACGGTCAAGCCATTCAGCATTGCCGCCGCGCTTGGCACTGGCAAATACCAGCCGGAATCCGTGATCAACACGTTGCCGGGCTGGATGCGTATCGGTCGCTACACCATTCGCGACGTGTCGCGCGGTGGGATGCTCGACCTGACCGGCATCCTGATGAAGTCGAGCAACGTCGGCATCAGCAAGATCGCCCTGGATATCGGGGCGGAGCCTGTTTACGCGGTCATGCAGCAGGCCGGCTTCGGCCAGTCCACCGGCCTTGGCTTTCCGGGCGAGCGTGTCGGCAACCTACCCAATCATCGCAAGTGGCGCGATGCCGAAACCGCTTCCCTGGCTTATGGCTACGGCCTGTCGGTGACTGCCGTGCAACTGGCCCATGCCTACGCCGTGCTCGGCAACGAAGGCACCAACGTACCACTGTCGTTGCTGCGGCTGGACCAGCCGCAAGTCGGGGTTCAGGTCATCGATCGGGATATATCCAACAAGGTGCTGAAGATGTTGCAGGCGGTGGTCGAGGAAGAAGGTGGCGGTGGTTCGCGCGCCAGGGTTCCGGGCTATCACGTCGGTGGCAAGAGCGGCACGGCGAAGAAGGTTTCCGGAACCGGCGGCTATACCCAGGACGCCTATCGGGCGTTTTTCGCGGGTGTCGCTCCCGTTTCCAATCCACGTATCGCAGTGGTGGTTGTGGTTGATGAGCCCAGCGAGGGCGGTTACTACGGCGGTCTTGTCGCGGCGCCGGTATTCGGCAAGGTCGCCGCGCGTGCCTTGCGCCTGATGAATATCACTCCAGACAACCTGCCGCCCGCGGCGGAGATTCAAACCGCTGAAGCAGCCAAGGGCAAGGGAGGGCGAATCTGATGCCGATGCCGCTGAACCAATTGTTGCCACAGGCTGATAGCGCCACGCTGATCCGTGAACTCACACTGGACAGCCGCAAGGTGCGACCCGGCGATCTGTTTCTGGCGGTGCCCGGCCTGCAGCAGGATGGCCGTCTGCACATCGCTGATGCCATTTCCCGTGGCGCGGCTGCGGTAGCCTTCGAGGCCGAAGGGGCGCAACAGATGACCGCCGCGAGCGCCGAACTGGTATCGGTACGGAACCTCGCCGAACAGTTGTCGGCGATTGCCGGGCGTTTCTACGGGGAGCCCAGCCGTGGCTTGCATCTGGTCGGCGTGACCGGCACCAACGGCAAGACCAGCGTCAGCTATCTGATCGCTCAGGCACTGGATCGCCTCGGTGAGCGTTGCGGCATCATCGGCACCCTGGGCACCGGTTTTCATGGTGAGCTGGAGCTGGGGCGTCACACCACACCGGACGCCATTGGCGTACAGGCGAACCTGGCCAATCTGCGGGCGCAGGGCGCGCGTGCGGTAGCAATGGAGGTGTCGTCGCACGGTCTGGCGCAAGGGCGAGTGGCAGCACTGGCGTTCGATGTGGCGGTATTTACCAATCTGTCTCGTGATCATCTCGACTATCACGGCTCAATGGAAACCTATGGCGAGGTCAAGGCCGGTCTGTTCAGGCTGCCTGGGCTGAGTTGCCGGGTGATCAATCTGGATGACGCCTTTGGTCGTGCGCTGGCTGTGGAAAAGGGTGAATCACGGCTGATTACCTACAGCCTGGAAAGTCCCGACGCCTACCTCTACTGCCCTGAGGCGCAGCTCGACGATGACGGTGCTCATGCACGGCTCGTCACGCCACAGGGCGAGCGTTCGCTGCGCAGTCCGCTGCTGGGTCGCTTCAATCTCAGCAATACCCTGGCGGCGATTGGTGCGTTGCTGGGCATGAATTATCCCCTGGACGAGATTCTCGCCGTACTGCCTGCCCTTGAAGGCCCGGCTGGCCGCATGCAGCGGCTTGGCGGTGGCGACAAGCCGCTGGTGGTGGTCGATTACGCGCACACCCCCGATGCCCTGGAAAAGGTTCTCGGCGCGTTGCGTCCGCACGCCCGGGGGCAACTGCTGTGCCTGTTCGGTTGTGGCGGAGATCGTGATCGCGGCAAGCGTGCGTTGATGGCCGAAGTGGCGGAACGCCTGGCCGATCAGGTGCTGGTGACCGACGACAATCCGCGCAATGAGGACCCGCAGCAGATTCTCGACGAGATTCGCACAGGCTTTACCGCACCGGACCGCGTGCTATTCCAGCCGGGTCGCGCCGAGGCCATCGCCAACTCCATTGCCGGCTGTGGCCCGGATGATGTGGTGCTACTGGCCGGCAAGGGACACGAGAATTACCAGGAAATCAAGGGTGAGCGGCTGCCTTTCTCCGATCTGGATCAGGCCGAGAAGGCCCTGGCTGCCTGGGAGAGCGCTCATGCTTGAAGCCTTGCGCCTGAGCCAGTTGGTCGCGCCGTTATCCGCTGAACTGATAGGGCATGACGTAGCCTTTGCCGCCGTCAGCACCGATAGCCGTGCCATCAATCAGGGGCAGCTGTTCATTGCCCTGAGCGGACCGCGCTTCGATGGGCATGCCTATCTGGCTGAGGTCGCTGCCAAGGGCGCGGTGGCCGCGCTGGTCGAACGGCATGTGGCCGATGTAGCGCTGCCACAACTGGTGGTTGCCGACACCCGTATTGCCCTCGGCCAGCTGGGTGCGCTGAACCGCGCCGCCTTTGCCGGTCCGCTGGTGGCGATCACTGGCTCAAGCGGCAAGACCAGCGTCAAGGAAATGCTTGCCAGCATCCTGCGTGCGGCTTATGGCGCCGATGCGGTATTGGCCACGCGCGGCAATCTGAACAACGATCTTGGCGCGCCGCTGACCCTGCTCGAACTGGCGCCACAACACCAGGCTGCCGTCATCGAACTTGGCGCTTCACGCCTGGGTGAAATCGCCTATACGGTGAGTCTGGCGCGCCCGGATGTCAGTCTGATTACCAACGCAGGCACCGCCCATGTTGGTGAGTTCGGCGGTCCTGAGAAGATTGTCGAGGCCAAGGCAGAGATTCTCGACGGACTGGATGCTCAGGGTATTGCCGTGCTCAATCAGGATGATCCGGCCTGGCCCGTGTGGAAGCAACGAAGTGCCGGTAAGCGCGTGCTGAGCTTTGCCCTGCAGGCTTCTCAAGCCGACTTCCGTCCCGCCGGCATCGGCCAGGACGCACGCGGTTGTCCGAATTTCACTCTCGTCGGCCCGAATGGTTCCGTGCCGGTGCAGCTCAATCTGCTCGGATACCACAATATCGCCAACGCCCTCGCAGCGGCTGCTGCCGCCTCTGCACTGGGCGTTGCGCTGGAGCATATTGCGGCCGGCCTGCAGCAGTTGCAGCCGGTCAAGGGGCGTGGGGTCGCACAGATGCTCAGCAACGGCGTGCGCCTGATTGATGACAGCTACAACGCCAATCCCGCTTCCATCCGTGCGGCCACCGATGTGCTGGCCGGTTTTTCCGGTCGGACCCTGTTGGTTCTGGGTGACATGGGCGAACTAGGCGAGTGGGCCGAGCAGAGCCATGTCGATGTGGGCTGTTATGCCGCCGGCAAGGTCGATGCGCTGTTGGCCGTTGGTCCTCTGATGAAGCATGCAGTCGAGGCCTTCGGCGCCGGTGGCCGGCATTTCACCGATCAGCAGAGCCTGATCGAGGCGCTGCAACTGGAGCAGGGCAACACCACCATTTTGATCAAGGGATCACGCAGCGCCGCGATGGACAGAATTGTCGCCGCGCTGGGTGAATCTGCCATGGAGAAACACTGATGCTGCTGCTGCTCGCCGAGTACCTGCAACAGTTCCACAAGGGCTTCGCGGTCTTTCAGTACCTGACCCTGCGCGGGATTCTCGGCGTGCTCACGGCCTTGGTGCTGTCGCTGTGGATGGGGCCGTGGCTGATCCGTACTTTGCAGATGCGCCAGATCGGGCAATCGGTACGTACCGATGGTCCGCAATCACACCTGTCCAAATCCGGTACGCCGACCATGGGCGGCGCGCTGATCCTCAGTGCCATCGCCATCAGCACACTGCTCTGGGCGGATCTGTCCAACCGCTATGTCTGGGTGGTGCTGGCCGTCACGCTGCTGTTCGGCGCCATCGGCTGGGTCGATGATTACCGCAAGGTGATCGAAAAGAATTCGCGCGGCCTGCCAAGCCGCTGGAAGTATTTCTGGCAATCGGTGTTCGGCCTGGGCGCGGCGATCTTCCTTTATATGACTGCGCAGACGCCGGTGGAAACCACCCTGATCCTGCCGCTGATCAAGGACATCGAGATTCCGCTGGGAATCGGATTCATCGTGCTGACCTATTTCGTCATCGTCGGTTCGAGCAACGCCGTCAATCTCACCGACGGGCTCGATGGTCTGGCGATCATGCCGACCGTGATGGTCGGCGGCGGCCTGGGCATTTTCTGCTACCTGTCGGGCAACGCGAATTTCTCCGAATACCTGCTGATTCCCTATGTACCGGGCGCAGGCGAGCTGATCGTGTTCTGTGGTGCGTTGATTGGTGCCGGCCTCGGTTTTCTGTGGTTCAACACCTACCCGGCGCAGGTCTTCATGGGTGATGTCGGTGCACTGGCCCTCGGCGCGGCCCTGGGCACCATCGCCGTCATCGTTCGCCAGGAAGTGGTGTTGTTCATCATGGGCGGCGTGTTCGTGATGGAAACCCTGTCAGTGATGATTCAGGTTGCTTCGTTCAAGTTGACCGGCAAGCGGGTGTTCCGCATGGCGCCCATCCACCACCATTTCGAACTCAAGGGCTGGCCCGAGCCACGGGTGATCGTCCGTTTCTGGATCATCACCGTGATTCTGGTGCTGGTCGGCCTTGCCACGTTGAAGTTGAGGTAATAAAGAGTGCTGATCGCTTCCGACCAGTTCCGCATCGTTGTCGGTCTCGGCAAGAGCGGCATGTCCGTGGTACGCCATCTGGCGCGCCGTGGGCAGCCCTTTGCCGTGGCGGACACCCGTGCGAACCCGCCGGAGCTGGCCACTCTGCAGGCGCAGTACCCGCATGTCGAGGTGCGTTGCGGCGAGCTGGATGTCGAGTTTCTCAGCCGCGCCAGCGAACTGCTGGTCAGTCCGGGGTTGGCCGTGAACACGCCGGCGCTGCAGGCTGCAGCCGCGCGCGGTGTGAAGCTGTCAGGCGATATCGATCTGTTCGCGCGTGAAGCCCGCGCACCGATCATCGCCATCACCGGCTCCAATGCGAAAAGCACCGTGACCACGCTGGTAGGTGAAATGGCCCAGGCAGCCGGACGCAAGGTTGCGGTGGGCGGCAATCTCGGTACGCCGGCGCTGGATCTGCTGAACGATGATGTCGAACTTTATGTGCTCGAGCTGTCGAGCTTTCAGCTGGAAACCACCGCGCAGCTGAATGCTGAAGTGGCGACCTGCCTGAATGTCAGCGAAGACCATATGGACCGCTATGCTGGGCTGCCGGCGTATCACCAGGCCAAGCACCGAATCTTCCGGGGTGCGCGTCAGGTCGTGATCAACCGTGATGACCGACTCAGCCGTCCGCTGCTGGGGGATGATGTGCCGGTCTGGTCGTTCGGTCTCGGCAAACCGGATTTCAAAGGTTTTGGGCTGGTCGAAGAGAGCGGCGAGACGCATCTGGCCTTCCAGTTCGAGGCGCTGATGCCGGCGCGCGAGCTGCGTATGCGTGGCGCGCACAACCAGTCCAATGCGCTTGCCGCATTGGCGCTTGGCCATGCGGCAGGCCTGCCGTTCGAGCCAATGCTGGATACGTTACGCCGGTTTGGCGGTTTGCCTCATCGCTGTCAGTGGGTCGGCGAGCATGGGGGCGTGAATTACTACGACGACTCCAAGGCCACGAACGTCGGCGCCGCACTTGCAGCGATTGGCGGACTCGGTGCCGATATTGCTGGCAAGCTCGTGCTGATCGCCGGCGGCGACGGCAAGGGTGCGGATTTCTCTGCACTGCATGCCCCGGTGGCGCGCTACTGCCGTGAGGTGATTCTGCTGGGGCGTGACGCCGGGCTGCTGGCCAATGCTCTGGACGGCGCGGCGCCCGTTCATCGCGTCCAGTCTCTCGAGCAGGCTGTTCAGCGTGCAGCCCTCAGTGCACAGCCCGGCGATGCCGTGCTGCTGTCGCCGGCCTGCGCGAGCCTGGACATGTTCAAGAATTTCGAAGAGCGCGGCCTTCTGTTCGCCGCCGCGGTGGAGGCGCTGACATGATGCTCGCCTTCTTGCGCAATGCTCCGTCGCCGCTGTTCGGTCGCCGTGGCGTGGACCTCGACTTTCCCATGCTTGCCGGCTGCCTGGCGCTGCTCGGGCTGGGCCTGGTGATGATCACTTCGGCGTCTTCCGAGGTTGCCGCAGTGAATGCCGGCAACTCGATGTACCACATGATCCGCCATTTGATTTATGTACTGCTGGGCCTGGGCGCAGCAGCAGCGGTGCTGCTGGTACCGCTTTCCGTGTGGCAGAGGCTGGACTGGATGCTTCTGCTCGCGGCTTTTGCGCTGCTGATTCTGGTGCTGATCCCCGGCATTGGCCGCGAGGTCAATGGCTCGATGCGCTGGATCGGCTTCGGCGCCTTCAACGTACAGCCTTCGGAGCTGGCAAAGCTCTTCGTCGTGGTTTATCTCGCCGGCTATCTGGTGCGTCGACAGCAGGAAGTGCGTGAAAGCTTGTGGGGCTTCTTCAAGCCGTTTCTGGTGCTGATGCCGATGGCTGCACTGCTGCTGCTGGAACCCGATTTCGGGGCCACTGTGGTGATGATGGGCGCGGCAGTGGCGATGCTGTTTCTCGGTGGCGTCGGCTTGATTCGCTTCAGCCTGCTGGTATTGCTGGCAGTGGGCGCGGTATTCGTGCTGGTGCAGACCCAGGAATATCGCTTGCAGCGTCTGATCACCTTCACCGACCCCTGGGCCGATCAGTACGGCGCCGGTTATCAGTTGACCCAGGCGCTGATTGCCTTTGGCCGCGGCGAATGGCTGGGTGTAGGGCTGGGCAACAGTGTGCAGAAGCAGTTCTACCTGCCTGAGGCCCATACCGACTTCGTGTTTTCGGTACTGGCCGAAGAACTGGGCATGATCGGCGCGCTGTTGACCATCGCACTGTTTGCCTTCGTGGGTATCCGTGCCCTGTATATCGGGCTGGCCGCGGAGCGCTCGCGGCAGTTCTTCGCCGCTTATGTCGCCTGGGGGCTGGCATTCCTCTGGCTGGGCCAGTTCCTGATCAACGTTGGAGTTAATGTCGGCCTGCTGCCGACCAAGGGCCTGACCCTGCCTTTTCTCAGCTATGGCGGCAGTTCGCTGGTGGTGACCTGCGCGAGCATGGCGCTGCTCCTGCGCATCGAGTGGGAAAGCCGCACCGTGCTGGGTAGCGAGGATACCGAGTTCGACGAGGCCGACTTTGCCGAAACACCTGCGCTCAGGAAGAAGGAGGTCGCTCATGGCCGCTAATGTCCTGATCATGGCTGGCGGCACTGGTGGGCATGTGTTCCCGGCGCTGGCCTGCGCGCATGAATTCCAGAACCGCGGCTACCAGGTCCACTGGCTGGGCACACCGCGCGGGATCGAGAACGAAGTGGTTCCGGCTGCGGGTTTGCCGCTGCACCTGATCGAGATCAGCGGCCTGCGCGGCAAGGGTATCGGTTCCCTGCTCAAGGCTCCGTTCCAGTTGCTGCGCTCGCTCTGGCAGGCGCGGCGGGTGATGCGTGAGCTGCAGCCGGTCTGTGTGCTGGGGCTGGGTGGCTACGTCACCGGGCCGGGTGGACTGGCGGCGAAGATGGCCGGTGTTCCGCTGATCATCCATGAGCAGAATGCCGTCGCCGGCACTGCCAACCGCAGCTTGGTGCCCTTTGCCCGGCGCGTGTGCGAGGCCTTCCCGGACACCTTCCCTCGCAGCGAAAAACGCCGCACCACCGGCAATCCGGTACGCCGCGAGCTGTTTCTCGAGACGGCCAGGCAAGCAATGGTCGATCGTCGGCCACGTCTGCTGGTGCTGGGAGGCAGTCTGGGTGCCGAACCCTTGAACAAGCTGCTGCCCGCTGCGCTGGCGCAAGTGACGCAGGCATTGCGTCCCGAGGTGTTCCACCAGGCGGGCAAGCAGCACGCCGAAATCACCCGCGAGCGTTATGCCGAGAGCGGTGTCGAGGCCGAGGTCAAACCTTTCATCAAGGACATGGCGCACGCCTATGCCTGGGCCGATCTGGTGATCTGCCGCGCCGGCGCACTGACCGTCTGCGAGTTGGCGGCGGCCGGACTGCCTTCATTCCTGGTGCCGCTGCCGCATGCCATCGACGACCACCAGACCCGCAATGCCGAATATCTGGCGAAGGAAGGCGCTGCCGTCCTTCTCCCTCAAGCAAAGACCGATGCTGCCGCGCTGGCCGCGCAGCTGACCGAGGTAATGATGCAGCCGGAAAAACTCAAGACCATGGGGCTCGCTGCACGCCGGCTGGCCCGGCCCGATGCCACTCGTAGCGTGGTCGATATCTGCCTGGAGGTGGCCAATGGCTAAGTCCCCAGCCGCCGTCAAGGCCGAAGTGCGGCGTATGCGCCGTATCCGTCGCATTCATTTTGTCGGTATCGGCGGGGTGGGCATGTGCGGCATTGCCGAAGTGCTGCTCAACCTCGGCTACGAAGTATCCGGCTCCGACCTCAAAGAATCACCCAGTACCCAGCGTCTGCAGATGTTCGGTGCGCATATCTTTATCGGCCATCAGGCGGGCAACGTCGCCGGTGCTGACGTGCTGGTGGTGTCCAGTGCGGTCAATACCAGTAACCCGGAAGTGGCGCTGGCTCTGGAACAACGCATTCCGGTGGTGCCGCGTGCGGAAATGCTCGCCGAGCTGATGCGCTACCGTCACGGCATCGCTGTGGCCGGCACCCATGGCAAAACCACCACTACCAGCTTGCTGGCTTCGGTGTTCGCTGCTGGCGGGCTCGATCCGACCTTCGTCATCGGTGGTCGCCTGACCGCCGCTGGCACCAATGCGCAGCTGGGCAGCAGTCGTTACCTGATCGCCGAGGCAGACGAAAGCGACGCCAGCTTCCTGCATCTGCAGCCGATGGTCGCGGTGGTGACCAACATCGACGCCGACCATATGAGCACCTACGGTGGTGACTTCGGCAAGCTGAAGAAGACCTTCATCGAATTTCTGCACAACCTGCCGTTCTACGGGCTGGCAGTACTCTGCGTGGATGATCCGGTGGTACGCGAAATTCTTCCGCAGATCGGTCGACCCACCACCACCTACGGCGTAAGTGAAGACGCCGACGTGCGTGCTATCAATATTCGTCAGGAAGGCATGCGTACCTGGTTCACCGTGTTGCGCACCGGCTGCGAGCCGCTCGACGTTTCGGTGAAGATGCCGGGCAAGCACAACGTGCTGAATGCGCTGGCGACCATCGCCATTGCCACCGACGAGGGCATCGACGATGCCGCCATCATTCACGGTCTGTCTGAATTCGGAGGCGTGGGCCGTCGCTTCCAGGTCTATGGCGAGCTGCCGGTCGACGACGGCAGCGTGATGCTGGTCGACGACTATGGCCATCATCCGCGCGAAGTCGCTGCAGTGATCCAGGCGGTGCGTGACGGTTGGCCGGAACGCCGCCTGGTGATGGTCTATCAGCCGCATCGGTTCAGCCGTACCCGTGATCTTTACGAGGACTTCGTCCAGGTGCTGGCAGAGGCCAATGTGCTGCTGCTGATGGAGGTCTATCCCGCGGGTGAGGAGCCGATTCCCGGTGCCGACAGCCGCCGCCTGTGCCACAGCATCCGCCAGCGTGGCCAGCTTGACCCGATCTATATCGAGCGCGGCATCGAGCTGGCGCCACTGGTCAAACCGCTCCTGCGTGCCGGCGACATCCTGCTGTGCCAGGGCGCCGGTGATATCGGTGGGCTGGCGCCGCAACTGATCAACAGCCCCCTGTTTGCGGATACAAGCGCCGCGAGGAAGAGTGAATGACTGCCCTGCAATCGACCCGTGATCCCAAGGCCTTTGGCCGGGTCGCCGTACTCTACGGCGGCAAGAGTGCGGAGCGCGAAGTTTCCCTGAAGTCCGGTACGGCCGTGCTCGAAGCCTTGCAGGCAGCAGGCGTCGATGCTTTCGGCATCGATGTCGGTGATGATCTGCTGCAGCGCTTGGGTCGAGAGCGCATCGACCGTGCCTTTATCGTCCTGCATGGGCGTGGCGGGGAAGACGGCAGCATGCAGGGGCTGCTCGAGTGCGCGGGGATTCCCTACACCGGCAGCGGCATCCTCGCCTCAGCCCTGGCCATGGACAAATTGCGCACCAAGCAGGTCTGGCAGAGCCTGGGGCTACCAACACCGCGGCATGCCGTACTGGCCAGTGAGGCCGATTGCCAGGCAGCAGCGCACAGCCTGGGCTTTCCGCTGATCGTCAAACCCGCCCATGAAGGCTCAAGCATCGGCATGGCGAAGGTTGCCGACACTGCCGAGCTGATAGAGGCCTGGCAGGCGGCCAGCGCCTACGACGCCCAGGTGCTGGTCGAGCAGTGGGTTCAGGGCCCGGAGTTCACCATCGCCACGCTGCGTGGCGAGGTGTTGCCACCCATCGGGCTGGGTACGCCGCATGCCTTCTACGACTACGACGCCAAGTACCTGGCCAGTGATACCCAGTACCGCATTCCTTGCGGTCTGGATACGGACAAGGAGCAGGAGCTGCGTAACCTCACCGCTCGTGCCTGTGAAGCCGTGGGTATTCGTGGCTGGGCGCGCGTGGATGTCATGCAGGATGCCTCTGGTGCGTTCTGGTTGCTGGAGGTGAACACCGTTCCGGGCATGACCGATCACAGCTTGGTACCGATGGCCGCGCGTGCCGCCGGACTGGATTTCCAGCAACTGGTGCTGGCGATTCTTGACGCCAGCATGGCGGGGAACTGACCGATGATCACCACGCTGCGTCACTCACAACCCGCCAGCGGTCGCGCTACGCGCAAGCCGCCGCAGCGTGGTGCGAGCCGTCTGGTGCAGCGTGAGCCACTGTCGGCGCGCCTGCCGCGTCCGAGCCTGAGTGCAGTGAAGCGCATTCTCTGGCCGTTGCTGCTGGTCGTGCTGGCTGTCGGAATTTACGAGCTGGGTGAGCGCCTGGCGCCCTATGCCGATCGACCAATCTCCAAGGTCAGCGTTCGGGGTGATCTGACCTATGTCGATCAGTTGACTGTGCAGGAGCGCATGGCGCCGTTCGTCGAAGCCAGCTTCTTCAAGGTTGATCTGGATGCCTTGCGTCACGACCTTGAGCAGATGCCCTGGATTGCTCATGTTGAGGTGCGTCGCGTCTGGCCGGATCAGGTCACGGTGCGTCTGGAAGAGCATTTGCCCATTGCTCGCTGGGGTGATGAGGCGCTGCTGAACAACAGTGGTCAGGCTTTTACGCCCAGTGACCTGGCCCGCTATGAACACCTGCCGCAGTTGCATGGTCCGAAGCGGGCTCAGCAACGAGTCATGCAGCAATACCAGATGCTCAGTCAGATGTTGCGCCCCTTGGGCTTTTCCATCGAGCGCCTGGAGTTGCGCGCGCGTGGTAGCTGGTTCGTGACGACAGATCAGGGCATCGAACTGTCACTGGGCAGAGACCAGATAATCGAAAAAATGCGTCGTTTCACTGCCATTTACCAGCAAACGCTGGCGCAGGAGAGCGAAAAAATTGCGCGGATCGATCTGCGCTATGCCAACGGCCTGGCCGTGGCCTGGCGCGAGCCGAGTCCGACTGCGGCGGATCCGTCCGTCGTTGCGAAGAATTGAGGAATGAAACACATGTCTAGCGTGCAAAGCGGCAAGATGATCGTCGGTCTCGATATCGGCACCTCCAAGGTGGTGGCGCTGGTGGGCGAAGTAACGCCCGATGGTGAGCTGGAGATCGTTGGCATCGGTACTCACCCTTCGCGCGGCCTGAAGAAGGGCGTCGTGGTCAATATCGAATCCACCGTACAGTCGATTCAGCGTGCGGTTGAGGAAGCCCAGCTCATGGCGGGCTGTCGTATCCATTCGGCATTCGTCGGTCTGGCGGGCAATCACATCCGCAGCCTCAATTCCCACGGGATTGTCGCTATCCGCGACCGCGAAGTCAGCAGTGCGGACCTGGAGCGCGTGCTGGATGCGGCTCAGGCCGTGGCTATTCCAGCGGATCAGCGCGTGTTGCATACCCTGCCGCAGGACTATGTGATCGACAACCAGGAAGGCGTGCGCGAGCCGCTGGGCATGTCCGGCGTGCGGCTGGAGGCGAAGGTCCATGTGGTGACGTGTGCGGTGAATGCCGCGCAGAACATCGAAAAATGCGTGCGCCGCTGCGGCCTGGAAGTGGACGACATCATTCTCGAACAGCTGGCCTCGGCGCACGCGGTGCTGACCGATGACGAGAAGGAGCTGGGCGTCTGCCTGGTGGACATCGGCGGCGGCACCACCGATATCTGCATCTTCACTGAGGGTGCGATCCGGCACACCGCGGTGATTCCGATTGCCGGCGACCAAGTCACCAACGATATCGCCATGGCGCTACGCACGCCCACGCAGTACGCCGAAGAGATCAAGATTCGCTATGCTTGCGCGCTTGCCAAGCTGGCCGGCCCGGGTGAAACCATCAAGGTGCCCAGCGTTGGCGACCGGCCACCAAGGGAACTCTCGCGCCAGGCGCTGGCCGAAGTGGTCGAACCCCGCTATGACGAGCTGTTTACCCTGATCCAGGCTGAACTGCGGCGCAGCGGTTACGAGGATCTGGTGCCGGCAGGCATCGTTCTCACCGGTGGTACGGCGAAGATGGAAGGCGCCGTCGAGCTGGCCGAAGAAATCTTCCACATGCCGGTGCGCCTGGGTGCACCGCACAGTTTCCATGGACTGACGGACGTCGTCCGCAACCCCATTTATTCAACGGGCGTGGGCCTGTTGCTGTACGGCATGCGCAAGCAGACCGACGGCAACTCCATGTCCGGTCTTGGCAACTTCGCTGAAGAAACCAAACCATCTGTCGTGGAACGGCTGAAAAGCTGGATCCAGGGCAATTTCTGAGCAGTGCGGCAGAAACCACAACTAGAAAGCTGGAAGGAGAGAGGGACATGTTCGAACTCGTAGATCATACCCCGCAAAGTGCAGTCATCAAGGTGATTGGCGTAGGCGGAGGCGGCGGCAATGCCGTCAACCACATGGTGCGCAACAACGTTGAAGGTGTGGAGTTCATCTGCGCCAACACCGATGCCCAGGCGCTGAAGAAAATCGATGTGCGGACCGTACTGCAGTTGGGTTCCGCGATTACCAAGGGCCTGGGTGCAGGCACCAATCCGGACATCGGTCGTCAGGCCGCGATGGACGACCGCGAGCGCATCGCCGAGGTGCTGCAGGGCGCCGATATGGTGTTCATCACCACCGGCATGGGCGGCGGCACCGGCACTGGCGCGGCGCCGGTTATCGCTTCGGTGGCCAAGGAAATGGGCATTCTCACCGTGGCCGTGGTGACCCGTCCGTTCCCGTTCGAGGGGCGTCGTCGCATGCAGGTTGCCGACGAAGGCATTCGTCAGCTGTCCGAGTGCGTCGATTCGCTGATCACCATCCCTAACGAAAAACTGCTGACCATCCTCGGCAAGGATGCCAGCCTGCTGTCCGCGTTCGCCAAGGCCGATGACGTGCTGACCGGTGCGGTACGTGGCATCTCCGACATCATGCAGCGTCCGGGGCTGATGAACGTCGACTTCGCCGACGTCAAGACCGTCATGGGTGAAATGGGCATGGCGATGATGGGTACCGGTTGCGCCACTGGCCCGAACCGCGCCCGTGAAGCTACCGAGGCGGCGATTCGCAATCCACTGCTTGAAGACGTCAATCTGCAGGGTGCACGTGGCATTCTGGTCAATATCACGGCGGGTCTTGACCTGTCTCTGGGCGAGTACGCGGCTGTTGGTGAAATCATCGAGGCCTTCGCTTCCGATGAGGCCACCGTCAAGGTCGGCGCCGTCATCGACCCGGAAATGACCGACGAGCTGCACGTCACTGTGGTTGCAACCGGTCTTGGCCCGCGCAACGAGAAGCCGGTCAAGGTTGTGGACAACACCGTGCAGACCGCAGCGGTCGCGTCGCAAGCTGCCTCGGCTCCTCGCCAGGATCAGGCTGCGGTGAATTACCGTGACCTGGATCGCCCGACCATCATGCGCAACCAGGCCCATGCTGCCGCTACAGCGGCCAAGCTGAATCCCCAGGAGGATCTCGATTATCTGGATATTCCGGCATTCCTGCGTCGCCAGGCTGATTGATTGGGTTTATCAGGACTATTGGCGTGATTGGTATTCAGCAAAGTGGGCTTCTGCTATGATCCCCGCCTTTGTTGGAAACCATTCGCAACAGCGCACTAGCGAAACCAGGCCATGATCAGACAACGCACCTTGAAGAACATCATTCGCGCCACGGGCGTCGGCCTGCATTCGGGGGAAAAGGTTTACCTGACCCTGAAGCCGGCACCTGTGGATACTGGAATCGTGTTCTGCCGCACCGACCTCAATCCGCCGGTACAGATTGCCGCGCGGGCCGAGAACGTCGGCGAGACCACCATGTCGACAACGCTGGTCAGCGGCGACGTCAAAGTCGACACGGTGGAGCACCTGCTCTCGGCGATGGCCGGGCTTGGCATCGACAATGCTTTCGTCGAACTGTCGGCATCGGAAGTGCCGATCATGGATGGCAGCGCTGGTCCTTTCGTATTCCTGATTCAATCGGCTGGCCTGCAGGAGCAGGACGCCCCGAAGAAGTTCATCCGCATCATCCGTGAAGTCACGGTGGAGGACGGCGACAAGCGCGCCACCTTCCTGCCGTTCGAAGGCTTCAAGGTGAGTTTCGAGATCGACTTCGACCATCCGGTATTCAAGGGTCGTACTCAGACTGCCAGCGTGGATTTCTCCAGCACTTCCTTCGTCAAGGAAGTCAGCCGTGCGCGAACCTTCGGCTTCATGCGCGACATCGAATTCCTGCGCTCGCACAACCTGGCCCTGGGTGGCAGTGTCGATAATGCCATCGTGGTCGATGAAGACCAGGTGCTTAACGAAGACGGCCTGCGTTACGAGGACGAATTCGTCAAGCACAAGATTCTCGATGCAATTGGTGATCTTTACTTGCTGGGCACAAGCCTGATCGGTGAATTCCGCGGCTTCAAATCCGGACATGCATTGAACAACCGTTTGCTGCGCACCCTGATGGAACAGAAGGATGCGTGGGAAATGGTGACCTTCGATGACTCCCAGACCGCGCCGATCTCCTACATGCGCCCGGCAGCTGCGGGCTGAGCAATACTCTCCTTCCTTTTTAAGGCCACCTTCGGGTGGCCTTTTTTTACGACTTGCTTTGAGGTGCGATAAATACTTGTCGCGGCGGGGAACAAAAGCCTTCAAAGCAGGCCTGAACGAGGCACGCACCGCGCTACTCTGGCACTTACAGCCCGATGAGCGTGAGCCGAATCTGCTTTACAATTCCGCCTTCGCCATTGTTGGCGGCTTTCGATGAGGTGATGATCCGATGCGAGTCCTTGTATGCGGTGCCAGTGGCCAGGTCGGCCACGAGTTGGTAGACCGTGCCCATGTGTACGGTCTCGAGGCGCTGGGCATGACTCGGGAGCAACTGGATATAACCGATAAGCAGCGGATTGCGGAACTGGTTGGCCAGTTCAAGCCGGGGTTGCTCATCAACGCTGCCGCCTATACCCACGTTGATAACGCCGAAACACAGGCCGAGCAAGCCTATGCAGTCAATCGTGATGGCGTGGCCGGGCTGGCTGAGGCTGCACAGCAGGCGAATATCCCGTTGCTGCATATCTCCACCGACTATGTGTTTTCCGGCGAGGAGCAAAAAGCCTACCGTGAAACCGATCCGGTGGCGCCAACCGGTGTCTACGGTGCCAGCAAGCTGGCGGGAGAGGTCGCGATCCAGGCGGTGCTGGAGCGGCATGTGATCGTGCGCACCAGTTGGGTGTACGGCGTGCACGGCCACAACTTCGTCAAGACCATGTTGCGTCTTGGGCAGCAGCGTGACGCGCTGTCGGTGGTTGCCGACCAATTCGGTTGCCCCACCCAGGCGGGCAGCCTTGCCGAGGCGCTGCTGCAACTGGCTCAGCGCTATGCGCACGAAGGCACTCTGGCCTGGGGGCTTTACCACTACAGCGGTCATCCGCAATGCAGTTGGTTCGACTTTGCGCAGGAGATATTTCGTCAGGCTGCGGCAAGGGGCCTGCTTGTGAAGGTGCCGCAAGTGTCTGCAATCACGACCGCGCAATACCCTACACCCGCGCGCCGACCTGCCTGGTCGGTGCTGGACTGCACGAAGTTCGAGCAGACCTTCGGCATTGCCCCGCAAGACTGGCATGACGACCTGGCACGCGTTCTCGATACGCTGGCTGCCGCGAACGCCTGAAGGCCAGAGCTGGCCGGCAAGTATCGCAACATCATCGCGCTCTGGTGATCCCCGCTGCTGACAGGGGTATTCTTGCGAGCTTTTGCGGCGCGACACAAAGCGTGCCGATTGTGGAGAATCCTGCGTGAGCGTATTTCAGGCGATTGTGCCTATCTTCGGCTTGATCATGCTCGGCTATGTGTTGGGTTGGCGGCGCTGGCTGGCCGGCGAGGCGGCGACGGGTCTTGCCAATATCACCTTCAAACTGTTCATGCCGGCGATTCTGTTCACCGGCATTGCCCGGGCCGAACTGGGTGATGGCATGTCGCCGATGCTGCTACTGGCCTACTTCGGCCCGGTGCTGACGGTTTTTGCCGTGGTCGGACTGGTTACCCACCGTCTGCTCGGACGCTCGTCAGCACTGGGATTAACAGCGGCCTATTCAAACAATGTGCTGGTCGGGATTCCCCTGGTAACCACGCTGCTGGGGGCGGCGAGCCTGGTCTATGTCTTCGCCATTCTGGTGTTTCACAGCCTGATCCTGTTTTCTCTGCAGAGTTTCTACAGTGCCTTTGGTTCGAGACAGAAGGTCAGTGCCGGATCATTGCTGAAAAACCTGGCCAACCCGCTGATTGTCGGGTTGTTGTTGGGGGCGGCGCTGAATGTGTCCAGCCTGGATCTGCCGCAGCCGCTCTGGCGCATCGCCGACTGGCTGGCGCAGGCGGCATTGCCCTGTGCGCTGATCGTGCTGGGGCTCAGCCTGTCGCGCTATCGCCTGCGACCCAACATGACTGCACTGGCGCTGACGCTGGTCAAGCTGGGAGTCTTTCCGCTGCTGGTGTGGTACTTCAGCAGCCTGCTGCCTGGGCTGGGACAGGAGGCGCGGGCGGTTCTGGTGCTGTTGGCAGCCTGTCCGAGCGGCGTTAATGTGCTGGCCTTTGTGGCCAATGCGGAAGATACCCGTGCGGTCAGTTCGGCAGTCTTTCTGTCCACCCTGCTGTCGGCTGCCAGCCTGCCAATGTGGATGTGGCTGATGGCGGCGTGAGAGGGTGTTTACAAATACTGCGCCCGACCATGCTGCGTTGATCAGTCTGAAGATGCTCATGTACAGCAGTACACCGCTTTTCCGGCTGATTGACTCGCTGCGCTCATCCTTCGGGCCAGTCTTCGACTGCTGCTCCTGCTGGACGTTGCGCCTTGTCTGATCGTCGCCCGCTACTTTGCAAACCCTCTATCAGGGCAGTCAGGAGGGTTTGCCGGGCTGCCCGTCATGCGCGCCGGTGGCCATGATCTCTTCAAGGCGCAGTCCGGTCAGTCCGTGGATGGTGCGCCAGAGGTAATAGAAGATCGCCATCATCATCAGCATGCTGGGAATTGCGATCATCGGGTAGCTGAGCAGGGTCATGCGACCCAGTTCGGCATTGAAGGCTTCGCTGCCGGCCGGGCTGTTGACGATCCACTTGGCGAGAACGTAGTTCATGAAGGATGAAAAGAAGAAAGTGCCGCTGAGAAAGTAGGTGGCGCGCAGCAGTCGGGTCTCGAAGTGAGCGGTCTGGCCGTTGCGTTCGAGCTGCTCGTGCACCTTGTCGACGTTGAGCACCTTGGGGTTGTAGAGCAGCGTGCGGATCAGCGGGAAACGCGTACGTGTGGAGCCCAGGACGGCGATGCCGATAATGCCGGGGATGGCTGCTTCCTTGACGGCCAGCCATTGCGGGTCCAGTTGCAGCAGACCGATACCTCCAGTCAGCAGAACGCTGACCAGCCCCAGCAGGGCGATCCAGTTGAATTTGCGGTATTTCACCAGTTCGAAAAGGCCCCAGCCGAGTGGGAATGCCAATGCCAGCACCAGTGCGCCGTCTGCCCCCAGGCGTTCTTCACCGCTGAGCTTCATGAGGATCAGCGATGGGATCAGGATGCTGATCAGCAGATCGATCAGGGGGCGGGGCTTGTGCTCGGTCGGCTGACGGGTATGTGTGTCGGTCATCTGGGTCTTTTTCATTTCGGATAAGGGCGGAATCATCGCCTGTCGCTGAGGACTTGGCTATAGGGGCAATGGGGGTTCGGTGACATTCGGTTACCGGACCCATGCAAAGAGATTTCGCGTCAACGGCCTGACACTGAGCCCGGGTTGCGTTTTTCTGCCCATTGCGTGGTTTCGAATACGCTGACGACGAGAATCGCCAGGGCGAACGGAAGGATCAGATAAAAACCTCTGAATACGATCAGCGCGGCCAGTACATCGGCAGTATCCAGTTCCGGAAGTGCCGCCAGAAATGTCACTTCAAGTACGCCCAGCCCGCCCGGTGCATGGGACAGCAGGGCCAGCGAAAAGGAAGCGAGAAACACGGCGAGTACCACCAGATAGCCGGGATTGCTGTCAGGGGGAAGGGCGAAGTAGATGATTGCAGCGGCGCAGAGCAGCTCCAGCGGTGCCGCAATCAACTGCTTGCCGACGATCGGCAGACGCGGGTATTCGATCCGCCATTTGCCGATGTGAAACGGAGCCAGCTGCCGCCAGGAACCTATTACGTAAAGCCCGACCAGAGACAGCAGGGACAGGCCGATTGCAGTCGATACCCAGCGTTCGACATTGATCAGCCGGTCCAGCAGCGCCGGTTCCAGAAGCAATACCGTTCCACCGGCCAGCAGGGTGCCGAGCACAAAGGTCAGCGAGCAGAAGACGATCAGTACGCCGATCTCGTGTGGTGTGAGCCCTTTGCTGCGGTAGGCCCGGTATCGCACAACCGCGCCGGAAAATACCGATGCACCTATGTTGTGTGCCAGCGCGTAGGTCGTGAACGAGCAGAGGGTGATGAACCACCAGGAGATTCGCTTGCCCAGATGGGCGATGGCTATTCGGTCGTACCAGGCGAGCGCGAAATAGGCGCCAAGTGTGGCAAGCCCTGCCAGCAACCAGTTGCGGTAGCTGATGGCTGCGAGGCTTTCGGCGAGTTCGGCCAATGACAGGGTGCGAATTTCCTGATAAAGCAGATAGCCGCAAAGCAGTACTGCAGTGATGCCGACCAGAGTCCAGGCGACATCGCTTCTTTTCATCATGCAGGGGCTCCTGGGCAATGGCTCGGTCTCGAAGCCGGGCTTGGGGCATCGAACGCACACCGCAAAATTCGACGTCGGTTTTTTATCGGCAGCGTTCAGGGCGTTTTGTTCAGTCTGTGCGGTCGCTGAGATTCCGGCAGGCAGATGCTGTGCAGCAGTGGGCAGCTATTCTGCAAAGGGTGCTTTGAACCTGATTTTGCACCTGCCCGGAGAAGGGCAGGCAGCCCCGTAACAGCCAGGTCGTCAGCTGCGAGGCATGCGGTTATGCGCAGCCCAACGCTCGATCAGTTCGCGTAACTGGGACATTTCCACCGGTTTGGACATGTGTCCGTCCATTCCGGCCTTTCTCGCACGTTCTCGGTGCTCGCTGAGAATATGAGCCGTGAGTGCGATCACCGGTGTACGCGGCCGGTTTTCTGCGGCTTCCCAGGCGCGTAGCTGTGCGGTGGCCTCAAAGCCGTCGAGAACCGGCATTTCGCAGTCCATCAGAACCAGGTCGTAGTGCCGTGCCTTGATGGCCGCCAGTGCCTGCTGTCCGTCGCTGGCAGTATCGGGCTTGAGGTTGAGTTTGTTCAGCATGCCCCGAATGACCTTGGTCGAGATGCTGTTGTCCTCGGCCACCAGAATGCGGAAGTCCTCGGGTATGGAAGGTGCTTTGACTGAGGCGGGCGAGGGGCGTGTCACACGCCCGGCAAGCTCGTCAGCCAAGGTGGCTTTCAGCGTATAGCCGGCCACGGGTTTGGCAAGGATGCGCTTGATGCCGGCGTTACGCGCTACGATCTTGCTGGGTGAGCTGCTCATACCAGTGAGCATGATCAGCAGGATGTCGTGGTTGAGGCTGAAGTCTTCGCGAATCTTGCTGGCCAGCTGCATGCCGGTCATGCCGGGCATGCCCTGATCGAGCAGCACCACATCGAAATACTCATGCAGGTGGGCCTTGGTACGCAGCAGCGCCAGTGCCTCCTTGCCAGATGCGGCGGTGGTGACCTCCATGCCCCAGCCGCTGCACTGCTGTTCGAGCACTTTGCGGCAGGTATCGTTGTCGTCCACCACCAACAGGCGCGCGCCCGGCAGCGGGCCGTTCAGGTCGCTGCCGGGTTGCTCCAGCGGTTTGGCGGTGAGTGGCAGGCTGATCCAGAGCGTATTGCCGGTGACTTCGCCGGTCTGGATGCCGAACTCGCCATTCATCAGGTGCACCAGTTGCCGGGCAACGATCAGTCCCAGGCGGGCTCCGTATCCGGTGGCGGTGAGAAAGTCGTGGCTCTCCAGCTCGGCATTGAGCAGGGCATCGCACTCCTGAGCGTCCAGTGGATGGCCGCTGTCCTGAACAGTAATGCGCAGGCGTGTCTGTCCATCGGCTTCATCCACTGCCGCGACCAGCAGGACGTCGCCTTCCTCGGTCTGCCGGAAGGCGTTTTCCAGCAGGCTCAGCAGCGTCTGGCGCAAGCGTGTCGGATCGCCGGCAACGATATGCGGCATCTGTGGCTGGATAAAGCTCACCAGCTCGACCTTCTGCTGTTCGGCCTTGGCGCGGAAGATGCTCAGGCTGTCCTCGATCAGCGCATTGAGGTCGAACTGCACATCTTCCAGCTCGATCTGGCCGGACTCCAGTTTGGATATATCGAGAATTTCATTGATCAGGTTGAGCAGTTCATTGCCGGAGCTGTGGATGGTCTGGACATAGTCGCGTTGCCTGGCTGACAGTTGGGTGTCCAGCAACAGCTCGCTCATGCCCAGCACCCCATTCATTGGCGTGCGAATCTCATGGCTGATACTGGCGAGGAAATCAGCTTTGGTTTTTTGTTCGGCGCTGGTGACAGCTTCGGCTGTGTGCCGGGTACGGTGGCTTGCCTGGATCTGGCGTTGGCGCTCATGGACGGCAAGACTGAAAAGCAGGCCGGCGCCTGTCGCCGCACTGAATACCACGGTGGACAACCAATCAGGATGGAGCTGATAGAAACCGAGCAGCATGGGCAGGACGAAGATGAAACTGGCGTCGAACAGCAGCATGCCGGCCAGCAGCAGGCGCGCTGGCCTATAGCCCTGGCGCCAGTGGTGCAGGGCGACGGCAGTGATGCTAATAGCGACGATCAGCAGTGTGACGTTGATCAGCCAGCTGAACCAGAACAGCTGAACGAGGGCTATGGTTGCGACCAGTGCGCTGATGCAACCGAGCTGCAGCGCGAGCAGGCGGCTGACCCAGGCTTGGCGGCGCTGGTTGAAGAAGTCCAGTGTGAAGACCAGCAAGGCAATACAGGCAATCAGCGCCGAGATATCGGCAATCAGGGCCTGACTGTAAAGCAACCCCGGCAGCCAGATTGCCAGCAGCCCGAGATTCGCGGGTGCACACAGCAGCAGGGCGCCATGCAGCACGGCAAGCCCCAGGTTGCTGTGGCTGGAGGTGCGGGCGAAACGCAACAGGTTGAAAAACATCAGCAGTGCCAGCGCACTGAACAGGCCGCCGAACAGATAGGCCGGACGTGCTCTTTCAATCAAGCCTCGCTCATCAAGCGTCTGGAACCAGGCCGTGATCGGGTGAGACGAGCTCAGGCGGATGTAGGCTTCACGCGTTTGGCCGTCATTGGGCAGGGAAAACAGATAGGCGCGCGTCGGCAGGGGGCGTGATTCAGGGGGGCGCAGTTCGCCGGTTTCAACGTGGCGCTCAAGCTGCCCGTCACGCAGCAGATAGAAATCCAGGAATTGCACGCGCGGTGCGAACAACCACAACCAGTGGGGCTGTGAGAATGCCGGGAGGCTGACCTGCAGCCAGATCGCCTGATCGCTTGCCGGGGCACTATAGGAAAGTTTTTCAATACGTTGGAACAGGCTGCGCTGAGCCAGTATTTCGTTCAGCGTGAGGCGTCCGGACTGATCAGTCAGCATCCGCCAGTTATGCGGAGTTGTCGGTTCGCCTATCGCCGGGTTTTGCGTAACGGCAAAAGCGGGCAAAGCCGATGCCATAGCCAGAAAAAGGCCGAAGGCAAAGGCTATGACTACCCGAAGTCGGCGCACGGCGGAAAACCCTTCATCGGTAGGACGACCAAAATTATAGTCGCGTCGACGTGGCGCTGTAATGCGCGCAACGGCAAGCGATCCCGCCGTGCGCGCATGCTTTCTGACGCTTCAGTTCCGGCCTTGCTCGCGCGCGATGGCGCGGTAACCGATGTCGTGGCGATAGAAGTGACCATCCCAGTCGATACGGGCCGCGAGGGCGTAAGCGTTCTGCTGAGCTGCGCACACCGTTTCACCCATGGCGGTGGCGCAGAGCACTCGACCGCCTGCCGTGGTGATTTCGCCATTCTGCAGGGCGGTGCCGGCGTGGAATACCTTGCCCTGTAGCTGTGCGGCGGCATCCAAGCCACCAATCACGGCACCCTTGGCGTAGTCACCCGGATAACCGCCCGCTGCCAGTACCACGCCGAGGCTCGGACGCGGGTCCCACTGGGCTTCGATCTTGTTCAGTGCCTTGGCCAGTGCGGCCTCGATCAGCAGGACCAGGCTGGATTGCAGCCGCAGCATGATCGGCTGGGTTTCCGGGTCACCGAAGCGGCAGTTGAACTCGATCACCTTGGGCGCGCCGTTGCCGTCGATCATCAGGCCGGCATAGAGGAAGCCGGTATAGACGTTGCCTTCGGCGGCCATGCCCTTGACGGTTGGCCAGATGACTTCGTCCATGACGCGCTGGTGCACGGTATCGGTGACCACGGGCGCAGGCGAGTAGGCGCCCATGCCGCCGGTGTTGGGGCCGGTATCGCCATCGCCGACGCGCTTGTGGTCCTGGCTGGTGGCCATCGGCAGCACGTTTTCACCGTCGACCATGACGATGAAGCTGGCTTCCTCACCGTCGAGGAATTCCTCGATCACCACGCGCGACCCTGCATCACCGAAGGCGTTGCCTGAGAGCATGTCGCGCACGGCTTCTTCGGCTTCACTCAGGGTCATCGCAACGATTACGCCCTTGCCGGCGGCCAGGCCGTCGGCCTTGATGACAATGGGTGCGCCCTTCTCGCGCAGATAGGCCAGCGCGGGCTCGACTTCGGTGAAGTTCTGGTAATCGGCGGTGGGGATCTTGTGGCGGGCCAGGAAGTCCTTGGTGAACGCCTTGGAACCTTCCAGCTGAGCGGCGGCGGCGGTGGGGCCGAAGCAGTCCAGGCCGCGCGAGCGAAATAGATCGACCACGCCGATAACCAGCGGTGCCTCAGGACCGACGATGGTCAGCTGTACGTTCTGCGCGGCGAAATCCGCCAGCTTTTCGATATCCAGTACATCAATGGCGATGTTCTCGCACTTGGCCTCGGTCGCTGTTCCGGCATTGCCTGGTGCGACGAAAACCTTCTCGACACGCGGATCCTGCGCCACCTTCCAGGCCAGCGCGTGTTCGCGTCCGCCGCTGCCGATGATCAATACGTTCATTGCTCTCTCCCGTTGGGGGCGGGCCTGCGGCCCGCGTGGTGGATAAGCAGAGCGTTATCCACCCTACGATGTCTGGTGTTCCGAGTAGGGTGGATGGCCGAAGCCATCCACCGTCGGATCAATGGCGGAAGTGGCGCATTCCCGTAAAGACCATCGCAATCCCGGCTTCATCAGCGGCAGCGATGACTTCTTCGTCGCGCATCGAGCCGCCGGGCTGGATCACTGCAGTGATGCCTGCCTTGGCTGCGTTGTCGATGCCGTCGCGGAAGGGGAAGAAGGCGTCGCTGGCCATCACTGCGCCTGGTACTGGCAGGCCGGCGTGCTCGGCCTTGATCGCAGCGATGCGAGCGGAGTTGACGCGGCTCATTTGGCCGGCGCCGACGCCCACGGTCTGGCGGTTCTTGGCATAGACAATGGCGTTGGACTTGACGAACTTGGCCACTTTCCAGGCGAAGATCAAGTCATGGATTTCCTGCTCGGTGGGTGCGCGGCGGGTGACTACCTTGAGGTCGTCAGCGGTGATCATGCCGACATCGCGGCTCTGTACCAGCAGGCCGCCGTTGACGCGCTTGAAGTCCCAGCCCGGCGCGCGCTCGGCTGGCCACTGGCCGCATTCGAGCAGGCGCACGTTGGCCTTGGCGGCGACCACTTCGCGGGCCTCGGCACTGACGGATGGGGCGATGATGACTTCAACGAACTGGCGCTCGACGATGGCGCGGGCGGTTTCACCGTCCAGTTCGCGGTTGAAGGCGATGATGCCGCCGAAAGCCGATTCGCTGTCGGTGGCATAGGCCAGTTCATAGGCCTGGCGGATGCCGCCTTCGTCTTCCGGCACCACGGCCACGCCGCAGGGGTTGGCATGCTTGACGATGACGCAGGCGGGTTTGACGAAGCTCTTCACGCACTCCAGCGCGGCATCGGTGTCGGCCACGTTGTTGAACGACAGTTCCTTGCCCTGCAACTGGCGCGCGGTGGCGACGCAGGCTTCATCGGCGTGCTCGACGTAAAAGGCTGCGATTTGGTGCGGGTTTTCGCCGTAGCGCATGTCCTGCGCCTTGACGAACTGGGTGGTGAAAGTGCGCGGCAGCTGGCTACGGCCTTCGGTGGACAGCGTCTCGGCAGCCTGGTCGATGGTGCCCAGGTAGTTGGCGATCATGCCGTCATAGGAGGCGGTGTGCTCGAAGGCCTTGAGGGCCAGGTCGAAGCGCTGGGCGTAGGTCAGGCCGCCCTCGCGGAGATTTTCGATGATGCCGAGGTAATCGCCTGCGTTGACCACGATGGCGACATCCTTGTGGTTCTTCGCGGCGCTGCGAACCATGGTCGGCCCGCCGATATCGATGTTCTCGATGGCATCGGGGAGGGTGCAGCCGGCCTTGGCCACGGTGGCGGCGAAGGGGTAGAGGTTGACCGCGACCAGATCGATCGGGTTGATACCGTGTTCGCTCATGACCGCGGCGTCCAGATCCCGACGACCGAGGATGCCGCCATGTATCTTCGGATGCAGGGTCTTCACCCGGCCATCCATCATTTCCGGAAAGCCGGTGTAGTCGGCCACTTCGACGGCGGCGATATCGTTTTCACGCAGCAGCTTGAAGGTGCCGCCGGTGGAGAGGATCTCGACGCCAAGGCTGGCGAGTTCACGGGCAAATTCAACGACGCCGGTCTTGTCCGATACGCTGATCAGTGCGCGGCGGACGGGAAGGCGGAGGGAATGATCGGTCATAACGGTTCCATCGAAGGTTTAGCCGCAAACTGCAAGTTACAAGGGGAAAGCGCTATGCCTGCCGCTTGAAGCCTGTCGCCTGGGGCTCAAAGAAGGTCGTATTGCTTGAGTTTCTTGCGCAAGGTGCCGCGATTCAGGCCCAGCAACTCCGAGGCCTTGGTCTGGTTGCCCTTGACGTAATTCATCACGGTTTCCAGCAAGGGCGCCTCCACTTCAGAGAGCACCAGGTTGTATACATCCGTGACGTCGGCGCCCTCGAGATGGGCGAAGTAATTGTGCAGCGCTTTCTCGACACTGCCGCGCAGGGTCTGGCCTGCCTCGCTCGGTGTATTCAAATGCTGCTTGAGGTTTATGTTGTCGCTCACGGATGTGGTTCCAATAGCCAGTGTTTCGTTCAACAGCGTCATGCGGCCACCCCTGTTTCATCCCTTGAGTCAGGGTTGGTTCGGCGTTCCTCGAAGAAGGCTCGAACACTTGCGCACTGCGCGTCCCTGTTTTCCAGACGATTGAATCGGCTACGGTGCTCCCGTGCCCCCGGTTGTGTTGCGAGATACCAACTGACGTGCTTGCGCGCGATGCGCACGCCCATTACTTCTCCATAAAAGGCGTGCAGCGCCTCCAGATGATCCAGCAGTATCTGTTCGATCTCATCCAGGCCTGGGGCCGGTAGCAGCTCACCGGTAAGCAGGAAGTGGTCGATTTCGCGAAAAATCCAGGGCCGTCCCTGTGCCGCGCGTCCAATAAGCAGTGCATCGGCGCCGGTGTCCAGCAGCACTTGGCGCGCCTTGAGCGGCGAGTCGATGTCGCCATTGGCAAACACCGGAATCGATACAGCCTGCTTGATGCGGGCAATGGTTTCGTACTCTGCCGTACCCGTATAAAGGTCGGCGCGTGTGCGGCCGTGTACGGCCAACGCGGCGATGCCGGACTGCTCGGCGATCTGCGCCACCCCAAGCCCGTTTTTGTTCTGTCTGTCCCAGCCGGTGCGAATCTTCAGCGTCACCGGAACATCTACGGCGCCCACCACGGCTTCGAGAATCCGTGCAACCAGCAGCTCGTCCTTCATCAGGGCCGAGCCGGCCGCCTTGTTGCAGACCTTCTTTGCCGGACAACCCATATTGATGTCGATGATCTGTGCGCCCAGTTCGACATTGCGTAGGGCCGCTTCGGCGAGCATCTGCGGATCGCCCCCGGCGATCTGTACCGAGCGCGGCTCCGGGTCGCCATCATGCTGCATGCGCAGGCGCGACTTGCGACTGTTCCACAGGCGCACGTCGCTGGTCACCATTTCCGAGACCACCAGGCCGGCGCCCAGGCGTCGGCACAACTGGCGGAACGGCTGATCGGTCACGCCTGCCATGGGCGCGAGAATCAATCGATTCGGGAGAATATAAGGACCGATGCGTACCGCTGACATGAAGATTCCCTGCCTGGAGACTGCGATCGGGGGGTGTAAAAAAGGGTGTGCATAATACCCGCTCCGCATGGCAGGTTAAAGCTTGAGTTGAACAAAATCTGAACAATGACCAGCTTATCGTCGAAGGCCGGCTTGTCACGTTCGGGCGATGAGTGGCGGGCTGCAGCGGCGCCGGGGCGACCTGGCTGTTACTCCGGGGAGCGAAAGGCCAGGCTGTAACTCACCGCCCTGGCGCCGGGGTCGAGTATGTCCAGCGCGATATGAATGGGAATCTGTGAGGGCATCTGACGCTGGCCGGCGAGTTCGCCAGAGAGGTATTCCCCGGGCTTGAAGGTGCGATTGGCCACGACCTGTCCACTGATGTCGGTGAAGCGGATCTCCAGCAGCGGGAACGGTTGGGCGAAGGCGGCGCGGTTGTAGATGATCGCGTCGACCACCAGCGCGCCGGTGAAATCGGGGTGGCTGCGCACCACCAGGTTGCTGCTTCTGATCTGCTCGATATCGACCCGCGATGGCAGCTCGCAGCCCAGTACCGGGCACAGCTGTTCAAGCCAGGGACGGTATTGGTTCTGACGCGCCAGTTCGTCGAAGTTGTAGATCACGTATTGCCCTGCAAGCGCCAGCAGGGCAAGCAGGTTCAGTGCGCCCCAGCCCAGCCAGCGGCCCCAGGGGCGGCGGCGAGCCTGCCAGTCGAGCTGCAGGGGTTCGTCCTCAAGCTCGAAAAACGGGGCGTCGCGATCCTTTTGTTCGTGCGCGTGAGGTGGCGTTGCTGACGTTGAATCCTTAACGGGCTGTGGCGCAGGTAATTCAAAGTCTGCTTCCTCTGGTTCGGCCAAGGAAGGTTCCAGCCGTTCCGCTGGCTGGGACAAGGTCGGGTCGGGTTGTGTAGCGGTAGCGGGGGGCGTTACGGTGTCGAGCGGCGGCTCTGCTGCTTCCTGGGCCGGCTCGTGGCTATCCTCGTGAAACGGCGCGGGCGAGACGGTTGCGACGGTGCTGGTCGGCACCTGTGTTGTTTCTGCGCCAAGAAGCCGTTCGGCCCAGGCTTCATCATCCGCTGGCGCCGCATGCTGAGACTGCTCTAACTGAAGCAGTTCGCGGGCCAGCTCCAATTCTTCGCGCTCAAGCTTCGCCAGCTCTTCGTCCAGATCGAGGCTGTCCAGATCGAGGTCGTCGTGAATCCACAGGGTGTCGTCTTCGGTGCTAGAGGGCACCGGGGGCTGGAGCGGCGCACTGACGGGCGTCGGCGCTGGTGTGTCTGCAGCAATGAGGCGCAGTTTATCTTCTGTGCTCAGCTGCTGGGCGGCATTGAAAAGCTCCATGCAGGCGCCGCAACGCACCACGCCTCGCGCCGCAGTGAGCTGGGTGCGATTGACGCGGAAGCTGGTTCGGCAGTGCGGGCATTGGGTGACGAAACTGGTCATGCAGGGTTCCGGCGCAGCAGCGTGGCTCGCAGCGAAATGGAAACAGACGCTAGTCTAGCGCATGCACATTGCCGAACGGCAGTGGCGGTACGTGCAGGCCGTCACTGCCGTGAAGCAGATTCAGCGCCGGCGAACGCCGGTAATCCGTACCCAGCCGTCTTTTTCAGCAGTAGGGTCGAGATCGAATTGCGCCGCATAGGCTGCGCGAACCTCCTCGGCCTGCTCGGCAAGGATTCCGGACAGGGCGAGCAGGCCGGCGGGTTTGACACGCTCGCCAATCTGCTCCGCCAGTTCCACCAGCGGCCCGGCGAGGATGTTGGCGACTACGACGTCGGCTTGGCCATTCGGCAGCTGCACGGGCAGGTATAGCGGGAAACGTGCCGGGTCGATGCCGTTGCGTCCGGCATTGTCGCGGGAGGCTTCGATGGCCTGAATATCGATGTCGGTGCCGATAGCCTGGCCGGCGCCAAGCAACAGCGAAGCGATGGCCAGGATGCCCGAACCACAGCCGAAGTCCAGCACCTGCAAGCCCTGCAGTTGCTGGGCATCGAGCCATTCCAGGCAGAGCGCCGTGGTGGGGTGGGTGCCGGTGCCGAAGGCCAGGCCCGGGTCGAGCAGCAGATTCACCGCATCCGGTTCGGGAGCCGCGTGCCAGCTGGGTACGATCCACAAGCGACGGCCGAAGCGCATGGGCTGGAAGTTGTCCATCCAGCTGCGTTCCCAGTCCTGGTCTTCGATGCGTTCCAGCTGGTAGTCGGGTAGCTCGCCGCCGGTCAGCAGTTGCAGGTGGGCCAGCAGGTCGTTTTCATCGACATCGGCTTCGAACAGGGCCAGCAGGTGAGTGTGCGACCATAACGGCGTGGTGCCCAGATCCGGCTCGAATATCGGTTGGTCCTCGGCATCCATGAAGGTTACCGATACGGCGCCCACGCCCAGCAGGGCATCTTCAAGGGCGGGCGCCTGCTCTGGGGCGATGGCGAGGCGAAGTTGTAACCAGGGCATGCAAAGCTCCCGTCAAAAGCAGTTCAAGCAACAAGCCTCAAGCTGCAGGAAAAAGAAAGGGAGCGGCTATGCCGCTCCCTTTGGGTGCACATCATATCGCTTGCAGCTTAGTGCTTATCCATACCCAGTTTCTTTTCCAGGTAGTGGATGTTCACGCCACCCTTGCAGAAGCCTTCGTCACGAACCAGATCCCGGTGCAGCGGGATGTTGGTCTTGATGCCGTCGACGACGATTTCGTCCAGGGCATTGCGCATGCGCACCATGGCTTCTTCGCGCGTCGCACCGTAGGTGATCAGCTTGCCGATCAGTGAATCGTAGTTCGGCGGAACCGTGTAGCCGCTGTACAGGTGTGAATCGACGCGTACGCCGTTTCCGCCCGGAGCGTGGAAATGCTTGACCTTGCCGGGACTCGGCAGGAACTTCTCCGGGTCTTCGGCGTTGATCCGGCATTCCAGCGAGTGGCCACGGATGACCACGTCTTCCTGCTTGATCGACAGCTTGTTGCCCGCAGCAATGCTGAGCATTTCCTTGACGATGTCCACGCCTGTGACCATCTCGGTAACCGGATGCTCGACCTGTACGCGGGTGTTCATTTCGATGAAGTAGAAGCGACCGTCTTCGTAGAGGAACTCGAAGGTGCCGGCACCCCGGTAGCCGATCTCGACGCAGGCATCGGTGCAACGCTTGAGCACTTCGGCGCGGGCCTTTTCATCGATGAAGGGGGCTGGCGCTTCTTCCAGTACCTTCTGGTGACGGCGCTGCAGCGAGCAGTCGCGGTCGCCCAGGTGAATGGCGTTGCCCTGGCCGTCGGACAGCACCTGGATTTCCACATGGCGTGGATTGCCGAGGAATTTCTCCAGGTAGACCATCGGGTTGCCAAACGCCGCGCCGGCTTCGGTGCGGGTCAGTTTGGCCGACTTGATCAGGTCTTCTTCCTTGTGCACCACGCGCATGCCGCGACCACCACCGCCGCCTGCTGCCTTGATGATCACCGGGTAGCCCACTTCACGGGCAATGCGCAGTGCTTCCTTTTCGTCTTCCGGCAGCGGGCCGTCGGAGCCGGGAACCACGGGCACGCCGGATTTGATCATGGCGTTCTTGGCAGACACCTTGTCGCCCATCAGGCGAATGGTTTCAGCTTTCGGGCCGACGAAAGCGAAGCCGGATTTTTCCACCTGCTCGGCGAAATCGGCGTTCTCGGCGAGAAAACCATAGCCGGGGTGAATGGCGGTGGCGCCGGTAACCTCTGCCGCAGCAATGATCGCCGGAATGTGCAGATAGGAATTGGTGGCAAGGGGCGGGCCGATGCAGACGGATTCATCCGCCAGGGCCAGGTGCATCAGTTCACGGTCGGCAGTGGAATGCACCGCGACGGTCTTGATGCCCAGTTCCTTGCAGGCTCGCAATATCCGCAGGGCGATTTCACCGCGGTTTGCGATCAGTACTTTTTCCAACATCGCTGGCTCTCCGCGGTTCAAACGATGGTGAACAGCGGCTGGTCGTATTCGACCGGCTGACCATTCTCCACCAGGATGGATTCGATGGTGCCGCTGATCTCGGCCTCGATGTGGTTCATCATCTTCATGGCTTCGACGATGCAGAGGATGTCGCCTTTCTTGACGCTCTGGCCGACATCGGCGAACGGCTTGGATTCCGGGGAGGAGGCGCGGTAGAAGGTGCCAACCATCGGCGAGCGGACGACGGTGCCGTTCAGCTTCGGTGCGACCGGAGCGGCATCAGCAACGGGTGCAGCGGCTACGGGTGCGGGCGCCGGAGCGGCGGGGGCCTGAGCGTAGAACGGCTGCTGCATGGCCACTTGCTTGCTGTGGCGGCTGATGCGCACCGACTCTTCGCCCTCGTGGATTTCCAGTTCGTCGATGCCCGACTCTTCCAGCAGTTCGATCAGTTTCTTGACTTTGCGAATATCCATGAAGCGTTGACTCCCAGGTAAGTTCAAAGGGTATTGCCGCTCGCTTGTCGAGCCCCGGCATGCTTGCGCGCAGGCCCGTCAGGAAGCAGCGAGGTGTTCCAGGGCGGCCTCCAATGCCAGCCGATAGCCACTGGCGCCAAGGCCGCAGATCACGCCTACCGCGACATCTGAAAAGTAGGAGTGATGGCGGAATGGTTCACGCTTGTGCACGTTGGAGAGGTGCACTTCGATGAATGGGATGCTCACTGCCAGCAACGCGTCACGTAACGCGACGCTGGTATGTGTGAATGCCGCCGGATTGATCAGGATAAAGTCCACGCCTTCGCTGCGTGCAGCGTGGATGCGCTCGATCAGTTCGTACTCGGCATTGGATTGCAGGTGCAACAGATGATGGCCAGCGTCGCGAGCACGCTGTTCGAGGTCCTGGTTGATCTGTGCCAGCGTCACCGCGCCATAGACACCGGGTTCGCGGGTGCCAAGCAGATTCAGGTTGGGGCCATGAAGGACCAGAAAGGTCGCCATGAATGTTCCTTGTTTTTATGCTCGGTCGTGCCGGTAGAGGCTGGGCCGACCAGTAAGGGGAAAAACTATGCATGAAGCGGGGGTTGACTGTCCAGTCATGCTGCAATCGGCGTAAATGCCCGCATTATGGCTGGAGTTTGCTACAGGGATTTCAGCGTATTCGCTTTCAGCGCAAGGCTTCGGCGCGGTCCAGGCGTTCGGTGAACTGCCTGGCAGTGATTTCACCGACGACGCGGATTTCGTTCATTTCCTGCCCGGCGCCATCGAAGAAGAGCACAGCGGGCGGGCCGAACAGCTTGTAGCGATCCAGCAGGGCGCGCTGTTCCGCATTGCTGTCGGTGATGTCAAAGCGAATCAGGCGATAGTCGGCCAGGCGCGGGGCGATCAGTGGGTCGGCAAATACTTCGCGCTCAATTACCTTGCAACTGATACACCAGTCGGCATACCAGTCGAGCATGAGTGGTTGTCCGGCGGCGCGCGCCGCCAAGAGTTGCGCGTCGAGAGCCGCCGGTGTCGAGAGGGTATGCCAGCCCTCCGCTTCCACGGTACTGCCTGCAGCCAGTGTGGCGCGCGGCAGTGGCCGCAGCGGGTCTGAGCCACCTTGCAGCGCACCGACCCAGGCAGCCAGGGCGTAGACCAGTAATACCAGGCCCAGCAGTTGTGCGAGCTTCTGTCGTGGTGTTTTGGAGGTGAACTCCAGGGTGCCGAGGAATAGCGCTGCGCCAGCGGCGAGTAGTCCCCACAAGGCCAGTGCCAGGGACCCCGGCAGCACGCGCTCGAGCATCCACACCGCCACGGCGAGCAGCAGAACACCGAAAACGTTGCGTACCGTGAGCATCCAGGGGCCGCTCTTGGGCAGCAGTGCGCCGCCACCGGTGGCGAACACTACCAGCGGTGCGCCCATGCCCAGGCCCAGGGCGAAGAGCTTCAGGCCGCCGCCCAGGGCATCGCCACTGGCGCTGATGTAGAGCAGTGCGCCGGCCAGCGGCGCGGATACACAAGGTGATACCAGCAGGCTGGAAACGGTACCCAGCAGCGCAGCGCCCATGAATGAGCCGCCCTTGGCGTTGCCGGCCAGGCGGTCTAGGCGGCTGCTCAGAAACTGAGGCAGGCGCAGTTCGAACAGGCCAAACATGGCCAGCGCAAAAAGCACGAAGAAGAACGCAAAAGGTACCAGTATCCAGGGCGATTGCAGGCGTGCCTGCAGATTCAGTTCAGCGCCGAACACGCCCATCAGGGCACCGAGCAGGGCAAACCCTCCCGCCATCGGCAAGACATAGGCGAGCGACAGCAGGAAACTGCGCATGCCGCCAGTCTGGCCGCGCAGCACCACGCCGGAAAGAATCGGCAGCATCGGCAATACGCAGGGGGTGAAAGTCAGGCCCAGCCCGGCGAGGAAGAACAGTGCGACCGAGCGCCAGGACAGGGTGTCAGTGGTGTCGCTATCGCTGCTGGTGCCGACGGCTGCTGGAGTGCCGTCTGCAGCGATGCGAAAGCTCTGGGTTTCCGGTGGGTAGCAGAGCCCCTTGTCGGCGCAGCCCTGGTAACCGACTTGCAGCGTGAAAGGCCTGTTGTCGGGGTTCTGTACCGGTAAATTGATATCGAGAACGCCGTAGTAGGCTTCGATTTCACCGAAGTACTCGTCGGTCTTTTGGACACCTTCCGGCAACTGTGCCTCGCCAATGATCACGCTGGCGTCGTCGGCCTTGAACTGGAATCGATGCCGATAGAGGTAATAGCCTTCGGCACCGACGAAGCGCAGCTGGATCCGCTCCGGGGTGGCGTCCACCAGGCTCAGGCGGAAGGCTTCATGCACCGGCAGAAAGTCCGCGCTGTTGTTAAGGCCTCCCAGCGTGGAACTGGGGCGACTGTCGAACAGACTCGCGGTGGCGGGAAGGGCGAACAGCAGGATCAGCAGACTCAGCAAACGGCGCATGGTCATCTCGCAGGCAACAATGGGGGCATGATACCCAACGTGGTGGGTGGCCGCTTGGGCGCAAGGTCGCACTACCAGACCGCTGAATAACTACCTGCGTTGGCGATACTGCGTTAAAAACAGGCTCGAACTGCTCGTTTAGACCGCTAAACTCCGCGTCCTTGCCTGTTTTTGCCAGCTTCGCCTACGTTTTTCAACGACCTGCTACAGCTCTTCACTTTGCAACCAGATAATGCCGTCCCGTTCGCAGCAGTGCAGCGCGCGTAACGCTTGCCCTGCGCAGGGCCCGGCGACGCACTCGCCACTGTCGATCAGAAACAGCGCACCATGGGTTGCGCACTGGATCAGGCTGCCGCTGATATCGAGAAACTGGTCCGGGAGCCACTCCAGCGGGATCTGGCGGTGCGGGCAGCGGTTCTCGTAAACATGTACGACGCCATCCTTGCGCACGGCGAACAGGCGCTGGCCATTGACTTCAAAGCCTTTGCTGTGACCTTCGGCAATCAGGCTCGCTGCGCATAAACGAATCATGCAGGCTCCTTCTGGTGAGTTGCGATATTACCCGGAGCGATCTTTTCATGCTGGGTGGCCACCGATATCGTGGCTTTGAATTCACCTGTTGATCTGACCGGCTATGTCCGTCGAGGAATACTGATGCGATTTTTACTGCCCTTGATTGTGGTTCTGCTTGCTGCCTGTCAGTCGGTTCCACCGCTGCCCGTATGGCAAAGCCCCGAGGGGCTGGAACATGCCGATCTCGGAATGATCATTGACCTGCGCAGCGGTATGTCGCTCACGCCGCAACAGCTGCTGGACGAGTTGGCCGGCAGCGATCAGGTGCTGGTGGGGGAGCGCCATGACAACCCCGATCATCACGCACTGCAGCTCTGGTTACTGCAAGCCCTGGCGCAGCAACGCGAACAGGGCAGTGTTCTGCTGGAGATGCTCAACCCGGATCAGCAGCAGAAGGTCGCTCAGGTTCAGGGCCTGATAAATCAGGCAGAGCCTCCTGCCGACCTGCCTGCAGCGCTGGGCTGGCAGCAGGGCTGGGACTGGGCGCTCTATGCGCCGCTGGTGGAATATGGGCTGGCACAGCCTTATCCGCTGTTACACGCGAATCTGGACCGGACCGAGATATCCAGTATCTATCGTGACGTGCCGTCAGTGACCGGTGCGCCGTCTGCGCCGCCTGTTCAGGCCGCACTGCTGGAGCAGATTCGCGCATCGCATTGCCAGATGCTTCCCGAAACGCAGTTGTCGGCGATGCTCGCCGTGCAGCAACAGCGTGACAAGCGTATGGCGCAGCAGCTGGCTGCCGCGCCAAAGCCTGCGGTGCTACTGGCGGGCACCTTTCATGTTCGGCGTGATTTAGGGGTGCCGCTTTATCTGCAGGAGCAGGCAAGCGTGCATGACCTACGCGTACTGATACTTGCTGAAGTGGGAGAGGCGGTGCGTGCCGAACAGGCTGACTTCGTCTGGTTCACGCCGTCACAGCCGCAGCAGGACCACTGTGCGAAGTGGCGTGACAAGGCAGAGTAATGTGCGTGGATAAAAAAAGACCCGGCAAGAGCCGGGTCAAAACCGTGATTAGCCTGATGAGGAGATAACCTGAAAGATCGACTGCCTGGACCCTCCAACTTACCGGCTGACCTTGCGATCAGTTGCGTTAATAGTAACAATTCTCATTTCGATGTCAACGGGCATCTCCAAAATAAATCCGACATTTTTAAGCTGGCCCCTGGAGCCCGCGCATGCCGAGATATCGCGCGTAAACATGCTCAGGCAGTGATAGGCAGTCGCAGCTGAGTAACTTCCTTGTTCAGCAGGTCGATGCGTCGGGCCATGCTTTCGATCAGGCTATGGGCGATCTTCGGATTGCTCTGCATCAGACTGAGAAACTGATCCTTGGGGATCACCATGACCGTACAGGGGGTTGTGGCCATGACGGTGGCGCTGCGCTTTTCGCGGGTGAACACGGCCATCGCCCCGAATATTTCATCCCGCTGTACGTCGCCAACCTTCTGTCCGTCGACAATCGCGTCGGCATGGCCTTCGATGATGATGAAGACATGCTCTGCATCATCCCCCTGGAGAATCAGCTTCTGACCTGCGGCGAAGTGCTGGAAGCCCGTCGTCGGCTGAATCTCCGGCTGCTTCAGGCGCGCCAGTGCGTCAGAGAGCAGCGCCGTCTGGCCAATAAGGTACTGGGTAAAGAGTTCCTGACGCTGCTGGTCAGCATGGATATGGCGAAATACGGCACTGCGTGAATAAGGGATCAGGCGAATCGATTCATCGCTGCGGTAGCGGCAGTCGGGAAGCTCTATACCCTGGCGCAGGCCGAGAAGGTCGCCTTCCTGCAGATAAAACAAGGGTCTTTCATCGACCAACGCATGCAGCAGCCCGCTTTCGATGATAAACAGCTGCTGACCGGGCAGTTCTCCGTTCAGGTCCTCGGAGCTGCCGATCTCGATAGTCGCACCGGATGGCGTCAGGCCTTCCAGCAGCTGGGCTGGGATTTCCTGCAGGCGATTGATCAGGCGGTCGGCGTAGGCTGGCTGTTCTCCGAGTAGATACATGACGGTAATCCTTGAACAAACGAGCTTACAAATAGTTGGGCGTTGCGCGCGCCAACAATAAGCGCCGCGCCGGCGAGGAGTAAATCGCGTCACGTGCAGGTTGTGAGCTAGCTCTTGTTGGTGTGTCTGGAAGGGTCCAGGTGCCGGTTCAGTTCATCCTTGACCGATGCAGGCAGCGCTTTCCAGTCGCTATCGCGCAGAGCGCCCTCGACGGCGTAGAGCAGTACGCGAGAGGCGCTGAAGCCGCGAGACTTGACCGCCTGGTAGGCACCGACCGCACCGAGGCGGCGCAGGTCTTCCAGAGTATGGATGCCGGATGCGTGCAGCCATTGTGCGGAAGTCTTGCCGAGGTTTTTAAGGGTCAGCAATTCGTCGTGCATGGCGTCCTTATCGGCCAGGGTGGCCGGTGAGGAAGTGGGGCGGCTTGCGCCGCCGTTCAGCGCTGCCCACAGCCCGCTTGCGCAGGCAGTCCTGCACAAGTATAGAGGCAGCGCCGGCTTCTGCCCGCGCCTCCGGTTGCGTTTGTTGCCTCAGTAGCTGGCGCTCTGCGACGACTGTCAGAGCCCCGGCAGCCGCTGACGAATGGCTGCCAGTAGATTGTCCAGGCTAGCGGCATCGGGCGTGTCCAGACGTCGGCTGAGCAGCTGCTCGCTTTCACTCAGGGGCTCGCGCGCGACCTGCTGTGCCTTGACCACCTCCATGGTTGCGTCGGACGGATCGCTGCCTTCGACCTGCCGCTGCGCAAGCCACTGTTCGATAACCGCATCGGGAGCTTCGCAATCGATGATGAGAAAAGGTACGCCAGTGGCTTCTGCGACTTGCCAGGCGGCCTGGCGTTGCTGCTGCTTGAGGTAGGTTGCGTCGATCACGACCGAGAACCCTGCGTTCAGTGCGGCTTCGGCCAGGGTGTGCAGTCGTTGGTAGGTGGCCTCGCCGGCTTCGGCACTGTAGATGCCGGTACCCAGTTCTTCGGACTGTTCCTGTTGCTCGCCATGCAGGCGCTTGCGTTCAACATCAGAGCGCAATCTCAGCATCCCCAACGCCTCGACCAGGCGCAGGGCTACATGGCTTTTACCGGATGCCGAAACCCCATGGGTGACGGCCAGGAAGCGTGAAGGAATCGCGCTGTAGCTTTCCGCCAGGTTGGCGTAGCTGCGGTACTGGCGGACGATGACCTTGCGCTCGACTGCATCCTGCTCCTGGTACAGCCTGAACAGGTTGACCTTGGCCCGCACCAGGGCGCGGTAGGCCTTGTACAGGTTGATCAGCTCCAGTGCGGCGTAATCGCCGGTGCGCTCCAGCCAGCCATTGAGGAAGCGCCGTGCCTGGCACTTCAGGCCGCGATCTTCCAGATCCATTGCCAGGAAGGCGGCGTCGGAAGCGATATCGATCAGGCGGAAGGGTTCGTTGAATTCGATACAGTCGAACAACACCACCTGGTCGTTGATCAGGGCAGCGTTGCCCAGATGCAGGTCGCCGTGGCATTCGCGGATAAAACCTTGTTGACTGCGCTGCTCCAGCAAAGGATAGAGGCGCTCGATGCTGGTTTCTGTCCAGTCGATCAGTGCATCCAGCTGTTGCAGGTCGGCCTGTTCGGTTAGCAGGGGACGGATCTGCTCGAAGTTCTGTCGCATGGGCGCGACGATCGCCTCGGCACTGTTCAGCGGGTGGCCTTCGGGTACCTGAGGAATGCCCTGGTGGAAATGGGCGATCTGCTCGGCAAGGGCGTCGATATGGGCGTCGGCCAGCTCGCCGCGCGCCTGCACTTCTGCCAGGAGCTGGGTCTGCGGGAATTCGTGCATTTGCAGCAGGTATTCGATGGGTTCGCCGTCACCGCCTATAACCGGAGCTTCAACACTGCCGGTAATGGGCAGCACCTGCACATACAGGTCGGGCGCCATGCGCTGGTTCAGATTCAGTTCCTGCTCGCAGAAATGCTTGCGCGAGGCCAGTTCGGTAAAGTCGAGAAAGCCGAAATCCACCGGCTTTTTCATCTTGTAGGCATAGGTGCCGGTCAGGATGACCCAGGAAATATGTGTTTCGATGACCCGGAAGCCGTCGACCGGATGGGAGTAGAGGGCCGGATTTTGCAATGCGGCAATCAGTGCTTGGCTCACGGTCATTCCTTGTAGGTATGTTGTACGAACATGTGAGGGATATCGGAACGAAGCTCACACCGTTTGAAAACGCACCATTATGTCCATCCGGGAGTGACCTGCAAACCGCCAGGAGGCCGCATTCCCGGATGATCAAAGTGCGTATAATCCGCCGCCATGACTAAAGCACGCTCCCCACGTTCCCGTTCAAGGCGCCGATCCGGCGGTTTCCGGCCCTGGCTTGGCTGGGCTGTAAAGCTGTTTCTCGTGGCGCTGGTGATACTCGCCGGCGTGGCCATTTATCTGGATGCGGTGGTTCAGGAAAAGTTTTCCGGCAAGCGCTGGACGATCCCGGCAACCGTGTTTGCGCGCCCGCTGGAGTTGTTCGTCGGGCAGAAGCTCGACAAGGATGACTTCCTGACGGAGCTCGATGCGCTGGGGTACCGCCGTGAGCGTGCGGTTGATGGGCCTGGCGTGGTTTCGGTTGCCGGCAACACCATTGAGATGCACACACGCGGATTCCATTTTTATGAGGGTATCGAGGAGTCTCAGCGTATCCGGGTGCGCTTCTCTGGTGATTTCGTCGCGAGCCTGACTCGCGGCAACAATGTCGAACTGCCGGTGGCACGACTCGAACCCCTGGTGATTGGCGGGCTCTATCCGGCCCATAACGAAGATCGCATCCTGATCAAGCTGGAGCAGGCACCGCCTTATCTGCTGGAAACCCTGGTCGCGGTCGAGGATCGGGAGTTCTTCGATCACTTCGGTGTTTCGCCCAAGTCCATCGCCCGTGCCGCCTGGGTCAACCTGAGCGCCGGCGGGGTGCGTCAGGGCGGCAGTACCCTGACCCAGCAGCTGGTCAAGAACTTCTATCTGACCAACGAGCGCAGCCTCAGCCGTAAGGCCACCGAGGCGATGATGGCGATCCTGCTGGAGCTGCATTACGACAAGCGGGAGATTCTCGAGGCGTACCTCAACGAGGTTTTTCTGGGACAGGATGGCCGGCGGGCGATACATGGTTTTGGCCTGGCCAGTCAGTATTTCTTCGGTCGCCCACTGGTCGAATTGCAGGTGCAACACGTCGCTCTGCTGGTCGGTATGGTCAAAGGGCCGACTTATTACAACCCCCGGCGAAATCCGGAGCGCGCGCTGGAGCGGCGCAATCTGATTCTTGACATGCTGGTCGAGCAGCAGGTGATTGACTCCGAGACGGCGGCTGCGGCCAAGCAGAAACCGCTGGGGGTGACGCCGCGCGGCAGTCTGGCTGACAGCTCCTACCCGGCGTTTCTCGATCTGGTCAAGCGTCAGCTGCGTGAAGAGTATCGTGACGAGGATCTGACTGAAGAAGGTTTGCGCATATTCACCAGTTTCGATCCGATTCTGCAGGCTAAAGCCGAAAAGGCCATGACCGAGACGCTCAAGCGTCTCGGTAAAGCTGCCGAAGGTGTCGAAGGCGCGATGCTGGTGACCAATCCGGAAACCGGAGAGCTGCAGGCGATGCTGGGTGGTCGTCAGCCAGGATTTGCCGGCTTCAATCGGGCGCTGGATGCCTCGAGGCCCATTGGATCGCTGATCAAGCCGGCAATCTACCTGGCAGCCCTGGAGAAACCCAGCCAGTACACCTTGACCAGTCTGCTGGAAGATGAGCCATTTTCGGTCAAGGGTGCGGATGGCCAGGTCTGGAGGCCGCAGAACTACGGGCGCAACGCTCACGGTGCGGTTTATCTCTACCAGGCGCTGGCCAATTCCTACAATCTCTCCACGGCCAGGCTGGGGCTGGACCTGGGTGTGCCGCATGTCTTGAAGACACTTGAACGGCTAGGGGCTTCACCGCAGTGGCCGGCTTATCCTTCAATGCTGTTGGGGGCGGGCGGGTTGCGTCTTATCGAAGTGGCGGACATGTATCAGACGCTTGCCAATGGGGGTTTCAATACGCCGTTGCGGGGCATTCGGAGTGTTGTCGCGGCTGATGGCGAGCCGCTGAGTCGCTATCCGTTCAAGATTCAGCAGCGTTTCGATGCGGGTGCGATTTATCTGACTCAGTACGCCATGCAGCGCGCCATGCTTGAAGGCACAGGGCGCTCTGTCTACAACCAGCTCCCCAGATCGTTGGCGCTCGCGGGCAAGACCGGTACCACCAATGATTCGCGTGACAGCTGGTTCGCGGGTTTCAGTCAGGACTTGCTGGCAGTGGTCTGGCTGGGCCGCGACGACAATGGCAAGACTTCACTGACAGGCGCCACGGGTGCATTGCAGGTCTGGGCCGACTTCATGCGCCGCGCGGACCCGCTGCCGCTGCAGATGCCGATGCCGGATAATGTCGTAATGGCCTGGATTGATGCACAGACCGGGCAGGGTACGGCTGAGAATTGTCCTGGTGCGGTACAGATGCCCTATATTCGTGGCAGTGAGCCCGCGGCAGGGCCAGGCTGCGGTATCCAGGCGCCTGCCGAATCGGTAATGGACTGGGTGCGCGGCTGGTTGCGTTGAAACTCCCGGATGCATGAAACAACACTGTTGGCTGCATGAAACGATTATGAGGTTTGAATGTTGAGCAACAAGCGATGGATGGTTGTTCTGGTGGCTGCAGCGCTGACGCAGGGCTGTGCAACGGTCAATCGGGGCGCGATACCTGTGGTTGATTCCGGTGCGCCGGTATCCGAGGAGGTGGCGGCGCGGCAGGCCTACCGCTCTAGCGGCACGCCTGTGTCTCAGCAGGGTGTGCAGCCGGGTTCCGGGGATGCGGGAGTAATGGTCATGGTGCCGCAGCAGAATTCAGCCCCCCTGCAGACCTTTCCTGCACCTGATGCGACGTTCAGTGGCTCGGTCGACCCGGCACCTGGAGCGTCCGAACCCTGGACGCCTCCTGCGCCAGCGCCTCAGGCTCCGGTGCAGGGTCAGCCAATGCCCAGTGGCATTCCCTCGGGCGGGGGGCTTTCTGCCGATGAGCGGCTCGATGGCCCGGTGCTGGCGCTGCTGACCACGGCTCAGCAGCAGCAGGGCGGTGGAGACCTCAATGGCGCCGCGTCCAGCCTCGAGCGCGCCCAGCGCATTGCGCCACGGGAGCCGCAAGTACTTTACCGTCTGGCCGAGGTGCGTCTTGCCCAGGGTGATGCAGTACAGGCGGAGCAGCTTGCGCGGCGCGGGCTGAGCTATGCTGGCGATCGTCCGGCGTTACAGGCGAGTCTATGGGAGCTGATTGCGCAGGCGCGCGAGCGTCAGGGCAATGCCGCGGGGGCTGCGCAGGCTCGCGAGCGCGCTAGGGTTTCGCTGTAATGGGGCGCGGTGATGGATAGTCGCGTTCCAGAGTTGGCTGAACAGCTTTTGCTGATTGAGCGCGAACTTCGTGTACTGGGGGTGTGGGAGGCCTTGTCACCCGACCCGCAGGCCCTTGCCAGTCGCGAGCCGTTCTGTGTGGATACGTTGTCGTTCGAACAGTGGTTGCAGTGGGTTTTCCTGCCGCGCATGAAGGCAATCCTGGAAAGCGGTGCGGCGTTGCCAGCCGTTTCCGGCATTCTGGCGATGGCGGAGATGGTCTACCGTGATGCTCCGCAGTCTGTTGCCGGCCTGCTTGAGGCACTGAAACGCTTTGATCTGCTGATCAGTCACGGTGAGCATTGAACCTCGCCAGCTAACCGGTCTGGTGAGTGGTGATCGCGCTCAGTCGCAGGTGTCGGCAATCTTCTGCCTGGCTTCGGCAATGCGTGCCTGGCGTTCTTCTTCGTTCAGGCGTCGCACCTCTCCATCCTCTTCCACGCGTACCCGGGGATTGTTCTGCAGTTGCGCCAGATTCGTGCGCAGTGACGTGCAGTATTGCTGGCGCTGGGCTTCCTGCGCGACCACCTGTTTTTTGACCTGGCGCTCGATATCGCGCTGCTCGGTTTCGCCAGTTGCTTGCGCTTCGGCAGGTTCTGCAGATGCAGTTTTGGGGGGCGGCGCAGCGGTATTGAGCGTTTCCACTGCCTGGCCTTGAGGCGGTTGCGCGCCAAAATGCGTGACGCCCTGTGCGTCCACCCATTTGTAAATCTGGCCGGCCATCACGCTGCCGCTCAATGCGAGCAGCAGACTGCCCGCGAGAATAGTCGAACGCATGCTTATCCCTTCTGTGGATGCAGTACCAGGTCGGTACTATACGCAAAACCTCCGGCCCCTCATTCTGCGCTGGATCACAGCTGAAAACAGTCGGAAGGCATCAGCAGGCTTGACTTGGCAGGGTCTAATCCGAACAATTCCATGCTTGCTGTTCCGACGACGCTGAACAAGCGGTTTTCGGTCATCCATAAAGGTGCATACCCGCGCCGACTTGCTGCACCCGCAACGCGTTACCTCGCGCTGGGAGGAGCGCCCCGCAATACTATGGGGTTTTCCTGGTACTTGCTTAGTCAGTAGCTGACGTAGTCGGCGACCACCGTCGCTCATGCGCTGCTGAGCAGTAAAACCTATTTCTGGCCGGTCCGGCGCGGAGCGGCTATCTGGCGTTTTAGAGGTGAACAACGTGGAATTATTATCCGGCGCTGAAATGCTCGTCCGCTTTTTGCGCGACGAAGGCGTTAAGTACATCTATGGGTACCCGGGTGGTGCCGTTCTGCATATCTACGATGCGCTTTTCAAGGAAAAGTCCATCGAGCACATTCTGGTTCGTCATGAGCAGGCCGCCACCCACATGGCCGATGGCTATGCACGGGCAACCGGCAAGGCCGGCGTGGTGTTGGTGACCTCCGGTCCTGGTGCGACCAATGCCATCACCGGCATTGCTACCGCTTTCATGGACTCGATCCCGATGGTGGTCATTTCCGGTCAGGTTCCGAGCAACATGGTCGGCACCGATGCCTTCCAGGAAACCGACATGATCGGTATCTCCCGGCCTATCGTGAAGCACAGCTTCATGATCAAGCATCCTTCGGAAATCCCCGAGGTCATGAAGAAGGCGTTCTACCTCGCCGAGTCCGGGCGTCCTGGTCCGGTGGTCGTTGATATCCCGAAGGATATGACCAACCCGGCCGAGAAATTCGAATACGTCTACCCCAAGAAGGCCAAGCTGCGGTCCTACGGACCTGCGCTACGCGGTCACTCCGGGCAGATTCGAAAAGCGGCGGAGCTGTTGCTGGCGGCCAAGCGGCCCATTATCTACGCTGGTGGCGGCGTGATTCTGGGTGGGGCTTCCGCACAGCTGACCGAGCTGGCGAAGATGCTCAATCTGCCCGTGACTAACACCCTGATGGGCTTGGGTTGCTATCCGGGTAGCGATCGCCAGTTCGTCGGCATGCTCGGCATGCATGGCAGCTACACCGCCAACCTGGCCATGCACCATGCCGATGTGATTCTGGCGGTCGGTGCGCGCTTTGATGATCGCGTGATCAATGGTGCGGCGAAGTTCTGCCCGAACGCCAAGATTATCCACATCGACATTGATCCGGCATCCATCTCCAAGACGATCAAGGCCGACATTCCGATCGTCGGCCCAGTGGGCAGCGTGTTGACCGAGATGGTCGCCATCGTCAAGGAAATCGGCCAGGCGCCGAACGCCGAGACGGTCGCCAGCTGGTGGAAGCAGATCGATGAGTGGCGCGGCAACCGTGGCCTGTTCCCTTACGATAAAGGCGACGGCAGCATCATCAAGCCGCAGGCCGCCATCGAAATGCTCTGCGAAGTGACCAAGGGCGAGGCTTATGTGGCGTCGGACGTTGGCCAGCACCAGATGTTCGCTTGCCAGTACTACAAGTTCGACAAGCCCAACCGTTGGCTCAACTCGGGCGGCCTCGGCACCATGGGCTTCGGCCTGCCGGCAGCCATGGGCGTGAAGCTGAACTTTCCCGAAGCCGATGTCGCCTGCGTTACCGGCGAGGGCAGTATCCAGATGAATATCCAGGAACTGTCTACCTGCCTGCAGTACGATCTGCCGGTGAAGATTATCAACCTCAACAACGGTGCGTTGGGCATGGTCCGCCAGTGGCAGGACATGGTGTACAACAGCCGCTACTCGCACTCCTACATGGAGTCGCTGCCGGACTTCGTCAGGCTGGCTGAAGCCTATGGGCACGTTGGCATGCGTATCACCGATCTGAAGGATCTCAAGCCGAAAATGGAAGAGGCTTTTGCCATGAAGGATCGGCTGGTATTTCTCGATATCGCCGTTGATACCAGCGAGCACGTCTACCCGATGCAGATCAAAGACGGTGCCATGCGCGACATGTGGCTGAGCAAGACGGAGCGGACCTGATCATGAGACACATCATTTCCCTGTTGATGGAAAACGAGCCGGGCGCCCTGTCTCGCGTGGTTGGGTTGTTCTCGCAACGTAACTACAACATCGAGAGCCTCACGGTTGCACCAACCGAGGATCCGACGCTGTCGCGCCTGACCCTGACGACTGTCGGGCATGAAGAGGTGATCGAGCAGATCACCAAAAACCTCAACAAGCTGATCGAAGTGGTCAAGCTGGTGGATCTGTCTGAAAGCGCGCACATCGAACGCGAGCTGATGCTGATCAAGGTGAAGGCTACCGGCGCGCAGCGTGCCGAGGTCAAGCGCACCACAGATATCTTCCGTGGGCAGATCGTCGACGTCACCACCAACGTCTACACCATCCAGCTGGCCGGCACGACCGACAAGCTGGACAGTTTCATCCAGGCCGTCGGTACCGCATCGATCCTGGAAGTCGTGCGCAGCGGTGTCACCGGGATTTCCCGTGGCGACAAAGTGCTGAGCATCTAAACACGTTTTATCGAATGGCCCGAACGGCCAGTAACTGGGGTAATTCCATGAAAGTTTTCTACGACAAAGACTGTGATCTTTCCATCATCCAGGGCAAGAAGGTCGCAATCATCGGCTACGGCTCCCAGGGTCATGCACATGCCTGCAACCTGAAGGATTCGGGCGTCGACGTCACCGTTGGCCTGCGCGCCGGTTCGCCTTCAGTCGCCAAGGCTGAGGCCCACGGCCTGAAAGTCGATAATGTCGCTGCTGCCGTTGCTGCCGCCGATGTGGTGATGATTCTGACCCCGGACGAATTCCAGGGCCGTCTGTACAAGGACGAAATCGAGCCGAACCTGAAGAAGGGCGCAACCCTGGCCTTCGCGCATGGTTTCTCCATTCACTACAACCAGGTCGTGCCGCGCGCCGATCTCGACGTGATCATGATCGCGCCGAAGGCTCCGGGCCACACCGTCCGCTCCGAGTTCGTCAAGGGCGGCGGTATTCCTGACCTGATCGCCATCTACCAGGATGCTTCCGGCAACGCCAAGAATGTTGCTCTGTCCTACGCTTCGGGTGTGGGCGGCGGTCGTACCGGTATCATCGAAACCACCTTCAAGGACGAGACCGAAACCGACTTGTTCGGCGAGCAGGCTGTTCTGTGCGGCGGTTGCGTCGAGCTGGTCAAGGCCGGCTTCGAAACGTTGGTCGAAGCTGGCTACGCGCCGGAAATGGCCTACTTCGAGTGCCTGCACGAGCTGAAGTTGATCGTCGATCTGATGTTCGAAGGCGGCATCGCCAACATGAACTACTCGATCTCCAACAACGCCGAGTACGGCGAGTACGTGACCGGCCCTGAGGTGATCAACGCCGAGTCCCGCGCCGCCATGCGTAATGCCCTGAAGCGCATTCAGGACGGCGAGTACGCGAAGATGTTCATCAGCGAAGGTGCTACCAACTACCCGTCGATGACTGCCTATCGTCGTAACAACGCTGCCCATGGCATCGAAGTGGTCGGCGAGAAGCTGCGCGCGATGATGCCTTGGATCGCTGCAAACAAGATCGTCGACAAGACCAAGAACTGATAGCGGTTCTGCTTGAAAAGGAACGCGGCCCAGGCCGCGTTCTTTCGTTGGGCCAGGCTTCAATCTGGTATAAAAACGGTGATGGTCTCAGGATGAACCGCCTGTGCCAGGGTCGGTCGAAATTATTCAAACCTGCAGTAAGGTGAATTTACATGAGTGAGCATCCGGAAGAGCCGAACAAGTCAGTCGAGCCGGAAAGTCTGCTGCCTATCGACGAGCATGTCGAAGAAATCCAGGATTCCGAAGGCCGTAAAGTTCGCCATCGCGGTATTTACCTGCTCCCCAATCTGTTCACTACCGCCAATCTGTTTGCCGGATTCTTTTGCATCATTACTGCAATAAACGGCAATTTCTATGTTGCTGCGGCAACCGTTTTCGTAGCGATGGTGCTCGATGGTCTCGATGGGCGCGTGGCTCGCCTGACCAATACCCAGAGTGCCTTCGGTGCTGAATATGACTCACTTTCCGATATGGTGGCGTTCGGTTTGGCGCCAGCGATTCTGGCCTATGAATGGGCATTGTCCGAGTTGGGTAATGTCGGACTGACCGTGGCGTTCATCTATGTCGCTTGCGCTGCGCTGCGTCTGGCCCGTTTCAATACCCAGATAGGTAAGGTCGACAAACGCTGGTTTATAGGTCTTGCCAGTCCAGCGGCGGCAGGTGTTGTAGCTGGTTCGGTATGGGCTGTATGGGCGCTGGATGAGGCGGGGGTAAAGGGCGTGGATCTCCCTTTGGCGCTAGTCATGCTCTTTGCGCTATTGGTGGCCGCGGCTGGCCTGTTGATGGTCAGCAACATCAAGTACTACAGTTTCAAAGACCTCGACCTTAAGGGGCGGGTGCCCTTCGTAGCCATTCTTGTCGTGGTACTGGTCTTTGCAGTTGTCTTCAGTGATCCGCCGCGAGTGCTACTGTTGATCTTTCTGGCTTATGCAGCCTCCGGTCCGGTGCAGTTTCTGATGCGTCGTAACAAGCGTGTCGACAACTGAGGTATCTCCCGATCCGCTGTCCGGTATAAGCCCAGTCTCTAGGCAGCGGAGGTTCACATGCTGATCAAGATTCCCAGCGCTGGCGATTGCCGTGAACATCAGGTAACTCCCGAAGAGGTATATCTGGAGCGGCGGCGGATCTTGAAAGGGCTGGCCGCTTCAACGACGCTTGCAGCTTTCCCCCGCTTTTCTTGGGCCGAAGCAGGGCGATATGCAGAGGTTCCTGTTGCGGAGGCACCGGCTTGGTTCGATGACAAGCTGCTGCACGCACGCTGGCAAAATTTGCCAGACGACGAGAGCCTAACGCCCTACCGCGATGCCTCGCATTACAATAACTTCTACGAGTTCGGTCCGGACAAGGGGGATCCGGCACGGCATGCGGCACGCATGGTTACCGAGCCCTGGACCGTCACGGTCGATGGGGAGGTCGAGCATCCAGGACAGTACTCAATAGAGGATCTGTTCGTGCCGAGTCAGCTCGAAGAGCGCATCTATCGTCTGCGTTGCGTTGAAGCTTGGTCAATGGTTATTCCGTGGTTGGGTATTCCTCTGGCCGAGCTGATACAGCGGCTAGCACCAACTTCTGCGGCGAAATATGTACGTTTCGAAACCTTGGCTCGCCCAGAGCAGATGCCGGGAATGCGCGCCGGCTTTTCACTCATCGACTGGCCCTATGTCGAAGGGCTCAGAATGGACGAGGCAATGCATCCGCTCACGTTATTGGCGGTCGGGATGTACGGGCGTGTGCTCCCCAACCAAAATGGTGCACCACTTCGCTTGGTGGTTCCCTGGAAGTACGGGTTCAAAAGTATCAAGTCCATCGTGCGCATTAGTTTCGTGCGTGAGCAGCCGCAAACCACTTGGCAGAAGATGGCGCCTGAAGAGTATGGTTTCTACGCCAACGTCAATCCGCAGGTCTCCCATCCTCGCTGGTCTCAAGCCCGGGAGCGGCGACTGCCCGGAAGTCTCTTCAGTCCGAACATTCGCGAAACCCTACTGTTCAATGGTTATGCAGATCAGGTTTCGCATCTGTATGCCGGAATGGATCTAAGTCGGGAGTACTGATGCGCCATTTCTGGTGGCGGCTGATGATATTCCTTGTCGCCGCTAGCGTGCCTTTCTATTGGTTGTATCTGGCGGCTACCGCCGCGCTAGGGCCGGACCCAGGCAAAGTGCTGGTCGATAACCTGGGGCAGGGGGCTCTGGTTTCCCTGCTGTGTTCGTTAATGATGACGCCGTTGCAACGGTTGAGCGGTTGGGCAGGCTGGATTTCATGTCGTCGACAGCTGGGCTTGTGGGCGTTTGCCTATGCGGTGCTTCACTTGTCTGCTTATCTTTATTTTCTGCTGGGCTTCGATTTCGGCAGCTTCGGCACCGAGTTGGTTGAGCGGCCTTATATAGCCCTAGGTGCGCTGGCTCTTTTGGGGCTTCTGGCGCTTGCGGCAACTTCGACCCGCTGGAGCATGCGTAAGTTAGGCAAGCGCTGGAAACAGCTGCACCGTCTTGTGTATCCGGTGTTGCTAATCGTTCTGCTACACATGCTCTGGGTGGTACGTGCTGACGCAGGGCGTTGGACGCTTTATGCGTCTATCGCGGTCGTATTGCTGTTGGTGCGACTGCCGGCGCTATCTCATCGTTTGTCTGGTTTCCAGGCCAGGAAGAAGAAATCGTCTAGGCTGAATAAAAATACCGGTTGACGTGAGAATTGGGCTGCCTATAATGCGCACCTTCTCCGGCGCAGGCCTTGGGCGAAACCTCTTGTAAATC
>ERZ1673962.10-NODE-10-length-165179-cov-41.484993_pt1 | contig 165179 bp, 161 predicted proteins | sample MGYA00580188_ERZ1673962 | MGnify/ENA primary metagenome ERZ1673962 (study PRJEB41334, sample SAMN05608104) | rock metagenome | biome: terrestrial subsurface; feature: shale formation; material: shale | place: USA: Pennsylvania ...
TGGTATCAGATTGATGGGGTGAAGGTGCCCCATCAACCATTAAATCCGTATACCCTAAGCATGCCAATGCTTTGATCGCCACCGCGGCCATCCAGTTTGAGGGCTCCAAACAGGGAGGCGTCAAAGCCGATCACATCGTTGATATAGGGAGAAACATAATCAATGCGCACGGCCTGAGAAGCGGCTACACGGTCTTCTGCGGTTCCCTGACGAAAGTCGCGATTGAAGTAAAGCGTACGCAGGTTGATATCCAGGCTTGGCTCATTGGCAAAGGCAGCTGGTGTGGCGATCATGCCGCAACTGGCCAATGCAATGGCGAGTGGTTTTTTGAGTGTATTCATCGTGGCTGTACCCTGTTGAATGAGAGGGTCTGCAGAGTTGTGTTCGCCAAATTTGGTATTGGCAGCAGACTGAACGGGGCGCAGTGTAATAAAATGCACCTTTGAGCTCAAACGTGTGGTGTTAGACCTTGTCTGTATTTAAAGCCTTATCCAGGCCCCTGCTGGGGTTGCCGGTAGCGATCATTTTTCTTTTGCTGCTCGATCTTCTGTTGGTGCGAGATTTGGCATGGACGCTGGAGAACTATCAGGGCAAGCGCTTCTGGGTCAATTTTGGCATCAGTGCTTTTGTGCTTTGGGCGCTGTTGTTCAATATCCGCGGCTATTGGAACCTGCACCGCCGCACTGCAGTCGCCTTGTTGGCTGGCGTGGCCATTGCCTATTTCGCCCAAAGTGCCTACTTCGGCGTATACCGCAAGTTTGTAACGGTATTTGATTTCCGTTTTTTTGCCACTGACCCCCTTATGACCGTTGAGTTGTGGCTGGAGCACGGTACCTTTCTGCGTCCTGTTCTGGCGGCAGGGCTCGCCTGTATGGTGTTGTATCTGATTATGCGCCAGCCGGCCTCCCCTCGTCGCTGGCTGCGCTGGAGTAAGGGTGGGTTGGGTGTTGCGCTGTTTTTACTGGTGACTCTCAACTGGTATGGCGCACCTCATTTCCAGCTTTCACCGGTGGCCTATGCCGGTAATCTGATCAGTGCAGTCGAGTTCAATTACAACCGGGATAACTACCCGCCAAAACCCACGCTGAATTACCGCGAGCAGGTGCCTGAAGGAGCGCCATCGCTGGTGTTTGTGATCGGCGAGTCACTGAACGTGAATCATATGGGGGTTTATGGCTATGAGCGTGCGACAACACCGAATCTGAGCCGGCTGCAGCAGGAGCAAAAGCTGGTCGCCATGCGCAATGCGGTGAGTATTGGTCCACGCACGTTAACCTCGGTTCCCTACATGTTGACTGGGTTGCAGGGCGTTGACCCGCACGGGGTGATCTACTCCGTGCCGACTCTGTTCAATTATGCGAAAAGTGCGGGCTATGTCACCGCACTGATCACGGCGCAGGATTTCCAGTGGCGTAATACAGATAAACTTTTTGTTGATCAGGATATGGATCACTTTGAGCAGGGCAGTCATTTCAGCGCTGACGTCAGTGTGTCGATTGGTGCTGACGATCGGGTGGTGCTGGAAAAAGGTATCAAACCCTGGCTGGAGCGCCAGTCAGAAGATGAGCGTCCCTTCATGCTGGTGGTTCAGATGAGCGGCAGTCACACTCCGTTTTCTCGCCAGGTACCGGCCGATATGAAGCAGTTCTTGCCGGAAGAAAACCCCAACAGCATCAACGCCTATGACAACACAGTGTGGTACACCGATCTTGTTCTAAATGAACTTTTTCAGGCAGTAAGAGCCGAGAAGCCGAACAGCTGGATCTTTTACTCATCCGATCACGGGGAGCATGTGACCGGAAAGGGTGGGGCCTTTCATGGCGATTTTCAGGATGAGGTGACACACAACAGTTTTCTGGTCTTCCCACCTGCATCATATTATGAAGCGGTTGTCGGCAAGGTGGATGCTCCGCTGTCACAGGCAGACATTTTCGCTACCCTGCTGGAACTGATGCAGGTGGAGCCGGTGACACCTATTGATGGTTTGAGCCTGTTGGGTGATATTCCTGAAGATCGGATGCGAATTGTCACGGCGTTTATGAAAACTCTGCATAATGACCCGCGGGCTGCGCTGGTGTTCCCGGATCGTCGCATCTGGGAAGTGGATTTTGAACGCAGCAATGTACGCTTGGCCGATGGGGAGAGTGTGATTCCCTACCGCCAGATGGATAAGCGCTACCGTCAGATGTTCGACCGTCGAATTAATGCAGGGAAAACAAGCGAATGATCGTAACCAAAACCACGGGGCTGGCGAGGTTCTATTACGCCACCCGCTATTCAATCAAGGGGCTGCGAGCCGCCTATCGCAGTGAGCCGGCATTTCGGTATGAGCTGTGGGCGGCAGCGTTGCTGTTGCCACTGGCATTCTGGCTGGCTCAATCCGGCTTGCAGCTGGGACTTTTGATCAGCTCACTGCTGTTTGTGCTGATCATGGAGCTGATCAATACTGCCATAGAAGCGGTGGTCGACCGTGCCGGTACCGAGTTCCATGCTCTGGCTGGCCTGGCCAAGGATCTTGGATCGGCAGCGGTGTTGCTGGCGCTGTTTATTACGGCTTTGATCTGGGGCGGTATCGCCTGGGACAATTTCAGCTGACGTTCCTGCATGGCAGCTTGCCTGCCTTGCGCGTTATAATGCCGCGTTTAACTCACCCCATTACAGGATCGAGTCACCATCATGACTGTTCGTACCCGTGTAGCACCGTCACCTACTGGCGATCCCCACGTAGGCACCGCCTATATTGCACTGTTTAACCTCGCTTTTGCCCGTCAGCATGGCGGTCAGTTCATTCTGCGTATTGAAGATACCGACCAAACCCGCAGTACGGCCGAGTCTGAACAGGCGATCCTTGACTCGTTGCGCTGGCTGGGGCTGGAGTGGGACGAAGGCCCTGATGTGGGCGGTCCACATGGTCCTTATCGCCAGAGCGAACGCAAGGATATGTACAAGGACTTTGCCATGCGTTTGGTGGAAGAGGGCACGGCGTTCCTCTGTTTCCGTACCGCCGAAGAGCTGGATGAGCTGCGTGAAACCCGTCGTGCCGATGGCAAGCATACCGCCCTGAAACAGAGTGACCTTGAGTTGCCGCAGGATGAGGTTGAGCGTCGCATGGCGGCGGGAATGCCTTACGTGGTCCGCATGAAGGTACCCGAAGAGGGTGTCTGCGTGATTGACGACATGCTGCGCGGCCCGATCGAGCTGGATTGGGGGCAGGTTGATGCTCAGATCCTGCTCAAGTCCGATGGCATGCCGACCTACCATCTGGCCAACGTGGTCGATGACCATTTAATGCAGATCACACATGTGATTCGTGGCGAAGAGTGGATCAACTCAGCGCCCAAGCATAAGCTGCTGTACCAGTACTTTGGCTGGGAGATGCCGCAGTTGTGCCACATGCCGCTGCTGCGCAACCCGGACAAATCCAAACTCTCCAAACGCAAGAACCCGACCAGTATTCTGTACTATCAGCGCATGGGGTATCTGCCGGAAGCGCTGCTGAACTATCTTGGTCGCATGGGCTGGTCGATGCCGGATGAACGCGAGAAGTTTAATCGTGACGAGATGTTTGCCAACTTCGATATTCAACGTGTGTCTTTGGGTGGGCCCGTATTTGATCAGGAAAAGCTGAGTTGGCTCAATGGCCTGTGGATCCGTGAAGAGCTGAGCCCAGAGCAGTTTGCGGCACAGGTACAGAAGTGGGCGTTGAACCCCGAGTATCTGGCGCAGATCATTCCGCTGATTCAGCCACGCGTCGAGAAATTTACCGACATCGCACCGCTGGCTGGTTTCTTCCTCAGCGGAATGTTGTCGATCACCGAGGCGGATTTTGAGCACAAGAAAGTCGAGCTTGATGAGGTGCGTCGCATCCTGCAGTTCAGTGTTTGGCATATGGATCAGCAGGGCCAGTGGGACCGTGACAGCCTGTTCGCCGAGCTGAAAAAACTGGCTGATGGTATGGATATCAAGATTCGTGATTTCCTGTTCCCGCTGTTCGTAGCCATATCCGGTACGGCACAAAGTGTTTCAGTGGTGGATGCCATGTCCATTTTGGGACCGGATATGAGCCGCGCCCGTCTGCGCCATGCACTTGAAGTAGTGGGTACGCCGTCCAAGAAGGAAACCAAGCGTCTCGAAAAGGAATACAAGGCGCTAACTGACTGATTCAGTTGTGCAAATTGTCAAATTTCCTGCAAGAAAACGTTTGACAGCACAGGGTGGGGCCATTACTATACGCCCCGTCCTTTGACGAGGGGCCTTAGCTCAGCTGGGAGAGCGCAACACTGGCAGTGTTGAGGTCAGCGGTTCGATCCCGCTAGGCTCCACCAAATCGTCATACACTGCGTCCCATTCGTCTAGTGGCCTAGGACACCGCCCTTTCACGGCGGTAACAGGGGTTCGAACCCCCTATGGGACGCCATTTTTACAGGCATTCGCCTGATTGTGGGGCCTTAGCTCAGCTGGGAGAGCGCAACACTGGCAGTGTTGAGGTCAGCGGTTCGATCCCGCTAGGCTCCACCATCCTCTTATATCTTTCCAGGTTCTCTGTAACCGGCATCAAATGCCTGCTCATTAAGAGTCAGCATTTTTCCACCCTTGTTGGCAAAACGGTCCAGCAAAGCCTGTTTCAGCAAGCCGCTGTCGAAAGGCAGATGTCTGGCTGCGGCACCGAGCATCAGGCTGTTTACCAATCGACGATCCCCCATGCCAATGGCCATATCCCCGGCATTCAAGCTGCTGACGCTGATCGGATACCGGGCCAGCTGTTCCAGTGGTGCATCCGGATATTCAAACAACCCTAAAGATACAACCGGTGGAGTTTGTGCAAAGGTGTTTACCAGTGCAGCTGCACCTGTGCGCAGATGTCCCGCCCAGCGCAGTGCCTCAGCTGGCTCGAACGCCAGTAGCAAGTCGGCGTGTCCGGGTGTGATGGAAGGGGAGTACACGTGCTCACCAAAGCGGACGTGGGAGGTTACAACACCACCGCGCTGTGCCATGCCTGCTACCTCTGTCTTTTTCACATCATGGCCGGCGCGAATGGCAGCCTGAGCAATAATGTCCGCTGCGGTCATGACGCCTTGTCCGCCAATTCCGGCCACCAGTATATTGGTTACGTAGCTCATGCACTTACCTCCACTGCATTGATTCGGCTGTCGCGGCTTAGCGGAATGATGGCATCCGGGCCGCAGGTGTTGATGCAAAGATTGCATCCGGTACAGGCTGCGCTGTCGATTTTCACGAATGTCAGTTGCTTTTCACGACCGTTGGGTTTGATCACCGTTTCACGCCGTTCAACCAGAATGGCCGGGCAGCCTACATCAAGGCAGTTGCTGCAGCCGGTACACCTGTCGGCATCTACCGCCAGAGCCGGTTGTTGTCGGTAACGCTCGGTAAGGACGCAGGGCTGATTGGTGATGATGACCGACGGCCCGGTTTGTTTGACCTCTTCACGCAACGCCTTGAACAGTACAGGCAGTTCATATGGGTTTACCTCATGGATTCGCGCTGGTTTGACACCTAGGGCCTCACACAGCTTTCTGAAATCTACCTGTATGGTTTCCTCGCCATGAAGATCAAGGCCTGAAGAGGGGGCGTTCTGTCCACCGGTCATCCCAACTGCTCGGTTGTCCAGCAGCAGGATGGTAACGTTGCCACGGTTGTAGGTGATGTCCAGCAGTCCCTGCATGCCCATATGCAGGAATGTGGAATCGCCGATGACCGCAATGACATTCTTGTTTTGATCCGCTTCACTGCGCCCCTTGTCGATCCCTTGGGCAACGCTTAGTGAAGCCCCCATGCTGATGCAGGTATCCAGTGCATTCCATGGCTGGCCGGCCCCCAGCGTGTAGCAGCCGATGTCGCCGGAGATAATGGTGTTTTTAACGTGTGCGAGGCAGTAGTAGATGCCCATGTGAGGGCAGGCGACGCACAGGGTTGGTGGGCGCGGAAACAGGTCGTTTTGAGTGGCAGGGGCAGTGGTGCAGGTGTCACCGGTGAGCTGGGCCAGTGCGGGCCTTAGTACGGAAGGTGTCAGTTCTCCGATCCGGGGCAGGATATCCTTACCGCTGAGCTGGATGCCGGCCGCTTTCAACTCGGTTTCGAGCAGGGGTTCGACCTCTTCTGCCACAATAAGCTGGTCAACCCCTTGGGCAAAGGCTCTGATTGTTTCAATGGGGGCGGGATGGCTAAGCCCAAGCTTCAGGACGGGTGCTTCCGGAAATGTTTCGCGTACATGGCAATAGGCGGCTCCCGAGGTGACAAAGCCAATCCGCCGATCCTGGCCTGGCTCGAACCGGTTCAGTTCACAGCCTTCTGAAAATTGCGCCAACTCTTTATCGCGTTGCATCATCAACGGTATGCGGTTGCGTGCGTTGCCCGGCACCATTACGTAGCGGCTGCTGTCCTTATTGAAGAACCGTGCAACCGTTTTTTCGGACGCATCGGTTCGGACCAGTCCCTTTACGTGGCAGATACGGGTGGTTAGGCGCAGCAGCACGGGTACTGAAAACTGTTCTGACAGGCTGAAAGCAAAGCGGGTCATGCTGTAGGCTTCCTGCGCGTCACAAGGCTCAAGCACCGGAATATGGGCGAACCGACCCCAGTAGCGAGAGTCTTGCTCATTCTGTGAGGAAGAGAGCCCCACATCATCCGCCACTGCAATGACCAGTCCGCCAACCGCGCCAATCAGTGTTTGAGTCATCAAAGCATCGGATGCCACGTTTAGTCCGACGTGCTTCATGGCGCAAAGGGCCCGGCTTCCGGCCAGCGAAGCGCCAATCGTGACCTCAAGTGACACCTTTTCGTTGATCGACCACTCTGAGTAGACCGTTGGATAGGCTGACAGATATTCCAGTATTTCGGTGGATGGTGTCCCGGGGTAGGCTGCTGCCACACGGCAATCGGCATCGCGGGCAGCCATCGCTACCGCTTCGTTGCCGGAAATGAATATGGCCTGTGGGTTACGTACCTGTTCGGCGGCGGTCATTGGGCGCTCCATGACAAGATGATATTTTTTATTAAAGGTCTTGTTCGAAAATGAATCATGTTTCGAGTGTAGAGCTGCAGCCACGGGCGTATACGGATCTGGATCAATAAAGCGTGAATGTGGCACATTAGCCAATAGCAGCGCGGCGAAGAGCGTTGATGTCGATCATCAGGGAGCGGGAATGTTATGAATGTAATCCAGCATGTGGCAGCTAATCAGCGTGGGCGCGATTTTGTGGTGGGTGATATTCACGGCTGGTACGGGCCCTTAATGGCTGAGCTGGAGGCGGTCTGTTTTGACCCTGCCCGGGATCGGCTGTTTTCAGTAGGGGACTTGATCAATCGAGGGCCGGATTCAGAACGTTGCCTGCTGTTGACTCAAGAGCCCTGGTTTTTTGCGGTGCGCGGAAATCACGAGCAAATATTGTTCAACTGGCTGAAACAGCCTGAGGCGGTGGATGTGGAAACATGGCTGCGATACGGCGGCAGAGCTTGGTTGGGCACCGGTCCGGAACACTACTTTGCTCGCCATGCGAAGCTGCGCCAGCATGCTGAGATGCTGGCAGAGCAATTACCCTGGGTAATTGAGCTTGAGGTGGGTGATGGGCGCAGAATCGGCATCTCACACAGTACCTTCCCGCTGGATGAATGGGAAGACCTCGCCCTGAGGCTACCGTTTGAGCCTGCGTTGCAGGAAGCCTTGTTGTGGGAACGCCCCATTAAGCAGCCTGAATTTGTCCACCATGTGGAGGGGATCGACCTGACGGTACATGGCCATGTGGTTGTGCCAAGGGTCGAGCGACGTGGCAACGGCATATATATTGATACGGGGGCTGCGTTGTTTGAACAGCCGCTGAAGCCTGAAAGCCGTACTCATAACCCGCGTATTACGGCGATCGAACTCAGCGAATTGTTTGTGATTTCAGCTCACTGAACCGCAATCGGTGCGGTGTCACTCTTGAACTCAAGTCGTTTTCGGCACATCTGCAGTATCTGTTCGGCGATACCTTAACTGACGTGAATCAATTTCAGCATTGACTCGGAGCTACGCCCTCACTTGTCGTATTTATTGACTAGACTGATCCGTATGACTGCACCCGCAGTATTATTGCTTCAAGTGATACACTAATTCAAAAAAAGTTTTGTTTTTATGTATCATTTAAGTAGATTTGGTAGTACATTTAATCCATCGCATGTTGGTGAGCGTATCCTGTTGTATCTGTGCCTGAAGCGGTACAGCTAAACAGGCTGTAAGTGGCTAGAGCGATACAAAAAACACTCTGGCTTAGAAAAATAAGTTACACAGTGCGACAGAATGAACCAAGATCGGAGAGCAGAACGATGACGCCCGAAGAAAAGAATTTCATGCGTAAGATCGAAGCGGAAGAGAAGATCGAGCCCAAGGACTGGATGCCTGCGGAGTACCGCAAGAACCTGATCCGTCAGATCTCTCAGCACGCTCACTCTGAAGTGATCGGCATGCAGCCGGAAGGCAACTGGATCACCCGTGCACCGTCTCTGCGCCGCAAGGCGGTATTGCTGTCCAAGGTACAGGACGAAGCGGGACACGGCCTTTATCTCTACAGCGCAGCCGAAACCCTGGGTATTTCTCGTTCCGAAATGATCGAGCAGCTACAGACCGGTAAAGCCAAGTATTCCTCGATTTTCAACTACCCGACCCTGACCTGGGCTGATGTAGCGGCGATAGGTTGGCTGGTTGATGGTGCTGCCATCGTGAACCAGGTATCCCTGCAGCGTACCTCTTACGGTCCGTACTCACGCGGTATGATCCGTATCTGTAAGGAAGAGAGTTTCCACCAGCGTCAGGGCTATGAAGCCATGCTGGCTTTGGCCAAGGGTTCTCCGGAACAGAAGGCGATGGCTCAGGACGCCCTGAATCGCTTTTACTGGCCGGCCCTGATGATGTTTGGTCCGCACGACACCGAATCTGCCCACTCCCAGAAGTCCATGGAGTGGAAGATCAAGCGCGAGACCAATGACGATCTGCGCCAAAAATTTGTTGACCAGACCGTCAAGCAGATTGAAGTGCTGGGTCTTGACCACCCGGACGCCAACATCAAGTGGAACGAAGCGCGTGGCCACTACGACAGCAGCGATCTGAACTGGGACGAGTTCTGGAGTGTGATCAACGGTAACGGTCACTGCAACCGTCAGCGTATCGAGCACCATGTCGCCGCTCACGATGAAGGCGAATGGGTTCGTGACGCCATTACTGCATACAACGAAAAGAAACGCGCCAAAAAAGCACAGCGTGCAGCTTAAGAGGTAATTGGAAATGACAAAGCCAACAGAAAAACTGGAACTGTTTGAGGTTTTCGTACGCTCCAAGCGTGGTCTGGACCACAAACATGTCGGCAGTCTGCACGCTGAAGATCCTGAACAGGCACTGGAGTACGCCCGCGACTGCTACACCCGTCGCAGCGAAGGCGTCAGCCTGTGGGTCGTAAAGTCCAGCGACATCTGCGCCTCTCAGGAAGATGATGCGGATTGCTTCTACGATCCGAACGATGACAAGCCCTACCGTCACGCGACTTATTACGTGCTGCCCGATCCCGTCAACAACATGTAATTGGTGAGGAGATAGAGTAATGAGTGACGCAATCAAGGCGGCAACGCTTGAATATGCCACCCGTCTGGGTGATGACTCCGTGGTTCTGGGCCACCGTATCTCCGAGTGGGTGAGCTACGGTCCGTTCCTCGAAGAAGACATCGCCTACGGCAATGTGGCACTGGACTACATCGGTCGTGCTCGCATGTTCTATACCTATGCAGCCGAGCTGGCCAACGATGGTCGCACCGAAGATGACTTCGCCTACATGCGCAGCGATCGTGAATACCGCAACCTGTTGTTGATGGAAATGCCCAAGGGTGATTTCGCCTACTCTCAGGTTCGTCAGCTGTTCGCGGATGTGTACTACACCATCATGCTGCCGCATCTGGAGCAGTCCAAGGACAAAACGCTGGCCGCAATCGCCTCCAAGGCGATCAAGGAAACCAAGTATCACCTGCGTCGCAGCCGCGATTGGGTACTGCGCCTGGGTGATGGTACTGAAGAGAGCCACAAGCGTACTCAAAAGGCCGTGGATGCACTCTGGGGTTACACCCACGAGATGTTCGATATGGATGAAACCGAGCGGCTGCTGGCTGACAACGGTATCGGTGTCGACGTATCCAAGTTGCGCGATGAGTGGCACAAGATGGTCAGCGATATTCTGACCGAAGCGACTCTGACCGTACCGGAAGACAGCTGGGCCGTACGTGGTGGTCGTACCGGCTACCACACCGAGAATCTGGGTCACATGTTGACCGAGATGCAGATCGTGCATCGCTCTCACCCCGGATGCCAGTGGTAACGCGCCATGAATGAAATCTCACTGATGCCGGAAGAGCAGTATCGTCGTTTGCAACAGCGCAACGCCCCGGACGTAAAGGAACTCTGGAATTTGCTCGATGAAGTGAAGGATCCCGAAGTCCCGGTACTGAGCATCTGGGATCTGGGGATTCTGCGTGACGTGGAGCGTGATGGTGACCGTATTGTGGTCACCATCACTCCGACTTACTCCGGCTGTCCGGCGATGAACACCATCACCGATGAAGTGGTGGCTCAGCTCAACCGGCACGGCTATGACGATGTTGAAGTCAAAACGGCTCTGTCGCCGGCCTGGAGCTCGGAATGGATGTCTCCGGAAGGGCGCCGCAAACTCCGCAACTACGGGGTAGCACCGCCGGAAGATGCCGATATTGATGCGGATGGCCTGACCCCGGATGCCCATGCCAAGTGCCCGCACTGCGGTTCGCGCAACACCCGTCGGATAAGCGAGTTTGGCTCCACCGCCTGCAAGGCGCTGTTCCAGTGCAACGATTGCAACGAGCCTTTTGACTATTTTAAGAAGATATAGGTGAAGCGATGTCTGACACCAATTTCTACACGCTGAAAGTGGCCGAAGTCCAGCCGGAAACGGACTCGGCGATCTGCGTGACCTTCGAAGTACCTGAAGAACTGAAACAGAAGTTCAAGTTTATACAGGGCCAGTTCCTGACCCTGCGCGCCATGATTGATGGCGAAGATGTGCGTCGTTCCTACTCCATCTGCTCCGGCGTGAACGATGGCCACATGCGTGTCGGCATCAAGCGTGTACAGGACGGCCGTTTCTCCAACTACGCCAACGACCACTTCAAGCCGGGCGTTGAGGTTGAAGTCATGCCGCCTCAGGGCAGCTTCTACACCGAGCTGAACCCGGATAACGCCAAGAACTACATGTGCATCGCGGCGGGCTCCGGCATTACGCCGATGATTTCGATCATGAAATCCGTGCTTTCAACCGAAGCCAACAGCAAGGTCACGCTGATCTACGGTAACCAGCGCAGCAATACCGTGATGTTCAAGGATGAGCTGAACTTCATCAAGAACCGTTATATGGATCGCTTCCAGTGGATCAATATTATGGACTATGAAGATCAGGGAGCGGATCTGCTCAACGGTCGTATCGACAACAAAAAAGGCTATGCCCTGCAGAAGAGCGGCCTGATCGACATCAAGAGCACCGATGAAGCCTTCATCTGTGGTCCTGAGGCGATGATGACCGAAGTGTCGCGCGGCTTCCGTATGGAAGGTCTGAGCGAAGATCAGATCCACTATGAGCTGTTCGCAAGCTCGGCCGCCGATTCTCAGGCGATGCTGGAAAAGGCACAGGCGCGTGTGGCCCAGTACGGCGAAGACAAGATGAGCAAGGTGACCGTGGTTGCCGATGGTCGCTCGGTGATGTTCGACCTGGCTACCGTGGGCCAGAATATCCTGGATGCGGGTATGGATGCCGGTATGGACCTGCCGTACTCCTGCAAGGCCGGTGTGTGCTCCACCTGCAAGTGTAAACTGACCAAGGGTGAAGTGGAGATGGATATCTCCCATGGCTTGGAGCAGCACGAAATTGAAGCCGGTTACGTGCTCAGCTGTCAGGCACACCCGATCTCGGACGAGGTGGTGCTGGATTTCGATCAGCGCTGATACCGCGTCGGTTTATACCAGAACGCCCCGCCCAGTGCGGGGCGTTTGCGTTTCTACTCTTCGCTCGATGGGTTGTCGGTCGTGTTATCGGACATGGGTTCGACCATGCGCACGGCGCTTTCGATCACCACGGGTGTCAGCGGTACATCCCCGTGCATGCCCTGGCGGCCGGTTTTAACTGCACTGATTTCATCGATGGTGTCCATGCCGCTGATCACTTTACCGAACACGGTGTAACCGGTTGGTCCATTGCGGCCGTCAAGCCGAACGTTATCAGCTGTATTGATGAAGAACTGGGCTGTGGCGCTGTCCAGGTCCCGTGTGCGAGCCATGGCGATGGTGCCACGTTGGTTGCTCAAGCCGTTGCCCGACTCGTTCTTGATCGGCGCATCAGTTTCAACCTGCTCCATCTCGACCGTGAAGCCGCCACCCTGGATCATGAAGCCCGGGATTACGCGATGAAAGATCAGGCCGTCATAGTGGCCCTTGTCCACGTATTGCAGGAAGTTTTTTGCAGTAATGGGGGCTTTGTCGGCGTTAATCTCCAATTCGATAGGGCCCAGTGTGGTGTTCAGTAAGACTCGAGGCATGGTGTCTTCAGCGTGGGCAGGCATAAAGGTGGCTGGCAGCAGTGCCAGGCCAAGCAGTAGTGGTTTGAGCATAGTGTCCTCCTTGGTTATCGCTGCGATTATAACCACTGAGCACTCGGTTGATAGTCGTGATAGGCAGTAACTTTCAAGAGTGACACTCTGACACTACACTTTTTTTGATCTAGAATACTGTAAACCCCTGAGTCGTGTTTTATACAAGGATACACCATGCCCCCGCAGACACTTCCCGGCTGTGCCGGATGTCAGGTGCCGCTGGATTTTGATTTTACCTTTGCCTTTCAGCCTATAGTGGAGCTGTCCAGTGGCGAGATCTATGGATACGAAGCGCTGGTGCGCGGCGTGGATGGGGCGGGTGCTTTCTCCGTACTGTCAAAGGTGAATGACGAAAACCGCTATGCCTTCGATCAGGCATGCCGCGTAAAGGCGATAGCTCTGGCTGCCCGGCTTGGCATGAAGCAGGTGTTGAGTATCAACTTTCTGCCCAATGCCGTGTATGAGCCAGCGCACTGTATTCGCAGTACCCTTCAGGCTGCACGGGAACATGGCTTCCCCATTGATCGGATCATGTTCGAGATTACCGAGTCAGAGCGGGTGCACGATGCCAATCATCTGACTCGGATCTTTGAATATTATCGTCAGCAAGGGTTTATCACGGCACTGGATGATTTTGGGGCTGGCCATGCCGGGCTCAATCTTATGGCCAGCTTCATTCCGCATACGCTGAAGTTGGATATGGAGCTGGTGCGCGATATCGACAGCAGTCGGGTTAAACAGATCATCGTGGGTGGGTTGATCGATATCTGTAACCAGCTCGATATTCGTATTCTGGCCGAGGGGGTCGAAACCGCCGCCGAGATGGAGTATTTCCTCCAACACGGCGTGACCTTGATGCAAGGCTACTACTTTGCCAAACCGGGCTTTGAATGTCTGCCCAAGGTTGATTTCGAGAAACTGCCCGACTGATCAGGCAAGGGCCGGTCATAGACCGGCTGAATCCTGTGCTCTGCGTTCGATCGCGGGCTCTTCGATCACATCTTCCGCTACCGCCCAGGGTTCTGCCGGAGCCAGTTTGCGCTCACCGGTGCGAGCAGCATAGCGCTCTTCTCGCAGCGCACGCAGCAAACCGGTCGCCATGGCCACCACCACCAGTGAAAACGGCAAGGCAGCGGTAATAACAGCTGCCTGCAGGGTTTCGAGTCCGCCGGCCAATAGCAGAACTGCCGTCAGCAGAGCCAGAAAAACTCCCCAGAGAATACGGTGCCCAGAGGGCGGATCGGTATCCCCGCCAGACAGAATGGTGGTAATCACCAGTGTGCCGGCATTGGCTGAGGTGATCAGGTAGGTACCGATCAGCACAATCAGCAGAGTGGATACAACCGGTGTCATGATACCCAATGACATCCCTTCAATCATGACAAACAGGGCCGAAGAGATATCGTTGTACACGGCTTCAATGACACCGCCGCCTTGAAACAGCTCCTGATACAATGCGGTGCCGCCAAACAGGCCTATCCAGATAATAGTGATGCCGGTAGGAACCAACAGTACACCGGTGACAAACTCACGGAAGGTGCGCCCGCGTGAAATTCGGGCGATAAACATGCCAACAAATGGGCTCCAGGCCAGCCACCAGCCCCAGAAGAACACAGTCCACTCTGCTTGCCAGTGGCCACCATGGGTGGCGTTGGTGTGGAAACTCAGGGGCAACAAATTCTGGATGTAGTCGCCGGTGGCTTCAATGGTGACGCCGATCAGATACTGTGTAGGGCCTAGAATCAGCATGAAGAAGACGGCGGCAATGCTAAGCCAGAAGTTCATTTCCGATAGCAGCCGCACACCACGAGAAACACCAGATACCACCGAGACGGTGGCGATCATCATGATACCTGCGATCACGGTCAACTGCAGTTCGGTGGAATTGACGATGCCAAATACACGATTAAGCCCGGCGTTCATCTGTTGAACGCCAAGGCCCAGTGTTGTGGCAATGCCAAACACAGTGCCGAATACCGCCAGCAGATCGATCAGATCACCAAAGGCCCCATGAATTCGGTTGCCCAGCAGTGGGCGCAAGGCTGAGCGTACAGTCAATGGCTGGTCGTGGCGAAAGGCAAAGTAGGCCATGGTGAGCCCGACAAAGGAGAAGATGGCCCAGCCGTTGATGCCCCAGTGAAAAAACGAGAGCCGTATGGCGATGATGGCTGCGTCGGCATCGGCGCTGCCAAACTCAACAAAAGGGTTGTCTTGAAACTGAAGAATCGGCTGTGCCACTGACCAGAAAAGAATCCCGACCCCGGTTCCGGCTGCAAACAGCATGCTGACCCAGGAGAAAAAGGTAAATTCGGGTACCTCAGCATCGTTGCCCAGACGCACATTCTTATAGCGCCCAGTGCCGAGCCAGATCGTGAAGAACAGCAGAAAGGCAACCAGCAGGACGTAATACCATTCCAGAAAGGGGTTGAGCCAGCTGCGCAGCTGACCGATTGCGGCAGCACTTTCATCGGTGAAGAAAACACCGGCTACCACCGTCGCCAGAACCATCAGGATGGCGATGGTGCTCATCCCTGCGTTCATCCCCTTGAACGGGCCTGTCTGTGCCTGATTATACAATGCACTATCCTCCTTTTATCGGGTAAGATCCTGAAATGGTAAGGGTTGAGGCACTGATTACAACCGTGCCGAGAAAATAGAGTCACGGGCTGTCGGTTCGCTGAGGGTGTGGGAGAGGGTGTTGGAATGACGGAATTACTGAAGATACGGGGGTTTCCGGCGTTCATTCTGGTGGCGTTTATCAATGCGTTTATCGACCTGGGACACAAGGTCACCATCCAGAACACCCTTTTCAAAAGTTATGATGGTGAAACGCAAATTCTGCTGACGGCTGTCGTAAATGGCTTGATCCTGCTGCCTTTTATTATGCTGTTTACCCCTGCAGGTTTTGTTTCCGACAAGTACCCCAAACACCGTGTCATGCAGCTATCCGCAGCGGCGGCACTGTTAATTACGCTGGCTATTACAGCCTGTTACTATGCCGGCCTGTTCATTCCCGCCTTTGCCCTGACCTTTATTCTGGCTGTGCAAAGTGCGATTTATTCACCGGCAAAATACGGTTTTATTCGGGAACTACTCGGTGTTGAGCGTTTGAGCGAAGGCAATGGCTGGATTCAGGCTGTTACCATTGTGGCGATACTAAGTGGCATTGTGGTGTTTTCGGCGCTGTTCGAGTGGATGCTGGCCGGGCAGACGCTGCATGGCCCAAATCAAATTCTGCCAAACGTGGCCTCACTTGGCTGGGTTCTGGTGGGTGGAGCAGCCCTGCAGCTACTGCTGACCTTGCGTCTGCCGGCCTTGAGCCAAACCGATTCTCGACAATGTTTTAGCGTGCGGGATTACGTCAGTGGGCGCAGTCTGTGGCGTAACCTGGCCGAGCTGGCGAGTGTACGCACCATTCTCCTGTCCATATTTGGCCTCGCCATGTTTTGGTCAATCAGTCAGGTGATGCTGGCTGTATTTCCCGCCTATGCCAAAGAGCATCTGGACCAGAACAACACATTCATTATTCAGGGAGCGATGGCGCTGGCAGGGGTCGGCATCATGATTGGCTCTGTCATCGCGGGTCGCCTGTCACGACACTACATCAATGCCGGACTCATTCCCCTGGGTGCCTGTGGTGTGGCATTGGGGCTGCTGCTGTTGCCACAACTGAACAGTATTGCCCTCTGTGCGCTGGCCTTTCTGCTGATCGGGGCCAGCGGTGCGATGATGATTATCCCGCTCAACGCCATGATTCAGTTTAACGCTGAAGAGTCGCGTCTGGGTCGCGTACTGGCTGGCAATAATTTTGTTCAAAACGTTTCCATGCTCAGTTTCCTGCTGCTGACCGTGACAAGTGCACTGTTATCGGTACCCTCAACTTGGGTGCTTTGGCTGCTGGCGCTGGTGGCGGTATGTGGTGCAATCTATGCGGTGATCTTGCTGCCACAAGCGCTTGTACGTCTTATGGCGACAAGTCTGATTCGACGTCGCTACAACCTGAAGGTGCTTGGGTTCGAGCACCTGCCGGTGAGCGGAGAAGGGACTCTTCTGCTTGGGAACCATATCAGCTGGCTGGACTGGGCCATGCTGCAGATGGCTTGCCCGCGTCATATCCATTTTGTGATGGAACGCTCGATTTATGAGCGCTGGTATCTGCGCTGGTTTCTGGATTTGTATCGTGTCATTCCCATCTCTGCGCGAGGCCCGCGCAGCGCCATGCGCCAGGTACGCAAGCTGCTGGCTGATGGCCGAGTCGTGTGTCTGTTCCCGGAAGGCGCCATCAGTTACAGCGGTCAGCTGGGCGAGTTCAAACGTGGCTTTGAGCGGGTCGCTCGTGAAAGCGGGGATGGTCCGGTTCCGAATGCGCGGATCATACCTTTTTATCTGAGGGGGTTGTGGGGCAGTCGCTTTTCTCGCTCCAGTGAGCGGCTGCAGGGATTTGACAACCGTGGGCTCAAACGTGATGTGATAGTGGCATTTGGTGAACCGCTGCCGCTTGATACCCGTGCTGAAACGGTCAAGCAGACGGTTGCCCAGCTATCGATTCATGCCTGGAATGAGTACACCGACAGCCTAGAAACGCTGCCGCGAGCCTTTATTCGTACAGCCAGGGCGGCACCCTCTGAATGGGCTTTGACCGATCTTAACGGCCCTGTGCTTAACCATCGCAGGCTGTTGACGGCCTGTATCCTGTTCAGTCGCCGGCTTAGAAAGATTGAAGAGCAAAATGTTGGGCTGTTGTTGCCGACGGCGGCCGGTGGTGCCATTGCCAATATGGCGCTTTTGATGTCAGGCAAGACGCTGGTCAACCTGAACTACACATCACCGGAGCACGTGTTGCTGGGTTGTGCCGAGCGGGCCGGTGTACGCACACTGGTCACCTCGTCACAGTTTCTGCGCAAGCTGGAGCAGCGAGGCCTGAGTTTCAGGCAGCTGCTGGAGCGAATGAATGTAATCATCCTGGAAGACGTAAAAGCCGGGATCGGCAAGCCAGAGTCGCTGCTGACCCTGATGCAAGCAGTACTGACGCCGGTATGGGCGTTGCACTGGCGTTATGGGGGGGCGTCTGATCTGGATGATACCGCCGCGATCATGTTCTCATCCGGTAGCGAGGGAGCCCCCAAAGGGGTCATGCTGAGCCACCGTAACATGATGGCAAACCTTAAACAGATCGCGGCCGTGTTGAACGTTCAGGAGGATGACTGTGTACTGGCAACGCTGCCCCTGTTCCATGCCTTTGGCCTTACCGTTACCAGCATGATGCCGCTGGTGGAGGGAATCCCGCTGGTCTGCCAGCCGGATCCGACTGATGCGGTCAATATCGGCAAGGCGGCAGCGCGCTATCGTGCCACGATTCTGTGCGGTACCAGCACCTTTCTTGGCATTTATGTGCGCAACCAGAAATTGCATCCGCTGATGTTCAGCTCGTTGCGTTTGGTGGTGGCAGGAGCCGAGAAGCTCTCGCCGCAGATAAAATCCGGCTTCGAGGCGCGCTTTCGCGTTCCGGTCCTGGAAGGATATGGCTGTACAGAAACCACGCCGGTGGCCAGCGTAAACCTGCCGGATTACCTCGATACACAGTGGTGGCACCTGCAGCGGGGGCAGCGCGAAGGGACCGTGGGCATGGCACTGCCTGGCTCCATGTTCAGAGTCGTAGACCCGGTTTCGCTGAAGCCGTTACCGGTTGGTGATAGCGGAATGATCCTGCTGGGAGGCAGTCAGATCATGAAGGGATACCTCAACGAACCTGATCGTACTGCCGAGGTGATCATTGAGGCGGATGGTTTGCGTTGGTACAAGACTGGTGACAAGGGGTACCTGGATGAAGATGGCTTCCTTACCATCATTGATCGCTATTCACGCTTTGCCAAGATAGGGGGCGAGATGATCTCGCTCAGCTCGGTAGAGCGAGCCGTGCAGTCAGAACTGGATCAGCCGGAGCTTGTGCTGGCGGCGGTTGCTGTACCGGATGAGCGTAAGGGCGAGCAAATTGTATTGCTGGTGGAGGGTGCTGATTCCGAGTCGATTCAGTCGTGCTTGCGTAAATCCTCAATTGCGCCGCTGTGTCGGCCTGCAAGGGTGTATAGCGTTGATCAAATACCGCTGCTGGGCAGTGGCAAGATGGATCTTCCCGCGCTACGGCAGCTTGCACTGGAACAGCAAGGCGTATCTGAGGCATAATTCCGACTATAGTACTGGGTTATTATCAGACTCAGATCATTCAAGGAGTTTCCATGACAGCAGCAAATGCCGAGCAGATACGTGCAGCCATTGAGGCTTGGATTGATCCCGATACCGGGCTGGCCCTGGCGGACATTGGCCGGGTTGGTCCGATAGAAATTGATGACAGCCGCATCAGGGTTGTAGTTGAGCTGGGATTTGCCTGCGCCAGCCAGCACTCGAGGCTGCATGATGGCTTGAATGAGACGGTTAGCGAGATGTATGCAGGGCATACCGTTGAGATCCAGGTTTGCCAGCAGATTCAGGCACATCCCAGCCCTAAAAAACTACCCGGCCTTGAAGGGGTTCGCAATATTATCGCCATTGCTTCCGGCAAGGGTGGGGTTGGCAAGTCGACTACCACCGTGAACCTGGCGCTGGCGCTCGCGGCGGAAGGCGCACGGGTGGGTATTCTGGATGCGGATATTTATGGCCCCAGTCAGGGCATGATGTTGGGAATTCCCGAAGGACAGCGACCCGAAACCGCGGAAGAGAAATACTTCCGTCCGATCGTGGGGCATGGTATTCAGTCCATGTCGATGAGCTATCTGGTCGATGAAAACACACCCATGGTCTGGCGCGGACCAATGGTGAGTGGCGCCATGCAGCAGTTGCTGAACCAGACATTGTGGCAGGATCTGGACTACCTGCTGATTGACATGCCGCCCGGCACCGGCGATATCCAGCTGACGCTGGCGCAGCGGGTACCGGTCAGCGCGGCGGTCATTGTCACTACGCCACAGGATATTGCTCTGCTGGATGCCCGCAAAGGGATCGAGATGTTCCGCAAGGTGGATATTCCGGTGCTTGGAATTGTCGAGAATATGAGTGTGCATATCTGCAGTCAGTGTGGCCATGAAGAAGCGCTGTTTGGTGCTGGTGGTGGCGCGCGCATCGCGCAACAGTACGAGACAGAGCTGCTGGGGCAGTTGCCGCTGGCGCTTGCGATTCGTGAGCAGACCGATGCCGGCAAGCCGACGGTGGTTGCCGACCCCGAAAGTGGCCATGCCCAGCGCTATCGAGAAATTGCTCGGAGCATGGGCGCGCGGCTGGCAAAAAAATTAACTACAGCGGGGAACTCAATTCCCACTATTCAGGTCAACAGTGACTAGTACAGCGAGATGAAATTTTCCGCCCCAGTGTTACACCGGGGCGGTTTTTTTTGCCCAAAACGTATAGAATGGTGCGTTGATTTGCCAACAGACTTTCAGGTGAACAGGCAGCTATGGGTATAAAGTCGGATCGCTGGATTCGCCAGATGGCGGACAAACACCGCATGATTGAGCCGTTCGAGGCCGGTCAGGTACGACGTGCCAATGATCAGCCGATTGTGTCCTACGGGACCTCGAGCTATGGTTACGATGTTCGCTGTGCGGACGAATTCAAGATCTTCACCAACATCAACTCCTCCATCGTGGATCCGAAGAACTTCGATCAGGGCAGCTTTGTTGATGTGCAGTCTGACGTTTGCATTATTCCTCCCAACTCCTTTGCACTGGCACGTACGGTCGAGTACTTCCGTATCCCGCGAGACGTACTGACGATCTGCCTGGGTAAAAGTACCTATGCTCGCTGCGGTATCATCGTTAACGTGACACCGCTGGAGCCCGAATGGGAAGGACATGTAACCCTCGAATTCTCCAACACGACGCCACTGCCGGCCCGTATCTATGCCAATGAAGGCGTAGCTCAGATGCTGTTTCTCGGCGCAGATGAGGTTTGTGAGACCTCCTATAAAGATCGCAGTGGCAAATACCAGGGACAGACGGGTGTTGTTGTTCCGCGAACCTGACACGCTTTAACATCATTGGTGTACATGAATTCCAATCCTGATTTGAATCAGATCCGCGCTTTCTGGCAGCAGATTGAACAAACACTCGATCAGCTGCTGGACAGTCAGCAGGATATGCAGTTTGATGCCGACAACCTGCTCGACACCTACCGTGTCTCGCTGCAGAAAATCGACCGCAACCTGACCTTCCACTTTGAGCGCGAGCATGAAGAAGGGCCGGTCGAGATGATCTTTGGTTGTGACGGCTATCCTGAGTCGATCCATGCTGTACTCAGCGTGGTGGGTGCTGCGCCTGAGCTCAGTGGCATCAACTTTCGTGCCTTCAATCACCGCTATGATCCAGTACCGTCCTGCGTCAACCTGGGTGAAGAGTACTGTGATATTGAAGAGTTCTGGTGTTCACTGCGCGTGATCGAAGGCAAGCTGCACCTGGCCATCTATCTGCAGGATTCTCCCAAAATACTGGAGATGGATCCGCGGGTTGAGGCGGTGATGATTTTCATGGATGCTCTGATTGGCGAATATGAGCTGATGACCCGGATCTGGGCGCTGGATTGGTGCGAACTGCCGGCAGAGCCACTCGATTTTGGTCTGATACCCTTGCTGCAGCTGCGTGAGCAGTTTGACAAGCTGAAAGATGACGTTAAACCTGTGGGTATTACCATTCACTGAGCAGGGTTTATCCTGCAGATGGGCGGAGGCACGGCATGAGTCGTCGGCTGGCAGATCTTATGGACAGGGTGCGGCAACGTTATGTACGCACCATGCAGGAAAGTGGTCAGCGTGAGCCTTACATCACGGCACACCGGGTGTGTCAGCAGATGCTCAATCTTTCACCGTTAGCTCTGGCGGAGTTGATTGCGGAAGATCCGAAACTGCTGTCGGCACGTGCCGGTGAGCTGGTGGAAGATCCTGCCGAGATTGAAAACCCAAGTATTGGCGTAATAGTGACCAGCAATATCTGTGCGGCGGCGCTTGAGGGGCTGCTGGCAGTGGCTGTCAATCGTGAGTGGCTCCAGATCGACAGCGATGACCGTATTCTGGTCGATGCGTGGGAGCTGGACAACATTCCCGAAGTTAAAAGTGTGGACTACAGTGATGTGGCTCCACCTGATCTTAGTCAGCGCCAGAACAGCCAGTTGTCTGTGCTGTTTAATGCGGCCGAGAAAGCCTATCTCAGGCAGTTGGGGGAAGCCCCTCATGATGCCTATCAGCTGGCGCTGCAGGTATCTTCGGATTATGTGGTGTTTGCGCCGGATGATCTGGCACCGCTGATACAGGAAAACCCGCTTCTGTTAGGACTCCGTGCCGACGAATTGGTAGATGAAGACATGTTTGAAGGTGATCCGCCTGCCGGGCTGATCATCAGTGCCCACTTGACTGAAATGCTGCTGCAGCAATTGCTGGAACTGGCTCAGGAGCAGGGTGCCTTGCCGCTGGACAGTGCTGGCCAGCTGATTTTGCCTGAATCGGATGAAGATGCGCCCACGCTGCATTGAGTGGCTTGCAATGTGCCGGCGATTCGGTATCACAAAAGTATAATAGTAAAAAGCCGGCAACTGCCGGCTTTTTACGTATTCAAGGTCGGTATTTATTGAGCTGCGGTCGATGACTTCAGCCATTCATCCAGTGACAGCAGGTCATCGGGGCTCAGCGTGCCCAGCTGTTGCTTGAAACGGAACAGGGTGGACACATGATTGAATCGTGCAGTCGCGTAGTCCAGTCGGGCTTGATACAGCGCCTGTTCGGCCTGCAACACATCCACCACGTTGCGGGTACCCACGTTGAAGCCTTCTTCAGTTGCACGCAGGGCCGTCTCGCGTGATTTGATGCTCTGCATCCGGGCTTTCACGCTCTGGACGCTGGTTTGCAGGTTGCGCAAGAGTGAACGGGTCTGTTCCGTGACCTCGCGATACCGGTCCTCACGCTCATACTGGGCGGCATACAGGTTCTGTTGCGCCTCGCGTACCTGAGAACTTGTGGCGCCTCCGCTGAACAGCGGTACGCTCAGAGTCAGGGCTACCGAACTGCTGTCCTCCCAGGGGCGGCTATTGAATTCAGATTCACTGTAGCCATAGTTGGCTTCGAGATTCACGCGCGGATGATGGCCGGCACGTGCAATCTGACTGTCGCGGCGGCTGGTTTCAATGCCAAGCTCGCTGAGTTTGAGGGCCAGGTTGCCGCTGCGTGCCTTTTCGAGCCATGGCGCGGGCTCAGCCGGTGTAATCGGCTCAATCGGATAATCCTCGCGCAGCAGGTCGACCGTGGTAAATTGCTGTCCCGCCAGTCGCTCCAGTGCTTCATAGCTGTTGGTCAGGGCGCCTTCAGCATCGATTCGCTGTACGACAGCATTATCAAAGGAAGCCTGGGCTTCCTGTACATCGGTGATGGCAATCACGCCAACCTCAAATTGCGCGTTTACCTGCTCCAGTCGGCGCTGCAATGCGCGTTCTTGGGCCTGAGCGGTCTCCAGCGTGCTCATGGCACGCAGAACGCCAAGGTAAGCGTCAACCGTGCGCTGGATCAGCTGCTGCTGGTCAAGATCGAATTGAAGCGATGTCTGTTCTGTGATCAGTTGGCTTTTCTGATAACCGAACCACTTGGCAGTGTCGAATACCGGCTGTACCAGAGAGACCTGCCAGGCGCGATCATCTGCGCTCTGGTCACGATAGCCATCATTACTGTGTGTGTAGCTGCCACCGGCATTGATCTGTGGCAGCAGTTGCGCCAGCCCCTGAGTCTCTGCTTCCTGCCCGGCCAGGTAGCGGGCTTCTGCGGCCTTGAGCTGCGGGTCGTTATCCAGTGCCATGCGGTACAGATCGGCAAGAGCCGCTGCACCAGCAGGTGCACTGCTGAAGCTGGCAAGGGCCAGCAGCGGGATGAGTTTCTGTTTAATGCGTTTCACTGTGCAATACTTCCCTTGTGTGATGTACGGGCCGGTCGTTGGGTTCCGGAGCGGGCAAAATCTGCTGCCACAGCATATCAACTGCGTCATAAAGTGGCTGGCGGCTATCTTCAACTTTCATCCGCAGCAGTGCGCCTTGCCAGTAGTCCCAGATCAGGCGCGCCAGGGCACTGGCAGAGAGGTCTGTGCGGACACTGCCTTCCTGCTGACAGATCAGCATATCGTCATTTATGGCATCGATAACACGCTGGATTGCATCGCGAATGGCGTGCCGAAATTCCGGTGAGGCCAGAGCCATCTCTCCGGACAGGTTGGCCAGCAGGCAGCCGATTCGTTCGTTTTCATCAGAAAAGTCTTCGATCAGGCGCAGCATCATGGTTCGCAGCTTGTCGGCGTGGGAGCCCTGAATGCGGCTGAATTCTTCGCGCCACAGGTCCATTTCCAGTGCCTGATAGTGTTCGATGACTTCGATGGCGAATGATTCCTTGCCGCCGAAATAATTGTAGAAGGAACCACGCGAAACGTCACAGGCATCCAGAATCATGCTCAGGCTGGTGCCGTGATAGCCGTGGCGCTGGAAAAGGTGGTTGCCAAGATCCAGCAAGGCTTCGCGGCTGTGTACCGGGGGTCTGCCTCGTGCCATTTAATTGAACCGATCATTCCAGAAAGGCGTCATTGTGCATTAACAGACTGGCCAGTTCAATAATCTGTCACTCAAATCCCGCGTTGTTTCTTTTCTTTTCTCAAGCGGCTGTCCGCCAGCAGCAGCAGCTCATCACCACTGCCGTTGACTTCTGACAGCAGAGCCAGGCCGGCACTGGCATGAAAGGCTGACCCCAATGTCTGTGTCATGGCGCGGTTGATCTGATCCAGGCGCTGTTGCAAAGGCGGTGGCGTGTGTTTGACGGGAAGCAGCAGGACGAACTCGTCGCCGCCAAAGCGGAACAAGTGGTCATCAGGACGGCAGATGTGGCGCAGGCGGTCGGCAAACTGGCACAAGACGCGGTCTCCTTCGTGCTGGCCGTGCAGATTGTTGATTGCCGAAAGGCTGTCGATGTCGATCAGTGCCAGCAGACAGTCACGGCCGGACTGCTTCCGCTCCTGTTCGCTGCTGGCAAGGGTGTGATCGAGTGCGTCGCGTCCGGGCAGTTGTGTTAATGGGTCCAGCTGGAGAGCAGGGCTGCGCTCACTGCTCTCCAGCTGTTCCGGTTGCCAGGCACTGATAAGATCGGCGCAGAGTTGCATTAGATGGATACTGTCAGCCAGGCTGGCTGTTTTTTCGGCCCCCCACAGGCTCAGGTGTCCCAATGGGTTGCCATTGCGGGAATCCACGCGCTGAGCAATCCAGAGTCCCTGATCCCCAAGCAGGGGATCGCGCACTCTGGCTTCGTTTCGGTCCCATTCCAGAATCAGGGTGCCGGGCTGGCCTTGCTGGTAGAGCGGAGCTGCTGAGCTGTTTTTAAGCTCCAATGTTTGCGGTGGCAACAGCTGTTGTCCTGACCAGTGTCCCATCAGAGCCAGCTTATCAGTGCCCTGCAGCTTGCAGCCAGCCGCCTCGGGCCAGTCAAGCAAGGATGCCAGAAGTTGCGGCAGAATAAAGAACGGGTCGCTGCCTGAGGCCAGGGCAGGCATCAGTTCCTGCAGCAATGCTCGCTGCTGTTGTCCGGCACGGTGCCCGCACGCCAATATCAGGTAGTGCTCATCCGTTTTCAGGCGCTCGAAGATCACACCCTGACTGATCAGGACGTCGGTATTTTTGCTGTCACTGCTCCAGTCCACAATGCTCTTGCGCTGCTTTTTCGGCAACTGTTCAAAGGCCTCGTTGCTCCATTCGGCTTTGGAGTCCTTCAGCAGCAGGGCCGGAGCGGATGTGTCGGCAAGCAGTCGAGTCAGAATTCTGGTTTTCATGGCAGTGTTCGATCAGGATAGGGGATACAAAAAGCCCCGGACTGTGCCGGGGCTTGTGTTTAGCGTTCCAGTGCCGCCTTGATGCGGCTGATTGCATCCTCAAGCACATTCAGGCTGGTAGCGAAAGAAAGTCGCATGTTGCCGGGTGTGCCAAAGGCCGATCCAGGCACCAGTGCGACACCGGCTTCCTGCAACAGGAATTCGGCCAATGCAATGTCATCATTAAACTCGGGGCGAGAGTCGATCACCTTGTGGAAGCTCGGGAAGGCGTAGAAAGTACCGTCCGCCCGGATGCACTCGACACCGTCGATCTCGTTCAGTGTATTGACCACGAAGTCATGACGCTGCTTGAATGCGCTGACCATCATGGCCACACAATCCTGTGGGCCATCCAGTGCCGCCTGAGCCGCCACCTGAGCGATGGAGTTCGGGTTGGATGTGCTCTGTGACTGAATCTTCTTCATGGCGCCGATCAGCTTGGCCGGGCCTGCCGCATAACCGATACGCCAGCCGGTCATGGAGTAGGCCTTGGAAACACCGTTCAGCACGATGGTACGGTCATACAGCTCAGGACAGGCGTTCAGGATGTTGCAGAACGGCTGATCGGTGAACAGGATGTGTTCGTACATGTCATCAGTGGCAACCAGTACCTCCGGGTACTTGTTCAACACCTCGCCCAGAGCCTTAAGCTCTTCCAGTGTGTAGGCTACACCGGATGGGTTGGAGGGGCTGTTCAGTACGACCAGACGGGTACGCTCGGTAATGGCATCATCCAGTTGCTGCGGCGTGATCTTGAAACGCTGCTCCTGGGTGGTGGTGATGATCACCGGCTTGCCTTCGGCCACAAGAACCATATCCGGGTAAGATACCCAGTATGGGGCAGGGATCACGACTTCATCGCCCGGGTTCAACAGGGCCAGCGCCATGTTGAAAAAGCTCTGCTTGCCACCGCTTGAAACCAGAATCTGGTTGGGGGCGTAGCTGAAACCGTTCTCACGCTCAAATTTGGCAATCACCGCTTTCTTCAGCGCCGGGGTACCATCAACGGCAGTGTACTTGGTAAAGCCGTCCTGAATAGCTTTGGTCGCCGCCGCCTTGATATGTTCCGGGGTGTCAAAATCGGGTTCGCCGGCGCCGAGGCCGATGATGTCTTTGCCTTCAGCACGCAGCTCGGCAGCACGATTTGTGACGGCCAGTGTGGGTGAAGGTTTGATGCTGTTAACGCGGTCGGAAAGTTGCACGTCCAAGCCTTGGTCCTCTCTGTAATCGGTGCAAGGAATCCATCAATGCATAGCCAAAAGAGCATACAGCATAACGCACCGGGTCTGAATGCCCAGTTATGAAAAAATGCGTATCGGCGGGCGTTGCAGGCTGGTTTCTGTGTGTTGCATCAAAACAGGTATAATCGGCGGCTGGTTTGAAACAGGTGGAAAAATGAAACAGAGGTTCAGAGTACAGTCGGCATTTGCGCCCGCCGGCGATCAGCCGAAGGCGATCAGTGAGCTGGTTGACGGGCTGGAGTCGGGGCTTGCAGCCCAGACCCTGTTGGGCGTGACAGGATCGGGTAAGACCTTCACCATTGCTAATGTGATCGCCGCCGTGCAGCGCCCCACCATTATCATGGCGCACAACAAGACGTTGGCGGCACAGCTGTATGGCGAGTTCAAGGAGTTCTTCCCGGACAATGCGGTTGAATACTTTGTCTCCTATTACGATTATTACCAGCCGGAGGCCTATGTGCCGGCGTCTGATACCTTTATCGAAAAGGACGCCTCGATCAATGATCATATCGAGCAGATGCGCCTGTCCGCTACCAAGGCGCTGCTGGAGCGGGATGACGCCATCATCGTGGCAACGGTATCTGCCATTTATGGTTTGGGCGACCCCAAGTCCTATCTGTCGATGATGCTCCATCTGGACAGAGGCGATGTGATCGATCAGCGTGATCTGTTGCGCAGGCTGGCAGAGCTGCAGTACACCCGTAACGATATCGAATTCCATCGTGGTACCTATCGGGTACGCGGTGACGTGATTGATGTGTACCCGGCTGAATCGGACAGGGACGCCATCCGTATTGAGCTGTTTGGTGACGAGGTGGATCAGATCGCCTGGTTCGATCCCTTGACCGGCGAAGTCTTGCGCAAGGTGCCACGCGCCACCATCTACCCCAAAACCCACTACGTCACACCGCGTGAAACGCTGCTTGAAGCCACCGAGCATATCAAGGAGGAGTTGCGCGAGCGGCTGAAGCAGCTGCGCGACAACAATAAGCTGGTGGAAGCACAGCGACTTGAACAGCGTACCCTGTACGATATTGAAATGATCATGGAGCTGGGCTATTGCTCCGGCATCGAAAACTACTCGCGTTACCTGTCCGGTCGTGATCCCGGGCAGGCACCGCCCACCCTGTTCGATTACCTGCCTGACAGCGCGCTGCTGGTGCTCGACGAGTCTCATGTCACCGTGCCGCAGATCGGCGCCATGTATAGGGGCGACCGCTCGCGCAAGGAAACCCTGGTTGAATACGGTTTCAGGTTGCCTTCAGCGCTGGACAACCGGCCGATGAAGTTTGAGGAATGGGAGCAACAGGCGCCACAGATGATTTTCGTTTCCGCCACGCCCAGCAAGTACGAGGCCGCGAATGCTCAGCAGATTGTAGAGCAAGTGGTACGGCCGACCGGACTGGTGGACCCGCAGGTTGAAGTACGTCCTGCAAGCAATCAGGTGGATGATCTGCTGACCGAAATCAACCTTGTGGTCGCACGCAAGGAGCGGGTGATCGTAACTGTACTCACCAAACGAATGGCTGAGGATCTCACTGAGTATCTGGCCGAGCATAATGTGCGGGTGCGCTATCTGCATTCGGATATCGATACGGTTGAACGCGTGGAAATTATTCGCGATTTGCGCATCGGCGAATTCGACGTGCTGGTTGGTATTAACCTGTTGCGTGAAGGGATCGACATGCCGGAGGTATCACTGGTGACCATTCTGGATGCCGACAAGGAGGGCTTCCTGCGTTCGGAAACCTCCATGATCCAGACCATCGGTCGCGCGGCGCGTAACGTCAACGGGCGTGCCATTCTTTATGCTGATCGCATGACAGGTTCGATGCAACGCGCCATTGATGAAACAGAGCGGCGTCGCAATAAACAGATCGCCTTCAATGCAGAGCATGGCATTACACCCAGAGGCATCAGCAAGTCCGTGGCCGATATCATGGAGGGTGCCAGCCAGATTCCCGGCAAGCGTGGCAAGGGCGGCGCGCGCAAGGCTGCCGAACCGGATGCCGAATACCGGGTTGATGCCCAGCTGCTCAGCCCTGCAGAGCTGGCAAAGACCATCACGCGTCTGGAAGACAAAATGTACGAAGCGGCCAAAAATCTGGAGTTCGAGCAGGCAGCCCGCTACCGGGACGAGCTGGAACGTTTGAAGCACAGCGGTTGAGGGTATCCGATGCTGGAGTGGAGTGTATTAATAGTGGCTGGATATCTGGCAGGGGTGCTGAACTCAATTGCTGGAGGTGGCTCTTTTCTGACCTTTCCGGCGCTGGTTTGGGCCGGCGTGCCCCCGATAACGGCAAATGCCACCAGTGCCGTGGCCGTATTGCCCGGGTATCTGGGCGGTGCGGCCGGGTTTCGCAAGGAGTTGCGCAGTCTGTCCATGCGAGAGCATGTGCAGATGTCGGTTGTGGGTCTGGCTGGCGGCTTGGCAGGAGCGCTGTTGCTGCTGGTGACACCGGCCGAGCTGTTCTCGAAAGTGGTGCCGCTGTTGTTGCTGTTGGCAACCTTGATGTTTGCCTTTGGTCAGAAGCTGCTGGCCCTGGTGCGCAACAGTGAAAACCCCCTGCCTCTGCTGCCAGGCCTGTTTGTGGTGGCAGTCTACGGGGGCTATTTTAATGGCGGGCTGGGAATCATGTTGCTGGCGATGTTTGCAGCCGCCGGCATGGCAAATATGTTGCTGATGAACGGCCTGAAAAACTGGCTGTCATTCGTACTGTCGATGATTTCCGTTGTGGCTTTTGCCATCGCCGGCAAGGTGCTTTGGGTTGAAGCACTGGTGATGATGCTTGCGGCAACGCTGGGCGGCTATCAGGGTGCTGCCCTGTCGCGCCTGTTGCCGGTTGCCTGGGTCAAGGGCGGAGTCGTAGTTGTGGGTCTGATGATGACAGTGGTATTTTCCCTGCGTGCATGAGGGTGCAGGTTGAAAATTGTAAACCAAGCAAAAAGGATGTGGCGAATCATGCAGGGAGTGAAACAGGTACTCTGCCTGGTCAGAGCAGGCGTGTTTAGGCTGGTATTGCTGTTGGTGACGACCGTGGTGACGGCTGCAGGCATCAGTGACTATTGGCACTACGACGAGTATTACCGGCAACATCCTGAGCAGAGGCCCTGGCTGGCTGAGTTGACTGAAGCGGTTCGCCAGCGCGCTGAGCCTGTTGAGGCAGACCTGCAGGCGAGGCCGCTGCGCATCGCCATGGTATATCCCTCTCTGCAGGCATCAAGTTACTGGCCGGACAGCGAACGGGCCCTGCAGCAGCGGCTGAACCAGCTCGGTATTCGATATCATCTGGAAGCACGCTATACCGAGCCGAATATCCAGCTGGTCGAGCAGGTAAACCAGATACGTGAACTGCTGGACTGGCAGCCGGATTACCTCCTTTATACCCTTGATTCATCGCGCCAGCAGTCGATCATCGAGCGACTGATCCAAAATACGGATACGCGGCTGATTCTGCAGAACATCACTACGCCGCTCAAGGCATGGGGTGACCGCCAGCCACACATGTATGTCGGTTTCGATCATGCTGAAGGGGCGCGTCTGTTGGCTGATCACTTTGGGAAACGTTTTCCTCAGGGTGCCGACTATGGTGTGCTGTTTCGTAGCCAGGGTCTGATCAGTCAGTTGCGCGGAATGACCTACATTCAATCGGTGCCCGAGAGTCACCGTCTGCGCAGCAGTTATTACACCGATTCCAGTCGAGTTGGAGGGCGCAAGGCGGCGTTGCAGATGCTGCGTGAACACCCCGAGCTTGACTACATTTATGCCTGCTCTACTGACGTGGCGCTGGGAGCAGTGGATGCCCTGGCCGAGCGGGGAAGAGCTGATGTGGTTGTCAACGGCTGGGGTGGCAGTCCCGCCGAGATTGAGCAGCTGCGCCTGGGGGGGCTTAAAGCAGTTCTGATGCGCATGAATGATGATAATGCCATCGCCATCGCGGAAGCGATCAAGCGTGACCTTGAGGGCAAGCCGCAGCCGTTGATCTACTCCAGCGATTTTGTCGTGCTGGATGACAGCATGAGTGTGGAAGAAATACAGGCGTACGAGGCGCTGGCGAGGCGCTACAGCGCAGGCGGATACTAATCGCATGGGCAGGCTGCGCTTCAAAACGCTGACATTTTGGCTTACATTGGGCATCTCGCTGATATTTGTAGCCGTGTTTCTGGTCGTTACCTTCATCCAGTCACGCAGTGTGATTGAGGAGCAGGCATATACACTCAATCGCAGCCTTGCTCTGCGCTATGAAGAGCGTGTAACGGACTATCTGCAGCAAATTGAAACCGAAGTCTTGACGTTGGCGGCCGATCGTACCCGCATTGAAACACTCTACACCCAAAGCCCTGGCCGGCTTGAAACCGGCTTTGAGCGGTGGGAGGAAAGCCACGAAAACCGTCGCTATGATTTTGTGGCGCTCTCTTTTTTTGAGTCGGGGCGTTGCCTGTTGTCGCTCAGTTATACCCCTGAACTTAACCAGTTGCCCTGTGAACAGCTGATCAAACAGCATGGCAGTTTTCAGTACAAGGGCTGGAAGCTGCTTGAGGTGGGTGGTGAACAGCTTGCCGTATATTCGGTGCCGCTTTACCTGCACGACAGTGGCAAGATCGTTGGCCAGTTACTGTCGGGGATGCGCCTGGGTGGGAATCGCTATTTGCTGAGCTCCATTCTGGTCAAAAGTGACAATTTACGTCATTTGGCGCTTTTTGATGGTGACCGAGTGCTGAGTCGGCTCCAGCCGGAACTCGAATCCAGTAATTCGGTTATGGCCGAAGATCTAGTGCTCTCGAACGGCCTTACTCCGCTTGGGCCGCAGCTGCGGATAGGTTTGCTGGCTGATGCCAGTGCGCAGCGTCAATTACGCGATGCGCTGGCGGAAACGCTGCTGTATGGCTGTCTGCTGGCACTGGTCGTCTCGCTGCTCTCGTCCTTTTTGTTGTCATCGGCGGTTGACCGGCAGTTGCAGCAATTAATCAGCCTTACCCGTCTGGCCAACCGTCAGAGCAACACCCGTTGGCCGCAAAGCTATATTCGGGAATTCAATCTTATAGGCGAAGAGATCATTGCGATCGTTAATCGCCTGAAAGAGCGAGAGCAAACGCTGGAAGGGGTCAACCAGAGACTGTCACAGAACATTGAAGAGAAGCGCCAGATCCTTCAGCACTTGATGCAAACCCAGGAGCGTGAACGACTGCGGCTGTCGAACGAGTTGCACGATGATATGGCGCAGCTGCTGGTTGCTGTACGCATGCACCTGCGATTGCAGCGTCAGGAGCTGGAGCAGGCTCGCTTGCCGCAACAGAACCTGCAGCTGGCCGCCGAGCTGATCGACAATATCTATGACACGGTCTACAACCGAATCAGGATGCTGAGGCCTTATGAGCTGAGTGATTTTGGCCTCGGTGTGAGTCTGACCAGTTTACCGGCCGTGAACTTGCTGGAACAGCTTGATTACGCAGTTGAATTTGATATTGAACAGAGCCGGCCGCTCAAGCCTGATCTGGTATCGAATTTGTATCGCATCGCACAGGAGGCACTGTCCAACGTGACACGCCATGCAGGTGGAACCTGGGTACTGGTACGCCTGCGAGACGAACCTGACGGGCTGCGTATGACTATCGCCGATGACGGTGTAGGCTTTATGTCGGAACAGAATGGTGGAGTCGAAACTTCTGGTTTTGGCTTGATGGGGATTCGTGAGCGGGCAGGGCATCTGAATGCTCAGGTTGAGATTCACTCCGACCATGGGGTTAGCATTGATCTGCTGATCCCGCCTGAATATGCGTATTCATTTGTGGATCTGTGTGAAGGACCAGGGGAGGCACCTACGTAAAAACACGTATCGCATATTGCGTAGTATGCGGTATCGGCTGCGTAGAACCACTCCCGTCTCTGGGTGGTATTTCCGATACCGGCCTGTGCCTTTGCTGTCGATAATGTCATGGCTGATGACTCGTCTGAGTCATTGTCAGACTCGACAACAGAGGATAGATAACAACAATGCTTAAATTTACCTTTGCCCGCAAACTGATGGCCGCTGCTGCCTGCGCCGCTGTCATGGTTAGCCCCGTTCAGGCGGCCGAGAAAGTCCACAAACTGAAACTGGCTGAAACCTGGCCCACGAATTTTGGCGTTTTCAGCGAGCCGGCTCGCCGCATGGCAGACCTGGCCAACAAGATGTCCAATGGGCGTCTGGAAATCAGTATCGATACTGCCAACAAGCACAAGTCAGCCTTTGGCGTTTTCGACATGGTACGTGCCGGCCAATATGACATGGGGCACTCAGCGTCCTACTACTGGAAAGGCAAGGTGCCCAACACGCTGTACTTCACCACCATGCCGTTTGGCATGACCGCTACCGAACAGTATGGCTGGTTCTACTACGGTGGTGGCATGGAGCTGATGCAGAAGGTCTACGAGCCGTTCAATCTGATGTCTTTCCCGGGCGGCAACACCGGTGTGCAGATGGGTGGCTGGTTCCAGAAAGAGATTAATACTGTAGAAGACCTGGAAGGCCTGAAAATGCGCATTCCGGGATTCGCGGGTGAAGTGCTGGCCAAGCTGGGTGCCAACCCGACCAACATTCCGCCGGGTGAGCTGTATACCTCTTTGGAACGTCGCACCATCGATGCACTGGAATGGGTGGGGCCTTCCATGGACCTGCGCATGGGCTTCCACAAGATTGCACCCTACTACTACACCGGCTGGCATGAGCCTGCAACCGAACTGCAGTTCCTGGTCAACAAGCGTACCTTTGACAAGCTGCCTGCAGACCTTCAGGAAATCCTGACCACTGCCATGCGCGTTGCGGCCTATGACATGACCATTCAGTCGCACCATGAGTCCGGTATGAACTGGGCCACCATGAAGGCGGAGTTCCCGAATGTTCAGGTCAAGCAGTTCCCGCCGGAAGTCATCCAGGCGCTGAGTAAGGCCAACGATGAATTGCTGGCTGAGCATGCCGCCAACGATGAGCTGGCCAAGGAGATTCTGGACTCCCAGGCCGAGTACATGGGTGTGGTACGTCAGTGGACTGACATTGCAGACCGTGCCTACCTGAACAGCTTCGAGTAAGCCTGTTCTCTTCGAGGCTCCGGTTGCGGAGCCTCGATCCGCATCCGGAAGATGTATCTGACAGCCTTGGGCTGCGAGGGATTCTGAATGTTTCTGTTACGCCTTGAGCAGACGATCAACGCCTTTTCCGATTGGCTGGGCAAGATCTCTGCCGTTCTTTTTGTGATCATGCTGTTCAACGTTTTCTACGACGTGATCACGCGTTACCTGTTTAATGATGTGTCCATCGGCATGCAGGAGCTGGAGTGGCATCTGTTTGCTGCCATGTTCATGCTTGGGGTGCCGTTTACCCTGAGGGTCGGTGGCCATGTGCGCGTTGATCTGATCTATGAAGGGTTGAGCCTGAAAAAGAAAGCCTGGATTGACCTTTTCGGTGTCCTGACGCTGTTGTTCCCCTTCTGTCTGCTGGTGGCCTGGTATGGCGTGGATTTCGCCCGCGAGTCCTTTGAGCTGGGTGAAGGCTCGGGCGACCCCGGTGGTTTGCCGTATCGTTGGGTGATTAAGGCAGTTATTCCCTTTGCCTTTTTCTGCACCTTCATCAGTGGTGTCGGGATGATGCTTCATTCTGTTAATACGCTCGCGGGCCATCACAGGGATGATGGCTACACCCCGATGCAGCACTAACGCACAAGGTATTCCCGATGATCGGTATTACAATGTTTTTCGTTGCCCTGGGCATGCTGTTGATCGGCTTCCCGGTGGCCTTCATTTTTGGCGGTGTGGCGCTCTGGTTCGGTGTCTATGCCGAGGGACCGGACATGTTTGCCTTCATGCCGTTCCGTATCCAGAGCATCATGGAAAACACGGTGCTCATGGCGGTGCCCTTGTTCGTGTTCATGGGAATCGTGCTGCAGAAAACCCGTCTGGCCGAGCAGTTGCTGGAATCCATGGGCAAACTGTTTGGTGGCGTACGAGGCGGTCTGGCAATTTCCACCGTACTGGTAGGTGCTCTGCTGGCTGCTTCGACCGGTGTGGTGGGTGCGTCCGTAGTCGCCATGGGTCTGATCTCGTTGCCGGTCATGCTCAAGTACAACTATGACAAAAAGCTGGCCTGCGGCACGATCTGTGCCTCCGGTACGCTGGGGCAGATCATTCCGCCATCCATCATCCTGATTATTCTGGGTGACGTGATGGGGATTCCGGTCGGTGATCTGTTTCAGGCGGCCATCATGCCTGGATTCATTCTGATCGGTGCCTATGTTCTGTACATCCTGGTGTATACCTACCTGAAACCTTCAGCGGCTCCGGCCTTGCCGATGGATCTGGACGATGGCACACGTCGGGAGCAAGTCTTCAAGGCATTGAAAGCGATTATTCCTCCGCTGGCACTGATTCTGGTGGTGCTGGGCTCGATCTTTGCCGGTATTGCAACACCGACCGAATCCTCGGCGCTGGGTGGCGTAGGTGCTCTGCTGCTGGCGCTGATCTACCGCCAGTTCAGCTGGAAGATGGTATACAACTCTGCCATCGAGACTGTGAAAGTTACGGCGATGGTTTTTGCCATCCTGTTGGGGGCCACGGCGTTCTCCATGGCGTTCAGCTATACCGGTGGTGAAGAGATTGTAGAGCATTACCTGTCCAATCTGCCGGGTGGGGCCATGGGCTTCCTGCTGCTGTCGATGTTGGCAATCCTGATTCTTGGCTTCTTTATCGATTTTGTTGAAATCAGTTTCATCATCGTGCCGATTCTGCTGCCGGCAGCAGAACTTCTGGGCATAGCGCCGGTGTGGTTTGCGATCTTGATCGCAATGAATCTGCAGACCAGCTTCCTGACGCCGCCTTTCGGCTTCAGTCTGTTTTACCTCAAGGGGGTTGCGCCGCCCAATGTGCGTACCCTGGACATCTACAAGGGGGTCGTGCCCTTTATCATCATGCAGGTGGCAATCGTGATTTCGATTCTCCTGTTCCCAGGGTTCTACGGTCTGGTTTAGACTTAACGAACGCCTGTTCGGCCCTATGCCGTTCAGGCGTTTTATTTTTCTGGCCGTGCGGGTGCAGTTCAATGCCGCTGAAGATCAAGATCCTCCTTCTTTCCATTCTTCCGATGATGCTGGTGACCTCGGCTGTTGCCTGGCTTGGCATGAATCAGGCGCGTCAGCTGTCAGAGGAAGAGATCCGGCTGTTTGAGCAGCATTTGCTGGGCTCCAAGCAACGAGAACTGGAAAACTATGTCAGCCTGGCGCTGACATCCATCGCCCATATCGTTGATACGGCAGGCCCCGATGATGCCCAGGCCAAAAGTGCAGTCAAGCAGATTCTGACTGATATGACTTTCGGTGATGATCAGGACGGGTATTTCTTCGTTTACACACTTGAAGGGGTCAATCTGGTTCACCCGACACAGCCGGAGCTGGTCGGGCAGGACCTGTATGACATGCAGGACGCCCGTGGCAATTACGTGATTCGCAATTTGCTGGAGCGCGCTCGACAGGGCGGCGGCTTCCATCGCTACCTGTGGGAAAAGCCCTCCAAGCAGGCACGTGAAGAGAAAATCAGCTATGCGGTGATGTTGCCCAAGTGGAACTGGATGCTGGGAACCGGTCTGTATCTGGATGATATCAGCCGTGAGGTTGCCAAGATCCGTGCCGAGGTCAACCGTAACATTCGCAACACCTTTTTTACCGTGCTTGTCATCATGTCGGTGGCTGTGGTGTTGGTGGTCCTGTTGGGAGTTGCAATCAACCTGCATGAGAATCGTTTGGCTGACAGTCGTCTGAGGCTGCTGGCGCATCGTTCCATTCTGGCCAACGTGGCGGATCGACGTCGCTTCTCGCGGGAGTTGCATGATGGCATCAACCAGTTGATGGTATCAGTGCTGTACCGGATTGAGTTGGCGCAGCGCAAACTGAAACAGGGAGATCAGGAAGGATTGACTGACCTGGACAAGGGCTATCAGGTGCTGAATGAAGCGATTCAGGAAGTGCGTCGGATTTCTCACGACCTGAGACCGACTCTGCTGGATGATCTGGGCCTGGAGGCGGCGCTGGAAGGCTTGCTTGATCGCTTTACGGAGCGAACCGGTATCCGACTGGATCTGGATATCCGCTTGCCCGGTGGAAGGCTGCCAGAGGACGTGGAAATTACGGTCTATCGCTTGGTCCAAGAGGGTCTGACCAACGTGGAGCGACACTCAGGTGCGGGGCTGCTACGCTTACGTCTGTGGCAGCAGAGCGGTCAGCTGTGGTTGAAAATGCAGGATGATGGCTGTGGGTTTGACCCCGAGGTACTGGAGCGATTTGAAGGTATCGGTTTGCGTAACATGCGCGAACGGGTCGAATTGCTGGGTGGCGAGTTCAGGCTGTCTTCACGGCAGGGGCAGGGGGCAACACTGTTGGCTGGCTTGTCCCTGCAGCAGACAGGAGGTGAGCGATGACAGACTCGATCAGGGTGCTGCTGGTGGATGACCATCCGCTGGTCATTGATGGCATTCAGGCCCGGCTGGAAAACGAGGGTGGCATCGAAGTGGTTGGACAGGCCGGCAATGGTCTTGAAGCCATCGAGCTGGTTCAGTCTCTCAAGCCGGACGTGGTGTTGATGGATGTGTCCATGCCGATCATGAATGGACTGGAGGCAACGCGTGAGCTGCGTACACGTTCACCCGAAACTCGAGTGCTGATTCTGAGCATGCATGACAACCGGGAATATATGGTACAGCTGATTCAGTCTGGTGCCCGAGGCTACATACTGAAGGATGTTTCTGCGGCCGAGATGGTGAAGGCGATTGAAACTGTTTGCCAAGGCGGTACTTACTTCAGTGCCAGTGCATCGCAGACCTTGTTCAGTCACTTCACGGACCCGGAGGCGGCGAATTCGGCAGAGGAGCCCGGGGAATTAACACCGCGGGAACGCATGGTGTTGCGACAACTGGCGGAAGGGCACAACAACAAGGAGATTGCCCGTGCCCTGTCAATTTCGGTGCGGACGGTGGAAACCCACCGTCAGAACATCAAGTCAAAGCTCAATATTCATACAGCTGCAGGCCTGGTGCGGTATGCGCTGGAACACAATCTGGTTCAGTGAGGCGGCGCGACCTCCTCTAACACAATGGGCCCAAGATCATTGGCCTCGGCTGCTTTCCTGAGGCGGCCGTCTTGTTTGATGTCACTGACAAAGCGATTCACCCGTGCCAGCCACTGAGGCTGCCCTTTGGCTACGGCATATGCGTACCGGAAGGGGCGCTCAGTCATTGATGCCGGAGGCTCAATCAGGCGAGCCCAGTCATAGAAACGAAGCACCTTGCGTGAGTAAGGGTAATCGGTGATGAATACATCCGCCATTCCTGACATGACAGCCTGCTCACGTTCTCGAGGGTCTTTAACTACCATCATGTCGGCATGTTGCAGGCTGCTGCGCATTTGAGACTCCATATAGGTTCCTTCCTGCACACAGACAATGGCGCCGGGCTGGTCAATATCACTCCACTGTTGTATGCCAGGATGCGTGCGTGTGCTGACCGCATACATCTGGCTGGCCAGGTAGGGCTCACTGTAATCGATGCGCTGGGCGCGCGCGTCCGTGATTGCTATCGAAAACATTCCGATGTCACAGGCGTCCGCTTCCAGGTCATCCATGAAACGGCCGAAATGTGTTTCGACAAACTCAAGTTCCACATCAAGGTCGCGTGCAAATTCATGCGCCAGCTCGATATCAATCCCCTCAAGACGACCCGTCTTGGGGTGGCGTGCACTGATGGAAAAGTAGTCGGGCCAGATACACACTCGCAACGTCTGTGATTGCATGATCCGGTTGAGTCGATCAGGAGAGTTCGTTTGTGCATTCAGGCCAAGGCTGGTGCACAATAGCGTCGTGAGGGCAACCCAAGAAAGGGGTAACAGTGCCTTGACCTGCATTTAACGTCTCCAGAGAGTAAGGGATGCCAAGCACTATAGCAGATGATAAACCCCGATATAGCCTGAAGACGGGCTTGTCTGTTTTGCTGTTGGGGCTGCTGCTGATTACCACGTTGGTGGTGATGCAGTTGGTTGTCGTCAACCTCGGTACACAGCGGGCGGTAGCTGAGCTGGAAAAGGAAGCCACCCTGCTGGCGCATTCGCTTGAGAGCAGTGTCACTCGAACGGTTCAGGACGTACAGGGGCGCTTGCGCTCCCTGGAGGATCTGTTGGAGCACAGTCAGGAGTTACTGCAACAACCGCTAGAGCTGCAGCAGCGGATGCAGATGCTGGTTTCCATGACGCCCCAGCTGCGTGAGCTGGCAGTGCTGCAGCGACAAGAGGGTCGCTTAACCGTGTTGGCGAGCTCCGCGATAGCGCGTGATGGCAGTCATATTGAGTCCCTTGCCTGCACGGAAAGTGCCCCTGTTACAGCATTGCTGCGTTTTTCCGAGCCGCTGCCTGGGCGCTTCCTGGGCTCTGATACCGGGCCTGAGGGAGTGTATAAGCTGCCGGTATGCATGCTGTTTTCGGCCGAGGCCGGGCAGCAGACATGGCTTGTTGCAGTATTGAACCCAGATGCGTTGCGTGAGTTGTTCCGGCCGATCATTGATAACCTGCCGGCGCAGGTGCAGCTTTATCGTCATGACGGCCGAGCGCTGGTGGAGCTGCCGGTCGCTGCAAAAGGCTTTGCTGCAGCACCTGGGGAGTTGCTGGAGCTGGTGCGCCAACGCGAGTGGGGGCTGTATCACGCTGTTGAACAGCCTGACGCCAATGTAACAGCCTACCGTGCTACCTCCATGCTTCCGTTATTGTTAACGCTTGCCATCGATCGTAATCAGGCGTTGGCACCCTGGTATAGAACGGTAGCGACTATGTGGTTGATAGTGGGTGTGGTGTTGGTGTTGATACTTATGGCATCAGTTCTGATCGCCTGGATGCGCTACCGCCAGTATCGTTTGATAGATGAGCTGCACTTGCTGGGCGCAGCGATCAGTACCACGGCCAATGCCGTGTTGATTACAGATAGCCGTGGCGATATTCGCTGGGTCAATCAGGCATTTACGCGCCTGACCGGCTTTGCGCCCGAAGAAGCTCTGGGGCGCACGCCAGCCATTCTCAATTCAGGTGAGCACTCGGCACTGTTCTTCAGACGCTTGTGGGACACAATTATGGCGGGTGAGGTTTGGCGTGGCGAAGTAGTCAATCATACCCGTGATGGCAAGCAGCTCATGGTTGAACAGACAATCACGCCGATCAAAAGCGGCAAAGGAGAGCTGACTCATTTTGTAGCGGTGCATGAAGATATTACCGCGCGCAGGGCGGCTGAGCAGCGCTCGCTTTATCTTGCCAATCATGATCACCTGACCGGACTTCCCAATCGGCGTGAGCTGCTGTCGCGGTTGGGTCAATGGCTGCAGCCAGATGGCCCTGACTATCTCGCGCTGCTGTATATCGATCTGGATAACTTCAAGGCGGTCAACGACACGCTTGGGCATGGCCGAGGGGATGAGTTGCTGATTGGCATGGTAACCCGGCTTAATAACCTGATTCCGCCAGGCGGGTGCCTTGCGCGCTTGGGGGGAGACGAATTTGCAATTGTGATGGTACAGGATGTGGGGCGCGAACAGGCGTCGCAACTGGCACAGCGAATAACCGATCTGTTGGCCGAACCCTTTGAGCTTGCAGGCCAGCGCTTCAGTTTGACGGCCAGTATAGGTTTGGCTCTAACGGCAAGGGGTAAAAGCGACCCCCAAACCCTGCTGCGGCAGGCTGATCTTGCACTCTATGCGGCCAAGCATGATGGTCGTAGCGTATATCGAATATTCAATGCAGAGATGGACTTTCAAGTCAGCCGAAGAGTGAATATCGAGCAGGGACTGAGACTTGCGCTGACGCGGCCTGAGCGTGTTTTCAGCATGTACTACCAGCCAGTATTCGATGCCCAGACATTAAAGCCTGTAGCGGCTGAGTTGCTGCTGCGCTGGAAGACTGAAGCGGGAGAGTGGATTTCACCGGCGGAATTTATTCCGGTTGCTGAAGAAAGCGGCATGATCATTGAGCTTGGTCGCTGGCAATTGGAGCAGATAATCGCGCGTATGGCAGACTGGGAATTGATCAACAGCAGCCGTTTTTACCTTAGTGTTAATGTATCGGCAGTACAGCTGGCGCGTGACGAAATCGCCAATTGCATGATAAGCCTACTGGATCAGTATGGTATTCCGGCGCACAAGATCACAGTGGAAGTAACCGAAACGGCAATTATCAATTTGAATGACAGGTTTGAAGCCAATCTGGCCTCCTTTGCCGCTGCCGGAATACGTCTGTCGGTAGACGACTTTGGTACCGGCTATTCATCACTTGGAAATCTTCGTAACCTGCGAGCGGACTATCTGAAAATAGATCGCAGTTTCGTGGTGGGTATTGGGCAAAACCATGGCGATGAAGAGATCATTCTGGCCATGCTGGCGTTGGCGCGAAGTCTTAACATGAAGGTGGTGGCCGAAGGAGTTGATAAAGATCATCAGCTAAGATTTTTGCAGCAGGCCGGCTGTGATCAGATACAGGGCTATCTGCTTGCCAAGCCAATGCCGGAGTCGGCTTTAATGCGTCACCTGCAACAGCATCAGACAGGCCCAGGTGGTTGAATGACTTGATGCAGGCGTATGAAAAAAAAGAAAAATATCATTTGAAGGGCTTGCGCCCAAAGTCATCATCTATATAATACGCAGCACATTTTAGGACTATAGCTCAGTTGGTTAGAGCACCACCTTGACATGGTGGGGGTCGGCGGTTCGAGTCCGCCTAGTCCTACCAAATTTGTGAATAAAAACAGCGCTTTACGGATGATGCCGAAGCGCTGTTTTTATTGTGGTCTGGCGTGTCAGCACATTGTCAGCAGGCGGTGAGTGATAGGTACGGGCGGTGGCCTGCTCCGTTTCGATGCCTCCCCAGACGGTCTAATTGACCTCCTCGGCTGTCGGTGGCCGATACCGGAATCCCGGTATCAACTACCCCCCAATGGGGGAAGTTAGCGCCAGCATGAAACTACCGGAATCCTGGTATTAAACTCCTCGCATCTGAGGAGCTACCCGCCAACAGTGTCAGCTCTGGCCTACAGGCAGGTTCGGTCTGCGGGTTGATAGTTCCAGACAATGGCGATAAATGCACCAATATCGCTGGCATGTTTTTTGAGTGCCGCCACATCTTCCATAACAGTTGAATCCCTCTCTGCAACAATATTTTTAAAGCAAGATCCATGCCTATGATTTTTTTCTATCGATGGCTGATAGCGAACCTGCAACGCTAGAAAGCCGGAAATTGGGCTTCTATTTGAGGGCGGGCCCGAGAGGTCAATTTGACCCTCTGAGACTGGACCTTGACCGTCAAAATGACGGTGCAAGGCCATGACACAGCAGAATTGAGGCCTCAGGAGGTGCAATCTGTATGGAGGGGGTATCCAGTTGAAAGCAGGAAATCCTGCTTCTATCTTGAAGGGCCTGCGGTACTGTCTATCAGCCATCGCTTGTGAAGCGTTCTTCCTGAAAGGGCACAACGAAGCCAAAGTGGGAATGAATTAAACGATAGTGGAGAGGAGAAAACATGGCTTTGTTTGTCGTTGGTATACGTTATTAGTAGGAAATTGCAGTTAGGTACTGGCAAAGCTTTACTCTTTGGGCAATGATTGAACATGTCACGCATGGACAAATGACTAGAATTTATTCGCAAAGGAGTGACAACATGAGAGAGGCGGCCATGAAACACGGGTTGGCATCAGAAGCCCGTCACCTGCTCCGTTCGCCACTTGTGGCGTTCAAGGAAGTCTTTTCGCTGCTGTCTGGGGAACGCGAGCACAGCCGTGACGAGAAAGCAGACAAAAGCGTCAAAATCATCATTGATAGCGACGGGAACGCGACTTTGAATCTGCGCAATGAGGAAGTACAGCGTGCGATGAAAGCACACATCGATGCGCTTGCAGAAATCAAAGTTGATAAGCCTAAAGGTGAAAGCGAAACAAACCGCTGACGCAGTGATAGGTGCGTATATGCCAAAGGAGGGCGAATGGGCGTTGTTATCGTATTTGTTGTGTTGGTGGTTGGCTTTTTATATACATACAACCATCCCCCCTCGCGGTTCAGGCAGTACCGTGCCACTGGATGGAATTCTTACTTTCATATTGCAGCCTGGGGCGTACTTTTCAGCACGGCTGGTGCACTTTGTACGCTAGCAATGATGTGGCTGCTGAATGCGTTGTCATGGTTTGCAGATTTTTTCCCGTTCATCATCGGCAGTGAATTCCGTTTTCCGCTCTTGGGGGATTCAATCTTTACTTATGGGTTACCCGCCCACCTTAGTGTTGGCACTATCTTCTCTCTGATCTTGGGTGCTGCAATGGCTTATGGGCAAGCCAAGAGTAAAGGTGATGAGTTCAAGCGTGACGGTAAAGCATTAATGAAGGAGTATGGCAGGCTGTCGCAGTCAGACGGGCTGGAGCATCTACTGTTCCAGTCCATGCAAGATGACTTGCTCGTGCTGATAACACTCAAGTCACGCAAGGTCTATGTAGGTATTGTTCAACAGCCCAGATTCCTTCATGGTGACCTCGAAAACGTGGTTATCATTCCGATGCTAAGTGGCTACAGGGATAAAGACAGTCTAGCGTTCCAAATCAGCCACAGTTACCGTGAATACTACGACAAGCATGATATACGTGAAGCGGAAGGTCGGCTAACACTGAGCCATTTCCGAACCGTGATACCCACTGCAGAAATTGAATCGGCGTCGCTATTTGATCTTCAAACCTACACTCAATTCCAGCAAGACGGTAACCACTCTGCTAAATCCTAAGGCATAGGTAAATCCCAAGCCCCGCATGCCGCCATTATGACGACATGACTATGAAAGACCTACACCATTAACATTCACAGCTCACGATGGGTCAGTTTGGTGACTGTGCTCACGCTCCATCTGTTGACGGGCCTGCGGCAGCGCCAACAGGCCGGGGGAGTGTCCAGCACCAGCCAGACTGGGGTAGGCAGCCAGTTAAGAGCGGGGTTTCCCGCGTCTAACCGACTGTTCGAGGGGTCGTTAAATCTTGTCTTCCAGGGCCAGCGCCACCAGTCGCTCCATCTCCACCATGGCATCGGCCATTGCCTTTTCCATTGCCTTGTTGGCCAGGCCTGGGGTTTTATCAAACACGTTGGGTATGGCGGGGCCAAACTTCTCTTTCAGGGGCAGGCGGCCGTTATAGTTCGGGTTGCCAATATCGCGTTCAACGATCCGCCCTTTGCCGCCGTTGCCCTTGTGAAGCTTGAAGGCATGGCGGTAGATCTCTCGGCTGCCGCCTTTCCAGATGGTGAATGCAACGCCTCGCTTGCCTGCTCGGTGCTTGTAGAGTGATAGGCTGATCGGGCTGCCCTTGATCTCGAAGCTGGCGACCGCATGACCCTTGTTGGCTTTCTGCTTGATCTTCACATGGTCACGTATGTGCTTCTTGGGTAGCGTGATCTGACTCCCGATCTCATCCACTGCCAGCTTGCGGCCGCGCTTGGCGCCGAAGTTCAGGCCACGCCAGACCTGCCGGCGGATCTCGATCACGTCATCCAGCAGCTCCATGATTCGGCGCTTGTCCTGCTCGTTGAATTCAACCTTGAGTTGTGGATCTGCCATATCAATCTCCTGCGGTGAGACCGCTCTGTCGTTCCAGGTCTGCCTTGCGCTTGCGGGCTGCTACGTTGGCGCGTTGGATCTCGGCAGCACGATAACCACGCTTCGCCACTGCGGCGTCCAGGGACTCAAGGTCATGCTCGATTTCGGAAACGGTCGCGCGCACGTCCTGCGTTGGGTGGATGTGCGGCCAGCGGTGGGTGCGCCAGTCGCGCCTGTTGTAGTCGGTGTAGTGGTCAGCGTAGCCAGGGGCTTCAACAGCACGCACGGCAACACATTGGTCGGTGAACCACTGTCCCACGCGCTCGCAGATCTGGTGGATGACAAGATGGTCCTGTGCCATCTCGATCTCACGGCGGTACTCCTGAATCATGGCGCGGTAGATGCGGTCGTTGACGCCATCCCAGTCGCCGGTCATCAGCTGATACAGCGACTTGGCACCAGCGGCGATGGCCAGCAGCTGTTGCTTCTGGAAGTCCTTGTATCCGCTGCCGGTGTTGTCGCCATCGAACAGCGTCAGCTTCTCGCCGATCGCGCCGCTGATGATGGTGCCGGGTTGCGCGTTGATCTCGGGCACATCGGCGTCATCGGCCAGCGGTTCGCCGGTGATCGGGTCGAACGCCCAGTCATTGTCACCCTGGTATTCTTTCTGCAGAAAACCGGTGAACGGGGCGCGGGATTCTTTGCGCTTGAGCTCGCTGTCTTCGTAGCTGTCGTAGGTATGAGCGCGCAGCAAGGCCGGGACGATATCCGGCTCACCGCGCACTTGGCCCGGCCGCAACGGCAGGAAGTGGTGCAAAATATGGCTGGATGGGATCCGGATCAGCGTGTTGGCGTCAAAGCTGCTGCTGTCGTGCGGGTGTTCTTTGTGTACCCAGATGGCCACCAGTTGGCCCTTGGGGCTGTACTCCTTCGATGCAATGATTCGGTTGCCGTTGGCGCGGGTGCGGTTGTGATCAAGCGGCACCATATCCGGCTCCAGTACCTGTAGCGCCATCGGGATCTGCTGGCTGCCTACACTCAGGTAGCGCACACGAATGAACACTTCACCGGCGACACGTCGAGATCGTACCGCTTGCGCCAGCAGCCCGTAGTAGTCGAGCGATCGATCCATAGCGGCATAACCGGTCCAGGTATCCCAGAGCTTGTCCATTTTCATGTTGAACTCGACGTTGCTGCTGTCGAACATCGGGACGATGCCGGTGCCGACCTCGTTGGATACGTTGCGGTCGATGGCTCGCTGAATCCACGGATTGTTACGGTACGCTTGCCGGCTGCGGTTGCGCAGCGTATTGAGAGCGGTATTCAGGATCCTGTTTGGCCCGGTCGCTGGTGCATTCCAGCCAGATGCGCGCCGGCCATGAGTGGCACCTTCGTATGCCTGGGATCGGGTCAGAATGGGCAGGCCGTTTTTGATGCGGATGCGCAACTTGCTCACAAGACCCCCTTATTCACGTTCATGCGAAAGGCCCGGCGCGGCCGGGTGCCGGTGTCGGCCTGAAGCGTCTTGGCGATCAGCTGTTCAGCCTTCATCAGTTCATTCAGTGAGCGGTAGGTCACGGACTTACCATCGGCGAATCTCACGGATTTTTCACCGGTGGCGATTGCCTCCCGGATGCTGTCGAGGTCGTCCTGAGTGAAGGCCATAGGGCTGCCACCATGCGTGTTTGAGTCGTATGTGATTAACATCCAGTATAGCTTTATACTGTACAGATTCACAGTTATCGGGACGGAAGGCATGGCTCTGAATGCAAAGATGCGCCAGCGTATCGATGGCCTTATTGGCATTTATCTGAACGCACTTGAAGCACACAAATCAGGCTGGAATGACCGCAATGCGTTCGCGGCGTTTGAAGAGTACCAGGGTGATCTGCCAAGCACGGCCACGAGGTGGAGAGCTTCCGACTTTGTGCTGAATCAGGCGAATCAGCTGCGCGGCCAGCATGCCAAGCTGCCACTGGCGGTGTTTCTGCTCGGGCGCGTGAAGGCCTGCACCTGCGGCGGGTCAGATGCCGGCTGCAATAGCTGTTCGGGGCTTGGTGTTTCCTTCTCGGGTGGTGTGCTGAAAGAACAGTCTTCACTGGCCCTGATTGGCAGAATCTACTACTCCGGTGCCACTGCCAGGTTGGTTGCTGAAAAAATCGGCATGTCGGAAAGTGGTTTTGCTCGGAGGCTCACGAAAGCCCGCGAAGAGGCGGCGGCAGAATTGGAAAAGATCGATCTGCTGACCAGGCTGTTGGCGGCAGAGCGTCAGCCATCCATGGTCATATCCTGATCGTCCGGCTCAGCATTGATCACGGCCTCATAGAGCTGCTGTCGGATGTTATCAATCGAGTCGCTGACCTTCATGATGGCATTGGCATTGAGGCCGCACTCGCGCTCCAGTATGTCGGGGATCACATCCAGCCCGCCGGCCACTGCCTTGGCCAGTATTGCCATCTCTCGGCTGACTTCCTCGGCCCTGATCAGGTGGCGTAATTCCTGTTCCAGCTTCACCCGCTCAGTCTCGGATTGATACCAAGCCTTGCGATCGGTCGGGATCATCGAGTTGGGATCCTGTACATCCCCGGTTGTCAGGTCACTGAAGACGGCTCTGGCCACATCCTTGAGCGCATAGATGTTGGCATTGTTCCGGACCCCTGCCGGCACAACTCCGGCCGCTTGGATGCGCTTTCGGATGGTATCGCGGTGCAACCCAAGCGCATCTGAGAGCTTGGTCAAGTTCCAACAGTAGGCCTCTTGGATGCTACTGATTTCTGCCATGCTTTATCCCTTCTGAATCAACAGCTTCAACACCCCTGTTTCCAGCAACCACGGGGCCTAGAGCCAGGTGCTGCTGACGACCCTGAAAACCCGAAAATTTCTCGAAAGCCACGAGCTTGCCTTTCCCCGCGGTATTTTTGAAAACGCCAGGGGCCCCCCTGTTTTCCCTGCTGGGGCCGCCGTGGCTGCCTTGTAGGCTTCATTCGAGAACATACTTGGACCAATCACCTCTATGCTTCTCGTGCTCCTGCCGCCTCCCTGTGTAGGCCTGAGCACGGTTGTGTTTAGGCTTCACTCGCTCGCCGTTCAAATCGGTCATCTGGTTTTTACTGAGAGAGGCAAGGCCTTACTCATACCCCCAGCAACATGGCATGCCCTTCCGCGTTGACCCGCACCTGCAGTGTCTCGAGAATTTCCCACATAAATGCCTCCAGGTGGGGCTGTAACCCCTCGCCGTTGATCGTGATCGCAGCATCACCCCGGGCATATGCGTCGGCTCTCTGGCGTAGCAGCTGGGTTTGCGCATCCATTTGATCAACCTGTGCGCGTGTCAGCTCCTGCTGCATTTTTATCGCTTCATCGCGCCGCGTTTCTTCGTTCTGGATGATCTCCATGATCTCGCGGTAACCACTGGATGATGTACTGCTAAAGCCGGTCAGCAGCTCGGCAAGGCCGACCAATGCCTCACCAGTGCTGTTTACTGTCTCACCAATGGAAGAGATTATGGCGCGAGCGGTTTCGCCTTCTTGACGCAACTGCTCAATCTCCATGTTGAACTGGAACTCTATGATCCTGAGCCGTTCATCACTTGCGATCTCCTCCATGACTGCCTTGTGATCGAGCAGCTGCTGGCGCTGGCCGAACAGCGCTTGCGCGGCCTCCTGTCTCAGTTGTTTCTCTTTCTCCAGCGCCTTTGCCTCGTCTACCTTGGCTGTGTTGGTGTCTTCCACCACTGTCAGCAGTCCCTGGCGCTCGGCTTCCTCGGCAGCAGCGGCATAGGTTGCCTTTTCTGTCTCGGATAGCAGGGCTTTCTGTGAGTCGGTGAACTCACCCCACGCCTCAGCCATAACCCTGACCGCCTCGGTCCGTTCCTCGTCGCGCTTGCGGCCTTCTTCGTTGATTTTGTTGATGGCTTCCTGCGCACGCTCGGCATCAGCCAGGATGGCGACCTGTTCTTCATAGCTTTTGCTGGAAAATGCTACGCCTTCTGCCAATCGCTCCTCAATGCCGGCAGCCCACTGCTTTGCCTCATATAGTTCTCGAGTTGCTTCGTCGGCATCCCTCAGGGCCTGCGCGTCACCGTTCATCGCGGCTCTAAACAGTTCCAGCGACTGGTTCAGTTCGCGCTGCTCGCGTGCTGCGCGTTCCACGGAGGTTTCAAGGCCAATGATGCCTCTAATGAAATCGTTCAGCGGCCGGGTATCATTGGCCAAGTACAACAACCCACCGATCACAGCCACTAGGCCGGTGACCGGGTTAGCTAACAGCGGAACCAGCTTTCCGACTGACAATGCGGCCCCACCTATGCCGCGAGCGCCGCCGAACAGGATCATAGCGTCAGCTGCTGTGCTGGCGGCTGGTAGTAAAAGGTCCAAAGCGGTTGCTAGGCCACCAATTGTGCCTGCAAATTTGATCAGCGACTGGTCACCTTCGGTGAAGTAGTTGGCAAGCTTGCCCAGCATGGTGAGGAGCGGCTGAAGTGAGTCGACATACTCGGCGCTGTAATTGGTCATTGCCGTAACGCCATTTACCAGCGCCTGTAAGGCAATACGCAGATCCTCAGCCTTGGTCAGATCCAGCCCGCCGAATATCTGACCAATCTCCGTTCCCAGTGTATCGAGTGCGGACAGAAGGTCATCGAAGTTCAGGTCTTTTAATGCTTCCGGTAGGATCTCAGCGATACCGGTCAGGAGCTCTGTCAGTTGATCTCCACCGGCATCAATCGCCGCATAGATCTCACTGAATGCGCCGTCCTTGATGCTGAAACTGACGCTGTTGAAGATCTGGCCAATGCCATCAACTACATCGGCGTAGGTGTCCAGAATCGGCAGGCCAGCTTCCGTGAATGCCGCCCCGATGCGATTCATTAGCGTCTGGTTTATATTTTCGAACTCTTTGGCGAACTTCTCCGCGGCTGTTGAAGCGGCACCGGAGCGCTCTTCCATTGCTTGCAGTGCGCCAGCGTAGTTGCCGGCTGAGTCTGTTGCCAGGACCAGTGCTGCCTGCACTGCCTCGGTAGAGCCGAATAGCTTGACCATCTCGGTAGCGCTGCCACCAGTCACATCCAGCAGCTTGCGCATAACGCCATCAAGCCCATCACCCTCAAGAGTCACACCGCCCAGTGCCTGCGCCAGCTCATCGGATGGCTTCAGCAGTTCGGTCAGAAGGGCCTTCAGCTTGGTGACGGATTCACTGGTTGAAGTACCGCCGGCGGTCAGCGCGGCAATGGCCGCATTCACATCGGCAAAGGGCACCTTGGCCGCACTGGCCACAGAGGTAACGCCAGCCAGTGAACTGGCCAGCTCCGGCAGGCTGGTCGCGCCCTTTTGGACGGTGGTGAACAACACATCGCTGTAGTCGCTGGCCTCATCAACTGACGCGCCATAGGCATTCATGGCACCAGCCAGCAGGCTGGTAACGGCGGTCAGGTCTTCGCGCCCCGCAGTCGCCAAGACCTCGGCCTGTGAAGCGGCCGCAATGGCATCCTCCCAAGAGGTGCCTGTACTGATCGCCTGGTACACCGCGCCGTTAATCTCATCGATGCTGGACGTGCTGTTCTTGGAATACTCCAGAATCTGGTCCTGCAACAGGCCAACCTGATCAGCCGTACCGTTGAACAGCGTGCCGATCTCAACCACACTTTCACGGAACTGGCCGGCTTGATTGACGGCCACACCGGCCATGGCCACACCCATGCCAAGCAGGGCACCTTCAGCCTGAACCAGGCTCTTGCTCCAGTCGGCTATCGGACCGGTAACGCTTCCGACACTGTTGGTCAGGCCTTCGATTTGCTTGCCCACGTTGCCGACTGTTCGGCCCAAGCCAGCATCGGAGCCGGTGAACAGGATCTCAATTGTCTTTTGCAAACTAGCCATGGAGACCTCCGATCGGCAGGGTGTTGTTGCGGAGTGATAGTTTTGTCATCAGTTCAGTTTCAAAGCGCTTGGGGATCAGCCCGAGTTCGGCCGACACCTTGATCAATGGCACAACCATCTGTGATGGCAGTGTGTTGAGTGAGTCGATGAAGAGCTGAAACTGTTTTGCGCGTCCTTGCAGTAGCGCCACACCAAACTTCTGCCAGGCCTCAACGAAGTCATCCGGTAGCTGGCCTTTCATGCTTGGGTCAGCTTGGGACAGCTCACTCTTCAGGAAAATCTTTGCGGTGAGCCACTGGACAGTCATGTGATGCGCGACCTGATAGGTCTGGGCGGAGGCTTTCTTTTCCAGATCGGTGAGAGGTGTGTCCAGATCGGTAAGGGGTGTGGTATCGCTCATGGTCACCTCAGTGTGTTTCGGTGTGAGTGTTTTGGCGTTGCAGTCGGGCAATCGCTTTCTCGTACAACTCTGCGCTGATCAGGTTGCTCTCGGTCATCTCGAAGAAGAAGTCGGACAGGTGCTCCTCAGGGCAAAGGTCACACGCCAGGTAAAAGAATTGCTCCGGATCGATCATGCCGCCGGTGTGGTTATCAAGCGCCAGCCGGTATGCCCCCAGTGCCAGCACAAACTCCCGCGGAAGCTCGCCATCGATGTAATCGGCGAGCTGCTCCAACTGCTGGTCCATCGCGTCCAAATCCAAGTCCTTGATCTTATCCATGCTTCAGCTCCTGTAGTGTCCGGATGCTTGATTCAAAGCGGGCAATCATGATCATGGCGGCTTTGGCGAACGGGTCTCCTTGCTCAGCCTGGGCGCGAAGTTCCCGGGCATAGCGCCGTTGATCTTCCTGTGACGGGATCACAGCTTTGCCGCGGAGTCTGGCTCTATCGGGCATTGGAATACCTCGAAACTGGTTATTTAAACAGGCTGTTCAAGTATACAGTAACTGATCGATAAATGTACGATTTTGGCTCAGTCAGGTCTGCTTTGGGCATGCTCGGCTATGTCGCCAAACCTGAAGCATGCGCCGTTCCAGGTGGTCATGACCTTGCCGGTCGGTCCGTGCCGGTTTTTGCAAATGCCCAGCTCGGCAATGCCCTTGTCGGTGGTGTCCGGGTTGTATACCTCGTCGCGGTACAGGGTCATGATCATGTCGGCCTCTTTCTCGATGATCGAGGCGTCGGCAATGTCGCCCATGCCGGGCCGCTTGTTGTCGCGCTTCTCGCAGTCCCGGTTCACCTGGGCCAGTGCTACCACCGGAATGCCCAGCTCCTTGGCCAGTGTCTTGAGGCCGGTGGTTACGTCGGCAACCTGCAAGTGTTTCGGCTGCCTCGGATCGACCGGGTAGATGCGCTGGATGTAATCGACGAACAGCGCCTTGATGCCATGGTTGTAAAACCACTTACGGGCCTGCCGGCGGATCCCATCGATGGTGATTGCAGGGTCATCATTGATCCAGAATTGCCGGACAGCGAGTGTCTGGGCGCTGGCAGACAGGCTTGACCAGTCCTCACCCTGAAGGCGTCCGCGTCGAATCTTGCTGGCTGATACCTTCCCGTTGATGCTTAGCATGCGAACGCCCATCTGCTCGTGCGATTGCTCGGAGGAGATTATTCCGAACGGCACATCCGCGTTCAGCGCCAAGTTGAGCAAAAGGGCCGTCTTTCCCTGGGCCGGTCTTGCCGGGATCACCACCAGGTCGGTGTCATGCCAACCGCCGGTTATCTTGTCCAAGTCCGGCAGGCCGGTGGGCAGGCCGACAAGCTCACCACTCTGACCACGCTCGAACGCTTCCTCGGTGTAATCAATCGCGCTCTGGATCACCGCCTTGGCGCTGTGGTCGTGGCTGGCCTCCACGGTGTCCAGCTCCATCAGGTCACGAATTGCGGCGTCTACTGCGGCCCGCCCTTTGCGGCTCTCGGTCATCAGCCGGTAGGCAATGCGCTCTGCTGAGCGGCGGGTGTGGGCGTCCCGAAGAATCGAAACGTAGGTGTCCACGGCTTCAGGGCGTGCCAAGTTATTGCGGTTGAGCTCGGCCAGTGTCGCCAGCCAGTTCACATTCGGATCGGTGCCATTCAGGTAATCGCTGACGGAAATGTAATCCGCTACCTGCTGCTGGTCGGCAAGGACCTTGATCGCGCCGTAAGCTTTGCGCCAGACGGTACCCGAGAACCATGCCTGATTGACCGGATTGGCGCGATATACCCCGTTGTCGTTCAGCATCAGGTGGATCAGTGATGCCTCGGCTTCACCTGCTCGGCGGGCTTCACGCGCCAGCTGCTCCTCGGTGTCATCGTGGATGGCCGGCTGCTCAAAGTATTCCAGCATCGGTTCCATGGTCAGTCGTCCAGGTCATCGGGATTGAGCAACGGCAGGTCAGCACCGGGGACGCGGACGGCGCTCAGGTGTGTACCGGTCAGAGGGCGCTGTTGCTGAACAGGCGCCAGCACATCGTCCCATGCTCTGGCCTTGAGCCATGTGGCTGGGTGCTTCCACTCAGGGACGAACTGACCCGCGGTCTGGAGCTGCCTTCGGTGAACGGTCTGCGCGTGAATCGCTTTGATCATCCGAGTGGTTAGCAGGTCATCAGGGTTGATCTTGGCAAACGCTTTCTCAGCCTGGGCAATGGATTTCTTGTTCGGGTACTCCTGCCAGAACCGATCAAATCGCTGACGCTGATCCGCGTTCAGCTCCCCCCGGTTTCGGGGGGTAGGGGGGTTATTACTTTCCTTTCCATTAGACTCCTTTCCCTTCCGGGGGTGAACGCCCTCTGAACGTTCATCATCCACTCGGTGAGCATTCGGCGAATCCTGTCCATCATTCGGCGAACCGGAAGCGCTTTTTCGGCGAACTTTCGCCGGAACTCTGCCGTCAGGAAGAGGGTGTTTGTAGGTCGGCTGATCAACCTTCTGGTGCTTCGTGAAGCCGGTGGCACGCCAGTACAGAGCCCCCTCGACCTCGTACTCTTCGACCAGTTGGTTCTCGATCAGCTCTTCAACCATTGCGGCCACATCTGCCTTGTTGAAGGTGCCACACGGAAACACCTCCATCTGTAGTCGGCGAACATTCGCCGGGTGAATACCTGAGTCATCGCAGAAGTTCAGCATGCCAATGAACAGCAGGCGAGTGTTCGGCGAACATTCGACTACCTGCTCAGAGGTCCAGAACTCCGGCTTGATTGTGCGTATACGCGCCATTGCTGAACCTCATTCATCTCTGTTGTCAAAGTTGATGATCCGCGTACTGACTTCTTTGCAGCACACCAGAAACATGCCCTCCCAAGCCATCCAGCGAGCTTTATCCAGCGCTTCCTGCTCACTGCTGGCTAGCTCCTGGACCTCAACGAAAAAGCCTGCAGGCAGGCCTGCTGTTTCAGTAGCCATATTCTTCACCTGCCTGATAACTGAAGAGGACTTGTAAGTCGGCTTCCCAGATGATTATTGCAGCCGCAAATCCAGCCGGATCAGATTCGCGCAAGGCATACGCCGCTTTCAGACGGTCCACCAGCATCTGTTCCGGGCTTTGATCGTTGGGCTGTATTGGTAGCGCCAGCAGTCGCTCCTTGAGTGACTTGGTAGCCGCAAACATACCGCAGCCCTCAATGAGCTCTGTGGAGTGGCCTTGCTGGCGCATGCGGTTGATCTCGCGCCGAACAAAGGCCAAATTGCTCAACAGTTGGTGTCGACGGTCTTGATTGGTGTGATCTGCGAGGTTGAGAATTTGTGCGGTCATGGCTGCACCCCTTGTTTGCAGCGCCGGGGGCTGGCTTGCGCGAAACGTCATGGTGGCCATAGTGCGCCAGCAGGTTGTCGATCCAGAGGACGCGACTGACAACACACTCGACAATATCGGTCTTGCGCAATAGGTCGATGCGTTTGAGCTCGGTGACCATCTGCCACTCAGTGCTGGTGTCATCGGGGCGATCGGGCAGCGCCAGCAGCTTTTCCATCAGCGAGTGTGCTTGGAATGGAAGACCGGTCTGCCTAAGCCCTTCTTTGGAAAGACCGGGGCCGATTCGACGGATCTCGGATTCAATAAAAGCCAAGGTTTCGAGAGTGCGGCCGGGAGCGATCCGCTCACGAAATAGCCCCAGGTCGTAGATTTCTGCGCTCATAACTCCATCTCCCGCTTCACGGCTTCAAGCTCCTCGCCAGTATCTTCAGCCAGCTCCAGGAGGGCGCTGCCGACAAATTTCAACGCCCCGAGCAGCCCGCCAATCGTCCGGTTGTTCAAATGGCTGCCTTCAACGGTTGTCTCGTCGATAAGGTGCTGTGTCATGATCACTTCGACGGCCTGAGTGAATTCGCCGGCCCTGATCAGCAGATCGACACGATCTTCGTGCTTGCTGATTTCAAGAGGGGTCAGGGGCTTTTTCAGCATTGAAGTCATGCGGCAGCCCTCCGTTCCAGATCAGCAATCATCTTGCGTGCGGCATCGATGCTATCCAGCTGATCGGCGACCAAGGCAATGCACTGTTGAGCGGTCAGGCTCTCGCGCATATAGCTGGCAAGGTGGCTTTCGTTCTCCAGCAGCCACATCTGTGTCCGCAGAGCACTCAGGTCGGTGTTTGGGTTTTGCAACTGGGCAGTGTCTACCGCAAGCAACGCCTCAAGGTGGCGACTGGCCAGAGTGCAGAGCGTGGCCTGCCAGCGTTCAAGGGAAAGATGGTCCTCGGCTTCAAGCGCCAGCCCGGCAATCACGTCTGTACGCTCCAGCAGCACGGTTACGGCCAGCAGATCGGGGGTTGAGCTCATGCCTCACCTCCTTCAGCACTCAGTGCTTTCAGCAGTGTTTGGCACTCTTCGATCATTTCGTTGATATAGCACCAAGCCGCATTCATTTGCTTCTGATCAAGCTCGCCCTGGGCAATGTTCAACAGGTCGTTCTGGAGTGAAATCCGGCTGAGAAGGGTAGCCAGACGATCCATTTCGTTGCCTGTATTGGCGGTACGGTAGCGGTCTGCGATCTGTGTAACGGCGCTCATGATGCCACCTCCTGAACAGCAGGGAGGTTGGCCGGTGTACGGCGGGTGATTGCAGCGTCAGCCGGCAGCAGCGCAAGGGCGCCAGCAAGGCTATGTGCAACGACAGTGAAGGTGTTGCGGGTACGAATGGAAACGGCGCGATACCGCTTCAAAGAGGGTGCGTTCATGGAAAGCTCCTTGACTTGGATACTTCCGCCACCAACGCCAATATGGTGAGCGGAACCGTGCGGGTTGGCGTACCGGGTCAAGGAACCGGCGCCCCGAAGGGCCCCACACGGCCCACTCATAACGAGGCCGTGCTGTAGACACAAAAAAACCGCTCTGATGGCGGTGTGTCCGCCTTGACTTTCGAGACGCCAATCCCGAGCCGCTGATTTTGCAGCGACAGGCGAACGATAACCGCGAGCAACGGCGGTGTCAACAGTGCCTTCTGTCTTCAGTATAGGAACGATCGTCACGGTGTCACCTCCAGCCCGAAGGGCGCCAGCAGCTCGGCGGCAAGCTCTCGGCATTCCGGTACCAGGGTGTAGCGTGCAAACTCAGTGGTGCCGCCGTGCTGGTGGTTGTGTGTTACCCACTCGCGGCTGAATACCAGTCCATACCGGCGTGACAGGTCGCTGATCGTGCTGTGAAGGCAGGTATCCCCGTATAGGTTCAGCGCTTCCAGGGCGAACAGGGGGCGTTGTGCCAGGTAATACAGTGCCCATGCCCACTTGGTCGGCTTGCGCGGTTTTTTGGTTGCGCGTGCCGGTGTCATTGGTGGTAAACTGGATGCCTGCTTATCGGTGGTGGCCCTTGTGGTGGGGGCCGCTGCTACTCTCTCCATTGCGGTACCCTCACTCATGCGGCCGTGTTTGGTTTGCTTTCAAACTGGCTCAACCATTCATCCAGCACTGCCGGATCATAGCGGACAGTTCTGCCGATTTTCAGGAACTGCGGAGCAGGTACTCCAGCGAGGGTGCCAGTGTGGCGAGACAGTTTCAGGGTTGCAGGTGCAAAGCCGGTATAGGCTGCGGCTTGGTGCGTGTCCCAAAGGGCGCGGTTCTGAGCTGCTTGATTGTTCATCGTCTATCACCTGTGTTGCCAATGGGTTGCTATTGGTTGCAGGTGTTAGTTTGATGATTTGGTTTTTTGCGGCACGGGCAACAAAAAAATAAAGCTGCCCTTGACTTAAGAAAAAAAGCTTAACCAGTAATCACGGTCTGACTCCAGCTCTCTCAATCGCTGCTGGAAGGATGGGGCATCACGGTATTTTTTGGGCAGCTCTGCAACTGCTTCTTTGTGACTCTCGATCCGCTGATTCAACAGGTCGATTTTCTGCCGTACAAGGCTCTCGGCCTCTACCGCCAGCGCTTTGGTCTCAGGGCCTGTAGCTGCTCGGAGCTGGTCCTGCACATTACGCAATTGATCATCAATACCGGCCATCTCCTTAGCGTTCTCCAGCAGCTTATCAAAATCTGTCAACGGGTTTCCGGTCTCCTTGGCCGCTTCTAACTCTGCCTCTCTCTCTTCCTTGACCCATCTTTGCACTGTATCGGCGCTGACATGGTAAATTTCCGCTAACGTGTTAATCACCCACTCCCGGCCGGACTCTCCACGACATCCGTTACCGGGCAATTTCTGTTTGCTAATAGCGGCCATAGCAAGCAAAGCGGCATACCTTCTTTGTCCTTGAGGTCTCTTTTTGGTAGCTGGCTTAAACTTCTGTTTTTCTCTAACCACATCGGCCAGCCAAGGCAGTATGTCAGCAGGTGGTATTTGCTGGCTATCCAGCATCTGAGCCACATCTTCACGACTTGCCTCGCCAGCCTGTACCTGATGCTTCAGGTTCCACCAGGGGCAATGAAGTCGCCGTATAAATACCTCCCACTGATCGTTCATCCCTGCACCCCCTCTCTGGCCGGAGGGGCATCATCAGTTGGTGCTCGTTCGTCAGGAGTATGAATCTGTGCAAACTGCTCAATCACATCACGGGCCACATTGGGTTGCAGGTGACCATAAAACTTAATGGTGGTCTGAATATCCGTGTGCGCCATAAGCTTGGAGACTGTCAGCAGGTCGGCCCCGGCCAAGATCAGCTGAGAGGCGAAGTTGTGCCTCAGGGTGTAAAGCTGCAAATCATCGGGCAGATTGGCCAACTCTCTGATCTTGCGCCAAGGCTTTTGCATGGCGTGCTTATCCATGCGTCCGTTTTTACTGCTGGTGCTCGGGAACACATAGCCAGTCACCGGTCTGCCGTTCTGTTCATGCCAGGCGGTGAGCACTTGCACCAGTAGCTTAGAGATCGGGAAGGTGCGCGGGTCATTTTGATGGTGTGCTGTCTTCTCGATCACCTTGCGGATCATGCCAAAGGTCAGGTTCACATGCTCCCAGCGCAGCCCGAACAGGTCACCAGGTCTAAAGCCAGTGTAAAACATGGTAAGGAGCCAAGGCTTCACATGATCTACATACTCAACAGCATCCAGATCGGGCAGGTAGGCCTTACCATGTGATCGGCTGTTGCGTCGCCCTTGTCGCTTTTCGTCCTGATAGGCATCAAGCCCCTTGAATAGCGCCTTTGTTTCTTCCTGGGTGAGATAGCGCCGCGCAGTGCCTGCTTCTGCCAGTTCATCATCAGTAAGGTGTGGTTTTTCCAGCTGGCAGTTGCTGAGCTGGTGCCCATCGATGGTGCCGGTCTTCACGGCATGGTTAAAACAGGTCTTCAATGCGCCGAAGGTACGCTTGCTGGTTTCGAAGGAAAGCCCGCTGGTTTCCTGTTCTGCCTGCCATCGGGCCACGTCCTTGGGGGTAATGCCATCCATCGGCTTGCCCAGCCAGTCGCTGAAGTGTTTCTTCAGCATCTGAATGGTCTGGTCGCCAGATTTACGTCGGCGCTGGTGCGCTTCATAGACTTCTGTGAGGTATGCGCCAAGTGTCTGCTGTTTCTTCTGCTCAGCCGTCCGTTTGATTGCCTGTTTCTGCGCAAGCACATCTTCACCGGCTGATACCTTGCCGATCATCTGGCGTGCCAGCTCGCGGGCCTGATCGGCTGTCAGGGCAGGGTAACGACCAATCGTCGGTGTCTTCTGTTTACCTTCGACATTACGGTAGAAAAGGCGGAAGGAGACTCCTGTCGCCGTTTTCATCGCGTGGAATCCCTTCAGCTCGGTGTCCCATATCTTGGAGCTCGGCTCGGCCTCCTTGGCGAACTTCTTCATCGAACTGGCGGTGAGTTTGATGGTGCTTTTGGATGGCAAAGGTTTTACTCCGTCAACAGCGTGTTAGCACTATGTTAGCAAATATACAGAACAACAGCGTACAACGAATAACAGTGATAGCCTTTTAAATGATTGGTAAGATTTTGTTTTATAATGATTTTTTTGGTTTTATTGGGTGGGCGTTGTTTTTGTAGGTTTGCTGCTTTGACGCCTTGACATGGTGGGGGTCGGCGGTTCGAGTCCGCCTAGTCCTACCAGATTTATAAAAAAGCCACTACGGGTCATGCCGAGTGGCTTTTTTTGTTACACTGCACCTGAATGTGGCTTGTACAAACTCTAGGGAAAAGGAGGGGGTATGTCGAACATGGAAGATGATCAAGCGTTTGAAAGCTTGAGCGATCTGTTAGGTGTGGAGGAAGATCTGGATGCAGTTCGTCCAGATCTATTCGAAACAGTTGCAGTTGATGTGGTCGACAGCTCACAGGCCAGGCCCAGTGTGGGTTTTGATGTTGAAGCTTTTGACCGCTCTCGCGCATTGGTGTTGTTGGGTAAAAGCACTGGTGGAATCTGTTTGCAGCAAGTGCGTGATTTTGCCATGGAGGCGCATGCAGGGCAGCGGCTTCGACATACTTCAGAGCCATACTGGAAACATCTTTCTGAAGTTGCGGGGCTTGTGGCGACCTGCAACAACTCAGGCCCCAGGATGGTAGCGCTGGCCTGGTTGCATGATGTGGTTGAAGACACAGCTGTTACGTTGCGACAGGTAGAGCGTACGTTTGGTGCTTCGATTGCTGACGGAGTGCGGTGTCTGACGGGCTCAGCCAATAGTTCAATTTCGAGTGAGGAGCGTAGTCGGCGTGACCGGCAGCGGTTGGCGGCTGGTGATGCGGATGTGCATAGTGTCAAGCTGGCCGAAATTGCATGCCGTCTTTCATCTCTGTGTCGTCTTAATTCGGAAGTTGAACTTGCGGATTATCTTGAGGAAAAGCGCCTTGAGGTTGGCGTGCTGACTCAAGGTGATGATGGCTTGAAAAGACTGGTGCGTACGCTCTGGTCTGAAGCAAAGCGAATGGCTGGTTCGAGTAAGGTATAGTGCGTGTGCGTGAATTGTGGCTGGATGCCTTAGTGTGGCAGTTGCTTGTAGCTGCCGCCTGAAGTGCAATGCTGAAAATTCAATGTTGCGTCAGTGGCTGGGCGCGTACTCAGTACCTCTCTGTGGTCCTGCTCGCTTAGCAGGTATGCATCACATAAATCGCATTTGATCAGTTCACTATCACTGATTTTGCTGATGCTGAGATGGTGTCGTGAAAGGACTCCGCTGCTCAATAGAGTGCGGCAGTGTTGGCATATCTGTTCCATGGTTGGATCCCTCCTGAGTACAAGCGTCCTGCTGATACCACTTTAGCTTATCCAAAGGTCATGAGCAGTAGGAATTTTTCCTAATTTAAATGTTTGTTTGGACCAAAAAAAACCCTGCATAGGCAGGGCTTTTTGGTTAATTGCAATTAGGCAGGATAATCACGCTGCTTTGCACCAGTATAGAGCTGGCGCGGGCGACCAATTTTGTTCGGGCTGGAATGGAATTCGTTCCAGTGCGAGATCCAGCCGATGGTGCGGGAGAGGGCAAAGATCACGGTGAACATGTTGGTCGGAATGCCTATCGCTTTCAGGATGATGCCGGAATAGAAGTCCACGTTCGGGTACAACTTGCGCTCAACGAAGTATTCATCTTCGAGTGCGATCTGTTCCAGTCTCTTGGCGATCTGCAGCTGAGGGTCGTTTTCGATACCCAGCAGAGCCAGAACTTCATCGCAGGTCTTCTTCATTACCTTGGCGCGAGGGTCGAAGTTGCGGTATACGCGATGGCCAAAGCCCATCAGGCGGAATGGATCGTTCGGATCCTTGGCCTTTTCGATGAACTCTGGGATGTTGGCCTCATCGCCAATCTCATCCAGCATGGTCAATACCGCTTCGTTTGCGCCACCGTGAGCCGGTCCCCACAGGGCGGCAATGCCGGCTGCGATGCAGGCAAACGGGTTCGCACCGGAAGAGCCTGCCAGGCGAACGGTAGAAGTGGAAGCGTTCTGTTCATGGTCGGCATGCAGGATGAATATGCGATCCATGGCGCGAGCCAGTACAGGATTGACTTCATAATCAGCGCAGGGGGTGCCGAACATCATGCGCAGGAAGTTGGCGCCATAGCTGAGTTCGTTTTGCGGATACATGAACGGCTGGCCGATGGAATACTTGTAGCACATGGCTGCAAGTGTCGGCATCTTGGCGATCAGGCGATACGCGCAGACTTCGCGGTGGTGGGGGTTATTGATATCGAGCGAGTCGTGATAGAACGCTGACAGTGCACCAACAACACCGCACATGATGGCCATTGGGTGCGCGTCACGGCGGAACCCCTTGAAGAACTGGCTGAGCTGTTCGTGCACCATGGTGTGGTTAGAAATGGTGTTAACGAACTTCTCTTTCTCTTCTGCCGTGGGTAGTTCACCGTTGAGCAGCAGGTAGCAGACTTCAAGGTAGTCGGACTTTTCAGCCAGCTGTTCGATCGGGTAGCCGCGGTGCAGCAGCACGCCTTGGCCACCATCGATATAGGTGATCTTGGATTCGCAGGCCGCAGTGGACACGAAGCCGGGGTCGTAGGTGAACAGGCCTTTGCCGGTCAGTGGGCGTACATCTATGACGTCGGGACCTTCAGTGCCGGAATAGACCGGCAGTTCGATCGCTTCGTCCAGACCATCGACTGTCAAACGTGCTTTCTTGTCAGCCATCAGAGGCTCCTATCATTCTGTTTTGTATTGCTGCGGCTTGCTACTGAGCCGCTTCATAGGAAATGGCCCGAAAAAGGACCCACCCACTATAGAGTTTGAAACAGGATTGTCAATTAAGCCTTGGGGGTGAAATGTTGCATCGCAACAGAAAGAATTTTCCTAGCAATTCAGCTGCTTTGGGGAAATAAATAATTAGTTGTATGTCGACCTGAAAATAATTATACGAGCCAGTCAGCAGGTCTGGATCTTCACACTAGACTTAAGCCTTAGGTAGCGCTGGGCGCGTTGTATTCCAAGGGTGATCTGTCTATACTCTCGCACCTGAGTTGGCACCGTGCCCACTGGTTAAGTGTCAGTTCTGGCATCTCGAGGTACTACTCTCTGAGCACTTCCTAGCAACCTTGTCCTGCAACTGGACAGAAAAGTGTGAACTAGAGCCGTGAACAAGAAAAGACCTGTAAATTTAGATCTGCGAACCATAAAAATGCCACTCCCGGCGATCACTTCAATACTGCATCGCGTATCAGGTGTGGCGCTGTTCTTTGGCGCCATCTTTATGCTTTATGTATTAAGTATGTCGCTGGAATCTCAGGCCGGTTTTGACCGCGCTGCTGAGATGCTCCAGGAGTCATTCCTGGCAAAACTCATTGCATGGGGGCTGGTGTCAGCGCTGCTGTACCACTTCTTTGCAGGTATCAAGCACCTGATCATGGATCTTGGCCACTGTGAAGAACTGGATAGCGGTCGTTTGGCAGCCAAGGTCACTTTGGTGATAGCGGGCATCGCTATCCTGCTTGCGGGAGTCTGGATATGGTAACAAGTATCACAAGCTTTGGTCGTAGCGGCCTGTATGACTGGATGATGCAGCGCGTCACCGCAATTGTACTGCTGGCTTACACCATTTTTATGATCGGCTATCTGCTGATGAATCCGGAACTGGATTACAACCAGTGGAAAGAACTGTTCAGCGGTACGGTCATGCGTATCTTTACCCTGCTGGCAGTCCTGTCCATGGTGGCGCACGCCTGGATCGGTATGTGGTCTGTTTCTACTGACTACATCAAGGCGACCGGTGCTCGCTTCGTGTTCCAGTCCGCATGCGGCCTGCTGGCGTTTATTTACGTCGTGTGGGGCATCCAGATTCTGTGGGGTATCTAAAACATGTCTAAACTGCGTACGCTTACTTTCGACGCGATCGTCGTCGGTGGTGGTGGTGCTGGCATGCGCGCTGCGCTGCAGTTGGCACAGTCAGGCCTGAATACGGCCTGTGTCACCAAAGTATTCCCGACCCGTTCTCACACTGTGTCTGCTCAGGGTGGTATTACCTGTGCGATTGCCAGTGCTGATCCGAACGATGACTGGCGCTGGCATATGTATGACACCGTCAAGGGGTCAGACTATATCGGTGACCAGGACGCAATTGAGTACATGTGCTCCGTAGGTCCTCAGGCTGTATTCGAGTTGGATCACATGGGGCTGCCGTTCTCGCGTACCGAAATTGGCCGCATCTATCAGCGTCCGTTCGGTGGTCAGTCCAAGGGGCCGGATAACCCTACACAGGCAGCTCGTACCTGTGCAGCGGCAGACCGTACCGGTCATGCGCTTCTGCATACACTGTACCAGGCCAATATGAAGGCCGGTACGACTTTCCTGAATGAATGGTATGCCGTTGATTTGGTCAAGAATGCCGATGGTGATGTGGTTGGCTGTATTGCCATTTGCATCGAAACCGGTGAGACCGTTTATATCAAGTCCAAGGCAACTGTGCTGGCAACTGGTGGTGCGGGTCGTATCTATGCATCCACCACCAATGCACTGATCAATACCGGTGATGGTATTGGTATGGCGATGCGTGCTGGCGTGCCTGTTCAGGATATGGAAATGTGGCAGTTCCACCCGACCGGTATTGCCGGTGCTGGCGTCCTCGTAACCGAGGGTTGTCGAGGTGAGGGTGGCTATCTGGTGAACAAGGATGGCGAGCGCTTCATGGAGCGTTATGCTCCGAACGCCAAAGATCTTGCAGGTCGTGATGTTGTTGCGCGCTCCATGATTCTCGAGATTCTCGAAGGACGTGGTTGTGGCGAAAATGGCGATCATGTTTATCTTAAGCTGGATCACCTGGGTGAAGAGGTGTTGCATTCACGCCTGCCGGGCATCTGCGAGCTGTCCAAGACCTTTGCTGCCGCAGATCCGGTGAAAGAGCCGATCCCGGTTGTGCCGACCTGCCATTACATGATGGGTGGTATTGCGACCAATATTGGTGGTCAGGCAATCTCTCCGGATGCTCAGACCGGTGAAGACAGGATCATCAATGGTTTGTTCGCCTGTGGTGAAGCGGCTTGTGTATCTGTACATGGCGCCAATCGCCTGGGTGGTAACTCTCTGCTTGACCTTGTGGTATTCGGTCGTGCGGCTGGTATGCAGATCGAGCAGCAAATGCGTGAAGGCTACTCTGTGGCTGAAGCGACTGAGTCTGATATTGAAGCGGCGATGTCTCGTCTGAATCGTCTCAATAACAGCACAGGTGGCGAAAAGGTTGCGGATGTGCGCAAGGATCTGCAGAGCACCATGCAGCTGTACTTTGGTGTGTTCCGTGATGGCACAAGCATGCAGAAAGGTCTCGGCCTCCTGAAGGAGATCCGTGAGCGTGTTGCCAACGTACATCTTGAAGACAAGAGTCAGGCGTTCAATACCTCGCGTATTGAAGCTCTGGAGCTTGAGAACCTGATGGAAGTTGCTGAAGCAACCGCGATTGCGGCTGAGGAGCGCAAGGAGTCCCGTGGTGCGCACGCCCGTAACGACTTCACCGAGCGTGATGACGAAAACTGGTTGTGCCACTCCGTCTTCTTCCCGCAGAACAAGTCCGTTGGCAAGCGCGCAGTCAACTTCGCGCCCAAGACAATGGATCCGTTCCCGCCGAAAGTACGAACCTATTAAGAGGCTGGTGCGATGCTGGTAAGTGTATATCGTTACAACCCTGAAGTGGACGATGCTCCCTACATGCAGGATGTCCATATTGATATCCCGGGTGGCAAGGACATCATGGTGCTGGATCTGCTCCAGCTGCTGAAAGAAAAGGACACGACTCTTGCTTATCGTCGTTCCTGCCGTGAGGGCGTGTGTGGCTCGGACGGCATGAACATGAATGGCAAGAACGGTCTGGCGTGCATCACGCCGCTGTCTGAAGTGGTCAAGGATGACAAGCTGGTACTGCGCCCGCTGCCGGGTCTGCCGGTGATTCGTGACCTGGTCATCGATATGACTCAGTTCTACAAGCAGTACGAGAAGATCAAGCCGTTCCTGATCAATGACACGCCGCCGCCGGCGATCGAGCGTTTGCAGTCACCGGAAGAGCGCGCTGAGCTGGATGGCCTGTACGAGTGTATTCTTTGTGCATGCTGCTCCACTGCCTGTCCGTCCTTCTGGTGGAATCCGGACAAGTTTGTGGGTCCGTCCGGCTTGCTGCAGGCCTACCGCTTCCTGGCCGACAGTCGTGATACCGCGACCAATGAGCGTCTGTCAGAGCTTGATGATCCGTTCAGCGTATTTCGTTGTCATGGCATCATGAACTGTGTCAGCGTGTGCCCGAAGGGTCTCAACCCGACCAAGGCGATTGGTAAAATTCGCAACATGCTGATTCAGCAAGCAACCTGATCTTTTTCAGGTATAAAAAACGGCATCTTTGATGCCGTTTTTTTTGGTTCTCAGGCAGGAGGGTTCGGGCGTCATAGCCAAAAGGCCTATGTCGTCCATGTGGTATAATTTTATAGAATCCTCGCCTGCTAGCGGTGTTAAGGCCGCAATAAAAAGCGTAGAATTATCGACCGCGGCCGCACGCGATCCGTCGTTGCTGCGGGACGATACAAAAAACGGTAATCAGCAGAGGGTTAACGGGCTGTTGGGTCAGGAAATAGTGCAGCCTGATCGCTACAGTGCCCTCTCAGAGCCAGGGTGAGATGATAATGCAAGATGGCATAATGGAGCAGATGTGGAAGAATGCCCATCTCTATGGGGGCAACCTTTCATATGTCGAACAACTATACGAAACGTACCTGATGGACCCGAATGCCGTTCCACAAGAATGGCGTGAAGAGTTCGATCGACTCCCTAAGGTTGGTGATAACATCACGCAGGATGTGCCTCACTCCACCATCCGGGAACACTTCCTTCTCCTCTCCAAGAATCAAAAGCGCGCCATGCCGGTATCCGGCAGCAGTGTCAGCTCTGAGCATGAAAAGAAACAGGTTCGCGTTCTGCGGATGATCAATGCCTATCGCGTGCGTGGACACCAGCACGCTGATATTGATCCACTGAACCTGATGCAGCGTGAGCAGGTGCCTGACCTTGATCCGCGCTTTCATGAGCTTTCAGAAGCTGACTTCGATACCCGCTTTCAGCTGGGTTCACTGTTTTTCGGTCCCGAAGAGAGCACGCTGAAAGAAATCCTGGCTGATCTCAAGAAAACTTACTGCACTACCGTCGGCGTTGAGTATATGCACATCGTCGATACACAGGAAAAGCGCTGGATTCAGTCACGTATGGAACCTGTGCGCAGCCATCCTGTACTGACCAATGATGAGCGCAAGCACATTCTGGAGCGTCTGGTCGCGGCTGAGGGCCTCGAGAAGTATCTCGGCTCACGCTATGCCGGTGCCAAGCGCTTTGGACTTGAAGGTGGCGAGAGCCTGATTCCGTGCCTTGATGAGCTGGTTCAGCGTGCTGGTCGTGACGGTGCCAAGGAGCTGGTGATCGGCATGGCACACCGCGGTCGTCTCAACGTGCTGGTCAATCTGTTTGGCAAGAATCCGCAGGATCTGTTCGGCGAGTTCGAAGGCAAGCGGGTAATCGAAACCTCTGGTGACGTGAAATACCATCAGGGCTTTTCATCCAATGTGATGACACCGGGCGGAGAAGTTCACATCGCCATGGCGTTCAACCCATCTCACCTTGAGATCGTGTCTCCGGTGGTTGAGGGCTCCGTGCGTGCGCGTCAGGACCGTCGTAATGATCCGGTTGGCAATACTGTAATCCCGGTTGCCATCCATGGTGATGCCGCCTTCGCAGGTCAAGGTGTGGTGATGGAGACATTCCAGATGTCTCAAACCCGTGCCTACAAGACCGGTGGCACCGTCCATATCGTGATCAACAACCAGGTGGGCTTCACCACTTCCAAGAAGGAAGATGCGCGTTCCACTGAGTATTGTACAGATGTGGCCAAAATGGTGCAGTCTCCAATTTTCCATGTGAACGGAGATGATCCCGAAGCCGTCCGCTTTGTGACTCAGCTGGCACTGGACTATCGTAACGAATTCAACAAGGATGTGGTTATCGACCTGGTGTGCTATCGCCGTCGCGGCCATAACGAAGCGGATGAGCCTTCAGGTACTCAACCGCTGATGTACAGTAAAATCAAGTCCCAAAAGACAACCCGAGAGCTGTATGGTGCTCGCCTCGTCGAAGAGGGTGTTATCTCGGCTGAAGAATCCAAGGCGCTGGATCAGGATTACCGCAAGGCACTGGAAAACGGTGAGCATGTGGCCAAGTCTCTGGTGCTGCAGCCTAACTCTGAGCTGTTCGTTGACTGGCGCCCCTACCTGGGCCATCAGTGGTCTTTCGAATGTGACACGCGGGTGGATGCCAAGCTGTTGAAAGAGCTGGCCAATAAAACCTGTGAGTTCCCGGAAGGGGTGGCGGTTCAGCGTCAGGTACAGAAGATTTACGAAGACCGCAAGAAAATGGCCGCCGGCGCCATGGAGATCAACTGGGGCTTCGCAGAGACCATGGCCTATGCAACACTGCTGGCTGAGGGCTATCCAATTCGCCTTACCGGTCAGGATGTGGGGCGTGGAACCTTCTCTCACCGCCATGCGGTGATCCATAACCAGAAGGATGCTTCCACTTATACTCCACTGCAGAATCTTGCAGATGGGCAGCCAGCCTTTGATATCTATGACTCCTTCCTCTCTGAGGAAGCGGTACTGGGCTTCGAATATGGTTACTCAACCACTACGCCGAATGCATTGGTAATCTGGGAAGCTCAGTTTGGTGACTTTGCCAACGGAGCGCAGGTCGTTATCGATCAGTTCATTACCTCCGGTGAGCACAAGTGGGGCCGTCTGTGCGGTCTGACCATGCTGTTGCCTCACGGCTTTGAAGGTCAGGGCCCCGAGCATTCATCCGCACGCCTTGAGCGTTTCCTGCAGATGTGTGCCGAGCACAATATTCAGGTGTGTGTGCCATCCACACCGGCTCAGATTTTCCACCTGCTGCGCCGTCAGGTCGTGCGTCCGCTGCGCAAGCCGCTGGTTGTGATGTCTCCGAAGTCTCTGCTGCGTCACAAGCAGGCGATCTGTTCGCTTGAGGATCTTTCCGAAGGCACGTTCCAGCCGGTGATTCCGGAAGTGGATCAGCTGAATCCGAAGAAAGTAAAACGCGTGGTCATGTGCAGTGGCAAGGTTTACTACGACCTGTACAACCGTCGCGCCGAACTGGAAAAGGACGATGTCGCCATCGTTCGCATCGAGCAGCTCTACCCGTTCCCGGAACAGGGCCTGAAAGATGCCATTGCTGATTACACCAATCTGGAATCGGTGGTTTGGTGTCAGGAAGAGCCGATGAACCAGGGCGCCTGGTACTGCAGTCAGCATCATATGCGCAATGTGATGCAGCAGCATGATCCCAAGCTGCATCTGGTGGGTGTGGGTCGTCCCCATGCCGCAGCACCGGCAGTAGGCTATATTTCGGTTCACCTTGAGCAGCAAGAGCAGCTGGTCAACGAAGCAATCAACGGTTAATGACAGGTTCGCATACAAGACCTGAGCAGCATTAATAAAGGAAACAGCATGTCCATCGATATTAAAGCGCCGACTTTCCCTGAATCCGTTGCTGACGGAACAGTTGCAACCTGGCACAAGCAGCCGGGTGAAGCATGTTCAGCTGATGAGCTGATCGTTGACATCGAAACCGACAAGGTCGTTCTTGAAGTGGTTGCACCGGCAGATGGTGTTCTCAAGGAGATCGTCAAGGGTGAAGGTGACACTGTTCTGAGCGAAGAAGTTATTGCCATCTTCGAGGAGGGCGCGGCTGCGGCTGCGCCAGCACCGGCTGAAAAGGCCCCCACAGCCGAATCTGCCGATTCGCCTGCCGCGGAAGTGACCACTGACGCTGATAAGGTTGGTCCGGCCGCTCGCAAGTTGATCGAAGAGAACGGCCTGGATGCGTCCAAAATTCCGGGTACCGGCAAGAATGGTGGTATCACCAAGGAAGACGTACAGAACTTCCTGAAAAACAAGCCTGCTGCAGCTCCGGCGGCCGCTGCTCCTGCAGCCGCAGCTCCGGCACTGAACATTCCGGCTGGCGAGCGCACCGAGAAGCGTGTTCCGATGACCCGTCTGCGTGCCACCATCGCCAAGCGTCTGGTCGAAGCGCAGCAGAATGCGGCGATGCTGACCACGTACAACGAAGTCAACATGAAGCCGGTCATGGAGCTGCGCAAGCAGTACAAGGATCTGTTCGAGAAGGTTCACGGCGGCACGCGTCTGGGCTTCATGTCCTTCTTCGTAAAGGCGGCTACTGAAGCATTGAAGCGCTTCCCGGCGGTCAACGCTTCCATCGACGGTAACGACATGGTCTATCACGGCTACCAGGATATCGGTGTTGCCGTATCAACTGAGCGTGGTCTGATGGTACCGGTGCTGCGTGACACGGATTCCATGAGCCTTGCTGAAGTGGAAGGCACTATTGCCGATTTCGGCAAACGTGGTCGTGAAGGCAAGCTGGGCATGGATGACATGCAGGGTGGTACCTTTACCATCACCAACGGCGGTGTGTTCGGTTCTCTGATGTCCACTCCGATCCTGAACCCGCCGCAGACTGCCATTCTGGGCATGCATAAGATCCAGGAGCGTCCAATGGCGGTCAATGGTCAGGTTGAGATCCTGCCCATGATGTACCTGGCGCTGTCGTATGACCACCGTATGATTGATGGCAAAGAGGCGGTACAATTCCTCGTCACCATCAAGGATCTGCTGGAAGACCCGGCACGCATGCTGCTGGATGTCTAATCAGACCCGCAATCGAACGAGTGAAAAACAGGATTAAGTAATGTCAGATAAATTTGATCTCATTGTTATCGGTGCCGGCCCCGGCGGGTACGTGGCTGCAATTCGTGCAGCTCAGCTGGGTCTGAAAACTGCCTGTGTCGAGAAGTGGGTTGATGACAAGGGTACACCGGTTCTCGGTGGTACCTGTCTGAACGTAGGTTGTATCCCGTCGAAGGCACTGCTGGAAACCACGCACAAGCTGCACGAGGCTCAGCACGGGTTTGCTGCGCAGGGTATCGTGGCTGATAACGTGCGCATGGACACCAAGCAGATGGTGGCGCGCAAGGATCAGATCGTCAAAAACCTGACCGGTGGCATCGCGGGCCTTTTCAAGGCCAATGGCGTGACTCTGCTGCAGGGTACCGGCAAACTGCTGGCCAACAAGCAGGTTGAAGTAACGGCTCAGGACGGCAACAGCAGTGTTTATGCTGCTGATAACGTGATTTTGGCCTCTGGTTCCGTACCGGTCGAGATCCCACCGGCTCCGCTGACCGAAGGTCTGATTCTGGATAATGAAGGTGCCCTGAATATCGATGAAACCCCGAAACGTCTGGGTATCATTGGTGCAGGTGTCATCGGTCTGGAAATGGGCTCCATCTGGGCGCGTTGCGGCTCTGAAGTCACCGTATTTGAAGCGATGGATGACTTCCTGGCACTGGCTGACGTTGATGTCGCCAAGGAAGCCAAAAAACTGCTTACCAAGCAGGGTCTGGACATCAAGCTGGGCGCGCGCTGCACCGGCACCGAGATCATCGATGGCAAGGAAGTGAAGGTAAAATTCGCTGATGCCAGCGGTGACCAGGAGATGGTGTTCGACAAGCTGATCGTAGCAGTTGGACGTCGTCCTCAGACTCAGGGCCTGCTGGCAGCAGACAGCGGTGTCAAACTGGACGAACGCGGCTTCATCTTCGTTGATGACAGCTGCCGCACTGATGCGCCAGGCGTCTACGCCATCGGTGACTCCGTGCGTGGCCCAATGCTGGCACACAAGGCCTCTGAAGAGGGGATTATGGTCGTTGACATCATTGCTGGCCACAAGGCTGCATTGAACTATGACTGCATCCCCAACATTATTTATACCTTCCCCGAGTTGGCCTGGGTCGGCAAGACCGAACAGCAGCTCAAGTCCGAAGGTGTAAAAATCAAGGTTGGTAAATTTCCGTTTGCTGCATCTGGCCGAGCAATGGCTGCCAATGCAACTGACGGCTTCGTCAAGATCATTGCTGACGAAGGGACCGACCGCATACTGGGCGTACACATGGTCGGTGGCATCGCCTCCGAACTGATTGCTCAGGGTGTGATTGCGATGGAATTCTGCGCCAGTGCAGAGGATCTGCAGCTGATGGTGTTCGCTCACCCGACCGTCAGCGAAGCTGTGCATGAAGCAGCACTGGCCGTGGACAATCACGCCATTCACATTGCAAATCGCAAAAAGCGATAACCTGAAGGGTTAATCGGTGGGGCAGAGATCCTGCTTTTGCCGATCTGCAGAGCAAAGGTGTATCCCGACTGACTGCACTCTGGTCGGGGTACCTGTATAACCGAAAATACAACGGATTAGAGCATGAACCTTCACGAGTACCAGGGTAAACAACTGTTTGCCGAATATGGTCTGCCGGTCTCCAAAGGGATCGCGGTAGATACTCCGGAAGCGGCTGCTGAAGCGGCTGAAAAAATTGGCGGAGACAAGTGGGTTGTAAAAGCCCAGGTTCACGCCGGTGGCCGTGGTAAAGCAGGTGGTGTAAAGCTGGTTGACTCTCCGGCTGACGCCAAGGCATTTGCCGAAAAATGGCTGGGCCAGCGTCTGGTGACTTATCAGACAGACGCCAATGGTCAGCCGGTTACCAAAATTCTGGTTGAAACCTGCACCGATATCGCTAACGAGCTGTATCTGGGTGCGGTTGTTGACCGCTCCAGCCGTCGCATCGTGTTCATGGCTTCCACCGAAGGTGGTGTCGAGATCGAGAAAGTTGCTGAAGAGACTCCGGAAAAGATCCTGAAAGCAACCATCGATCCCTTGACCGGCGCTCAGCCGTATCAGGGTCGTGAGCTGGCGTTCCAGCTGGGCCTGCAGGGTGATCAGATCAAACAGTTCGTCAACATCTTCCTTGGCCTGGCCAAGATGTTCGAAGAGAAAGATCTGGCACTGCTCGAAATCAACCCGCTGGTCATCACTGACCAGGGCAACCTGCACTGCCTGGATGCCAAGATCGTTATCGACGGTAACTCTGTTTACCGCCATAAGGATCTACAGGGCATGCACGACCCGTCTCAGGAAGACGAGCGTGAAGCGCGTGCAGCCGAGTGGGATCTGAACTACGTGGCACTGACCGGCACTATCGGTTGCATGGTAAACGGCGCAGGCCTGGCCATGGGTACCATGGATATCGTGTCTCTGCACGGCGGTTTCCCGGCCAACTTCCTGGACGTTGGTGGTGGTGCAACCAAGGAACGTGTAACCGAAGCGTTCAAGATCATCCTTGAAGACAAGAACGTTAAAGCGGTTCTGGTTAACATCTTCGGCGGTATCGTACGTTGCGACCTGATCGCTGACGGTATCATCGGTGCAGTTAAAGAAGTGGGTGTCAACGTACCGGTTGTGGTACGTCTGGAAGGTAACAACGCTGAGCTGGGTGCGCAGAAACTGGCCGAATCCGGTCTGGACATCATTGCAGCAACCAGCCTGACTGACGCTGCTCAGCAGGCAGTCAAAGCAGCGGAGGGTAAATAATCATGGCCGTTCTGATCAACAAAGATACCAAAGTCATCTGTCAGGGCTTTACCGGTGGCCAGGGTACTTTCCACTCTGAGCAGGCGATTGCCTACGGCACCAAAATGGTTGGTGGTGTAACTCCGGGCAAGGGCGGTACTGAGCACCTGGGTCTGCCGGTATTCAACACCGTTAAGGAAGCTGTAGAAGCGACTGGCGCTGAAGCGTCTGTTATCTACGTTCCGGCTCCCTTCTGTAAGGATTCCATCCTGGAAGCCGCCAATGCTGGCATCAAACTGATCGTTTGCATCACCGAGCACATCCCGGTAATGGATATGCTGCAGTGCAAAGTGAAGTGTGATGAACTGGGCGTGCGCCTGATCGGCCCGAACTGCCCGGGCGTTATCACTCCGGGTGAGTGCAAAATCGGTATCATGCCGGGCCACATCCACCTGCCGGGTAAAGTCGGTATCGTTTCCCGTTCTGGTACTCTGACGTACGAAGCGGTTAAACAGACTACTGACGCTGGCTTCGGTCAGTCTACCTGTGTTGGTATCGGTGGTGACCCAATCCCGGGCTCCAACTTCATCGACATCCTGGAAATGTTCCAGAACGATCCGCAGACTGAAGCGATTGTTATGATCGGTGAGATCGGTGGTTCTGCCGAGGAAGAAGCGGCTGCCTACATCAAGGCTAACGTAACCAAGCCGGTTGTTTCTTATATCGCGGGTGTTACTGCACCTCCGGGCAAACGCATGGGCCACGCTGGTGCGATCATCTCCGGTGGCAAGGGTACTGCAGACGAGAAGTTTGCGGCTCTGGAAGACGCTGGTGTGAAGACTGTTCGCTCTCTGGCCGATATCGGCAAGGCACTGTCTGAAGTGACCGGTTGGGCAATGAAGTAAGAGCCGTCGGGTTTCTTTCAAAAAGGCAGCTTCGGCTGCCTTTTTTGTTTCCGTGCGCCCCTATCCGCCCTCTGCTAGAATGCGCCTTCAGAAACACATTCCGAAGGTATTCCCTTGAGTCAACATCCCTTTTCAGTCCTGCCCTTGCGTGCCGAGCTGCTGGACAATCTCGCCTCGCTTGATTATCACTTGATGACCCCGATTCAGCATGAGAGTCTCCCCGTGATTCTGGACGGCAAGGATCTTATCGCTCAGGGCAGAACCGGATCAGGTAAAACGGCGGCCTTCGGTCTGGGTGTGCTGCAGCAGCTTGATCCCGCACGTTTTCATGTTCAGGTGCTGGTGCTCTGCCCGACCCGCGAGCTGGCTGATCAGGTTGCACAGGAATTGCGCCGTCTTGCGCGTCAGATCCCCAATGTCAAAACGCTGACATTGTGCGGAGGGCAGCCGTTGGGGCCACAGATTGGCTCACTGGAGCATGGTGCCCATATCGTTGTCGGTACCCCTGGGCGCCTTGAGGAACACCTGCGCAAGGGCACTCTCAAACTGGACAGGTTGCAGGTGCTGGTGCTGGATGAAGCCGATCGCATGCTGGAAATGGGCTTCCAAGCTGCGGTGGACGCGATTGTTGATCAGACGCCGGCCAAGCGCCAAAGCCTTCTGTTCAGCGCAACCTATCCACGTGAGATTGAGGACATTGCCAGCCGTATTCTAACCAACCCGGTTCGGGTGGAAGTGGCCTCGCTGCATCAGTCCGGCAGCATTCGCCAGCATTTTCATCGCGTTGCCGAAGAGGAGCGTCAGGCGGCTTTGACGGCACTGCTCTACCATTATCGTCCGGTATCGGCGGTGGTGTTCTGCAATACCAAGCAGGAAGTGCGCGATCTGGAATCTTTTTTGCAACAGGAGGGGATTGCCGCGGTGGCTCTGCACGGTGATCTTGATCAGCGCCAGCGTGATCAGACCCTGGTGCGGTTCTCCAATCAAAGCGCTTCTGTATTGGTGGCTACTGATGTTGCAGCCAGGGGGCTGGATATAGAAGGGCTTGATCTTGTGGTCAACTATCGTCCCGCCAAGGAGTCTCAGGTGCATGTACATCGCATTGGACGCACCGGTCGTGCCGGCCAGAGTGGTGTGGCAGTAACCCTGTTCAGCGACCGGGAAGGTCACAAGCTTGCGGGCATTGAAGCTCAGCTGGATATAATTGCCACGGAAGAGCCTTTGCCCGCCGCGCGTGCTGATGGCAGTTATCGTCCACCGATGGCAACGTTGCAACTTGATATCGGTAAAAAACAGAAGATCCGCCCCGGAGATGTTTTGGGTGCCTTGACCGGTGGCGAGGGGCTTCAGGGTGATGAGGTCGGTAAAATTCGCGTGTTTGATTTTTGTACCTATGTGGCGGTCAGTCGGCCGGTGGCGAAAGAGGCGGTACGTAAGCTGTCTCAGGGCAAGATCAAGGGCCGCAGCTGCCGTGTACGACAGTTGCGTTGAGGAAAAGACATGAAGATCTGGGTCGATGCTGATGCCTGTCCGGTGGTGATTAAAGAGATACTCTTCAGAGCGGCTGATCGGACCGGGCTGGAGCTGACACTGATTGCCAATCATGCAATCAAGGTGCCGCCCTCCGCGAATATCCGCGCGATCCAGGTTTCCGGTGGGTTTGACGTGGCTGACCACGAGATCGTACGCCGCTGTGAGGCTGGTGACCTTGTGATTACCAGTGACATACCACTGGCGGCAGAGCTGCTGGACAAGGGCGCGATGGCTCTAACGCCGCGAGGCGAGCAGTTTACGGCAGAAAATATTCGTGGTCGGCTGAATATGCGTGACTTTATGGAGACGATGCGAGCCAGTGGCGTACAGAGTGGTGGCCCTGCAGCGATGAGTCAGTCTGACCGGCAGGCCTTTGCTAATCAGCTCGACCGTCTGATCAGCAAGGCGCTGCGAAGCAAGGGTTAACCGATACGGTGGGGTGGAAGTTCAAAACCTTGTACCCGGCGTCCACTAAGGCGGATCAGACCGTTATAGCGCTCATCTCCAGTTGATGTGAAACTGAATTGGTAGCAGCGCTCCAGTTCGAGAAGGCCTTTGGAATTGCGCCTCGGTTTCATGCTCTTCAATGCGATACTCTCATCCAGTAGCTGTACGTCCTGTTGCTGGCAATAGGCCCGTACCTGGCGCGTGGCATACTCACGTACCTTCAGATTCTGCCACCACATCAAACACAGACAGGCTGTCAGCGCCAGCCAGAACAGATCAGACAGCTCAATCCACATAGAGGTCTCCTTCAAGGGGGGCTCATAATACCAGCCGTTGCGTTAAAAATAACCCTGTGGAATTGAGGGGTGAAAATACCTGATCAAAATGCTAGGTTAATGGCATTGAACGTTAGGGGGTGGTCATGTCTCATTTGCAAGGCCTGGACGGGCTGGTATTTGACAACAGTTATGCACGCTTACCGCGGCACTGGTTTCAACCGACACGTATTTGTCCGCTGAAGCATGCCCATTTGATCAGCTTTAATCCGCCGGTTGCACGCCAACTGGGCCTTGATCCCTGTGGAGTCAGTCCAAGCCTGCTGGCTCAGGTATGTGGTGGTGAAATCGACTGGCCCGGTACAGAGCCTTTGGCAATGAAGTACACCGGCCATCAGTTCGGAAGCTACAATCCGGATCTTGGTGACGGGCGTGGTTTGTTGCTGGGAGAGGTGATTGGCCCGGAAGGGCAGCGGCTGGATCTGCACCTTAAGGGGGCAGGCAAGACCGCTTTTTCCCGTTTCGGTGATGGTCGTGCCGTATTGCGTTCCAGTATTCGCGAGTACCTGGCCTCGGAAGCAATGTGTGGTTTGGGCATTCCGACAACACGTGCCCTGTGTCTGCTGGGCAGTGAAGAGTATACCTTGCGCAATGGCATGGAGCCCTGCGCCATGTTGCTGCGTGTTACCTCCAGCCATATCCGTTTCGGGCACTTCGAGTACTTCTATTACAGTGGTCAGCGTGATGATCTGCATCGGCTTGCCCAGTATTGTATAGAACGCTATTACCCACAGTTGCAGTCAGCCGAGCAGCCCGTTGCACAGATGTTTGCCGAAGTGGTGCGACGCAGTGCTGAGCTGGTGGCACTCTGGCAAGCCTACGGTTTTGTCCATGGTGTGCTGAATACCGATAACATGTCGATCATCGGTGAAACCTTCGACTATGGCCCATTCACGTTCATGGACCATTATGAACCGGATCATGTAGCCAACAAGAATGACCATGCCGGGCGCTACGCCTTCTCACGTCAGCCGTCCATTGTGTTGTGGAACCTCTCAGCACTGGCCCAGGCGCTGCTGCCACTGATAGAAAAATCAAGGTTGGAGGTCGAGCTGGATCGCTTCGAAGAGCTCTATGAAGCGGCAAAGCTGAAGAGAATGCGGGCACGTCTAGGACTGCAAACCCCTCGGTCGGACGATGCTGATCTGATTGTCAGGCTGGAAGCGATCTGGACTGCACAACGGATGGACCACAACCGGTTTCTGCGTCACTTGTGTGAATGGCAGCCGGGCGATACCTCGTCTACCAACAGTCTGCTTGCGTTGGCGAGGCAGGAGAAGGCGGTTGCGGACTGGTTGCGGCAATACCAGATGCGCCTTGAGTATGAGGCGGCCAGCACTCCGATCCGTCAGGCACAGATGCGCTCGGTCAATCCGCGCTATATTTTGCGCAACTATATGGCTGAAGAAGTCATTCGCGAAGCTCATCAGGGCGACTACCGTCCACTGAACGCACTGCTTCCATTGCTGCGCCATCCCGGCGATGAGCACCCTGAGTTCAGTGCCTATGCTGATGCGCCACCGGACTGGGCTGCTGCAATCCATCTGACCTGTTCTTCCTGATGCCGGGCGGTGAGCTACAGACAGAGGACCTCATTCCCTGTAGATTAAGGGTTTGAAATCAAGGCACTGAGTCACAGGTCCGGTCATGGAAAAACTACTGCTGCTGATCCAAAACAACTGGCTGAATGCTTTTGCAATCACCTGGTTTCTGTTCTGCTTTCGTGGCTATATGTATTACGCTGCCAGCCGTGCCAAGCACACGTCCTGCCTCGTCAGCATGCTGCACATGTACCGAACCGAATGGATGCTGCGGATGATGACGCGTGAAGTGCGTATCGCCGATACCACCGCCATCGCCAATCTTGAGCGCACGGTGGCGTTCTTTGCCTCGACCACCATACTGGTGCTTGCGGGCCTGATTACGGTGATGAGCTCGGCCGAAAAGGCGATCAATCTGGTGCAGGATCTGCCATTTGTGGTGGTTGCAACCCGGCAGGAATGGGAGCTTAAACTTCTGCTTCTGATCGTGCTGTTTATCTACGCCTTCTTCAAATTTACCTGGAGCCTGCGCCAGTATGGTTTTGTATCGGTGATGATCGGTGCCGCCCCCCTGCCGGCAGAAAGCCCGTCCGAAAAGCAGGTGCGTGCCCACGCAGAACGCATTGCCACCATGGCCTCCATGGCCGCAAACAACTTCAACCTTGGTTTGCGTACCTACTATTTCAGCATTGCCGTGCTGGGCTGGTTCATGAATGCCTGGGGCTTCATGCTGCTGACAATGGTGATTGTCTTTGTCTTGTACCGACGGGAATTCACCTCCACCACGCTTCAGACCTTAACCATGAGCAGTGGAGCAGAGAAATGACGCAGGAGGAATATGCAGGGCGCTGCACACGGTTTCTGAACGCCCAGCCTCATATGATGAAACTGGGCATCCGCCTGATACAGGCGGAGAAGGGGCGTGCTGTACTAGTGTTGCCGGTGCAGCCTCAATTGATCAGCCCGGTACTGGATACCTACCTGCACGGTGGTGTACTGACTACACTCGTGGATGCCGCCAGCAGTGTTTCGACGTTGTGTGCCCTGGATCGGTTTGAACTTTGCCCGACGCTGGATCTGCGTATCGACCATATGCGCACTCCAGCCCAGAGTCAGCCCCTCTACGTAAGTGCAGAATGCTACCGCGTGACCCGTAGTGTGCTGTTCACGCGTGCGTCGGTTTATCAGGACGATCCCGAACGGCCGGTCGCCTATGCCATTGCAACCTTCATGCGGCCTGAGGGTGGAAGCATCGAGTCCGAGTTTCGTCGCCTGATTGAGGGAGGGGACAATGCAACAATTGCTTGAGTTGGTACGTCAGGCACAGGAAAGTGGAGATTATCAGCCGCTGGTCGATCTGATCCCCTATGCGCGGGTATTGGGTGTGCAGTGTGAATGTTATGGTGAGGAGATTATCTTTCGACTGCCGGCCAACCCCGGCAACATAGGCAATCCCACCATTCCTGCCATTCACGGAGGTGTGATTGCATCCTTCATGGAATTGACAGCGCTGTTCCAGCTCACCCTGCAGCTGTCGCAGCCTGGACTGGCCAAGATTATCGACTTCTCACTGGATTACATGCGGGCGGGGCTTGATAGAGACACATTCGCCATTTGTGATGTCAGCCGACAGGGGCGTCGGGTCGGCAACTGTTCGGTGTTGGCTTGGCAGGAACGCAAAAGCAAACCGATTGCGCAGGCGCGTGCACATTTTCTTCTGGATGCTGGTACTTTAATGCCTGTTCAGCGATAAGCGCTTGAAATCCCGGGGCGGGCCCCCATATCCGTGACGTTGAACGTTAGTTTTCGGAGGTAGATAAGCCCGCCATGAGCACAGATACTCAGAAAGAGACACTCGGTTTCCAGACGGAAGTTAAACAGCTTCTGAATCTGATGATCCATTCCCTCTATTCAAACAAGGAGATCTTCCTGCGTGAGTTGATCTCCAACGCTTCTGACGCATCTGAAAAACTGCGTTTTGAAGCGCTGCATAACGATGCGCTGTATGAAGGGAACCCGGATCTGGATATCCGCATCGAATTCGATAAAGACGCCGGAACCGTCAGCATCGAAGACCGCGGTATCGGTATGAACCGTCAGGATGTGATTGAGCACCTGGGCACCATTGCCAAGTCCGGTACGGCCAGCTTCTTGTCCAACCTTACCGGAGATCAGGCCAAAGACAGTCAGCTGATTGGCCAGTTTGGTGTCGGTTTCTATTCCGCATTCATTGTGGCCGAGCGTGTTGATGTCTATACCCGTCGTGCCGGTGAGCCCGCCGAGAACGGTGTGCACTGGTCGTCAGCCGGTGAAGGTGAGTTTACCGTTGGCAGCATTAACAAACCCACCCGTGGCACCCGCATCGTACTCAAGCTTAAAGAGGGTGAAGAAGAGTTTGCCGATGGCTGGCGTCTGCGCTCACTGGTGCGTAAGTATTCTGACCATATCTCCATTCCGGTAAAAATGCTGAAAGAGGAGCAGCCGGCAGAAGAGGGTGAAGAGCAGACTGAGCAGAAAGCTGAGCTGGAAAGTGTCAACTCGGCCACTGCACTCTGGACGCGCAGCAAGTCTGACCTGACGGACGAAGAATACCAGGAGTTCTACAAGCATATATCGCATGACTTTGCAGATGCTCTGACCTGGTCACATAACAAGGTTGAAGGCAACCTGGAATATACCAGCCTGCTGTATGTGCCGGAAAATGCGCCTTACGACCTTTGGAACCGCGAAGCGCCGCGTGGTCTGAAGCTGTACGTGCAGCGTGTGTTTATCATGGATCAGGCAGATCAGTTCCTGCCGCTGTACCTGCGCTTCATCAAGGGTGTGGTCGACAGCAACAACCTGTCACTGAACGTGTCCCGCGAGATTTTGCAGAAAGACCCCAACGTCGACAAGCTGCGCTCAGCGCTGACCAAGCGTGTGCTGGATATGCTGTCGAAGTTGGCTAAAAACGATACTGACAAGTACGCCAAGTTCTGGACTACCTTCGGTCAGGTCATCAAAGAGGGGCCGGCCGAGGACTACGCCAACCGTGACAAAATCCTCAAGCTGCTGCGCTTTGCCTCAACCCACAGTGGCAATGCCGAGCAGAACGTTTCGCTGGAAGACTATGTCACTCGCATGAAGGAAGGTCAGAAAAAGATCTACTACATCGTTGCTGACAGCTTCAATACCGCCAAAAACAGCCCGCACCTTGAGATCTTCCGCAAGAAAGAGATCGAAGTGCTGCTGCTGTCTGAGCGCATCGATGAATGGATGATGGGCCAGCTGTTCGACTTTGACGGCCACAGTTTCCAGGATATCACCAAGGGTGAGCTGGATCTGGGTGAGACCGAAAGCGAAGAGGATAAGAAAAAGCTCGAAGAGGTGGCGAAAGAACACGAAGGGCTGGTGGAGCGCCTGAACAAGGTACTGGCGGATCGTGTCGACTCCATCCGCATCACCCATCGTTTGACCGAGTCACCGGCTTGTCTGGTGATCGGTGACTACGATATGGGGCTGCAGATGCGTCGTATTATGGAAGCTGCCGGCCAGAAAGTGCCTGATACCAAGCCGATCTTCGAGATCAACCCGGAACACCCGTTGATCGACAAACTGGACAAGGAGCCGGATGAAGAACGCTTTGGCGAGCTTGCTCTGGTGCTGTTTGACCAGGCGGGACTGGCCGCAGGTGCTGCACTGGACGATCCTGCCAGCTATGTGTCACGTCTCAATAAGCTGTTGCTTGAATTGAGCCGCTGAAAGCGCGAGGTTGTATGAGCAAAACGGACGGCTCAGTGCCGTCCGTTTTTTTATCTGTTCCGGATCAAGGACATTCCCATATTGAGGTTGTAAGCTGTTATCAATTAACAAAATGGAGATCTCCCATGAAGCCTCTGCTCGCCATCACTGCTGCAACCCTACTGTCTCTTCCGCTGAGCGTTCAGGCCATGAGTGCCGATGAAGTGGTGCAAAAACATTGTGTTGCCTGTCATCAGGCCGGGTTGGGCGGAGCACCCAAAATGGATGACAAGGCTGCCTGGGCGCCAAGAATTGCGACCGGTGTGGATGCGATGACCGCCACTGTGCTGGCAGGCAAGGGAGCCATGCCGCCTAAAGGAACCTGTGGCAGCTGCAGTAAAGATGAAGTTCGCTCAGCTGTTGAAGCGATGACGGCACCACTGCAATAATTCTGAAGCCTCAAGTCGAGCATGCGGGCAGACGACTGTATCAGCCTTGTGTGCTCATCAATTGCATTGACTCGTGGGTCCATTCCAGGCTGCTGACGTAGCATGCCTGCATCGCTTTCATTCGAACCAGGTCTTTGTTTTCCCATTCGCCTTGCATGAATTGCTGCACTTGTTGCAGAAGATTGCCAAGGGGTGAGTCATCACCTCTGAGTGCACCCTTGATAGTATCGCTGACATCGACCTGAGACAGGATGTCATCTCGGCTGATGCTGAGCAGTGCGTCAAGATGTACCAGAAGCCCGGCCATGAAGGCTTGCTCAGCGTCCACATCGGCTGAGGGAGTGGCAACCAGTTCCGACATGCGCGCCAGAAGCAGAATCTGTCGTGTAAGCTCTGATGGCTTGCCGTAGTTGTCGGCCAGTGCAATCAGTGAAATCCACTTCTTAAGCTGACTCATGCCGAGGTAGATCAGCGCTTCCTGCAGGCTGCTGACTTCGCGCCTGAGGCCGAAGGCGGAAGAGTTGACCAGTCGCAGCAGTTTGTAGGTCAGAGCCGGGTCTCGCTCGATCAGCTGTTTCAGTGTTTCGATCTGTACGTCTGGGTCGTTCAGTGCACTGAGTAACTGCATCAGAATCAGTTTGTTGCCTTGTGGGCTGTGGCCTTTCAGCAGTTCGGGTTTGCTGAAAAAGTAGCCCTGGAACAGGTTGAAGCCCAGTTCTCGACAAAAGGCATACTCCTCGTGTGTCTCGACCTTTTCAGCCAAAAGGCTGACCTTGAAGCGCTTCAGCAGCGCTACCTGCTCCTTCAGCTGTGACGCATCCATGGCGCGAATGTCAACCTTAACGATGTCCGCGATTTCAAGCAGGGGGTCGAAGCTTTCATCGTATATGAAATCATCCAGCGCGATGCGGTAGCCTGCTTCCGCGTGTCGCTTGGCAGCTTGTATCAGTTTGGGGGTGACGACACTGTCCTCGAGAATCTCGATTACCATCTCTTGTGGAGGTACAGGCGGCAGGCTGTCGGCTTCCAGCATTTGCTGGGTGAAATTGACGAAAGCGGGCAGAATGCGCAAGCTGCCAGCCTCACAGATGCTGGTGTAGGAGTGCAGAATGACGCGGCTGCTCGCCTGATCACCGCTGATTCTCGTCTGATCACCGCTAATCAGTGGCAGAGGGTTAATCCCATCTTCGCTGCGATAAAGCAGCTCATAGGCCACAACCTTCATATCCAGATTGAATATGGGTTGGCGGGCCATCAGGATTTTCGCGCTGTCAGTCATGTGCAGCCCCTATCTGTCGCCTTTGGGGGTCGTTAACCCTTATTAGTGATGCCTTCAGGCAACAGTTAACATTGTCATGCAGGTTGCACGCAAGCTCAAGTGTTCACTTCGTTTGAGTGCTGTTCTGGATCATGTGTTAATGCAGGGATTGCATACTGACCCCGTATCGGGGGTATTATCGGTCTGAGAAGTAATCAGCCCGCCGCCCGGGTGAGACATTAAACCGCATGTCTGGAGAGATGAAATGACAACGGATGCAACCGAGGCTCGTTACACGGCATTGCTACAGGTCTGTCAAGACCCGCTGCTGATTCTGGATGGCGAACGGATTGTGGACGTCGTGCCGGGTAGTGCCGGCTGGCTAAAGCCTGAGCAGATGAAAGGCAAGGTGCTGTCGGACTTGCTGGCTGAGGATCTGTTGATCCAGGTCCGTTCGCTGATTGAGCGAGCCCGCCAGGAAAGTGCTCCTGTTCAGCATGAGTACCAGCTGAGGCCTGAGCATCTGCCGGAGCTGAGGGCGCTGGGGCTGCACGAAGCTATCTGGTATCGTGGCACCTGGGTGGTAACCGCTGCCGGTGAAATAGTCTGGAGTGCCCGTGATATCACGGCGCAGAAAAAGCTTGAACGTAAGCTGTCGCACCAGGCTCAGCGTGATCCGCTGACCGGCGCCTATAACAGGCGTGCGCTGGTACCGGTGCTTGAAGTGTCGGTAGCTCAGGCGCTGCGATATGACGGTGCAAGCAGCTTGTTATTGATTGATATTGATGGCTTCGGCAATATCAACGAGCAGCACGGTTGGGATGCCGGTGATCAGGTTTTACAGCATACGGTTTCCGAGTTGCACCGACTCAAGCGGACATCGGACTTTGTCGCCCGCTACAGTGATGATCAGCTGGTGATGGTGCTGCCTGAAACCAATCACGAACAGGCGATGTTGGCAGGTGAACGCATGCGCTCTGCGGTAGAAGCGCTTGAAATTCCCTATCCTACGGGCAATCTGAGCTGGACGGTCAGTGTAGGTGTGGCGTCTGCACTCAATCTGGAGGATGATGCGGTGAGTGTGTTGCGTCGGGCTCGTGAGCACCTGTTGATTGCCCAGCACAGTGGAGCCAACCGCGTTGAGGGTGAGGCGCTCTGAGCAGAGCGCCTTGTTGACCTAAAATGATGGATGGTTGCGCAGGCAGTCGATCAAGGCCTGCATCTGTGTTTCTGTACCGATAGTGATACGCAGGTGGTTGTCAATACCCGGTTTGGTGAAATGCCGCACCAGAATCCGATTGTCTCTCAAGTACTGCATCAGCTCGGCCCCGGCCACTTTTGGGTGGCTGGCAAACACGAAGTTGGTGTGGGATGGCAGCACATCAAATCCCAAAGCTGTCAGCTGTGTCGTAGTCCAGTCCCGGGTTGCGATAATCTGTTGGCAGCACTGGTTGAAGTACGTTTGATCCTCTAGTGCTGCAATGGCACTTTGTTGTGCCAGCATATCCAGCGGGTAGGAATTGAAGCTGTTCTTGACCCGCTCCAGCCCATCTATCAATTCTGCCTGACCATAGGCAAATCCGACCCGCATTCCCGCCAGTGAGTGTGACTTGGAGAATGTCTGGGTAACCAGCAGGTTAGGAAACTCACTCACCAGCGCGGTAGCGCTTTCAGCACCGAAGTCCACGTAGGCTTCATCCACAATGACAACAGATTCCGTATTGCGCTCAAGCAGGCGGCGAATCTCGTTCAAGGGGACGGAAATGCCGGTTGGGGCGTTGGGGTTGGCAAAAATGATGCCGCCATTAGGGCCCTGATAGTCATCGAGGTTGATACTGAAGTCGGCATGCAGAGGTATGTGGCGTGCCTCAATGCCAAACAGGTCGATGTAAACGTTATAGAAGCTGTAACTGGTTTGCGGCAGCAGCAATGGCTGGTTCTGGCGCAAGAAGGCCATAAAGGCCAGTGCCAGCACTTCATCAGAGCCATTGCCAACAAAAACCTGCTCTGGCTGCAGCCCCTGGTCGGTAGCAAGTGCCTGTTTGAGTGCCTGACAGTCCGGGTCCGGATAGAGGCGCAGTCGCTCGGCATCAAAGGTAGCAATCACCTGCTGTACGCCAGGTGCCGGGGGGTAGGGGTTTTCATTGGTGTTGAGCTTGATCAGGCCATCAACCTTGGGTTGCTCCCCGGGTGTATAGGGGACCAGTGACTGGATGGCCGGGCTCCAGAATTTACTCATGCTCGGACTGCCCTGCAGCAATTGAATTTAAGGCTGCATGATAACAGAGCCGGCAGGTGGGAAGAAATGACGCGCCTGAATGTGGGTACAGTTCAGTTCTTCAGCGGGCTCTGTTCATCACGCAGGTAGTCGGGGACACCGTTCTCGGTAGATCGGTCCAGCGCGCCGATATCGAGCATCGGAGCCGCATCAATGTGGTGTGCACCCAGTATGTGGGATACGCGCTCCAGAGAGGCAACGATCATCGATTGCTCCCAGTCGTGCATATCTTCGAACTCACGGATAAAGGTGTCTTGCAAGGTGGCTGGGGCTGACTTGAGCAGTTCGAGACCAGCTTCAGTAGGGCAGGCCAGAACCTTGCGCTTGTCGGTGTGGCTGCGCTCGCGGCGGACCAGCTCCTTGCGTTCAAGCCGGTCAAGAATGCTGGTGACAGTTGCCTGTGCCAGATTCATTTCCTTGGCCAGCATACCAATTGTCAACGGGCCGTTGATGCGCAGCGTTTGCATGACCATCAGTTGTGGCATGGTGAGCCCGGTCAGGCGGCTCAAATGTTTGTCATGCAGGTCGGTGGCACGAATAATCTGGCGCAACAGCACCAGTGCGTCCTGACTCTTTTCCATAGCGCTCAGCAGATCTCCGGAAGCAGGTGTGAACTGATCGCGCTTTTTAGCCTGATTCGTAAAGTATTGCAAAATAAGTTTGTCACTCCTTGTTAAGTATTTTGTAATGCAAAGCAATGTAAGATTTCAGGTTTTACCATGCATGTGGCGCTGAGATGCGCTCAAATGGGCTATTATATGTAGAGCATTACGATGACTTGTAAGCTTGCAATGCCATTCTAGATGTGTTTTATAATAAAAACCATAGCAATGCGAAATAAATCAAATACTATGGAATCTGACATTATTACTTTGCGTAAACCCAAGGCCACTGATGGCTATGCCCTACATAAGCTGGTGGAGCGTTGTGCTCCGCTTGATCCCAACTCTGTCTACTGCAATCTGCTTCAGTGCAGCGACTTCGCTGACACGGCAGTAGCGGCGGAAGACGAAAACGGTGAACTGGTCGGTTTCATTTCCGGCTATCGTCCGCCGAATCGTCCAGACACTCTTTTTGTCTGGCAGGTGGCAGTCGACTCACGTTGCCGCGGCAAAAAGCTTGGCCAGAAAATGCTGTTTGAGCTGGCTGAACGCTTGGCACCTGAAGGTGTTCGTTTTATCGAGACCACCATCACGCCCGGCAACGTCGCCTCGGAAACTCTTTTTGCTCGCGTGTTTGCGGCCTTGTCAGCGCCGGTAGAGCGCTCGGTCCTGTTCTCACGTGATGAGCACTTTGAAGGCAAGCACGATGATGAAGTGCTGTACCGTGCTGGCCCTTTCAAGCTCACTCCCCCGAATGCATAACCAGGAGAAATCGATGAATATTTTCCAGAAAACTGAATCTGAAGTTCGTACATATAGCCGCTCTTTCCCGGTGACGTTCACCAAGGCGAAAGGTGCTGTACTGACCACTGATGAGGGCAAGGACTATGTCGATTTCCTCGCCGGCGCCGGAACACTGAACTACGGCCACAACAACGATGTGCTCAAGCAGGCACTGGTTGACTACATCATGGCAGATGGCGTGACTCATGGTTTGGATATGCAGACTGAAGCCAAGGCCGAGTTCCTGAATACGTTCCGCGACCTGATCCTTGAACCGCGTGGCATGGGTGACTTCAAAGTCATGTTCACGGGGCCGACGGGTACCAACTCGGTAGAGGCCGCGTTGAAGCTGGCGCGCAAGGTTAAGGGGCGCAGCAACATCATCTCCTTCACCAACGGCTTTCATGGTGTGACCGGTGGAGCGCTGGCTGCTACCGGTAATCAGCATCATCGTGGTGGCATGGGAACCTCCATGCCGGACGTTACCCGCATGCCGTTTGACGGCTATCTGGGTGAAGGTGTTGATACCACAGAATATCTGGAGCAGGTGCTGAGCGATCCGAGCAGTGGCGTTGATCACCCTGCTGCGGTAATCGTGGAAACCATCCAGGGTGAGGGCGGCCTGAACGCAGCCTCTTTTGAATGGCTGCGTAACCTTGAAAAGGTATGCCGCCGCCATGACATGCTGTTGATTGTCGATGACATTCAGTCCGGCTGTGGTCGTTCAGGGCGCTTCTTCAGCTTCGAAGAGGTCGGTATTAAACCTGACATCATCACCCTGTCCAAGTCCCTCAGTGGCTATGGTCTGCCGTTTGCAGTCACCATCTTCCGTCCTGAGTTGGATATCTGGAGCCCGGGTGAGCATAACGGCACTTTCCGTGGTAACAACCACGCGTTCGTAACCGCTGCCACAGCATTTAAGACGTTCTGGAGCGATGACAGCTTCCAGAAAGAAGTGCAGCGCAAGGCGAAGAAACTGCGTGAGGGTCTGCAGGCGATTATTCGCAAGCACGGCAACAAAACCCTGGAGCTGAAGGGTCGTGGCCTGATGAGCGGTATCGAGTGCCCGGATGGTGATCTGGCCGGTGCGGTGATCAAGGGTGCCTTTGAGCAGGGGTTGGTGATTGAGACCAGTGGTGCGCATGACCAAGTGGTGAAATGCCTGGTGCCGCTTGTAATCACTGATGAGCAGATCGATTTTGGTATGAAAGTGCTGGATAAGGCATTTGCAGCGGCCATGGAAAAACGTGAGCGTAAGGCTTCCTGAGCCTCGAGCCTTCGACCTGGAAGTCCACGAGCGCCTGCGGGCGCTCCGCACACTGCATAAATTCAACGGAGAACAGACTCAATGATCGTAAGAACCCTGCAGGAATGTGAAAATTCGGAACGTCGTGTCGTATCCGAAAACTGGGAAAGCACCCGTATGCAGTTGAAAAATGACAACTGTGGCTACTCTTTCCATATCACCACCATCTATGCGGGTACCGAGACTCACATCTGGTACCAGAACCATTTCGAGTCCGTATACTGCATCAGCGGTGAAGGCGAAATCGAGACTTTGGCTGACGGCAAGATTTATCAAATCCGCCCGGGTACACTGTACATTCTGGACAAGCATGACGAACATCTGCTGCGTGCCAGCTCCGAACTCAAGCTGGCCTGTGTATTCAATCCGCCGCTGAGCGGCAAAGAAGTACATGACGAGAACGGCGTTTACCCGATCGATGCAGACCCGATCGAAGCCTGATCTGCCCCGGATATCCTTCGCCTGAGGGATATCCGGTCCGTACCAGAGCGCAACCGTTCAACGGCAAATCCATGAGAGAAGCCAACAGGATATAACATGCATACTGTAGAGAAGATCGGCGGCACCTCAATGAGTCGCTTCAGCGAACTGATGGACACTATTCTGATTGGTGACCGCAGCGGAGAGGAACTGTACAACCGCATCTTCGTTGTCTCCGCCTATGGCGGTATCACCAATCTGCTCCTTGAACACAAGAAAACCGGTGAGCCCGGTGCTTATGCCCGCTTTGCCAACGCCGAAAACGAAAGTGCCTGGCGTGAAGCGCTGGCCGAAGTGAAGGCACGTATGGTCGAGATCAACCGGGAGCTGTTTGGTGATACCGACGAGCGTGCACAAGCGGATGCCTTCATTACCCAGCGTATTGGGGATGTCGAGGCGATCATGTCCAACCTGGAGGAACTCTGTTCCTACGGTCATTTCCAGCTCGATGACCACTTGATGAAAGTGCGCGAAATGCTGGCCGCCATTGGTGAGTCTCACAGCGCACACAACAGCGTGCTTGCGCTGCGCAAGGCTGGCGTCAATGCACGATTTGTTGACCTTTCAGGCTGGGATCAGGAAGAGCCGCTGGCGTTTGATGACATGATCGAACAGAGCTTTGCTGACATTGATGTCAGTCGCGAAATGCCGATTGTCACCGGCTATACCCACTGCAAGGAAGGACTGATGCGTACTTTCGACCGTGGTTACAGCGAGATGACCTTCAGCAAGATCGCGACCAAGACCGGCGCAGTCGAGGCGGTAATCCACAAGGAGTTCCACCTCAGTACAGCCGATCCGGGTATTGTCGGGCTGGACAATGTTGTCACGATTGGTCGAACCAACTATGACGTGGCCGATCAGCTGTCCAACCTGGGTATGGAGGCGATCCACCCCAAGGCAGCCAAGGGCCTGCGTCAACAGGAGATTGAACTGCGCATCAAAAACGCGTTCGAGCCTGATCATGCTGGTACTGTTATCAGCACGGATTACTGCAGTGCCAAACCCTGCGTTGAGATTATTGCTGGCCGTTCCAATGTATTCGGTATTGAAATTTTCGATCAGGATATGTTGGGCGAGGCGCGCTACGACATTGAGCTGTCGCGCCTGCTGCATGAACTCAAGCTCTATGTTGTCAACCGTGATTCCGACGCCAACAGTATCACCTATTTTGTGGCGGGTAACCGCAAGATGGTCAACCGTGCTGTGCGCTTGATCAGCGAAAAATACGTGAGTGCCGAGGTGGCGATGCACAAGGTTGCAATTGTCTCGGCCATCGGCTCGGATCTGAAAGTGCCTGGTATTCTGGCCAAAACGGTTTCCGCATTGGCGGCTGCCGGAATCAGTGTACAGGCGCTGCATCAGTCCATGCGTCAGGTTGAGATGCAGTGTATCGTGAACCAGGAAGATTATGAGCCTGCGGTACGTGCATTGCATCACGCCTTGATCGAACAGGAGGATCACGGGGACGTTATATGCGCCGCCTGAGTGCGCTGCTGATGGTTGGATTGCTGCTGGCGTTGCCATCGGCAAAGGCCCAGTCCCCTTCGTCTGACACCACTGCCGCCGCCGAGGCGGCAGTGGTCGTTTCCGAGTCTGATCAGTTGCGTTCGGAGCAGCGCCAGGAGTTGCGTCAACACGTTCAGCAACTGCAGGAGCCGCTCTACAATCCGTTTATCGAACGCTACATGATCGATGAAATCAAGGCGCTGCGTTCCGACATGGAGCGGCAGCGGGTCGAAATGATTCGGGAAATCACCGACCGTGAGCTGAAGGTGGCTAACACCTCGATCTCTTATGCTACCGACACAGTAACCTATTTTTTCTATCTGATTGCAGCTGCATCATCGATCCTGCTGATTGTGGGCTGGAGCTCAATCCGTGAAATTCGTGAACGAGTACAGAGCATTGCGGATGAAAAAGTGGGCAAACTGGTGCAGGAGTATGAGGAGCGGCTTGATCGAGTCGAGAAGGAACTGCTGCGCAAATCCCGCATCATTCAGGAAAACCAGCATGAGCTGGAGATTACCAATGAAGTTCAGACCCTATGGGTTAAGGCGACTCAGGAAACGTCCTGGGAGCAGAAAATACGGCTGTATGATCGTATTCTTGAGCTGCGCCCGGATAACCCGGAAGCGCTAACCTATAAGGCCGATGCGGCGCTCGAACTGAACCAGCATCAGTGGGCGATCTCACTGTGTAACCGTGCTTTGACGGTAGATCCTGACAGTGGTCATGCCTACTTTCAGCTGGCCTGTGCCTATGCTGACCTGGGGGCCAGCCGCATAGCGCTGGATTATCTGAAACAGGCTGTACAGATTTCGGATGAGTATCGGGAGCAGGGCCGTCAGGAGCAGCGTCTGCTGTCACTGTCGCAGGAGCCTGATTTCGTGTCAGTACTTACGCAACAGCAGGAAGGAAGCAGCAAAGAGGACTAGACTCTTTGCTGCGTAATTCAAGGATTAATGCAGGTAGAGATCCTGATCGTCGAAGATGTCGCCAATTTGGCGCATCAGCCGACGCTCTTCCATCAGGTCTTCGATCTGGCGGCGGCGCTTGCCGTTATAGCGTACACGGCTGCGGCCGATCTCTTCCTCTTCGGTAAACTGTTCGTTCCAGTCGTCCAGATCGTCATCTGCAACTTGATCGACACGGATTTTGGTGCCCATCGACATGATCTCATTCATCAGGTTTAACAGGTGCGGCAGGGCCGCGTCATGGGTGTGGGAGCGATTTCGGACCGGTTTTTAAGTTTGCCGCCGAGGCCGCGTCATGACTGGGTTTGAGCCCCGTCCCCACTTCCGCGAATATAGTTCAGTGGCGGGCCGGCTTCAAAATAAAAAATTGCTATCGCTTTGATAAAAAAAGACGAGAATGCGCTATCAGAAGAGGAGAAGGGCTGCCGGTTGGCAGCCCCTGGGGATTACTTTTCGAAAACGTAGGTGCCGGGTGCCACTGTCAGTGGTGGATATTCCTTTGATCCCATGGTCGGGGGGGCAACTTTGCTGCCGGAGTGCTTGCCCAGCCATTCGCACCAGGGCACCCACCAGGAGCCGTCCTGGCTCTCATGACGAACCAGCCAGTCATCAGCCGGAATATGTTTGTCTTCTGCAGTCTGAACACCCAGCTGGTAGCTGCGCCTCGGGTGGCCGGGTTCACTGACGATACCGGCATTGTGGCCGCCACTGGTAAGCACAAATGTCACTTCGGTGTTCATCAGGTCATGGATCTTGTAAACAGATCGCCACGGTGCCACATGGTCGGTCTGGGTTGCTACGCAGAAGACTGGAACGCGAATGTCTCGCAGCGAGATAGCGCGATCACCCACACGGAAGCGCCCGCTGGCAAGGTCGTTTTTCAGGAACAGGCGTTGCAGATACTCAGAGTGCATTTTGTAGGGCATGCGGGTGGAGTCGGCGTTCCAGGCCATCAGGTCGTTCATGTGTGGCGGTTCACCCAGTAGATATTCGCTGACTATTCGCGACCAGATGAGGTCATGGGAGCGCAGCAGCGTGAAGGCACCGGCCATCTGCTGTGTATCCAGATAGCCGCGATCCCACATCAGGTCTTCCATATAGCTGAGCTGGCTTTCGTCGATAAACAGCATCAGCTCGCCGGCTTCAGTAAAGTCGGTCTGTGCCGTAAACAGGCTGAGTGATTTCAGGCGGTCATCGTTGTCTCGTGCCATGGCAGAGGCAGCAATGGTAGCAAGCGTGCCCCCAAGGCAATAGCCGACCAAATGTACTTTCTGTTCAGGTACCACCGAGTTGATCACTTTCAGTGCGTCCATCACACCACGGCGCAGGTAATCACCCATGCCCATGTCACGGTCTTGGGCGGTGGGGTTGTGCCAGGAGATCATGAAGACTGTGTGGCCCTTGTCGACCAGGTACTTGACCATGGAATTGTGCTCGGACAGGTCAAGAATGTAGTACTTCATGATCCAGGCGGGTGTAATCAGAACCGGTTCGGCGGCAACCTTGTCAGTTGTGGGCGAGTACTGAATCAGCTCAATCAGGCGGTTGCGGAACACCACCTTGCCGGGTGTTACCGCCAGGTTCTTGCCGGGCATGAACTCGGGGTCGATATCATCCGTTTCACTCAACAGGTTATGCTGGATATCTTCCAGCATGTTCTGCAGTCCCTGTACCAGATTCTGGCCGCCGGTATTAACGGTTTTCTCTACCACCAGCGGGTTTGTCATTGGGTAATTGGTTGGCGAGAACAGGTCAAGCCACTGGCGCGCGGCAAACGACACCATATTCTCATGGTGGGGGGCAACGCCGGGAATTCCGGTAGTCGCGTAGTGCCACCACTGCTCCTGCAGCAGAAAACCCTGTGACATCACATTGTAGGGAAAGCGTTTCCAGGCCTCGTCACGAAAGCGACGGTCCCCCGGCAGTGGCTTGATGAAAGGGGGCGCGTTGGCATCAAGACTGGCGCGGCCGGCCCAGAGAGCAAATGCACTGAGCTTGCGCACCATATTCTCACGCATTTCGTTCATTTTGCCTGGTGAATGGCTGGTATGGATCAGCCAGTCCATGTAGGCCAGGGTCAGAGAGGCGGGCGACATGCCGTTGGTGTAACGTCCCTCGATGGCATGGATGACACGGTCTATGCTGTTCTTAATGTCCGGTAGTGGCATGCGGGTCATTCGAATCTCCTTTCTTGTCCGGTGGGGGCCCGGAACCTTAGTGTTAAGAGTAACAGTCAGTATAGGGGTGGTGTATGACTATTTTTTAACCCAAAGTCGAATTGCCAATAACCTCACTTTTCGACTTTTGCTGCAGGTGCGAAAAATATAGAATAGCTTATATTACGTTATGCTTGAATGCACACCGGCGCAGCCGGCGATCAGGGGATCAAAGCGAGTGTCGACCAAATACCTCAAACGCTTCTTCAAACCCGAATCCATTGCCATTTTCGGTGCCTCCGAGCGCGAGGACAGCATGGGCGGAATCGTGCTGCGTAACCTGCTGGACAGTGGTTATGCGGGTAAGTTGATGGCGGTCAATGCTCAAGGCTATGAGCAGGTTAACGGTGTTCATTGCTATCGATCACTGTCAGACCTGCCTGAAATGCCGGATCTGGCCATTATTTGTTCACCGCCTGAAAGCGTGGCGGGTATCATTCGCAAACTTGGCGCCAATATGGTCAAGGCAGCCATGATTCTGACCGGAGGGCTGAGCAACTCGGACAGTGATCATTCCCGTTCACTGCGCGAAGAGGTCCGCGAGGCCGCGCGCCCTTATGGCATTCGCATTCTGGGCCCAGACTGCATGGGTTTGCTGGTACCGGGGTCAAAGCTCAATGCGAGCTACGCGCATGTGAACATAAGCAAGGGCAAGGTGGCATATGTGGGTCAGTCAGGGCTGCTGGGCACGGCCATGATTGACTGGGCCAGCGGGCAGGAGATCGGTTTCTCCCACTTTCTTACACTGGGTGAGGGTGTTGACGTCGATCTGCCGGCCATTATCGACTATCTGGCAAAAGATCCCACCACCCATGCCATTCTGCTGCAGATGGATCGTATTATCGGTTCTGCGCGCGACTTTGTCTCAGCGGTACGGGCTGCGTCCCGCAACAAGCTGGTGCTGGTACTCAAATCCAATATCATTCAGGACGGTCGTATGTCGGTGGAATTGGCCCCCGGCGTTGATGATGAAGACCGTGTATATGATGCGGCCCTGCGCCGAGCCGGCGCCGTGCGGGTTGAAACCTCGGACCAGCTGTTCAATGCACTGGAAACCCTGTCACGAATGAAACCGATGCGCGGTGAGCGCCTCGCCATTGTCTGTAACGGTATGGGCCCCAACGCATTGGCCAATGATCGACTGCTGCGCAAGCAGGGCAAGCTGAGTGAAATTACTGAAGAGACTCGGACTGCACTTGAGGCCATTTTGCCGGCCGAGTGGAATGGGCGTAACCCGGTTGATCTCAACGCCGATGCGACCCCGGAACGTTTTGCCGAAGCCATTCGTTTGTTGACCAAGGACCCTAACGTTGATGCAGTACTGACCATTCATGCACCGACACGCATGGCTGCCAGCGTTGCGACAGCCGATGAGGTGATCAAGGTGGCACGCAAGACGCCGCGCAATGTGCTGACCTGCTGGATGGGCCGCTTTTCGGCCATCGAGGCACGCAACCACTGCAACGCAGCTGGTATTCCCACCTTTATGACCCCGGAAGAGTCGGTGGACGCCTTTATGCAGATGGTCGATTACCACCGTAATCAGGCCGCCATGCGCCAGACGCCGGCGCCATACCATTTGCATAACCTGCCAAATCGAAAGCGGGCGCGGCAGATGCTTCAGGATGCGTATGCAGAGGGGCGCGACTATCTGACCCACTCTGAAGCCAGTGATCTGTTGGATCTGTACGAAATCCCGACACCCAACACCGGCTATGCCGATGATATCGCCGGGGTCGTGGAGCTGGCACGGCAGATGGGCGGTTCGGTAGCCGTCAAGGCGCTGCACCAGGACAATCTGTACCCCTTTTTTTACGACAGTAGCGCCTACCAGCGCTGGCGTGATCTGGCGCTGGATCTGTATTCCATCAGCGAAGTGCGCCATGCAACCACCAAGCTGGCCTACAGGGTGAGTGAGCGGTATCAGCCTGATCAGACCCACGGCTTCGTGGTGCAGCAGATGAAACGGGGCTTCCAGTCACTTCAAATCAATGTAGGAGTGACCCGTGATCCCGTATTTGGCCCACTGATTCTGTTCGGTGTGGGTGGCTATGCGATTGATGTACTGGCCGATCGCAACATCATGCTGCCGCCGTTGAACTTCGCATTGGCGCGTCAGTTGGTCAAGCGCTCGCGGGTGTATAACATCATCAGCGAAAACAGTTATCAGGTTGAGCGTGATGTTGACCATTTGTGTGAGCTGCTGATACGTCTGTCGGAAATGGTGGTTGATCTGCCTGAGCTTAAATGTCTGGAGATCAATCCGCTGCTGCTGAACAAGCGTGGACTGCTGGCCGTCGATTGCGCCGTGTCGCTGGGTGAAGCCGCGCGGCTGTCGATCTCTCCGTACCCGGAACATCTCAGCGAGAATGTCACGTTGCGTCGCTCTGGACGCAAGGCGATTCTGCGCGCGATTCGTGGTGAGGACGAGCCGGCTCACCTGGAGTTTTTCAACTCATTGAGCCCGGAATCGATCCGGCTGCGCTATTTCTACAGTCGGGGTGTGCCCAGCCATGCGGAGCTGGCCAACTGGACCCAGATCGACTACGACCGAGAAATGGCATTCATTGTGTCGGCACCGAAACTCAGTGGTGCAGGATTTGAAACCCTGGGGGTGGTGCGCGCTGTGACCGATGCCGATAACATACGCAGCGAGTTTTCCATCGTGATCAGGGACGATATGCAGGGCGAAGGGCTTGGGGTGATGCTGATGCAGAAAACCATCGATTACTGCACCAGCCGTGGCACTTTACAGCTGGTAGGGTCCACCATGCCCAGCAATAAAGGTATGCAGGGGTTGGCTCGCAAGCTTGGCTTCAAGATCAGCTACAACATGGAAGAGGATGTGGTTGATATGAAAATGATGCTGAACGAGCCCACTGAAGACTGGCAGATCTACCGCCTGCAGCACTGATCTCCTTGACCGACCAATCCAGCCGACAGGACGCTCCCGAGTGGGCGTCCGGTATTGTTACGCATTATGAGCACAGCAACAGAACCCGATCAATCCGCTTTCCGTCTTTCGTTGCCGGTACTGTTTGGCTACATACCGCTGGGGATGGCCTTTGGCGTCCTGTTTTCCGAGCTGGGGTATCACTGGCTGTATGCAGCCCTGATGGGGCTGGTGATCTATGCCGGGGCTGGCCAGTTCATGGCAGTGGGCCTGCTGGCCAACCAGGCAGGTCTGGTTGAGGTTTTCGTGGCTACGCTGTTACTGAATGCCCGTCACATGGTCTATGGCCTGTCACTCTTGAGTAATCTCACACTGCAGGGGTCGCGCCGCTGGTATCTGATCTACGCTCTGACCGACGAAACCTATTCGCTGCTGACCATGCTGCAGGCCGGCTGTGATCGAATGCGCGCCCGACTTCAGTTCAGATTGGCACTACTGAATCACCTCTACTGGGTGATCGGTTGTACCCTGGGGGCCTGGCTGGGTGGCCAGATCAGCTTTTCAACGGCAGGTATCGAGTTCACGCTGCCTGCACTGTTCCTGGTGCTGACATTGGAGCAATATCGGGTGGTACGTCGACCGGGTGTGTTTGTTCTGGCACTGGTAATCGGCCTGCTGGCGCTTTTGATCAGTGCTGACAACATGCTGATGTTATCCATAGGCATGGCCGTTTCATTGTTGATCATGGCCAGAGGAGGAGAGGCATGGAGCCGACTGCGTATCTTCTGAGTGTCATAGCCGTGGCTGCTCTGGCCACCTTTCTGACACGAGCACTGCCTTTTGTGCTGCTTTATCGTTGGGCTGACCACCCGCTGCTGAAGCATCTGGGGCGCTATTTGCCACCTGTGCTTATGGTTTTGCTGCTGTTGTACGCATTGAGGGACGCGTTGATGACGGGGCAATATCTACTGCCCTCGCTGTTGTCGCTGGGACTTGTGACTGCGCTGCACTGGCTGCTGCGCAATCCGCTGATCAGTATTTTGTCCGGTACCGGTCTTTATATGTTGTTGATCCAGACAATGCCCACTGGCTGACATATATCAGGGCTGATAGGGGCAAAACAGGTCGTGCAGGGTGCGTATAATGGTGATTGCGGTGTTACCGTTGAGCGAGTAAAAAATGGTTTGGGACTCGCGTCGGGTACGTACCAATCCATCCCGGCGCAGGACGGCCAGATGTTGCGACAAGGCTGACTGGCTCAGATCAAGGCAGCGATTGAGCTCAGAGACGGACAGCTCCTTGCCGTCGAGGTAACACAGAATCAGCAGGCGACTGTCGTTACCCAGCACACGCATCAGTTTCGCGGCAGATGCTGCATTTTGTTTCATCATCTCGATGCTGTCAGGGCTTAACTGTGGGGCAGGTTCGGCAGGGCGGTGGTCCGTGTGAGTCACGTCACAATACTCCAATCTTGTTATTTGTTGGCAATTCTAGCCTATCACTACAGTTAATCCAATTTAACTAATATACCTAGAATGAATATTAGTCTTCTCTTATGTCATAACGTGCCGACACTTCAGACCTCCGCGCCCGTGTATGTGACGCTGATTTAGGGGAAACCCTTATACTTTGGTGCAGCTCGCGACTAAAGTCGATTGTTGACACCTCGACTTGCTACGCCTTCGCCTATAACGTTCCGCCTGCTTGTTGTCAGGGGGTTGGGGAGCCCTCTGTTTTCCTTAAATAGAAATAAAACACTGGTCAATGCCAGAGGAGCACTTATGGGACTCTATCAGCGAAAGCATGGGGAGGAACATCCGTATTGGAAGTTCGGCCCTTTCAAAATTCGTCTGCCATTCATTCACCATCGCTGGGAATGGCCGGAAACCATCCAGGCCTTGATCATGTTCGTGGTTGGCATGGCGATGATACCGCTGCTGGAGCAGTATCTTGGCCTGCCTTATGATGTGGCACTGGCGTTTGTGGTGATCTGCGGTTTTGGCTTTATGCTGCCAACCGTGTTGGGAGTTCCGATGGTGCCGGGATGGATAACACCCGCGATTCCGGTCGTGGTGCTGTTTCTTGGCAATTTTGAACCCGGCCCCGAAGCAATACGTGCACTGATCGGGCTGCAGCTAGTCGTGACTCTGATCTTCTTTGTTCTCGGCATCACGCGGCTGGGCAGCAAGCTTGTGGACATGTTTCCAGATTCGATCAAGGGCGGCATTCTGATGGGAGCGGGTATTGCAGCCATATCCGGTGAAATTGTGGCGGGTGGCCGACTTGAGCAAACACCGGTTTCACTGATCATCGGTGGTGCTGTGACCGGGTACGTTCTGTTTTCACTGTCATTTCGTGACTGGACGGAAAAGCACCGCTGGGCAAGGGTAATCGCCGGTTATGGTATGGTCCCGGGTGCGTTGGTGGCGATGGCCATCGGTTGGGCCGTAGGTGAATATCCAATTCCTGAGGTCCAGTTTGGCCTGTCTGCACCTGCGTTTGACAAGGTGCTGGACTACACCGTATTCGGTGTTGGCCTGCCATCCCTTGAGATGATCTGGATGGCAATTCCGACCGCTGTGATCGCATATATTATCGCGTTCGGCGATATCATCGTGGGTAAAAGCCTGCTCAACCGTGTGGACCACCTGCGCCCTGATGAAAAAATTGAAGTCAATGTTGACCGGGTGCACCTTGTTACCGCCATGCGTAACCTGATGCATTCGCTGCTGGCCCCCTATCCGGGTCTGGCTGGCCCCTTGTTCACCGGGGCGATGGCGACCATTGCGGAGCGCTATCGTTACGGTCGTAAGGCGATGGATACCATCTACAGCGGTGCCAGCATCTTCTGGATTGTCGGGTTTATTGCACTGTTCATGCTGCCACTGGTGACCCTGTTCAAGCCTGTGCTGCCGATTGCCCTGTCCCTGACGTTGCTGATCACCGGCTATCTCTGTATCAGTGTGGGCGTTGAACAGATCGATAACGCCACATCCATGGGTGTTGCCGGCACCATGGGGGTTGTGCTGTCAGTCTACGGTGCAGCCTATGGGCTGGCTGTGGGTATCATTCTTTACCTGCTGCTGGAGCGCCGCTCGAAAAAGGCATTGCAGGAACACGCCGGCGAAATGCCGGAAGAACCGATACACATTGAAGAAATAGCCGAGGATTACGGTAACCGTTGAAACAAGGGGCTGTCGGTGCAGGGATGCACCACAGCCGACTCAGGCTCTGGCAAAGTCGGTGCGGCTCTTGCGACGCTTAGCAGCCGGCTTGTTGTTGCCCGCCTGAGTGCAGTTCCGGCCCCGTTCCTTAGCCAAATAGAGAGCCTGATCGGCACGCTTTATGACTTCCCGCGGTGTTTCACCAGCTTTGTTTTGACATACACCGATACTGATCGTCACCTTTACGATGCTGGTATCAGAGGAGTTGCTGCCTCGCTGATTGCGACCGCTCTGATCATCCTCCGGCCGGTTCTGATCACGTATCTTCATCGGGTAGTCGGCAACACGCTGGCGTACCTGCTCAAGTGCATCAAAGGCTTCCTGCTCCGAGCGGCGCTTGAACACAATTGTGAATTCCTCACCACCATAACGAAACAGCCTGCCGCCACCGCGCACCAGATTCAACTGTGATGCAACCATCCGTAATACCTGGTCTCCGATATCATGCCCATAGCGGTCATTGAATTTCTTGAAATGATCGATATCCAACATGGCAATCGAATAGTGTCGGCCTGGCCCAATGAGATAATGTTCAAGTGCGCGGCGACCGGGAATGCCGGTGAGTGTATCAATAAAGGCCATACCGTAGCCGTGATGAATCAGAGCGCCAATCAGTAACAGTTGTGCCAGCAGATGGTAGCCGCTGTTGAGCAGAGGCTGTCCCGGTTGACTAAGGCTGATCAGGAATGCGAACGACAGCGCAGCAGTTGCCAGTGCATCTACCGGCTGGCGCCGCAATCGCAGCAGGCAGATGGGCAGCAACAGGAGCAGATTCCACCAGAAGGCAGCTGTTGGAAGAGCCAGTCCCGGAGCAATAAAGTTGAGTAATGCCAGTGGTAGATGCGGCAGCAGCTGTGTCAGCAGTTGGGGAGACTCAAGCCAGATAAGTCCCGGGACAAGATAGATGACAATCAAACAGCCGCAGCGAAGCATGCCGCTGCGAGACAGCAGGCCTCGTTCAGGCAAAAGCAGTAATACAATCTGGCCCAAGGGCCAGAACAGACTCAGCAAAACCAGAAGCACATAACTGGCCGGATTATCGGGACCGGCATCGGCTGTGGCGTGCAGCAGGGTGGCGGCACAGGCAAAGTGCAGTGACAGCAGGAGAATTCGGCCATGCTTAAAGCCGATAGCCAACAGCATCACCATCAGCGCCAGAAGCCAGGGTAGGGTATTCAACAGCAGCTGGTGACCGGGCGTAAGCAGGTGGAGCTGATCACGCAGCAAAAACGGAACCGGCAGCAACAGCAACGGCAGCAAACGCAACGCCAGTTTCAGAATCACGTGAACACCCACTCCATTATCCGGGCAAGAGTCGCAAGTTTAACACGCCCGGAGAGAATGAGCCTGCCGATTGTGCTGTTGAGCACAGTCGGCAGGTGTGGTGTCAGGCGTGATGAGTCGGTTTGAATCCGATCATGCGAGCGATAAGAATGGCAGGGCACCAGCCGGTAAAGGCTGACTGAATCAAGCTAAGCCCAATAATCAGCGGCAGGATCAAAAGGGTTGGGCCGACCATGCCCAATACTACGGGCAAGCTGGTGGTGAGAATCAGGATACCGGCAATAATATGAACGCCCTGGTTGACGCTCATGCCCTTGGAGTCACACACCTCTTCCTTCAGGCCCAGCAAGCGAAACACCGTGATGGCGGGACACCAGCGAGTAAAGGCAGACTGCAGCAGGTTGAAACCGACAAAGGCAGTCAGCCAGAGCCAGAGGGCAGAGTGGTATTGGCTAAGTGCCAGGCTTATCAGCACAACGGTACCGGCCATCAGGCGCAGGGCAGCATTCAATGTCATCGAGCATCTCCTTTGATTAGTGTTTTCTGAATTATATATAATTAATATCTAATATTAATAGTCAAAAGTCGACTGGATTTCCAATGCTGTCGTTTCCATGCTCCTTCAGTCGGGCTATGCTGGAAAAAATTCTGACAGGAGACCGGCATGAATGAGTTCAGGCGTTTATTGGTGAATCTTGCTGAAGATGAGCACCGGGGCGAGCTGCTGCAGAAGATGCGGCGTCTGCTGACGCCCGACAGTCAGGTTGAACTGTTTTCCTGTGTCTATTCGGCGGGGTTGGACAGCAGCCATCTGTTCGACGCTGATGGGCGCCAGCATGCGATTCAGTCCGTCTTGAGAAAGGTGGAAAAAGGGCTGCAGTCCCATATGGACAAGCTGGTACAGCAGGAGATTGAGGCCGGGGCGGATGTCTACTGGGATCGGGATCGAGCTGAAGGCGTGGTTCGCAAGGCGCTGCGCTACCAGCCCGAGCTGGTGCTGCATGCATTGGAGCCTCATCCCAGGGTGCTGAGCCAGCTGCTGGCGGCGTCTGACTGGCGTTTGCTGCGCCAGTGTCCGGCACCACTGCTGCTAAGCAAGACACGTCAATGGTCTGAGCATCCTCGCATTGCAGCCGCCATCGACCCTTTTCATCTTGATGATGCCGCTGCTGAGCTGGATCAGAAGCTGTTGAGCCATGCAACACGTTTGGCGGCACAGCTGGGGGGAGAGCTGCATGTGATTCACGTATTCAATACGCTGCCACACTCGGCCATTTTCGATGAGCACCTGGTTGTGGACTACGAGCAGCTGCAGAAAAAAGTGGCAATAGAGCACCGGCAGCGGATTGGTGAAATGATTGCGCCACTGCAACTGGAGGTCGGAGACCCCTGTGTTCACCTTAGGGAAGGTGAGTTTCATCAGGTATTGCCGAAGTTGATCGATGAACAATCAATCGATGTGCTGGTGATGGGGTCTTTGGCGCGCGGTTTTATCGATCGACTGCTGCTGGGAAGTTCTGCTGAGCGTCTGTTGGATCAGGTCAGCTGTGACCTGATGATCGTCAAACCGGACAGCTTTCACTGCCCGGTGACAGAGTTCTAGACAGCAGGGCTAAATCTCGAAGCTGGCCCATACAGGGGCATGGTCGGACGGTTTTTCCATGCCTCGTATCTCGTAATCGATACCGGCATCGCGACAGTGCTCCAGCAATACGGGGGTGGCCATAATCGCGTCAATGCGCAGGCCGCGACGAGGATCGTCGTCAAAGCCACGGCTGCGGTAATCAAACCAGCTGAACAGGTTGTTCTCCTCCGGGTGCAGTACGCGGAAGCTGTCACCCAAGCCCCATTGCTTAAGCTGGTCAAGCCACTCGCGCTCAACCGGCTGGAAGCTGGTTTTGCCGGTTTTCAGCCAGCGTTTGCGGTTGACTTCACCGATACCGATATCCTTGTCTTCCGCCGAAATATTAAGATCACCCATCACCACCAGCGGCTGCTCGGGGCTGCAGCTTGACTGCAGATAAGTCAGCAGATCTGCATAGAAACGACGTTTGGCCGGGAATTTTGTCTCGTGGGCAATGTTCTCGCCCTGGGGGAAGTAGCCGTTAAGAACCTTGAAGCGCTTGCCGCTGGCTGAGTTGAACTCGGCCATGATCATACGGCGCTGGGCATCAGGCTCATCCCCCGGAAAACCGTATTCAACATTAATCGCAGGCTCACGAGAAATCAGGCACACGCCGTAATGTCCCTTTTGACCGTGATAGACAACGTGATATCCCATCGCCTCGATCTGCTCTCGCGGAAACTGGTCATCGGCTACCTTGGTTTCCTGAATGCCGATCACATCCGGCTGATGCTTTTGGATCAATCGCTCAAGCTGGTGCATGCGTGCGCGAATACCGTTGGTATTGAAAGAGATCAGTTTCATGCTCTGTCCTGAAGGAAGCTGCGGGTCAGGTGAATCATATTATCAGAAACGGCCAGCCAGGTGGGTGCGATGCAATAGTTTTTGGCTATTACTGCGGGGCGGCAGTTCTATTGGGCTATCGTGTTACAGCCCGATACAATGTCTCTAATGAACGAGTGGATTGTTAAGGAGAGCACAGTGGCAGAATTCGATTATGACCTGTTTGTGATTGGCGCCGGGTCTGGTGGTGTACGTGCTGGCCGGATGGCTGCCGGCATGGGAGCTCGGGTAGCTGTAGCCGAAGATCGCTATCTTGGTGGTACCTGCGTTAACGTGGGCTGCGTGCCGAAAAAGCTCTATGTCTATGCGTCACATTATGCTGAGTCCTTGCATGAAGCCGAGGGCTATGGCCTGAAGGCGGAGTCTGTCCAATTTGACTGGCCGACTTTGCGAGACAACAAAAAGCAGGAGATTGCCCGTCTTAACGGGATCTACACCAATCTGCTCAAAAATGCCGGCTGTGACTTAATGGATGGCCGCGCCAGCATCACTGGGGCTAATGAAGTCAGTGTCAACGGCAAGACTTATACTGCAGAGCGGATTCTGGTGGCTACCGGAGGCTGGCCCTTTGTGCCGGACCTGCCAGGCAAGGAACATGTCATCAGCTCCAACGAAGTGTTTGATCTGGAGCAGTTCCCTGAGGATGTGATCGTCGTTGGCGGAGGCTACATTGCGGTCGAGTTTGCCGGCATATTTGCGGGCCTGGGTGCGCGTACTGAGCTGATCTATCGCGGTGAGCTGTTTCTGCGCGGCTTTGATCAGGAAGTGCGAGAATTTACAGCCCAGGAAGTGGCGAAGAAGGGGGTAAACCTCAGTTTCAATACCAATATCGAGTCGATTGAGCGGTTAGCCAGCGGCCGCTTGAGTGCCCGCCTGACGGATGGGCGTATCCTGGAAGCCGATCAGATAATGTACGCCACTGGTCGTGTACCCAATACCGACGGGCTTGGGCTTGAAGCACTGGGCGTTGCACAGGCAAAAAACGGAGCCGTAATCGTCAACGATCAGTTTCAGACCTCGGTGCCGTCGATCTATGCCATCGGTGATGTGATTGACCGGGTGCAGCTGACCCCTGTGGCGTTGGCCGAAGGCATGGCGCTGGTGCGAAGCCTCTATGCCAAGGGTTCACCCAAGGTGGATTACGACCTGATCCCCACGGCCGTATTCTGTCAGCCCAATATCGGAACGGTTGGTCTGAGTGAAGAGCAGGCGCGTGAGCAGTACAGCAATATTCAGGTGTTCCGCTCCGAGTTTCGCGCGCTCAAGCACACATTAAGCGGCAGTGACGAGCGCACCTTGATGAAAATGATTGTGGATGCCGACACCGATCGCGTGCTTGGCGTACACATGGTAGGCGCAGAAGCCGGTGAGATCATTCAGGGTATCGGTGTGGCACTCAAGGCAGGCGCAACCAAGGCGGTATTTGACAGCACCATTGGCATCCACCCGACGGCAGCGGAAGAGTTTGTCACCATGCGTGAGCCGGTCAGGTGATCCAGGCTTCAGCAGCAAAAAAGGCCGGGCATCAGTCCCGGCCTTTTTCGTTCTGCTCAGCCAGAGTGGAGTCGCGGCTGTCTATCGTGGCGGCAGCCAAAGATGCAGTGTACGAAACCAGTTCAACCCGGTCAGTTGCTCACGCAGACGCTCCTGCAACTCTCGTGCTGTCAGGCCTGTGTGCAGCATAAGCTGGTGAAACTGCTCAGAAGCCTTGATGTCCAGGTCTATATACTCAGGGTGGTAGTACATGATCAGCTCGTAGTCGGGATTGTCACCCAGAATACGGCTGATGATAGCGTCCAGGTGTTGACTGACTTCAGGCCGTGTTGGCATGACAGGGCAAAATACCTCGTCATGGAATTCTTCATCATCGTAGGTATCGATATGGAAAATGATATGGCTGATATCATCGAAGCGGCTCTGCAGCTGACACACCACGTTGTCGCCGATGAAGTGCCCTTCCGCCGCACTGAGGTGAGGAGCAACCTGAAGGTGCATTTCCAACAGGCTTTGGCTACCCATGCGACGACTTTTGAAGCTGTGCACATTGATCACGCCGTCAACACTCAGAACCTGTTCGCGCAGTTTGGTGACCTTTTCTTCCGGCAGAGCCGTGTCGACCAGTTCGGTAATGCTTTTGGCGACCAGGTCCCAGCCTATCTTGCCGACCATTAGCGCAACCAGTACTGCTGCAAGGGCGTCCAGCCACCAGATGCCGGCCATGGCGCCTGCAACTGCCAGCAGTACGACGATGGATGAGAAGGCATCAGTACGACTGTGCCAAGCATTGGCAATGATCAGGTCAGAGTCCAGCTTCTTGCCTACCTTGAACGTGTACTGGAAGATCCATTCCTTGCTGACAATGGAAAGTGCCGCAACGATCAGTGCCGGCCAGCTTGGCAGAGTTGTTGGTTGCTCGCTGAACAGCAGCTGCAGACTGTCATAGGCCATCACACCACCGACACCTACCAGAATCACGCCGAGGGCAACCGTGCCGACGGTTTCAAAACGCGCATGGCCCCAGGGGTGGTTTTCGTCAGGTGCCTGGTGAGACAGACGCAATACGATGACCACCATGAAGTCGGTGACCAGGTCCGACAAGGAGTGGATACCGTCCGCAACCAGCGCCGTGGAGTTGGCGATGACCCCAATCAGGATTTTAAGGATGCCGAGTACGGTGTCCAGAACAGCACCAATGATGGTGACTTTTTCGGCTGCCTTGCGGCGTATGTCCAGTTGCTCTTGCATCAATCCGAAGCTCTCTCATCCGACAGCGGGGGATGATACCTGCAACACTCGGCCAGAACCAGCGTAAAGGCCTTAAAATTAACACTTGCGTTATGTAACATATTGATAGTAAATGCATAAATACAGTTGATCAAAAAATAATCAATCTGTAGAAGAGCAAGAGAACATGCCTGCTGAAGCCGTTTGGTAATCAAATTTTCACAGTGTTATCCACAGCAGATGTGGGTATACCCGGCCAGCCCAGAGGTAATGGGGGATGGAGGTAAAATCTGTGTGAGCGATTGTCCCTCGAGGCGAGAGTAACCTAAGATGTTGCTTTGAATTTTGACCTTCACGGGAGCGAAAATGCAAACCTCAGTCATGACCCAATGGTTTTTGCCGCTGGCGCTGTTTGTCATCATGCTGGGGGTTGGTATGACGCTCAGGGTTGATGACTTCCGGCGTGTGCTCAAGGCTCCCCGCGCTGTGCTGGTAGGGTTACTGGGACAGTTGCTGCTGCTGCCTTGCCTGGGGCTGATGTTGGTAACGGCGCTAGAGTTGCCGCCATTGTTGGCCGTTGGCTTGATGGTACTGACCTTTGCACCGGGTGGCGCTACCTCCAACATGCTAACTCTGTTATCGCGGGGCGACACGGCTTTGTCGGTGTCGCTAACCGCCATTTCAAGCCTGATTACGCCTTTTTCGCTGCCGTTGTTGACGTTGATGGCCCTGAGTCATTGGCAGGGAGACGCTGTACTGCCCGATTTTCCTGTGCTGGAGTCGGTGATGAAACTGGTACTGGTGACATTGTTGCCGGTGTTACTGGGCATGCTTGTCAGTGGCCGCAGTCCTGGCTTCAGCCAACGGGTTATAGGACCTGTAAAGATACTGTCTCTGGCGTTTATGGTTGTGGTCGTTACCGGAATTGTGGCGGCCAACTGGGGACGCTTGCCGGCTCTGGTTGCCATTGTAGGGCCTGCAGCGTTGCTGCTGGCACTTTTGGCAATGGGCAGTGGCTACTTGCTGGCTCGCCTGATGCGGTTACAGGCATCGCAGCAAGTGACCCTGAGCATTGAGGTGGGAATTCAAAATGCGGGGACGGCTTTGCTTGTGACAGGCGGTTTGCTGCAGAGTGCTGAAATGTCTGCCAGTGCGCTGATCTACGGGGTATTGATGCAATTGCCGGCCTTGCTGCTGGTTGGTTGGCGCAACCGTGATCTGGTGCTGTTGCGCCAGCGCATTCAATGATTAGTCGATACCGGTGATCTTGTGCGTCTGCAGACCCAGTTTCCACTGTGGATGCATCATGCAGTAGTCGATGCAGCGGCGGATATTGGTACTTTGCAGAGGGCCATCCATTGGCTGCAGATAAAAATGGTCAAAGTGCATCTCAGTGAACCGTTCGGGTTGAGCCAGTGGCTGCGGGTAGACCAGCTTCAGCTCGTTACCGCTGTGTACAACCAGTTCGCTGCCCGCTTTAGGGCTGACGCAGATCCAGTCGATACCTTCGGGCAGGGGGCAGGTACCGTTGGTTTCGATGGCAATCTCAAAACCCTCGCCGTGCAGAGCGTCAATCAGATCTGAATCAAGCTGCAGGGCGGGCTCTCCACCAGTGCAGACAACGTAGGGCTTGCCGTCTGGGGCGTCCGGCCAGAACGAGCGAACCCGCTGTGCAAGCTCGGCCGCGCTGGCAAACTTGCCACCATTTTGTCCATCGACGCCGACAAAGTCCGTGTCGCAGAAGTCACAGATCGCTTTTGATCGATCCTGCTCCCGGCCGGACCAAAGGTTGCAGCCGGCAAAACGGCAGAATACCGCTGCCCGTCCTGCTTGAGCACCTTCTCCCTGCAGCGTATAAAAGATCTCCTTAACGCTGTACATGCTCGCCCCCAAACGCCGCGATCAGCTCAGGCAGCAGGCGGGCATACTCCAGCCCCATGCGAGCCAGTTCGGTATCACGGGCAGCGAGTGCCTCTTCAGGCGTGTCGGCTTCGAGCTGATCACGGTACTCATCGCACAGGCGCAGGCGGTGTAGGCTCAGGTCTTCATGCAGGACCAGCCGGATCTGCTGCTGCCATTCCAGTGCCAACCGCTTGACCAGCATGCCGGTACTGATATGTGCTGCAATCTCGTCACACAGCAGTTCCTGGCCCTTGACGCTGATTTTGCTGCCCTCGGTCATCGGGTCACGCAACTCACATTCATCTTCCAGTGCCCAGCCCTGTGGCATGGTTTCACCCTGTACCCAGGCTGTCATGACCTTATCGGCCTGCACTTGAGTTTGCACCAGCTGTACCTTGAGTGATCCCAGCGCCTGGCGCAGCTGATTCAGCAGATCTTCTGCACGCTTGTGCGAGGAGGCATCCACCAGCAGCCAGCCCTGCTGTGGCATCAGCAGGGCGTATGTACGGCGCCGACGGGTAAAGCTGCGTGGTAGCAAGTCCAGAATGACTTCATCCTTGAGTTGCAGCTTCTCTTTGCGGTAGACCTTACGACTTTGCTCGGCTTCAATCAGGGCAACACGCTCATCCAATGTCTCGCGTACAACGCTGCCGGGCAGAATGCGCTCTTCCTGCAGCAGGTTGATCAGCATGAAGCCGTTGCTGCTGAATACCAGCATCTCGTCAGCTTCGCTCACTGGTGCGCTCCAGCCGCTGCGACTCAGTTCCTGACTGCCACAGGGGGTGAATGGATGTTCTGACAGGGCTTCGCTCAGGTGTTCAGGGGTAAACCCCGGGGTGGGTTCAAAGCGATAGACAATGGCATTACGGAACCAGAGCATGGACTCTCCAGAGGTGCAAAAGGGGTGAAGTATAACAGTGTGCACCGGGCAGGCGTACCCGGTGCATCAGATGGGAAGCTTAGCAGCCTTCGTAGGCGAGCAGGGAGTAAACAGGGATGCCCAGTTCCTGAATGCGGGTTGAGCCCTGCAGGTCCGGCAGATCGATCAGGGCGGCGGCCTCGATAACCTCCGCGCCAAGTTTCTTGATCAGGGTGCAGGCGGCCAAAATGGTGCCGCCGGTAGCAATCAGGTCATCGAACAGAAGTACGCGATCACCGGACTCGACCGAGTCAATCTGCATTTCAACTGCGGCGGTACCGTACTCCAGCGTATATTCCTGATGAATGGTTTCGCCCGGCAGCTTGCCTTTTTTGCGCACCAGCACCAGCGGCAGGTTAAGCTGGTGCGCCAGGATCGCGCCAAACAGGAAGCCGCGGGCGTCAATACAGGCAATATGCGTAATGTCGCTGTCGATATAACGCTGGATGAACGCATCCGACACCATACGCATCGCTTTGGGGTCTTTGAAAATGGGAGTTACATCGCGAAAGGTTACACCGGGTTCGGGCCAGTCCTGCAGTGAACGGATGACAGACTTCACATAAAACTCATCGTAGGACATAAATATCTCCCGGTTAGGCGCTCAATTGACATAACTCAATGCTGCGAGGGCGGATTAAGGGTGTAATGGCTTCGTTGGGTTACACATTGAGATGGCTACTTCATTGTGCAACTTGAGGCATGGCTTCGAAAGAAGCCATGCCTTTTTTATTGGCGAGATACTGTCCCCGGTTATAAACCGCCAACCGCATGGATGGGCTTGATAATGTTGGCAGCTTCCCCGTCATGGTGTCAGCTGGTCTGGTTTTCCTGATGCTGGGAGCATTCACCTTGGCGTGCCTCGCCAGACAAACGATACATTTCGTCCAGGTTGGTCAGCTCCACTTCCTTGCCGTCCACTTGCATCAGGTCCATCTTTTGAAAGCGCGTAAAGATGCGGCTGACGGTTTCCACGGCCAGGCCCAGATAGTTGCCGATCTCGTTACGTGACATCGACAGACGGAAGTTGGATGCCGAGTACCCGCGTGCCTTGAAGCGCTGAGACAATTTGAGCAGAAAGGTTGCCACGCGTTGTTCTGCATTTTTCTTCGACAGCAACAGCATCATCTGCTGATCATCTCGCAGTTCCTTGCTCATGCTGCGCAGCATCTGACGGCGCAGTTCGGGCAGTTGGCCTGAAAGCTCATCCAGACGTTCAAAGGGGATCTCACAGACGGTCGTGGTTTCCAGTACCTTGGCTGACATGGGATAGGTTTCGGCATCAAATCCACTCAGGCCGACCAGTTCGCCCGGGAAATAAAAGCCGGTGATCTGCTCTTCACCCTCATTGGTGAGCGTGTAGCTCTTGATCGTGCCGGCCCGAAGGGCATACACGGAGCTGAAGGGTTCACCCTGATGGAACAGGTGTTCACCTTTCTTGAGCGGGCGGCTTTTCTCGATAATATCATCGAGCCGGTCGATCTCGGTCAGGTCAAGCGATACCGGAAGACAGAGTGAGCTCAGACTGCAGGTCTTGCAATGGACCTGTTGCAGGCTGTGAAGCTTTCCTTGAGATTTCCAGTCGGCCATGGGGTCATCCTTATTGTTGGGTTCGTCACGCTGCGAGTGCTTTCCCGCATTATGTAACATTTACCCCAGAGGGTGAAGCGCCGGGCCCGGTTAACGGGCCTCGACTTTAGATGATACGCGAGAAACTCCGTGTGGCTTCATGTTTCGGTATATAGGTATCGAACGCCATACAGATGCGTCTTATCAGCAGGCGGCCTGCTGCAGTCACGCGAATGCGACTGGATGACAACTCGATCAAGCCATCAGTACTGAATTGCTGCAGTTCAGCCTGCTCGGCATTGAAATAATTGCCAAACTGAATATCAAAGCGCTGCTCAACGGCCGCAACATCCAGTTCAAATTGACAGATCAACTCAGTAATGACCGCGCGGCGAATATGATCATCACGGCTCAGTGTTACACCGCGCTTTACGGCATGTTGCTGCTGAGCGACGGCCTGACTGTAGGCGGCAATATCATGCTCGTTCTGATAATAGACATCGCCAATCTGACTGATGGCTGATACGCCCATGGCGACCAGGTCACAATCGGAATGGGTGGTGTAACCTTGAAAGTTGCGATGTAGCTTGCCTTCCGCCTGGGCGAGGGCCAGTTCATCATCGGGCTTGGCAAAATGGTCCATGCCTATATAAACGTAACCGGCCTCAAGCAGGCGATTGATACTGTTTTGCAGTATGTTGAGCTTGGTCTCGGGGCTGGGCAAGTCTTCGGCACGAATGTGTTTCTGTGAGCGGAATCGATCCGGCAGGTGCGCATAGTTAAACACTGACAGGCGGTCAGGGCTCATGGCAATGACGGTGTCGAGGGTATCGGCAAAGCTTTCTTCGCTTTGATGCGGCAGGCCGTAGATCAGGTCCATGTTGATCGATTTGAATCCCAGTTCACGCGAGCGTTGCAGTACGCGCGCGGTCATCTCGGTGGGCTGGACGCGATTGACCGCCTCCTGTACCCGTGCATCCACATCCTGTACACCAAGGCTGATACGGTTGAAACCGATTTCGCGCAAAACCGCCAGAGTCTGGTCACTGGCTTCACGCGGGTCAATTTCAATTGAATAGTCGCCCTTGTCGTCATCACGCAAATTGAAATTGCTGCGCAGTGCCTGCATCAGCTCACGCATTTGATCATCGCTGATAAACGTCGGGGTACCACCACCCCAATGCAGCTGATTTACCTGCCGGTCTCCACGGTACCACTGTGACAGCTTTGCCATTTCACGATAAACAGTATCAAGATAGGGCTGAGCTTTCTTGCGGTTGCGGGTGATCACCTTGTTACAGGCGCAGTAGTAGCAAACGTGAGCACAAAAAGGGATATGCACATACAGCGACAAGGGTGCATGAGGGTCACTTGTGGAGCGCCCGGTTTCGATCAACTTCTCGGAGCTCAGGCCGGAATCGAACTGGATCGCAGTCGGGTACGAGGTATAGCGGGGGCCGGACAGATCATAACGCTTGATCAAGTCCATATCCCAACTGATGGTTGTCTGGTTGTTCACCTCAGTACCTCTATTTGTTGGCCGGTCGGGCATTATAGGGAAGAGTGACCGGGCGGTTGTTGATGGATATCAATGTGGGTGCAACAGGCCGGTCCACGGCAGGGTTGCCAGACCAAACAGAATTACCAAAAGCCCCGCCCCCTGTCTTACGCCACTGCGTTGCAATAACTGTTTCAATTGGCGTGCCAGGAGCGCCGATGTGAGCAGAGCAGGTAAAGTACCTGCACCGAATACCAGCATCAGACTCGCACTGGTGAGGCTGTTGTTGCTCACCGTACCGGCCCAGAGCAGAGTCGTATAGACCAGACCGCACGGCAACCAACCCCAGAGTGCGCCCAGGAGCAGCGCCTTGGGCAGGGTGTCGGCGGGCAGCAGGGTGTGGGTGAAAGGCTGTAACCGGCGCCAAACAACACCTCCGGCTCGTTCCAGATAGGCCGCGCCCTGCCACCAGCCGGCAATATATAAACCCATCACAACCATGATGAGCGCAGCAACGCTACGCAGAATCAATGTAAGCTCAGCCGTTTGAGTAAACAGCTGGCCCAGCTGACCGATCAGAGCACCCGCAAGGGCATAACTGAACAGGCGACCAAGATTGTAGGCCAGTTGAAAGCGAAGGACTCGCTCACCGCCGCTCATGGCCAGACTGCCGGCGATTCCGCCGCACATTCCGATACAGTGAGTGCTGCCGGCGAGGCCAAACAACAGGGCGGAAGCAAGAAGGGCGGGTTCAGGCATGCTCAACGGGTATCCTGATCCTGATCTTCCGGCTCGGGATTATCCTTTTTCTGTCGTGCATCCTCGGGAATGAGGTCTTCGTCATCATCATAGAGGATACGATGAGCCGGTGACTCAAGGTCATCAAATTGACCACTGTTCACACTCCAAAAGAATGCCCAGATGGCAAATCCTGCCAGAATGATCGCGATTGGTATTAACAGGATAACAATATCCATTAACGTTCCGCTCCCTCATTGGTTGGCTGAGCCGCGACATGGCGGCGGCTCAGTCGCATCGCATTGCCGACCACTACCAGCGAGCTGGCGGACATGCCGATCGCGGCCCAGTAGGGTGGCACCAGACCGGCAGCTGCAGCGGGCAGGGCAAGAAGGTTGTAAAGCAGCGCCCAGCTCAGGTTCTCACGGATAATGGTGCGTGTCTTGCGTGCCATGCGAACACAATCGGCCAATCGCATCAGGTCGTTGGCAATCAGGACTGCATCAGCGTTGGTCTTGGCCAGATCGGTTGCACTGGCCATCGCAACCGAAGTGCGGGCACCGGCCAGTGCGGGAATATCATTGATGCCATCGCCCACCATAATGATCTCAGCTCCCTGCTGGCTCAGTTGGTTCAAGTGTGCCAGTTTCTGTTCAGGGCTCATACCGCTGAATACTTGATCAATTCCAAGATGAGAGGCGACCTTTTGTGCAGCATCGGAGGCATCACCGGTGAGCATTAGTGGCGTCAGGCCAAGTGCACGCAGTTCAGTGAGTGTTTGTGCGGCTTCGGGGCGAATCTGATCATCGAGCCGGAACCAACCCAGTGGCTGTTCGGCATCTGCAAGCAACAACCACAAACCGCTGCTTTTGGGTTGTTGAGGCGTATCGTTAGGGCAGGCAAAACCGGGTTTGCCAATTCGATAGCGCTTGCCTTCAACCATACCGCTAAGTCCCTGACCAACATGCACCTGTACATCCGTGGCGGCCTGAACAGCGTGGGCACGAAAGGCGCGGGCAATAGGGTGTTCGGAACGGCTTTCGAGTGCGGCGGCAATATTCAACAGTGTCTGGCTGTCGAGTGTACCGACAGGGCATATCTCCTCAATGTTAAGGTTGCCCTCGGTCAATGTGCCGGTCTTGTCGAAGATAATGTGGGTTGCCGTGGCAAAGCTTTCCAGCACGTGCCCGCGGCTGATTAACATGCCACGCTGGCGTAGAGTGCCTGTGGCAGCAGTCAAGGCGGTAGGCGTTGCCAGTGAGAGGGCGCAGGGGCACGTGACGACCAGCACGGACAGCGTGACCCAGAATGCGCGTGCAGGGTCATAAAAGTACCAGAATATCGCCACGGCTGCTGCCGTCAAAAGCGTGGCTGCCACAAACTGGCTGGCAACACGGTCGGCTATGCGAGCAACGCTCGGCTTCTCTGCCTGGGCCCGGTCCAGCATGCGAACAATGGCGGACAGGCGGCTTTCACTGCCCGTCTCGGTTACCTCGATCTGAAGTGGGTGCTCGATATTGAGAGTGCCGCCGATGACCAGATCGCCAGTGCTTCGTGACTGGGGCAGGTACTCACCGGTCAGAGCAGACTCGTCCACTGAACTGCGTCCCTCGATAACACGACCATCAGCCGGAATGGTATGCCCTGACTTGACCAGGACCCTGTCTCCGGTTCGCAATTGAGTGGCGGGCACAAGCGTTTCGGTTTTGCCGTCAAGGCGAATGGCGCTGGTTGGCAGCAGATCAAGCAGTGCGTTGCCGGCCCTGCCGGTTCGATGACGGGCCGCCATTTCCATGAAGCGCCCGACCAGCAGGAAAAAGGCGAACATGGTGACTGACTCGAAGTAGACATCGCCGCTGCCAGAAACCGTTGACCAGACACTGGCAAAATAGGCCAGCAAAATTGCCAATGCGACTGGCACGTCCATGCTCAGGCTGCGTGTTTGCAGGTCGCGCCAGGCGGCTTTATAGAAAGGCACGGAAGAGTAAAGCGCTACGGGGGTTGCCAGAACCATGGATGCCCAGTTCATCAGAGTGATGATATGGGCGTCCATGGAATGGCTGAGTTCACCTGCATACAGTGCTGCGGCGAGCATCATGGTTTGAGCCATGCACACACCCGCCACCCCAAGGCGGCGCACGGCGCGTTTACGCTCCTGCTCAAGCAATTGCTCTTCGCGGTTAGGCTGATAGGGGTGACCCTGGTAGCCCAGGCGATCAATTTCTGCCAGCAGGTGGCTCAGACGTGTGGTTCCACTGTGCCAGCGGATACGGGCACGGTGGGTGGTCATATTGACACTGGCAGCGGTAACGCCGGGTTGGCTTGTCAGGTGCTTTTCCAGCAGCCAGACACAGGCGGCACAGGTGATGCCCTCAATAACCAACACAGCCTCACGCTGATCGGCCCCGGCGTTATGTACAAAGCTGCTTTGCACTTCGGGGTTGTCATACAGCTCCAGCTCTTGCTTGCGCCGGCTGCCGCTGTTGGTGCGGATCAGCTCACTGTCCGCACTCTGACTGTCGCGATGGCGATAGAAGTTGTCCAGCCCTCCATCTACGATGGTCTGTGCAACCGCTTGGCAGCCAGGGCAGCACATGGAGCGTTGTTTGCCCTCAATGCTGACAGTGTACTGGCTGCCGCGTGGAACAGGCAGGCCACAGTGATAGCAGGGCGTGCGCGCCGGGGGCTGCTGTGCGGTCATGGCTGGCTCATTGCGCAGTGAGCGTAAGGCTGATCAGTTCAGAATAAGGCGGTACCATTTCCTGGCGCAGCTGCCAGCTTTCGTCGGCAGGATACAGGGAAAGGTAGCGTTTTCCGACCAGACCTGCAGTGAGGCTGCCGGAATAGATGCCTTTGCCATCAACGCTTTTCAGAATCAGGATTTGGTCAAATTTCTGATGGGTTGGATGAATGATATTCAGACTGAGAGTCTGCGGGAAGTTTGTCAGCATACCACTCAGGCGCAGATTGATATCACCGGTTACGGTGTCAAAGTTGAGGGTGCCTTCAAGTCCCAGTCTGCTTGCCGCATCAGATTTGGACGTGTCGATATTCATTCCGCGGGCAACCTTGTAATAGTCTTCCTTAACAATGCCGTCGCTGGTGGTTACTGCAATGTACATGAAAAATGAAGCATAGATGAACACCGCAATCAGTGGCGCCAAAATGAACCAGAGCCAGGGCTGCTTGTACCAGGGGGCGGGGGGAGTTGCGTGTGTATTCATGACACTCCTTGAATGGAAACGGCCGGAATGAACCGGCCGTTATTCTAACCTAATTAAGCCGAATGAGGCACTATCGCTGTGGAGTGGGACCCAGGAAACGGCTTTCAGTTTCAATATGAATTGAAGGATCTTCAGCGGCTTCGACAGTAAAGCTGAAAGGAGTGTTGGCCTGATTCAGCTGATCTGGTTCTATTTGAACCCTGACAGGGTATGTCAGAAGCTCTCCAGCCTCTACTGTCACAGTATCTGCCGAGATCATGTTCAGTCCTTCCGGACCATCAATTTTGATGCGGTAGCTGTGGTCTATCTGCTCCTTGTTGGCGATCTTGAGTGTGAAAACGTTCTCGATCATGCCGGACGGGGTAGTGGTGTACAGCTGGCCACGATCACGAATCACGTCAACTTCAAGCGGAACGCGGTCGCCGATGGCCCAGATGAAGGCACCAAACATCACCATCAGTGCAACAAAGTAACCGATCAGGCGGGGGCGCAACAGTTTGGTTGTGTTGCCGTTCAAGGCGTGTTCAGTGGTGTAGCGTACAAGCCCGGGTTCATAACCGACACGCTCCATCATGTCATCGCAGGCATCAACGCAGGCACCACAGGCCACGCACTCGTACTGCAGACCGTCACGTATATCAATACCGACAGGGCAGACGTGAACGCAGGCATAGCAGTCGATACAGTCGCCCAGGCCTGCCGCTTCCTTGTCGACCCCTTTTTTGCGGCTGCCACGAGGTTCTCCACGCTTCTCATCGTAGGAGATAATAAGGGTGTCCTGGTCAAACATTACGCTCTGGAAGCGGGCATAGGGGCACATATAGATACATACCTGCTCACGCAGCCAGCCGGCGTTGCCGTATGTTGCCACTGAGAAAAACGCCAGCCACCAAGTTTCCCATGGCCCCAAATCCCACGCTAAAACATCGGGTACCAGCTCACGGATTGGAGAAAAGTATCCGACAAATGCTATAGCTGAGGCGACAGCGATGATAATCCAGATGGCATGCTTGGCGCTCTTGCGCAGGAACTTTTCAGCACTCATGGGTTGCTTGTCAAGCCGCATGCGCTTGTTACGGTCACCTTCGGTGATGCGCTCTGCCCAGATAAAGAACCAGGTCCAGACAAACTGGGGACAGGCATAACCGCACCAGAGGCGCCCTGCAAAGACTGTTACGAAAAACAGAGTAAAAGCCAGAATAATCAGCAGCCAGGAGAGCAGCATGAAATCCTGGGGCCAGAAAGTCATGCCGAAAATGTGAAATTGCCGGTTGGGCAGATCAAACAGGATGGCCTGTCGGCCATCGTATTGAAGCCAAGAGGCGCCGTAGAACATCGCCAGCATGATGAAACCGGAGATGGTACGGAAGTTTTTGAAGAAGCCTTTGTAATACTTGACGTAAATGTGTTCCCGCTTGGCATAGAGGTTATAGGATTCGGCCTCTTTTTTGCCTTTTTTGCCCGGGGTTACGTCCTTTACCGGTATCTGATTCATGCCAGTACCTACTGCTGGTTGTGTCGACAGGTCCATGCGCTCCATTAGGAGCGTCGAATATTATACTAAGCCGCTAATAAAAAAGGCGACATGACTTGAATCATGTCGCCTTTTTTTGGTGCTTGTCCAGTGCTTATTTATTGGACAGGCTGTAGACGTATGCTGTGATCAGGTGGATCTTGTCTTCAGACAGAAGATCTTTCTGAGCAGGCATCACCCCAAATCGACCCACGCGGATAGTGTGAGCAATCTGAGTAAAATTGCCGCCGTAGAGCCAAGTGTCATCAGTCAGGTTGGGAGCACCCAAAGCGTGCATGCCCTTGCCCTCAGCGCCATGGCAGGCAGTACACAGGGCCTGGAACTGTTTCTGTCCGTTGGTCACATCAGTACCGGCCACGGCTTCCTTGCCGCTCAGGGTCATGACATAGCTGGCCACGTCACGCACACCGTCTTCACCCAGTACATCGGCCCATGCAGGCATGCCGCCGTTACGACCCTGAGTGATGGTGTGTTTGATCTGGTCAGGGTTGCCACCCCAGAGCCAATCATTGTCGGTCAGGTTGGGGAAGCCAACCGCACCGGTGCCGGCAGCGCCATGACAAACGGAACAGTTGTTGGCAAACATGCGCTGTCCCATCTTGAGACCGCCTTCGTTCTCTGGCTTCTGCAACTCTTCAATGGAAAGAGCGGCATACTTGGCGAACACCGGGGCGTATACCTCTTCGGCATGTTGCATCTCTTCTTCCCACTGACCGTGGGAAGTCCAGCCCAGCAGGCCTTTGAAGTTACCAAGACCCGGGTACAGCAGAAGGTAGCCAAGGCCAAAGATCACGGTCGCGACGAACATGTAAAACCACCACTGCGGCAGGGGGTTGTCATATTCTTCGATACCGTCGAACTCGTGACCCAGGGTGTTCTCGGTCGTTTCCTTGAATTTTTCGCTTTTGCGGGTAGCCAGCAGCAGCCATGTACAGCCGAAAATAACGGCCAGGGTGATGACTGTTACCCACGCGCTCCAGAAAGCACTCATTTGTCGTCTCTCCTGTTATGGGTCTCTTCCGGTCGGCTCTGCTCCTCTTCACTTTTCTTGTGCTGTTCTTCATCAGCAAAAGGAAGCTGGGAGGCTTCATCGAACCTTTTCTTGTTCCCCGGCAGGAGAACCCAGATGAAAAGGCCGATGAAGGTGATCAGCATTATGACCGGTATGTAAGGACCATAAACCTCGTAACTCACTGAAAATTACCGCTTGTTGGTGTAAACAGAGTGTGTTTTACCCAGTGACTGCAGGTAGGCAACCAGAGCGTCAATCTCGGTTTTACCTGCTACTTCTTCACGGGAAGCGCTGATCTGTTCATCTGTATACGGTACCCCCAGCTTGCGCAGAGTTTCCATCTTCGCTGCCGTTTCCTTGCCACTCAGACGGTTTTCAAACAGCCAGGGGTAGGAAGGCATTTTTGATTCAGGAACCACATCGCGCGGGTTGTAGAGGTGCGCGCGCTGCCAGTCATCAGAGTAACGTCCACCTACGCGGGCCAGGTCGGGACCGGTACGCTTGGAGCCCCACAGGAACGGGTGTTCCCATACGTGTTCGTCAGCGGTGGAGTAGTGACCGTAACGCTCGGTTTCAGCACGGAACGGGCGAATCATCTGAGTGTGGCAGACGTGACAGCCTTCACGGATGTAGATGTCACGGCCTTCAAGCTCCAGAGCCGAATAGGTACGCAGACCATCAATCGGCTTGGTGGTAGAGCTCTGGAAGAACAGCGGAACGATCTCCGCCAGGCCGCCGCCGCTGATCACGATAATGATCAGCAGGATCATGAGGCCGATGTTCTTTTCAATCGTTTCGTGTTTGATCATTTTCTTCTGCTCCTCGTCTCAATCAGGCCGCTTGCGCAGAGGGTTCAGCTGCCTTGACGGAGCTGCCGCTGCGAACGGTCTGCCAAACGTTGAAGGCCATCAGCAGCATACCGGTCAGGAAGAACATGCCACCGATCCAACGCACCAGGTAACCCGGGTGGCTGGCTTCAAGCGCTTCGACGAAGCTGTAGGTCAGAGTGCCGTCTTCGTTAACTGCACGCCACATCAGACCCTGCAGGATACCGTTAACCCACATGGAGCAGATGTACAGCACGGTACCGATGGTTGCGAGCCAGAAGTGTGTGTTGATCAGGCCAACAGAGTACATCTGAGCCTTACCGAACAGTTTCGGGATCATGTGGTACACGGCACCAATGGAGATCATCGCAACCCAACCCAGAGCGCCAGCATGTACGTGGCCAACGGTCCAGTCAGTGTTGTGTGACAAGGCGTTGACGGTCTTGATGGACATCATCGGGCCTTCGAAGGTAGACATACCATAGAAGGACAGAGATACCACCAGGAAGCGCAGTACCGGGTCGGTACGCAGTTTGTGCCAGGCGCCGGACAGGGTCATCATGCCGTTGATCATGCCGCCCCAAGAAGGCGCCAGCAGGATCAGTGACATGACCATGCCAACAGACTGAGTCCAGTCAGGCAGGGCAGAGTAGTGCAGGTGGTGGCCACCGGCCCACATGTAGGTCGCGATCAGCGCCCAGAAGTGAACAATGGACAGACGGTAAGAGTAGATCGGACGCTCGGCCTGCTTGGGTACGAAGTAGTACATCATGCCCAGGAAGCCTGCAGTCAGGAAGAAACCTACCGCGTTGTGGCCATACCACCACTGAACCATCGCATCCACGGTACCCGGGTACATGGAGTATGATTTGGTCAGGGATACCGGCATCGCCATGCTGTTGACGATATGCAGCACCGCAACGGTGATGATGAACGCCATGTAGAACCAGTTACCCACATAAATGTGAGACGTCTTGCGGTTCTTGACAGTGCCCAGGAAGACGATGGCATAGCTGACCCAAACCACGGCGATCAAAATGTCGATCGGCCACTCCAGTTCTGCGTACTCCTTGGCGGAGGTCAGACCCAGCGGAAGGGTAACAGCGGCTGCCAGAATCACTACCTGCCAGCCCCAGAAAGTGAACGCAGCCAGGCCGTCCGAAAAAAGACGGGTCTGACAGGTGCGCTGCACCACATAGTAGGAAGTGGCAAAAAGTGCACAGCCACCAAACGCGAAGATTACCGCGTTGGTGTGTAACGGACGAATACGTCCGTAGGTCAACCAGGGAATATCAAAGTTCAGTGCAGGCCACACCAGCTGGGCGGCGATCAAAACGCCGACGCCCATACCGACGATGCCCCAGACCACCGTCATGATGGCGAACTGGCGCACGACTTTGTAGTTGTAAGTCGGGTGTTCAGTTGCAGTGCTCATGTCAGGCTCTCATCAACAAGCTAATAGTAGTAAGAAGAGTTCCACCCGCAATTATCTGGGAATACCCACGCCATTTCAATGCGATGGAACCTTTAACTGTGGTTTATTGTCGCAGGGGGCATTTATCTTCATTATATACCCGATCAAAAAAGACGGTTTTTTGTAACTGTTTGAATTTAATTTGGTAATTGGTTTTGTGTGCTGTCGTGGTAAAGCGGTTTATGCTTCAGAAGCACGGTTTTCAATGGTCTTTCGCTGAACTCGAGTGTTGATTTGATCTTTTGCTTGATATGGATCAAGCGCTTTTTTTGAGGTCATTTTCCATGCCACTGTGCGATGGCTTCTGTTGTTATCAGACTAAAGGATTACTATAGTGCGCCCACCGAGTCAGGAGAAAGTAATGAGTGAATTCAATACGCTGGTACTGTATTGCCGTGCCGGATTCGAGAAGGAGTGCGCAGCTGAAATTTCCACTCGTCTTTCTGACATGGGTATTTATGGCTATCCACGTTTCGAAACGGGGCAGGCCTATGTGGTATTTCACTGTCAGCAACCCGATGGTGCGACAGATGCGATTCAGCGGCTGCGTTTTCGCGACCTGATTTTCACTCGACAGTGGTTTGCGGCTTTACCACTGTTCGAGCAGCTTCCTGCGGATGATCGCATTACGCCGATTCTAGCCAGTGCCGGTAGCCTGCCTGTTGCAAGTGAGCTGGTTGCTGAAGTGGTGGATACCACTGAAGGGCGTGAGCTGCAGAGTTTTGCGCGCAAATTTGGCTCAGCCCTGTCGCAGGCGTTGCGACGTGAGTCGATTCTGCTTGAACGCAAGCGTCGTGCCGACTGGCGCTTGCATATGCTGGTGCTTGATGGCCGTACGCTCTGGCTTGGCGCCGCACCGATAGGTAACAGTTCACCTTGGTCTATGGGTATTCTCCGGCTGAAGTTTCCTCAGCAGGCTCCTAGTCGCTCAACGCTCAAGCTGGAAGAAGCCTGGCGCTACTTTATACCGGCACAGCGGCAGGATGAGCTGCTTGGTGGAGGGTTGAGAGCGGTCGATTTAGGCGCGGCCCCCGGAGGGTGGACATGGCAGCTGGTGAAGCAGAACATGTTTGTCATTGCTGTCGACAATGGCCCAATGAGCCCAGACTTGATGGAGAGTGGGCAGGTTGAACACCGGCGTGAAGATGCATTTACCTTTGTGCCACCCAAGCCGGTTGACTGGATGGTATGCGACATTGTTGACAAGCCAGCGCGCGTGACCGAGTTGGTGTTGCACTGGGCCGAAAACGGTTGGTGCCGGCATGCAATTTTCAACCTCAAGCTACCGATGAAGCAACGTTTTGCTGAAACTGAAAGCTGCCTTGGCTATCTGCGCGACTCCCTGGCCAATGCAGGTATCGGGTTCCGACTGCAGGCGCGGCAGCTCTACCACGATAGAGAAGAGATCACCTGCTGGCTGTCACTGGAACCCTGAGAGGCTTCAGTGAGCAAATACCGTAATCTTCTCTTCGCCCTCCAGCATGAGGGCGATCTGCTCCATCATTTCGCGGCGCTCTTCCGAGTGGTACCACTGCAGCCAATCGTTTTCACTGCGATAGGTGGCCAGAATCAGTCGGTGGTTGGGGCTGTCAACATTATGCAGTGCCTCGCCAGAGATGAAGCCGGGGACGTGCATGGCTTTCTGCAGGGTTTCACGTGCTACCCGGTCGTAATGAAGTTCCAGTTCATCGGCGACGTGGCGCTCAATCAGAACACGAATCATGGCATGACTCCTTGAGAGATGGTGTTTATATCAGGATAATCGCTTCCAAGGCGTGCGCAAGCCTGTATGAGCGGTTCCGCGCCCGGATTTAATTTGCGACAATAGCGCTTTGTAATTCAAGGTAGTTGTAATCCATGAGTGACCCTGTTGCTGACCACCTGCTGGATGCCAGCGGCCTGCTGTGTCCTGAGCCGGTAATGATGCTTCACAACAAGGTGCGGGAGATGCAGGCAGGAGAGTTGCTGAGGGTGTTGGCCACAGATCCATCTACCCAGCGCGACATACCAAAGTTCTGCGCTTTTCTCGGACATGAGCTCGTGAAGCAGCGGGTAGTGGATATGCATAGTTTCGAGTATTTAATTCGCAAAGGGGCTGGCTGAGTGTCAGAACTGAATCATCTGCAGCAACAGATAGAGTCTCTGCTGCAGGAGTGTGATCAAAGGCTGTCGGCTGCAGAGCAGCAGGGCAGTCGGACGGGACCCCGGACAACAGAGAGTGAAACAGTGAATCAGACGGCCAACAGCAAGAATCGCTCCAAGAACAGGGCAGCCAATCAGGCGGCTCTGGAACAACTGATCGAAGCCTACCCGCAGACTTTCAGTCGTGACAACGTCCGCCCGCTCAAGATCGGTATTCAGGAGGACCTGATCGCTGATGACAAACTGGCTCGCAACAGAATCAAGCGTGCGCTGGCAACTTATGTGCGTTCGATCCATTACCTGCGCAGCGTGAAGGAAGGGGTTGATCGTGTCGACCTGGCTGGTGAAATGGCAGGCAGCGTGACGGCTGCAGAAGCTGAGCATGCGGCGGCACGCCTGAAAGAGATTCAGGCTGAGCGCAAGGAGCGGCAGAAACAGGAGCGGATGAAGGAACAGGAAGCGCGCAAACAGCAAAAGGACGACCGCCTTAGCCGGAAACTCGAGGCGTTGGTTAACCTCAAGGGGCGTTAATACTTGAAATAGCGATGTGTTGCCTCCAGATTATTAGACAATTTTAATATTTTGGAGGCCAATCCATGTCTGACTCTCTTCATATTTCCTGTCCTTCCTGTTTGGCAACAAATCGCATTCCCGCTTCCAGACTCACACAGAAACCTGCCTGTGGTCGCTGTCACCAGCCGTTGTTCATGGCTACTCCGCTTGAGCTCGATGAAACCGCTTTTGCTCGTGTTCAGGCCAATACGGACCTGCCGGTTCTGGTTGATTTCTGGGCATCATGGTGCGGTCCCTGCAAGATGATGGCACCGGTATTTGAGCGTGCGGCTGCCGAGCTGGAGCCTGCATGTCGTCTGGTCAAGATCAATACCGAGCAGTGTCAAAACCTGTCGGCGCGCTACCAGATCCGCAGTATTCCAACGCTATTGCTACTGCAGGGCGGACAGGAGGTGGCGCGGCAGGCAGGTGCCATGGACCAGGTCAGCCTGGTCCGCTGGGTACGCCAGCATCTCTGACCGTCAAGGGAGCGGAGTCGGAGCGCCATACAGATAGCCCTGAGTGCCATCGATTTGCATCTCTTCCAGCAACTGCTGCTGCATTGGGCGCTCTACATGCTCGGCGTAGGCCTTTATTTCCAAACTGTGGGCTACGCTTATCAGGCTACTGACAAAGAAACGATCCTCCTCGCTGTGATCCAGCTGTCGAATCAGTGAACCATCAATCTTGAGGTAGTCGGGTCTCAATGCATAGAGGTAACTGAAGCCGTTGGGGTGTGTACCGAAGTTGTCCACGCCAAAGCTGACCCCGAGCTGCTGTACTGAACGACGCAGGGATAGAATCGATTCCTGATGTGCCAGAATTGCGGTCTCGTTAATTTCAATGTTGAGCCGTCCTCGGTGTGAGCTGGCGCTGAGTTGCTCAAGCAACCAGGGCACAAAGGGCGGGTGTTCCAGTGTCTGGTTTGCCAGGTTGAGACTGAGTGCGGGTGCGCCTGGGTTGTGGCTCAGGTAATTCAGAGCCTGTCTGACGATGGCGCGATCGATTCGTTCCATCAGGCCGAGATCCAGCGCTACGCTGATGAATTCGCCGGCGCTGCAAGGTTCATTATCGAGGTTCAGAATGCGGGCAAACACCTCTGCATGAATCGCTTCCTGCTTGGTTGACTTAAGGATCTGATGTTGCAGGAAGATTTGCTCATTGTTAATTGCATTGGCCACGTGAGACTGCCATTGCTCGGACCAGGTATGCTGGCTCTGGCGTGCGTGATAGTGCACCACTGCATCATGACCTGCCTCGGCTTCGTTAACAGCCAGGCGCGCCTGTGACATCAGCTGCTCAGGTGAACAGTGGTCATGACCGGAGGCGATGCCAATGCACAGTATCGAGGGTGTCGCGTCCTTCTTGCTGAGCTGTTCATACAGAGTGTTGATCTGCATCAGGCCGGGTTGCAGGAGGCGTTGCCAGTCATCGAAGTTGCGCTGTCTTGCCAGTAGTACCAGGTCAGCGCCACCGAGTCGACCGGTGATACTCAGCCCCGTGGATTGTCCAAGGTCTTCGATCATGCTGGCACATGCCTTGATCAGATGGTTGGCGGCATCTTCACCGAGATCACGGTTAACCTGCTGCAGGTCTCTCAGGTGGAACAACAGTAGTGATGCGGGGCCAAAGTCCTGGCGGTATTCCAGATGCTCCTGAATCTGGGCCAGCAGGGCGCGACGATTATTCAAGCCTGTGAGGCTGTCACGGTAGGCTGTGCTGCGAAGGGCCTCAATATTTCGGTTCTGTTCCTCGAACATGTGTTGTACCTGCTTCACCATCAGGTTCATGGCGATCACAACGCGTCGCAGTTCGCGGGTTCGTGGAAGGTCAGGTTGTTCGATATATTCGCGCCGGGCAAGTGCCATTGCCTGATGCTCCACCCCGTGTAGAGGGCGCATGATAAAGCGCAGCAGCAGTGTCAGGAGCAGTGCAGAAACCAGAGCGAGTACGCTGAACAGCAGCATCGTATCGCGCACCCCGGCCCACAGTCGCTCATAGGCATATCCAGCACGGCTGCGCACATGGATCTCACCGACCTGTTGCCATTGATAGGCGATGGCGCGAGACATGGCGGGCGGCGTGATGCGCATCATGCTGATGAACCAATCCGGAGCATTGACTGCGGCTTCCGGATTGTAGCTCTTGCTGTACAGAACCGAGCCATCCTTTCCGGTCACTTCAATCTGCTGGTAGAAGCCACTATCGAAAATGGCATTGACGGCGGTTGCGATGGTCGCGCTGTCGGATTGCTGCATATAAGGTGCGAGGTACAGTCCGAGATGAGTAGCGCCATCTTCGGCATGCGATTCGAGCTGGCGTACCAGTGTGTCGCGCGAGCTGTCCGAAAGGAGGTATACGGTGCCCAGAACCAGCCCCAGCAATACGGTGAATACGGCAGCGATCAGTTGGTTGGTAAGGGACATTATTGGCGCTCCTGCGACTGTTGAATGTTGACCCGGTTGTTTTCCATGCGTGACTGCAGTTGTACCCATGGCTTGAGGCGATCGGATGTACCCACCAGCTCGGCTCGCTGGCCTTTCTTGCTGAGCCAGAGGCTTTCACCGTTAAAAGTATAGACGTGCAGCAGGTCTGGGCGCTCATTGGCCGGGCGAATCGAGTTGATCAGATTGTCCAGTACCAGCGGCATGGCCGTGGGGCTGGAGTAGTAGGTCAGCACCATATGTGCCTGGTTCAGCTCAAGGGCCTTGACGTAGCTCAGGCTCAAACGCTCTTCAGCGACACCCATCACCCTCAGTGTGTAGTATTTGGCGATTGAAAAATCCTCGCAGTCACCGCCATTGCTGATCAGGAACTCCACCGGCGTCGCCCAATAATCCTCCTTACCCCAGTGAGCAATATCATCCAAAAAACGCACCTGATTGAAAAATCGGTTAACTCGTTCCAGTTTCTCCGGTTCGCTCAACTGGTTGCCTTCGCGTATCAGGTTTTGCCAGGCCGTCAGCCTGCGTGCTGCCTGTTCTCCATACAGCTCACGGTAGCCTTCAATGCTGGCATCTGAAAGCAGTTGGGGCTGGTCGGCAGTGGCTAGCAGTGTGAGACCGGCGAACAGGGCTGCAACGCAGCACCGATACAGGCAGCGTCCGGGTCTGCGCAGGCACATGAGGATGTTGCTCAAACGGGGCTTCCCATTAATGGTCTTATCAGTTCATGATGGTTGAAAAACGCGCGCCGCTCAAGCGTCATCCTGAACAGAGTGACCAGGCATCAAGCCACATTGACTGAGCAGGCGCTGCCAGGCGTCGGTATGGCGGTCTCGTGCCCGGATGTACTGTTGCCACAGGCTGTTATGGTGATCAGACAATGTTGCCTGAAAATAGTGCTTCAGGGCCGGGCTGGTTGGCAGTTCTGTGTAGAGAGGTTCAAGGCCGTTGCGCCATTGTTCACCGCTGCGGTGCAGAGCGGACATCATCGGTTGCAGTTCGCTTGCGTACCAGCCGTTCAATACGGACTGAATGATACGCGCTCGGTTGTTGGGGCGATTATTGAAACAGATCGGGCGCTCATCGAGCCGAGCATTGATGGCGCTGGCGGTCTGATCCAGTGTTTGGGTGAGCATATTCAGACTTTTCAGCCAGGGTGCGCCGAAGGGACGGGTATGAAGTTCGAAGTAGGATTGCTCAAGTTGGTCGCTCCAGGAAGGCAGGGACCAGTCAGGCTGTTGGCTCATTCTAAGCAGTTGCTCGAAACGCTGCAGAGGGGGCTGGAGCGCTCCGGATTGCTGAGCCTGTTTCATCTCTAATGCAGGGTGAGTGCGTGAAAATTGGGAGACCATTTCGCTGGAATTGAAAATGGCGTTACTCAGTACCCGTGGCAGCTGCTGGCGTTTGACCTGTTCGATGTGCTGCAGCCGTTCAAGCAGCTCATTTTCGCTCGTGCCACGTTTCGGCTGCTGTTGAAGCTCATGTATACAGTGGCGCAACGGTGGCAAAAAGCGCAGCTCATAGAGCAAGCGCTGCGATGGCAATGCCAGTTTGCCCAGTGAGCTGTTGCGCTCTCCGATCAGCTCCATCAAACCGCAGGGACGCAGATCAAACACATCCACAACGCCCTCTCTCAGCTCAGGTATATCAAGCAGTCGCTCCCGTGTTTGAGGGTAAGGCGGTATGGTTGTATCAAGCTCCAGATTAATGGGGTAATCGATGGCATTGGCAACGCGACTGGCATAGTCCTCCAATCGCGTCTGGGGATTTTCAGTGCTGCAGGCGCTCAACAGAAGCAGCGCCAGAGTTGCTATCAACATCCGCATGACGTGCAATCCTGACCAGGCGTGTTGTCAGTAGTACGGCACCGACGCTGAGCCCGATCAGCAGTCCATACCAGAGTCCGGCTGCCCCCTGTGGCGTTGTCAGCCATTGAGTGAATCCCAGTACATACCCGATCGGAAGGCCGATCAGCCAATAAGCAATGAACACCATCAGCAGGGGGACGGCCGTATCCTTGTAGCCACGCAAGGCGCCGGCTGCACTGACCTGAAGTGCATCGGAAAACTGAAAAACGGCCGCAATACTGATCAGGATGGCGGCCAAGCCAATAATCGCTTCACGGTCAGTGTAGAGTCCTACAATGGACTCGGCCAACAGCAGTGAAAGTGAGCTGCTGACCAGGGCGATGGTCAGGGTGATCATAACACCGGTGATCACGGCATGTCGTGCGGCATCACCTTGACCGGCCCCAACAAGCTGGCCTACACGGATAGTCAGTGCCATTGCAATGCTGAGTGGTACCATGAAGATCATGCCAGTATAGCTAATGGTGATCTGGTTGGCGGCGATCACCGTTTCGCCCAGTGGGGCCAGCAGCAGCGCCAACACGCAGAACATGCTGACCTCAATCAGCAATGCAAAGCCGATCGGCAGGCCGAGCCGAAGGAATGTCAGAATCACACCTCCTCTGGGGCGCTGCCAGTGCCTGTAAAGGCGCAACGGGCGGAAACGGGGGCTGCGCATCAGGTAGATAATACCGGTCAGTAGCATGACCCACATCACAACGGCGCTGGCATAGCCGCAGCCAACACCACCCATTTCGGGCAGCCCCAGCTTACCGAAAATCAGTACATAGTTAAGCGGGATGTTACACAGCATGCCCAGTACGGCGATGCGCATGACCGGATGGGTTTTGCCAAAGCCTTCACTGTAGCTGCGTACCACCTGATAGAGCAGAAACGCAGGGAATCCCCAGCTTATTGCATCAAGATAGTCACGTGTAGTCTGCTCCAGTCGGGCTTCCAACTGCAGCAGTTCGAGTACCGGGCCAGGGTTGCGCAACAGCAGGACCCCCAGCAGGCTCAACAGCAGCGCAATCCATACGGCCTGCTGCAGCACCTGGCGGCTGCGGCGCTCGCGATGGGCGCCTATCAGATGGGCAACCAGCGGAGTGGTGGCCATCAGTATACCGCCCAGTGCCAGAAACAATGGCAACCAGAGGCTACTGCCAAGTGCAATGGCCGCCAGGTCGTTGGCTCCCGCACGAGCAGCCATCAGTGTGTCGATAAAGCCGATGGCGCTCTGAGCCAGCTGAGCCACCATGATCGGCCAGCCAAGCAGTAGCAGGGTGCGAATTTCCTCGCCGCGGTTGAAACCAGACCTCAACATGTCGCAGGGGCGGGGTGCTGAGCGTGTGTGGTGTTCATTGAGCGGGTCCTTTTCACGGTGTGGCTGCGCATGTTGGAATATCCTCCTGTGGCGGGGCAAGGATAAGGGTGCGCTAACAGTAGTGCAACGCTAAGATGCAATGATACTGATAGATCAATTCTGGAGGTGAGTGATGAAGCTGCAAGACAGCAGTCTGCTGCGTGGGCAGGCCTATGTTAACGGTGAGTGGATTGACGCGAAAAGTGGAGAGACCTTCGCGGTATTCAACCCTGCTACGGGTGAAGAATTGGTCCGGGTGCCACTGATGTCAGAGGCGGATGCCAAGGCAGCCGTGACCGCCGCTAACGAGGCCTTCAAGCAGTGGCGTACGACAACTGCCAAGGAGCGAGCGACCGTGCTGCGACGCTGGTATCAACTGATGCAGGACAATATGGAAGACCTCGCACTGTTGATGACGCTTGAGCAGGGTAAGCCGTTGGCCGAAGCTCGTGGCGAAGTGCAGTATGCTGCAAGCTTTGTCGAATGGTTTGCCGAAGAAGGTAAACGTGCCTATGGCGAGCTGATTCCAACTCACAAGCAGGATGCTCGCATTCTGGTCAGTCGTGAACCGGTCGGGGTGGTTGCCGCCATCACGCCCTGGAACTTCCCCGCCGCCATGATTACCCGAAAGGCCGCTCCTGCTCTGGCAGCAGGTTGCAGTTTCATCTGCAAGCCAGCAGAAGATACACCGCTTTCTGCACTTGCACTGGCCGAACTGGCTCACCGTGCCGGTATTCCGGCCGGGGTGTTCAACATTCTTACGGGAGATCCAAGGGCGCTGGGCTCGGTGCTGACCGGGCATGAGCTGGTCCGTAAACTGTCTTTTACTGGCTCCACCCCGGTTGGCAAGCTGTTGATGGCGCAGTGTGCCAATACAGTGAAACGGGTCTCTCTGGAGCTGGGCGGTAATGCCCCCTTCATCGTATTTGATGATGCGGACCTTGAGCGGGCGCTGGATGGCGCCATGGCATCCAAATATCGCAATGCCGGCCAGACCTGTGTCTGTACCAACCGCTTTCTGGTGCAGGACGGAATCTATGACCGCTTTGTCGAGGCGTTGGCTGAACGCACGCGACAGCTGAAAGTGGGAAGTGGCACTGACGCAGATGTGCAGCAGGGGCCTCTGATCAACGCCGCTGCAGTGGCCAAGATCCAGAGCCATATTGATGATGCCGTTGCCAAGGGAGCAAGTGTGGTGTGTGGCGGCAAGCCACATGCCTTGGGACGCACATGGTTCGAGCCTACTGTGCTGCGTGATGTAACGCCACAGATGCAGGTGGCAACAGAAGAGACTTTCGGGCCACTTGCTCCTGTTTTTCGGTTCAGTGATGAAGCGGAGGCCATCGCCATGGCGAATGACACCGAATATGGTTTGGCGGCCTACTTTTTCAGTCGTGATCTTGGACGGGTCTGGCGGGTGGCTGAAGGCCTTGAATACGGCATGATCGGCATCAACGAAGGGATTATATCTACCGAGCTGGCACCGTTTGGCGGGGTGAAGGCATCCGGGCTGGGGCGTGAAGGGGCGCGCCAGGGGCTGGAAGAGTACCTGGAGTGCAAATACATGCTGATGGGTGGTATCTGACATAAAAACGCCGGGGCTGTGTATGCCGCCCCGGCGTTTTTTAAAAGCGTGGCTAAATCAGTCCAGACGCTTGCGGACATAGCTGCCGGGGGCAGGCTCAATCACCTTGTAATCACTGTTGCCGTAATCCTTCGGTGCATCAACCTTCTTGCCGGCACGACGACGCAGCCAGTCGTTCCAGTTGTTCCACCACGAGCCTTCCTGGCGCTCAGCGGTTTCCAGCCAGGCTTCGGGACCGCGTCCCATTTCGCCCTTGATCCAGAAATTGCGGCGATTCTTTTTCGCCGGATTGATAACGCCGGCAACGTGTCCACTGGCACCCAGCACAAACTCCACAGTGCCGCCAAACAGATCCAGCGCCTTGAAGGTGCCTTTCCAGGGGGCGATATGGTCTTCCATGGTTGAGAGGAAGTAGCAGGGAGTCTTGACCTTGCGCAGATCAATCGGCTCGCCGCATATGGTCAGCCCGTCAGGTTCAACCAGCTTGTTTTCAAGGTACATGTTGTTGATGTAATAGGTATACATCGCTGCCGGCAGGTTGGTCGGGTCGCTGTTCCAATAGAGGATATCGAACGGCGGTGGTGTCTGTCCCTTGAGGTAGTTGTTCACCACATAGGACCAGATCAGGTCATTGGAGCGCAGCATGTTGAAGGATGTGGCCAGTTCTCGGCCGTGCAGAATGCCCTCACTGTTGACCTTGGATTCCAGTTGCTTGACCTGATATTGATCGATGTATACGCACAGGTCACCGGGGTTGCTGAAATCGATCAGCGTGGTGAGGAAGGTGCAGCTGCCGACCGAGTTGTCCTTGCGGTTGGCCAGCACAGCGAGAGCCGAGGCCATCAGGGTACCGCCAACGCACCAGGATACGGTGTTAACCTTTTCCTGACCGCTGATTGACTTGGTAACTTCAAGTGCTTTCAGAATACCGTCGCCAACGTAGTCATCCCAGCTTAAATCGCGTTGCTCTGCACCGGGGTTGGTCCAGGAAATGAGATAAACATCCTGTCCCTGCTCCAGGCAGTAGCGGACAAACGAGTTATCCTGCTGCAGATCCAGAATGTAGAACTTGTTGATGCTTGGCGGCACGATCAGGGTTGGGCGCTCGTAAACCTGTTCGGTCAGCGGTTTGTAGTGGATCAACTGGAAGATGTCATTCTGGAAAACAACAGCACCTTCAGTCGTTGCCAGATTCTTGCCCAGTTCAAATGACGACTCGTCGGTCATTGAAATGCGGCCTTTCTCGATGTCGCCGAGAAGGTTTTTCAGACCGTTAACCAGACTTTCCCCTTTGGTTTCCAGTGCCTGTTGCAGCACTTCGGGGTTGGTGATGGCAAAGTTGGTGGGGGAGAGCGCATCCACATACTGGCGAGTGTAAAACTCCAGCTTCTGCTGTTCCTGTGGCGACAGATTGGCATTGTGGGCCATCTCGGTCAGCATGCGTGAAGTCAGCAGATAGGACTGTTTGATATAGTCGAAAACCGGGTTTTTGGACCATTCATCCGCCTTGAAGCGGCGATCGCCGGGCGGTGGTTCGGCAACCGGACTGCTGGTATTGCCCGTCAACAGGTTGCGCCAAAGGTTGAATTGCGCCTGCTGATAGTCAGCGATGGCACGTACCCATACAGTCGGATCTTCAAGAGAGCGGGTGGCCAGTTCAGTCCATGATTGCGTGAACTGACGCAGGATATCGTCACCGCCGGTCGCCGAGAACATCTCCAGCATTTTGCTGGTCTCATGATTGACGTAATTGATGAATTCCTGCGGGTCTGTTGCGATGTTGCCTTGTTTATCCGTCATAACTGCCTGCTTTCGGTCTCTGTTGTCCGGTATGAACGCAGGCTCCCTGGCCCTGAATACGCTTACGCCGGAATCAACCTGTGGTTTTGGCTTGTAGCGGGAAACTGTTTTGAGCATAGACCGGTGCCTATGGCACTGACAAGCCCTCATAAAGTATTAGCATCAGTCTTTGCTATTGCACCTGTGTTACTGCGATGCAATATTTCGCGTTTTGCTGTCGAGAAAGCATGGCCGAGGTGAAGGTTGTGTCAGTATAAGTAATAATGTTGCATGCGCTTAAAAACAGGATGAAAAGTGATCATGTACCAGCTTGACCTGATGACCACAGAGGGCTGTCACCTGTGTGATGATGCCGTTGCCATACTTCAGCTGGGGCTTGAGCCGGATGAGGCTGAAGTGGATCTGGTTGATATTGTCTACGAAGAAGCGCTGATGGAGCGCTATGCGACACGGATTCCCGTATTGGTTGATCGGGTCAGCGGCGGCGAGCTTGATTGGCCCTTTGATGGTCAGCGGCTGGCGCAGTTTCTGCAAAACTGCGCTCAGCCTTAGGGTCAGGTTAACCGTCGTTCTGCTGATACAGTGCCAGCATATTGAACTCCTGTGGGCTGAACAAAGTCACCGGGCGTTCAGCCAAACGTTCGTAAATGACTCTGAATGCCAAAACGTTCTGCACGTAGTTGCGGGTTTCGTCGAAGGGGATGGTTTCGATCCAGATGTCCAGTGGCAGGTCACCCCGTGCATCCAGCCATTGGCTGACGCGATAGGGGCCGGCATTATAAGCGGCTGATGCATAGGCCAGGTTGCCGTTGAAGCGCTCAGCCATCTCGCTCAGATAGGCGGTGCCCAGGCGAATATTGGTGTCTGGCTCGGACAGCAGGCTGAGCCTGGGCAATGGAATGGCATGGCGTTTGGCCGTGGCGCGTGCCGTTGCCGGCATCAACTGCATCAATCCCAGCGCGCCGGCATGGGAGCGTGCCTGCATCCAAAATGCACTTTCCTGACGGGCAATGGCAACCGCCCAGGCCGGATCGATGGCGCGATTCTGGGCGTGCTGTTCAAACAGCTCCGGCAGGGGGTTGGGGAAGCGCAGCTGCATGTCGTTCCAGCGCTGGCTGCTGATGGCGCCCCGAATGCCTTGATCGTACCAGCCCCATTCTCTGGCCAGGTGGGCGGCCGCGTGAATTTGCTCGGGCTTCATGTGACTGATCGCAAGATTCCACTCCGAGCGGGCATCATAATAGCGTTCAAGTGCGAGTAATTCACGAATGCGGACAAACGCAGGTAGTTGTGCCAGCTGTTGTTTGGCGTCTGTGCTCTGAACCAGTGGCGTATCATTAAGCTGGTAGGGTGTGTCCAGCATCTGGGCTGCCATAAAACCATAGAATGAGCGCTCGGTGGCAAGATCTCGCAACAGAGTCTCTCGGCCGGGTTTACCTAGCTGTTCCAGAGCAATCGCTTGCCAGTAGCGCCAGCGATCGGTGTGTCTCTCAGTCTCATCCAGCTTTTCAATCAGGGACAGCGCTTCGGCCCAGTCCTGTCGTACCAGCGCCAGACGAACTCGCCACCCAGACAGGTCGGCCAATTTATGCTCGGGATCCAGTGAGGCCAGCAGGGGATCGGTTTCGGCCGGGAAGCGCTTTGCCATCAGCACGCCCAGACGCCTGCTGACGGAGTCGTATTGTTCGGCCGGTACCTGCAGTCGCTCGCGCTCACGTACCCAGAGTCGAATAGCCTGCTCAAGGTCCTGACGTGCCAGTCGGTTGACCGCCAATACCAGCAGCTGATCGGCATGCGGTGTTTCGGGAATGAGCAACTGGGGTTGCTGTGTCAGTTGCTCCGGGTTGTCATACAGGGAACGAGCCAGTTTTGCCTGCTGCTGCAACTCGCTTTGCGTAATGAAGCGTGCCGCATAGGTTGCCAAGCCGGGGCGTCCTCGCATCAATGCAGCCAGGTGGCGATTGAGTGCATCCTGCTGGCTGAAGTGGCTGGATTTCAGCCACTGACTGAAAACGGGGTCGCATTCGTCCGGCTGTGAATGGCCAACGGTCCAGAGCGTGCGGGCCGCTTCCCAGGCGTCCTGCTGTTGCTGCGTGTCCAGAAGGTAGTTCGCATGCAGGCACTGCAACCGAGTGTCGGGGCGCTGAATTTGTTGCCAGGCTTGGTTGAAAGCTGGCCAGTCTTTTTTTTCACCACTGCTGCGAGCCCAGGCAAACAGCAGTCGGCCCGCCAATGGGGTATCCGCATTGGCATCAATAAATGCCTGCAGTTGTTCAGCAGAAGCGCTGTCGATCCGGCTGTTGATTTGCTGGTACTCGAGATAGGGGTACAGAGGATATGCGCTGAATGCGGTTTTTTGCTCATGGCTGAGCGGGGTGGCCTGCAGGAAGGCGCTTCTGAACTGTTCACGCAGTTCATCGTGTTGATCGTGTGCGCTGGATACGCCAGCTTGCAGCAGTGGCGGCAACAATAACAATAACTTCAGCCTGAACATAATAATCTCCGAACAGCCGTAACCAATCTGAATACTGTCAGCCAGTGTATCCTGCTCTAAAAGCAAAAATAACCATTGTTCTGCTGTTTTCAACAGAAGCACTGAATTCAGGTACACTAGCGTGCTTGAATGTTTGTAAGGTACGGGTTTGTATGCCGCTGATAAAATTGGAAGGTGTGTCGGTCAGCTTCAGTGCTGCGCCGCTGATGGATGGCGTTGATTTTCAGATTGATCCAGGCGAGCGGATTGCACTGGTTGGTCTCAACGGGGCGGGGAAGTCGACCCTGATGAAGCTGGTGTCCGGCGAGATTCATTCTGATCAGGGCTCTGTCTGGCGGGATCCGGCCATTCGTATCGCTCAGCTGTCCCAGATGCTGCCGGCAGCCGATGAGCGGACGGTACATGATGTGGTAGCGTCCGGTCTTGCCGAAGTGGTTGAGCTGCGCCGTGCCTACGATACCCTTTCACACAACACGGATGCCGCTTCACTGAAGCAGCTGGAAGAGCTGCAGCATCAGTTGGAAGCCCGTGACGGCTGGCATCTTGAACAGCAAGTGCAGTCTGTGCTGGATCGGCTTGGACTGCAGCCGGATACCCGTATGGCAGAGCTGTCCGGTGGTTGGCGTCGCCGCGCCGCTCTGGGGGCGGCACTGGTGCAGAAACCCGATCTGTTGCTGCTGGATGAGCCGACCAACCATCTCGATATCGAAACCATTGAATGGCTTGAGCAGATGATGCTCGACTTCCGGGGCGCAATTCTGTTTGTCTCGCATGACCGTGCTCTGGTGGAGAAGCTGGCAACACGCATCGTAGAGCTGGATCGCGGTGTACTGACCAGCTTTCCGGGCAGCTACAGTCGTTATCTGGAGCTGAAGCAGCAGCTGCTGGATGAGGAGGCGCGTCACAACGCCGAATTTGACAAGAAGCTGGCGCAGGAGGAGCGCTGGATTCGTCAAGGGATCAAGGCGCGCCGCACCCGCAACGAAGGCAGGGTGCGTGCGCTGGAGCAACTGCGACGCGAGCGTTCACAGCGCCGCGAGCGCCAGGGCGGGGCCAGCTTCGGCCTTGAGGAGGCGCAGAAGTCGGGCAAGCTGGTGGCAGAGCTTGAGCATGTCTCGATGAGTTACGCCGGCAAGCCCTTGCTGTGTGACTTTTCACTCAAGATTCAGCGTGGCGACCGTATCGGTTTGATCGGTCCCAACGGCAGCGGCAAAAGCACTTTGCTGAAGATCGTACTCGGCCAGCTTGAGCCGGAATCCGGTGTGGTTAGGCTCGGCACCAAGCTGGAGGTGGCCTACTTCGACCAGCTAAGAGGACAGCTTGACCCCGAAAAAAGCGTGATCGACAACGTATCAGGTGGGCGCGAGAGTGTTGACGTCAACGGTCAGTCGCGCCACATCATCAGTTATTTGCAGGACTTTCTGTTCAGCCCTGAGCGTGCGCGGACCCCGGTCAAGGCGCTTTCCGGTGGGGAGTGCAACCGACTACTGTTGGCGCGTCTGTTCAGTCAGCCGGCAAATGTTCTGGTACTGGACGAGCCAACCAACGATCTTGATGTGGAAACGCTGGAGCTGCTGGAAGAAATTCTACTCAACTTTGATGGCACCATTCTTCTTGTCAGTCATGACCGTCGTTTCCTTGATAATGTGGTCACCAGTTCGGTGGTGTTTGAAGGGCAGGGTGTGGTCCGTGAGTATGTGGGTGGCTATGCCGACTGGTTGCGGCAGCGGCCACAGCCTGTCGCAGCGGCCAAGGCCGAGAAGCCAAAGCCTGTTGCCGCGAAAAAGCCGACGGCCAAAAAGCTGAGTTATAAGCTGCAGCGAGAACTGGATCTGTTGCCACAGCAGATGGAAGCGACAGAGGCTGAGCTGGAGCGGTTGCTCGCTGTCACTGCATCACCCGAGTTTTACGCCGGTGATCAGGCTGAGGTTGCAAGCACGCTGGAGCTGCTGCAACAGCAGGAGCAGCAGCTCGAGGCGTTGATGGAGCGCTGGGTTGAGCTGGAGTCAATGCAGGAGGGGGGTTAGTCCTCCTCTTTTACCCGAATTGCCAGCACATCACATTTGGCGCCATGCAGGACACCATTGGCGGTCGAACCAAGCAGCAGGGCAAGCCCATGGCGGCCATGGCTGCCCAGGATTACCAAGTCGCTGTTGTGCTCTTCGGCAGCACGGTGAATTTCCGTCTCGGTATGGCCTGTCACGATAATTTTGTTACTGACAGGGTAGCCAATCTTTTCTGCATACAGGTCCAGCTTGGTGCGTGCATGCTCGTCAAGCTGCTCCTGTATGGTCGTCAGGTCCATGGGAACATCGCCGCCATAGGCAAAGCTGAGAGGCTCCACTACGTGAATCAGGTTGAGTTCGGCGCCGAAAGCTTTCGCCATCTCGGCCGTTTTCATTGCCAGCTGTTCCGATTCATCTGACAGATCCAGCGCAAGCAGAATGCGGGAATAGATACTCATCGTTACATCCTTCCAGTTGAGTGTGCCTCTAGAATAGCACTGCATGTGCCCGGCGCACACTCCGGATACTTGACGTTTTTCAGCGTCCTACGCCGTAATAGGTAAATCCAAGCTGGCGCAGGTAGTCCGGCTCGAACAGGTTGCGACCATCAACAATCAACGGTGTTTGCATCAGCTGCAGCAGGCGCTCATAGTCCGGAGAGCTGTACAGGGGCCATTCGGTCAGCAGCAGCAGCGCATCGGCCTGCTGTGTTGCTGTGTAGGGGTCTTGATGCAGTGTGAGTCCGGTGCTTTGCCCCAATTCGCTCTGAAGGGCACTCAGTGCTTCGGGATCATGCACCTGAACCTGTGCTTCCTGTGCCAGCAGGGCACGAATGACCCGCAATGACGGCGCGTTATCCACGCTGGCGACCCCAGGCTTGAATGCGCAACCCCAGATGGCGATGCGTCGACCGCGCAGATCACACCGATAGTGCTGCCAGAGTTTGCGGAAAGGCAGCTCTTTCTGACGCTCGTTTTCATTCAGCACGGTGTTGAGCAGGGTTGAGTGGCGGGTTTCTGCCAGGATGTCGGCCAGTCCCTCAATATACTGGGTGAAATGATGGCCACCAAAACCGCAGCCCGGGGACAGATAATGCTGGCCAATGCGCTTGTCACTGCTCATGCCCTGTCGTACCACTTCAATATCCACGTCAAGGCGGTCTGCCAGGTTGGCCAGCTCATTGATATATCCAAGGCGCAGGGCAAGCATCCCGGAGATGGCAAACTTGCTGAACTCGGCCTCCCGTCGACTCATCCACTGAATCTGCTGCAGGCGAGAAGAAAACGGTCGCAGCAGAGCCTGTAGCCGCAGGCGCGCAGCATCATCCTCGCACCCTACAAGCAGCGTATCGGGAGTTGCAAACTGCTGCAGTGCCTGTCCCTGCTGTAGAGTATCTGGCAGGCAGACCAATGACTGCTGGCGGGTAGAATCAAGCAGGGCGTGCAGCCGGTCGCTGGCACCAATGCCGAAGTTGCTCTGATTGATCAGCACCAGGTTGTCCGGGCCCTGCTGGCTGAGATCACGACAGACGCTTTCGGCATGGCTGATATCGGAAGGGTGGGAGGCAAGCCAATGCCAAGGGGCCTGCAATGCTTCCTGGTTGCTGCACAATCGGATGTTGCCGGATGCCATGCCTGCTGCAAGGCTGTCCATCAGTCCGGGTTCGGCGCGATGGCTGCTTTCCCCCGGAGCTGCTTGCTGCAGAAGTACGTGGTTCCCGGTGCGAGCAAGTTCGACGGCTGCCACCCAGGCACCCAGTTCGTCCCCCCATATCGCAATCAACATTCTGTACTCTCCCTGTCGCTCCATTGACCATGCAGCTGATTCAATACGCCTTCGGTCGCGATATCAAACCGGTTAGTCGTTGCCGGGGTGCCGATTATATCCAGCAGGCTGTTGGCCACCTGTTTGCCAAGCTCGACACCCCATTGGTCGAAGGGGTTGATGTTCCAGATGACAGACTGAACAAACACCTTATGTTCGTACAGGGCAATCAGAGCCCCCAGTGACGCGGGTGTCAGCTCGTCCAGCAGGATAAGCGTACTGGGCTGATTGCCTTGGTAGCGCTGCCATGGTGTTGCATTTGATTGGTCAACCGCAGCATCGCCCAGTGCCAGCACTCGGGCCTGTGCCAGGCAGTTCGCCAGTGTAAGACGGTGCTGAGATTGCAATGCATCACTCTGGTCGGCGTAGCGCCGTGCCGGAACAATAAAATCACACATGACCGCTTCACTTCCCTGATGCAGTAACTGGTAAAACGCGTGCTGGGCGTTGGGACCGATTTCACCCCAGAGCACCGGACAGGTGTGGTGTTCAATTCGATTTCCCTGCCGGTCGACGCTCTTGCCGTTGCTTTCCATCTCCAGCTGTTCAAGGTAGGCGGGAAGGTGTGCCAGCCGGCCATCGTAGGGGAGAATGGCGTGTGCATGGATGCCAAGGAAGTTGATATTCCAGACTTCGGCCAATGCCAGCAGGACAGGCAAGTTGTGACTGAAGGGGGTGTGCCGAAAATGCATGTCCATGCGGTGAGCCCCGTCCAGCAGGGCTCGAAAACCGCTCATGCCGATCCTGACAGCGATCGCCAGGCCAATGGTTGACCAAAGCGAATAGCGTCCTCCGACCCAGTCGCGAAAGTGAAGCTGGTTTTCAACCGGAATGCCCCAGGCTTCTGCGCGTGGCGCATTGGCGGTTACAGCAATGAAATGGCGTCGAGCAAGCAGTTCAGTGGTCAGGCCGCTGGCACGGATAAGCCAGTCCAGTGCCGTCGCGGCGTTGGCGAGGGTGTCGGCGGTGGAAAATGACTTGGATGAAACAACAAACAGGGTGCGGGCCGGGTCAAGCTGGTCCAGCAGGCCTGAAATCTGGCTGCCATCCATGGACGATATGAAATGAGTTGTGATCTGGCGTGCTTCCGGTGCTTGAAAGCCGTCCAGTGCGCGGCAGACCATCATTGGACCCAAGTCTGATCCGCCGACTCCTACATTGACCAATGTGTCGATCGGTTCGCCGCTGAAACCGCGCCATTGGCCCTGATGTAGTTGTTCCACCAGGTGCTGCATGCGCTGCAGATCAGCCTGCACCAGTGTGACAAGGTCTTCCCCCTGATGCTCAAGCATTGCTTCGGCGGGCAGCCGAAGGGCTGTGTGCAGTGCGGCGCGGTTTTCTGTGTGGTTGATGCGATCGCCCTTGAACAGGGACTCGATCCACTGTGCCAAGTCGCAGCTGTCAGCGAGTTGCAGCAACTGGGTCAGGGTATTCGTGGTCAGCCGTTGTCGGGACAGATCGAGCAGCAGCTCATCCTGACGAAAACTGAACCGGGAAAATCGGTCTTTTACCTGCAGCAGGTCGCGCAGGTGCAGAGAGGATTCAGTGGCGCAGAGCTGTTCCAGCTGTTGCCAAACCCTGTGCTTGTCCAAGGCGGCTCCTTGCATCTTTTTTACTAATGAGTTGTTGGCAGCGGCTGCCAACCTGAGGCGCATCTTAGTCAGAAACGGCTTTCAGTTAAAGCACTGGTCTATGGCCGTTGCGTTCTGCCGGTGCGCCATACTGTCGTTTATGTGGTCTTAGCGTTACTATTCGCGCCTGTCCTTGACCTCTGACTGGAGTCTGTCGAATGAAATGGTTCATCATCTCACTGGTAGTTGCCTCGCTGATAGGCTCGGTCATGTGGGTGATGCCCAGCCCGCGACAACGCTATCAGGCAAATCTCAGGCTCAAGGCACGTCAGTTGGGTATTCAGGTGCAGATGGCGCGGGTATCCCTGCCGCGAGCGCTTGGCGAGATGGAACCTGAAGTACGTACAATCCCGGCCTATCGCATTGCAAGAACCAATCTGGAGCGAGGTGAGCGCGACAACTGGATTGGTTGGGAGGTGTTGCGCGTTGACACCCTGGATCACCTTGGTCTGATTGAAAACTGGAGCTGGAGCAAAGGGCAGGGAGCGTTGCAGCCGGAAGCGCTGGAGCGGTTAAACAGCTTGCTGGAGCAGCTGCCGGATGACGTGCTGGGTGTTGAGTCAACTCCGCTCAGTTTAACGTTCTACTGGGATGAGCGTGGCGACGAGACACGTTTGGATCTATTGTATCGCCTGGCTCAGCCAATGTTGGAGCAGAAAATCTGATAGCGGTGACGCTGGGTAGAGGGGTTGAACGAGAAGCGGCTTCAGGGCTGTTTTTCATTCAGGTAATCGTCCAGCGATTCTGCAAGGGCGCCGGCGCCCCAGTTGCGTTTGGGCTGAATCCTGTCGATTTCAGCTTGTAGCTCATCCAGGCGTGGCTGCTTCTGTCGTTGCGGTGCGGTAGCCCGAACGAGAACCGCCTTGGCGTGTTTCAGGTGAGAAAGGGCCGCAAGCTTGTCACCGGATTCAATCAATCTGGATGCCTGATACTGGTGGGCGTCGGCCACCAACGATACGTTAAGCCAGTACAGCTCTGTTTGATATGTACGGGCAAGCTGACCGGTCATCTTGCCGGCCTGTGCCATCTGCACGATCAGCTTTTCCGCAAAATTGATGTAAACCTGGGCCCGTTTGACGGCTCGGTCACTGTTGAACCGGCTTTTGTCAGGCTTGCTGCGGTCACTGCTTTCTTTCAGTTTGCTGATTTCGGACATCAGTTCGGAGTCCGGTGCCAGCAGGCTGATCTCCTCGATAAGCGCCATCGCATGCTGGTTCAGCTTGTCGATAATATCCTGACGGCAGCCGCTTTCTTTCAGAATGGCCAGGGCGTGCAGGGTGTGCTCCGCCTGTGTTTGCAGCCAGCTCAGCCTTTCTCGACGCGCTTCGGTCTGCTGTTCGCGCGTGGTGACCACATAGTTGATCGCCAGCGCCAGAATACCGACTCCGGCGATGAGGATTACAAGATACAGGTTGTCTCCAAGCATGGTGTTTGGCACTCTGAAAAGAGAAGTTAATTATAGGATGGTGTGTACATGAATTGTAAGGCATCCGCGTGCGGACTGGTATCGCCGGTCTCAGACACTGCTTGACGCTGGCAGCACCACCCCTTATATATGCTCGCAGTTTCTGAGTTGCCCGTTCTAAAAAGGATCCGTATCTCATGGGAAAAACCCTAGTCATTGTCGAATCACCGGCAAAGGCCAAAACGATCAACAAGTATCTGGGCAGCCAGTATGTTGTCAAATCGAGTGTGGGTCATATTCGCGACCTGCCAACCAGCGGCAGTGCCAGCAAGAGCGATCCCAAGGAGCGGGCGCGTCAGGCAGCCTTGACGCGCAAAATGTCGCCGGATGAGAAGGCGGTCTATAAAAAGCGCAAGTCTCAGGAGCAACTGGTAGCGCGTATGGGGGTTGATCCCGAGCATGACTGGGAAGCCCACTACGAAATTCTTCCTGGCAAGGAAAAGGTCGTTGAAGAGCTGCGCAAGCTGGCCAAAAACGCTGATGAAATCTATCTCGCAACGGACTTGGACCGCGAAGGGGAAGCGATTGCCTGGCATTTGCGCGAGGCGATCGGCGGTGATGACAGCCGATTCCGGCGCGTGGTTTTCAACGAAATCACTAAAAAGGCGATTCAGGAAGCGTTTTCCCAGCCGAGCGATCTGGACCTGAACCGTGTCAATGCCCAGCAGGCACGGCGTTTTCTGGACCGTGTTGTGGGCTATATGCTGTCACCTCTGTTGTGGGAGAAGATCGCCCGTGGCCTCTCGGCCGGGCGAGTACAGTCCGTTGCCGTGCGCCTGATCGTCGAACGTGAGCGCGAAATCCGTGCCTTCATACCTGATGAATACTGGGAGGTGCATGCTGACTCGGAAACACAGGCCCGGCAAGCGCTGCGGCTTCAGGTCAGCAAATATGCCGGTAAGACATTCCGTCCAGAGAGTCAGGCCGAAACCGAGACCCATTTGGAACGCCTTCGCAACGGTGCACTGGCTGTACGTGCGCGCGAAGACCGCCCCACCAGCAGCAAGCCGTCGGCGCCATTCATTACCTCTACACTGCAACAGGCTGCCAGTACGCGGCTAAGCTTTGGCGTCAAGAAAACCATGATGATGGCTCAGCGGCTGTATGAGGCGGGCTATATCACCTACATGCGTACCGACTCGACTAACCTCAGCGCCGAAGCGGTGGAAGCGTGCCGTGAATTTATTGCTGAACAGTACGGCAAGGAGTACCTGCCGGAAGAGCCGGTCAGCTATTCAAGCAAGGAAGGGGCTCAGGAGGCGCACGAAGCGATTCGGCCTTCTGATGTGAATCTGACGGTTGATGCTCTTAAGGGCATGGAGCCGGATGCTCAGCGTCTATATGACCTGATTCGGCGTCAGTTTTTGGCATGTCAGATGATGCCGGCGCTGTACACCAGCACCCGTATTACCGTTGAAAGTGGTGATTACGAGCTTACTACCAAAGGTCGTATTCTGCGTTTTGACGGTTATACTCGCGCGTTGCCGGCCAAGGGGCGCAGTGACGAAGATGTCATTCTGCCGGATGTGGCACAGGGCGAAGTGCTGGAGCTCAAGTCGCTGGACCCGAAGCAGCACTTTACCAAGCCAGCACCACGCTACAGCGAAGCCAGTCTGGTCAAGGAGCTTGAAAAGCGTGGTATTGGTCGTCCTTCCACATATGCCTCCATCATCTCGACGATTCAGGATCGCGGCTATGTACAGGTGCAGGGGCGTCGTTTCTATGCCTGCAAAATGGGTGACATTGTCACCGAACGATTGAACGAGAACTTTTCCGATCTGATGGATTACAGTTTCACCGCACGTATGGAGCAGCGTCTTGATGACGTGGCGCAGGGTGAGGTGAACTGGAAAGAGCTCTTGAATCAGTTCTATAGCGGCTTTACCGACAAGCTGCAGGAGGCACAAAGCGCTGACCACGGCATGAGGCCCAACAGCCCGACGCCGACAGATATTGATTGCCCCGAATGCGGTCGCAAGATGATGATCAGAACGGCAAGTACGGGCGTGTTCCTGGGCTGCTCTGGCTATAACCTGCCGCCCAAGGAGCGCTGTAAGTGCACCATCAACCTGATACCTGGCGACGAAGTAGTCAGTGTGGATGGGGATGATGAGGAAGAGTCCCGAATCTTGCGCAACAAACATCGTTGCAAGCTGTGTGATGCGGCGATGGACTCCTACCTGATCGATGAGAAGCGCAAGCTGCACGTGTGTGGCAACAACCCCGACTGTCCTGGTTTTGAGGTTGAACAGGGCAGCTTCAGGATCAAGGGCTATGATGGGCCCAGTATCGAGTGCGACAAGTGCGGCTCCGAAATGCAGCTTAAGACCGGTCGTTTCGGCAAGTTTTTCGGCTGCACCAATAGCGAGTGCAAGAACACGCGCAAACTGCTGAAAAACGGCGAGCCGGCGCCCCCCAAAATGGATCCGGTACCAATGCCAGAACTGCAGTGCGAAAAGGTTGAAGATACCTACGTACTGCGTGATGGTGCCAGCGGCCTGTTCCTGGCGGCGAGTCAGTTTCCGAAAAAACGGGAAACGCGTGCGCCGCTGGTGGCTGAGCTGGTGCCGCACCGTAATGAGATCGATCCCAAATACGCCTATCTGATGGATGCGCCGCAGAAAGACCCTGATGGTAATCCGGCAGTAATTCGTTACAGTCGGAAAACTAAAGAGCAGTATGTGATGACGGAAGTTGAGGGCAAGGCAACCGGCTGGAAAGCGTTCTACCGTGACGGGTGCTGGCAGGAAGAGCAGGGACGTAAGCGCTGAACGTGAGACCGAGACCGTCGGCGCATTCAATGGAGTACAGGTAATGAGTGATATCTATGCGGTTCGTACTAATCAGAAGCTGAATTTTGCGCGCCTGCATATCAAGGCGCTGGAGCAGGCGGAAGAGGCCTCGCAGTGGAGCAAGCATGCCAGAATCGAGTCCTATCATGAGTCGATCCTGTTCTTCATGGCAAGTGGATACTCGGCGCTGTTGCGCGAGATTGCAGAAAACTACAATCTCGATGTGGATCGGATACATCGATTCACTGATCTGTCTGAGCAGCTTGAAGTGACTGGTCAGGAATCCCCCGAAGTAACTGAGCTTGAGCAGTTGGAGCGGGACAGGGGAAGTTGGCTGCACAAAATGCTGTCTGCTTATGAGGCCTGCTGGCAGGCGTCAGACTACCACCAGGCAAAAACCGAGGTAGACAGCAGCATTTCCGAAATTCATGTATTGCAGATCAACCCGGACCATTCGGAAGACAAGGATGTGTTGGCTGAATACAAGGCTTGGTTACAGGCGTTCCGTGAATTGATAGAACGCCTGCGAGCAGGCATGCAGGAGTGGTAATCAGGTGCGCACCAGAATGCCCAGTGCATCCCCCTGGCTTGCTGACTGATTGAGTTGATCGAGCGATGGTGCAGCACCGCTGCACCAGGCGATGACCGTGTGGCAGGTGCCGGCAGCCAGTGCCCTTCCGCATAGCAGCTCGGTTTGATCGAGACTGCAGGTGTTCAGGACCAGGATGTGGCGTGTACAGGCGCCGGCCTGCTCCAGTGCCTTGCGGGTGATATCATGTGGCGGGTTAATCAGGACCAGCCAGCGGTCTTCACGACTCAAGCCTGCGATCATGGGTAGCAGCAGGGGCTGCAGGCAAACTGAGCTGTTATGCAGCAAAATCTCGGTGACCCGGCTCTCAACGCATTCACGTTTACTGTGAGGGTTCGAGTTCGTTGCTGTTGCATGAATTGCGGACATGGCGAGTGACCTCTGTCAGTTGCCTTGCCGGATAACGCCAACACCCAGTCCTTCGATGATCAGTTCCTGTTCGCTCAGGTCCACCTCGATCGGGCTGAAGTCTTCGTTCTCGGCAATAAGAAAGACTTTGCGGCCATCACGCTTAAAGCGCTTGACCGTTACTTCGTCGCCGATCCGTGCGACTACAACCTGCCCGTCCCGGGCCTCTCGGGTTTGATGTACGGCGAGCAGGTCGCCATCCATGATTCCGATGTTTTTCATGCTCATCCCCTTGACCCGCAGCAGGTAGTCAGCGCGGGGGCGGAAGAAGTCTGCCGAGATGGTGCAATGGTCCTCGACATGCTCCTGTGCCAGGATGGGTTCACCTGCTGCCACTTGACCAATAACGGGCAGGCCTTCGGTATCCGGTTGCTCGGCTTCCGGCAAGCGAATGCCTCTTGATGTGCCCTTGGTCAGTTCGATGGCGCCTTTGCGGGCCAGTGCCTTCAAATGTTCTTCAGCCGCATTGGCTGACTTGAATCCCAGTTCGCGTGCAATATCGGCTCGGGTGGGCGGGTAGCCTGTTGATTCGATATGTTTTCGAATGCATTCCAGTACTTCAGTCTGGCGATTGGTCAATTTCATGGCATCTGCTTCCTATCCGGTTACTGTGATTCTATACAGTGAATGGGCAGGGTCAAGCATTTTTCTGTTTATATATCCAGTATCTTGCTAGAATCGCCACACAGATCGGATGAGGATTGAGCGTGCTGAGCGAGGCGCAAAAAAAAGAGATCCAGGAGGCCTACAGTCGCTTCCTGAAGAGTCGTGGCCTGACTGCGCGACCGGCACAGAAGCAGATGATCGCAGCCGTGGCGCGAACCCTTGCAGCGGCTGCTGTTCCACGCAGTGAAACGGATGATCTGCATCCCGCCGTGGGTGTTGTTGAAGCCGGAACCGGTACCGGTAAGACGATCGCCTACCTGTTGGCGGCCATTCCGTTGGCTCGGGCTCAGGAGTGCAGGTTGGTGCTGTCTACGGCAACCGTGGCGCTGCAGGAACAGCTCATCAACAAGGATCTGCCCGAAGTTGAAGCGCATACAGGCCTGCCGATGCGTTACCGGCTCGCGAAAGGGCGAGGGCGTTACCTTTGTCTGAACAAGGTGGAAGGCCATCTTGAACAGCAGGGCCTGCTGGGCCAGATGGCGTTATATGAAGATGAGGCAGCTGAAAAACTGCCCGATAATGTGCTGCAACTGTATCAGCAGTTGATGGACAGCTATGCCTCAGGTCAGTGGGACGGGGATCGCGATGCGCTTTCGGATGAAATGGATGATGCTATCTGGCGGCCATTGACCAGTGATCACATGCAGTGCAGCAACCGCCGTTGTCTGAATTTCAGTGCCTGCCCTTTCTACCGGGCTCGCGACCGGTTGGAAGAGGCAGACGTGATTGTCGCCAACCATGACCTGGTGCTGGCCGATCTTGCGCTTGGTGGCGGAGCCATCCTGCCCGAGCCAGAAAAAACCATCTATATCTTCGATGAAGGACATCATCTGGCTGACAAGGCGAGTGGTCACTTTGCTTTTGGTGCAAGGCTTGAGGGCAGTCGCCGATTACTGAAATCTGCACAAAAGCAGCTGGCTCAGTTGGTGACCGAGACCGGTGCACCGGTGCAATTGGCAGATCCGGTAGAACGATTGCATCGTCCTTTTGAAGAGATGGGGCTAGCGCTTGAGCAGCTTGAACTGCTTCTGCGGCCGCTGTTCGCCGAGAACGTCAAAGACCGCTATCGTTTTGCACAAGGGCGGGTGCCCGACCCGCTGCTGGAGCCCTGCTTCAGCCTTGGGCAGGCGGCCGACCGAGCGCAGCAGTATCTTGAACAGGTCGTCGATCTGCTCAAGGAGGCGATGGAAGGTGGTATTGCCGATATCCCCCGTGCAGTCGCCGAGCGCTGGTTTCCCCAGATTGGCAGTCTGTTGGGGCGTGTGCAGCAGATAGCGTGGCTGGCACATGCCTATGCGCGGCCGGACCCTGAAGGCAGCTCGCCCACTGCACGATGGATCAATCGGATCGAGAGTCCTGCAGGTGAAGACCTTGAGCTTAGAAGTGCACCGGTTTCTGCGGCTGATACCCTCTCGGAACACCTCTGGAAAGCCTGTCATGCTGCAGTGATAACCTCGGCAACGTTAACCGCATTGGGTCGCTTTGATCAGCTGTTTTCAGCGTTGGGGCTGTCGCCACAAACGTCGGCACTGCGTCTGAACAGCCCGTTTGATTACGCCAATTGTGGTGTGTTGCAGGTGCCGGCGATGCGGACCGATCCGGGTCAGCCTGATGCACACACCGATGAGGTACTGGAATATCTCAATACCGAGTTGAAGTCGGTTGCCGCAGCGCTGGTGCTGTTCAGTTCATGGCGCCAAATGCGGTCGGTGCTTGATCAACTCGACGAATCCATTAAAAATAGTGTGCTGGCACAAGGGCAGTACAGCAAGCAGGAAACGCTGCGCCTGCACCGCGAGCGCGTGGATGAAGATAAACGCAGTATCATCTTTGGCCTTGCTTCCTTTGCGGAGGGAGTCGATCTGCCGGGGCGGTATCTAACCGATGTTTTTATCACCAAGCTGCCGTTCAGTGTCCCGGATGATCCGGTAGATGCTACCATGGCGGAATGGATAGAGCAGCGAGGCGGTAATGCCTTCACCGACTGGACAGTGCCGGCTGCCTCGATGCGACTGACGCAGGCCGTAGGGCGACTGCTGAGAACGGAACAGGATCGAGGGCGGGTGGTACTGTTGGACCGGCGTGTCGTGACGCGCCGTTACGGTCGACAACTGCTGGATTCCTTGCCTCCTTTCCGGCGCGAAATCAACTGACAATCTGAATGGATCCGATTTTGAGTACTGAAGAGAAACAGAGTACAGCCACGGCAACCTCAGAGCCCAAAAATAACAGCAATCGCCCACGTCGGCGCCGTCGTTCGCGCAAGCCGCGCGATACAGGTCGCCAGTCCGGCTGGAGCCCGGTCAAGTTCAATGTTCCCGTTGCTGAAGGCAAGCGCCGCTTTCATGATTTCGGCTTGCCGGACGTCTTAATGCGTGCGATTGCCGACTTGGAATTTCAATACTGCACGCCGATTCAGGCAGCTACGATCCCGCATGCGCTTAACGGTCGAGACTTGATCGGCAAGGCGCAAACGGGTACTGGCAAAACAGCGGCGTTCCTGATCGGTATTATGACCGACCTGTTGGACTACCCGCTGGAAAGCAATCGGAAGCTGGGTGAGCCGCGTGTCCTGATCATTGCGCCTACTCGAGAGTTGGCACTTCAGATCGCTTCCGATGCCGAGGCTCTGGGCAAGTATGCTGATCTGTCCACTGTATCGCTGGTTGGTGGCATGGATTACGAGAAGCAGCGTAAGGATCTGGCCGCCAGACCGGTCGACATTCTGGTGGCGACACCGGGGCGCTTGATTGATTTTGTGCGCTCCCGCGAAGTTGATCTGTTCAATGTGGAAGTGCTGGTACTGGATGAAGCGGACCGCATGCTCAGCATGGGTTTTATTCCGGATGTCCGAACCATTATTCGCAGTACGCCGCGTAAGGGTGAAGAGCGGCAAACGTTGCTGTACAGCGCGACCTTTACCGACGATGTAATGCGACTGGCAGAGCAGTGGACGCACAATCCGGTCACTATCGAGATCGAAAATGAGCGCAAAACCACTGATAATGTGGCACAGAAGGTATTTTTGGTCTCCAGTCATGAAAAATACCAGCTGCTGCGTAACTATCTACGTGTCAATGGCATTGATCGTGCGATCGTTTTTGGCAACCGCCGTCATGAAACTCGTGCGCTGGCAGACCGGCTTTGTAAGGACGGTATCAAGGCAGCCCTGATGTCGGGCGAAATTCCTCAGAACAAGCGTCTGCGGACATTGGAAGATTTCCGCAGTGGCAAGATCGAAGTATTGGTGGCGACCGATGTAGCGGGGCGGGGTATCCATATCGATGGCGTTACCCACGTGATCAACTACCAGCTGCCCGAAGATGCCGATGATTATGTGCACCGTATTGGTCGCACCGGTCGTGCCGGCCTGAGTGGAACATCAATCTGCTTTGCCTGTGAAGACGACTCATTTCTGATCCCCGATATCGAGCGAGAAACCGGCGTCAAGCTCGAATGTATACATCCAGATGCCGAGCTGTTGAAACCGCTGGCGGAAGTGGATCGAGATATTGCTGACAAGGCTGCAGCCTCGCAGGAGCCGGAAAATGCTCAGGCAGAGATACAGGATGCACCTGCTGATGTGGTCGCTGAAACCGCTGCTGATTCGGAGCAAGAGGCGGTTCAGCCGCAGAGTATAGCTGCAGATGATCGCCAGTCTGATGCGAGTGCGCAGGTCGATGCTACCGATGCCGCTGAAGCAGAAGCAGGATCTGAATCGGTAGCGGACAGCGAAGCCGAAGAGCAGAAACACTGAAAACGGACCGGGTCATGAGTGACAGACACAACCTGAAACGAATCAGTTCGGTGCTGGGTATTGTGCTCAGCGCCTTTTTTGCCGCTATTGCGGTGGCGGGCTACCAGCGGACCGGTGACCTCCTGCAGCTGTTTCTGTTTCTGTTGCTTGCAGGGCTCGCGTATGCGGTGGTCAAGCTGTTGTTCTTCGGTATAGGCCGACTGCTCGACAAGCTGGACCCTTCTTGATTGGATCGACCGGGGAGTGTAGCCACTCCTCTTCTAGGAGATAGCATGCAGAATCAGTCACCTGTTGCCGTTCTTGGTGGCGGCAGCTTCGGCACAGTCCTGGCAAATCTGATGGCTGAAAAGGGGCTTGATGTCAGGCTCTGGATGCGTAATGAGCAGGCGGTTGACGAAGTCAATGCGCATCATCGCAACAGTCGTTACCTGCCAGGAGTTGATCTGGCGCCAGGGCTCAGAGCGACCACCGACCTGCAGCAGGCGTTGAGCGGAACCGAAGCGATATTTATTGCCATCCCGAGTAGTGCTTTCAGAACAGTAGTGCGCCAGGCTGTGCCATTTTTGCGGCCGGAACAGCTGCTGGTCAGTACTACCAAGGGGATTGAGTCAGTGACCTTCTGTTTGATGAGTCAAATCATTGAACAGGAGTTTCCGGGTGCCCGAGTGGGGGTGCTCAGTGGTCCCAATCTGGCTAAGGAGATCGCCCGCAAGCAGTTGACTGCAACAGTCATTGCCAGCACGGATGGCCTGCTTCGCGAGCGGGTGCAGGCTCTGCTACATACATCCTTTTTCCGTGTATACGCCAGCACCGACACCTACGGTGTTGAGCTTGGTGGCACTTTGAAAAACATCTATGCCATTGCGGCCGGTTTGAGTGCGGCGCTGGGCATGGGTGAAAACACCAAAAGCATGTTGATGACGCGCAGTCTGGCTGAGATGAGTCGGTTTGCCGTCAGCCTTGGGGCCAATCCGTTTACCTTTTTGGGTCTGGCGGGGGTTGGTGACCTGATCGTTACCTGTATGTCGCCCCTGAGTCGCAACTATCGAGTGGGCTACGCACTGGGCGAGGGCAAAAGCCTGGAGCAGGCGGTCGAGTCTCTTGGTGAAGTTGCAGAGGGTGTCAATACCCTGCGGATTGTCAAGGAAAAAGCGGAAGAGCTGGAAATCTATATGCCACTGGTCAGTGGCCTCTATGAGGTGGTGTTCAATGCGGCACCGGTGAAAGAGGTCGCGCGGGGCATGATGCTGAATGTACAGAGCACCGATGTGGAGTTTGTATTGCCGCGACAGGAGCAGGGATGAAGCTGCTTTTGCTGCGACATGCACAAGCGGTAGTCGGAGGAGATCTTGATCCTGACCGGGTGCTGACGCCCGTGGGTGAGCGACAGGCGGCAGCCATGGCCTCCCGGGTTTTCAGTATGCTGTCTGGAGCCTGTATCGTTACCAGTCCATGGCGACGGGCGCAACAAACTGCTGAAATCATCGCTCAAGAGCTGGGTACTCGGTTGGTCCTGAATGATTCGCTGACAGCCATAGGCACTGCTCCTGCAGCTGCGGCAGCACTTGAGTCGTATTTCTCGGAGCAAGGGTCACTCATTGTGGTCACCCATCAGCCGCTTTGTGGCCAGTTGATCAGCTGGCTGACGGACGGAAATCTGTATGGGCAGGTGGTATCGCCCTGCAGCGGTGCACTGCTGGAGCTTGATTGGCCGGCTCGGGGTATGGCCAGGCTGCTGAACGGGTGTGATGGTGCCGTGCAGGGAGATGATCATGCAGGCAGATGAACTCAGATTTGAAGTGAACGGCCATCTGATAGCGGCACGGGCAACCGGCCCTGAAGACGGGCTGCCTGTTTTGGCGCTGCATGGCTGGCTGGATAATGCAGCTACTTTCAGGGCGCTTGAGCCGGCGCTTGAGGGTGTGCGATTGGTAGCGCTGGACCTGATGGGGCACGGTTTTTCTGACCATCGACCCGCCAGCATGCCTTACTACATCTGGGATAACCTGTCAGATGTGGTAGCGGTTGCCGACGAGCTCAACTGGCAGACGTTTCATCTGCTGGGGCACTCCATGGGAGCCAGTATCAGTAGCCTTCTCGCCGGTGCCATGCCTGAGCGGGTCGAGAGTCTGATTCTGCTTGAGGGGCTGGGGCCTCTGGTGGATGCACCGGCAGAGCTTCCGGAGCAGATGGCGCAGGCAATCCGCAGGCGCAGTCGTCGCAATCGTACACCTCGGTTCTATGCCAGTATTGAAGAAGCCGTAGCTGCTCGGATCAACGGTCGCTTTCCGGTTGGGGAACAGGCAGCGCGCTGGCTGGTCGAACGTTCCATAGTCCATACTGCAAAGGGGTTTCGCTGGCGCAGTGATCCAGCCCTTAACCTGCCTTCCGTATTACGGATGAGTGAGGAGCAGGTAAGAGCGTTCCTGCTGCGTATCAGTTGCCCTTCACTGTTGGTGCTGGGCACCAGAGGAGTGGCAACCGAGTTGACCCAGACAAGAGCCTCCTGCATCCAGGCGTTGCAACGGCTGACCCTTGAAGGAGGGCATCATCTGCACCTGGAGCAGGGTGTAAGCGAGACAATAGCACAGGCCATCAACCGTTTTTACGCAGCGCTCTGAACCCCGCGCGGCGCAGAGGAAGGAGCCAGGCATGAAACAGTATCTGAAGACGCTAGCGATATTATTGCTGGTTACCCCCGCGATGCAGGCAGCCGAGTTTGAGATTTCACTGCAGTTAAACCCTTTTCCGCAATCTCAGCTGATCAGCTCAGAGCAGCGACAGGAGCCAGACTACCGCCTGATGCTCAGTGGCATCATGAAAATTAACGGTCGGATTCGTACGGACCGTGATCAAAGGCTTCAGGCCAGCCTCTCACGCATGACCTGGCAGCTGCCGGATGGTTATGATCCTCAGTCAGGATTCAGCTTCTTGCGTGCCCAGCTTGACGACAGAGGGGCTCAGGTGATGTTCGAATGTTCCGGTCGCCAATGTGGTCCTAGCAGTATCTGGGCAAATGATGTCTTTGATCAATCACGCTTGTACGGGATCGACAACACGCAGTTTTATGCGGCCATGCGGCTGGACCAGGCTCACGTGGCACTCTATGCCGTACGCAGAGGAAATGGACGAGTTTTTCTTCACATGGATGTGCTCGAAAATGAAAGCCAGACAGTCAGCGACCCCGTGGCGGTGTTGGCACAGCAGGGTTACGTCGAGCTGCAGAATTGGCCAGAGTCATCGGACCGGACTGTCGCTTCCGTGCTGGATATGATGCAGGGCATGCCGAATCAGGAGTTGTGGCTGGTTGTGCACTGGCAGGGTCAGGATCTGGAACTGACTCTGCGCCAGTCGCAGGAGGCTGCTGACCGCCTGCTGAGACAGGTAGTAGACAAGGGGGGCGATGTGCGCCAGCTCAAGGCCAGAGGTGTTGGTAGTCTCGTGCCCAGTGTACTGGGCAGTCGACGACAGGTTGCGATCGTTGTAATGCAAAGGGGGAGTGGCCGCTGATATGGGCGGCCCCTGGTATTTTTGGGTCAGCGAATCAACGACAGAAACTCGGTTCGGGTTGCCGGGTTTTCACGGAAAGAGCCCAGCATCATTGAGGTTTTCATCATGGCGTTTTGCTTTTCCACGCCGCGCATCATCATGCACATATGTTGTGCCTCAATCACAACACCAACGCCCGCTGCATCCGTAACCTGCTGAATGGCTTCGGCAATTTCTTTGGTCATGTTTTCCTGGATCTGCAGTCGGCGTGCATACATGTCAACAATGCGGGCAATTTTGGACAGGCCTACTACCTTGCCCTGAGGGATATAGGCAACATGCGCCTTGCCAATAAACGGCAGCAGGTGATGTTCGCACATGGAATACAACTCTATATCCCGTACCAGCACCATTTCACTGTTATCTGAGGGAAACAGGGCGCCATTGACGACCTCATCCAGGCTCTGGTTGTAACCGCGTGTCAGAAAGCGCATCGCTTTGGCAGCACGTGCCGGCGTGTCACGCAAACCGTCGCGGCCAATATCTTCTCCGAGCTGTTCTATGATGCTGGCGTATTCTGCTTCCATCTGCTGCATTCCTCAGGAGTGGGGCTGGCTTGGGTGAAAACCGGGTAAAATACCCGAACAGAGCACTCGGGTAAAGGCCGTTGCGCTGTGAGTTGGGGATCAGCCTCCCAGCAGCTTGAGTCTCAGTGACACATTGTTGCGTGAATCGGCGTTGTGCAGCGCCTCTTCGAGCGTGATTTTGCCGTCCTGATATAGATGCAGCAGGTTGGCGTCAAAGGTATGTGCGGCGCTGTTGCTGCTCTGTTCAATGGCTTCTCGGATACGAGAATACTCTCCACGGGCAATCAGTTTGGCAATATAGGGTGTGTTGATCATCACTTCAGTGGCTGGTAAATAGCGCTCGTTTACATCCCGGATCAGCCGCTGGGCCACGATCCCTTTCAGGTTGAGTGACAGGTCCGTGTTAATCTTGTGCATTTCTGCTTCATGGAAGAAGTTGACGATATGCTCCACAGCCTGAACGCTGTTGTTGGCATGCAGGGTTGATATACACAGATGGCCGGTTTCGGAGTAGCGAATCGCCTGTTCCATGGTTTCTCGATCACGGATCTCGCCAATCAGGATTACATCCGGGGCTTCGCGCAGGGCATTCTTCAGGGCATTGCTGTAGGACAGGGTATCGACACCAACTTCGCGTTGATTGATCAGGGATTTTCGGTTGGTGTGCAAAAACTCGATCGGGTCCTCGATGGTGAGGATGTGGCCGGTAGCGCGCTGGTTACGATATTCAATCATCGAGGCCAGCGAGGTTGACTTGCCTGAGCCGGTTGAGCCGACCAGTAGCACCAGTCCACTGCGCAACATCACCAGACTTTTCAGAATCGAGGGCAGATTCAGTTCTTCAATGGATGGAATCTTGTGGCGAATCATGCGAATCACCAGTGCAACATCACCGCGCTGTCGGTAGACGTTCACCCTGAAACGACCGATATCGGGTACGTCATAGGCAAAATTCATTTCCAGCTCACGTTTGAACTGTTCCTGCTGATGGTTGGTCATCAAGTGGTTGGACAGTTCTTCAGTAGAGCCGGGGGGCAGTGGGGTTGTATCAACCTCACGCATACTGCCTTCAACCTTGATCTGGATCGGGGTGTGGGTACTCAGGAACAGATCTGATGCACTGGTATCGGCCATCAGGTTAAGATATTTGTGAAGATCGATCATCGCAGGTCCCAGCATCAGCATTACCGGCCTGAATGCCCTGAAGACGGGGTGGCCGGAAATAAGAGGTCAGATTCACAACATCTGCATCATAGCAGAGCTTGTCCGGAAACGGAGGAAAAGCTCAGCTCCCCTTCTTGCGGAGCAATACATAAACCGCGCCGGTACCTCCATCCCGTGGCTGGGCAGAGCTGAAAGCCAGTACATCGTGCAGCTGGCGCAGCCAGTCGTTGACACAGGATTTCAGCAGGGCCGGCTGTCCGGGCTGTGTGTAGGCCTTGCCGTGGATGATCAGTACGCAGCGCAGCTGTTGGCGCGATGCGTCTCGAATGAATCCGCTGAGTTCATCCCGGGCCGCCTCGACCGTATAGCCGTGCAGGTCAAGCCCGGCCTCCCAGGGCAAGTGGCCAAGTCGCAGGCGTTTAAGCAGTCGCAGCTGAACGCCGGGAGCCGCAAACAGCAGCTCATCGGCAGAATCGACGATCTGGGAAGCTTCAGACGACAGGCCATCAATCACCTGCTCAACCTCCTGTTCGGCGGCCTGTCGGCGAAAGCGGGTGGCGCTGTCATGTTTGCGCCGCAGCTTCAGCTTGCCCGCATCGGGGTCTACATGGCGATCGTGACGTATCCGTTTAACGCCCTGCATGGCAGAGTCGAAGTCGAGATCGTCGTCCTGCTCCTGGTCAGAAGGATAAGACATGGCGTTCAACGGGGGATTTCATTAACATAACCGGCCTGAATCAACATAATTTCGCATTATCGGGCGAGAGATGAATCCGGATCAAGTGGCGATTACTTCCGAACTGCATACCCTGCGTGATTATATCCGCTGGTCGGTATCGGCTTTCCATCAGCATCAAGTCTGGTTTGGGCACGGTCATGTGACCGCCTGGGACGAAGCCAGTCAACTGGTGCTCAATGCGGTGCATCTTCCCTGGGATACCGATCCTGTCGTTCTCGATGCGCGCCTGACCCAAACCGAAAAAGAACGCGTACTGGATTATGTACACCAGCGAGTGGAGCTGCGGCGCCCTCTGCCTTACATCACGGGTGAAGCCTGGTTTATGGGGTTGCCGTTTCATGTCGACGAGCGTGTGTTGATCCCGCGCTCACCCATTGCGCAGTTGATTGAGACCGGTTTTGAACCCTGGCTGCGCCCCGGGTCGGTTAACCGGATTCTGGATCTCTGTACCGGCAGTGGCTGTATCGGTATCGCCTGTGCCTATGCCTTTGAGGAGGCTGAGGTTGACCTTACTGACATCTCCACCGATGCCCTTGAGGTGGCTCAGCGCAATATCGAACGTCATCAATTGGGTGATAGGGTGTCGGCCCGCCAGGGTGATCTGTTCGAGAACCTGCAGGGTGAGCGATACGATCTAATCGTGAGCAACCCTCCGTATGTGGATGCAGATGACTTGGCCAGCATGCCGGCCGAGTATCAACATGAGCCGGGTCTGGCGCTGGGCTCTGGTGATGATGGGCTTGATATCACCCGCCGCATTTTGCGCGAAGCGGCCGACCACCTGACCGATGAAGGCCTGCTGGTGGTTGAGGTCGGCAACTCAGAGGTGCACCTGATGCAGGCCTATCCCGAGCTGCCGTTGATTTGGGTCGAACTGGATGCCGGTGGCAACGGCGTATTTACCATTACAGCGGCAGAGCTGCGGGCTCATGCGGCGCTTTTATGAACCTACAGAGATAGCGTATGTCGGGTAACAGCTTTGGCAAACTCTTTACCGTCACTACTTTCGGCGAAAGCCACGGGCCGGCACTGGGCTGCATAGTGGATGGCTGTCCTCCGGGGATTGAGCTGAGTGAGGCGGATCTGCAGGCGGACCTGGATCGCCGCAAGCCGGGTACATCACGCCACACCACTCAGCGTCGTGAGCCGGATCAGGTGCGAATCCTGTCCGGTGTGTTCGAGGGCAAGACCACGGGCACTCCGATTGGATTGTTGATCGAAAATACTGATCAGCGCTCAAAGGACTATTCCAATATTGCCGAGACCTTCCGCCCTGCACATGCAGACTATGTGTACTCGCACAAGTATGGTTTTCGTGATTACCGTGGCGGTGGCCGTTCTTCCGCGCGTGAAACAGCCATGCGTGTCGCTGCAGGCGCCATCGCCAAGAAAGTGTTGGCTGAGAAAGGCGTGCAGGTGCGTGGCTACTTGTCCCAGCTTGGGCCGATCGCAATCGACATGAGTCGCTTTGACTGGAATGAGGTGGATAATAACCCCTTCTTCTCGCCAGATGCAGACGCGGCTGCGCAGATGGAAGTCTACATGGATGAGTTGCGCAAGGAGGGCAACTCCATTGGTGCGCGTATCTCCGTGCAGGCCACCGGTGTGCCGGTCGGGCTGGGTGAGCCGATCTTTGATAGACTGGATGCCGATTTGGCACATGCCTTGATGAGCATTAATGCGGTTAAGGGTGTCGAGATCGGCGACGGTTTTGCCGTGGTGAATCAGAAGGGCACCGAGCACCGTGATGAGATGACGCCTGAGGGCTTTCTCTCCAATCATGCTGGCGGCATTCTGGGTGGCATTTCGACGGGGCAGGCCATTGAGGCACATATCGCACTTAAGCCAACCTCCAGTCTGCGTTTGCCGGGTCGAAGCATCAACGCTTCTGGCGAAGCGATTGAGGTGGTGACCAAGGGGCGGCATGACCCTTGCGTCGGCATCCGCGCAACCCCCATTGCCGAGGCGATGATGGCCATAGTACTACTGGATCACCTTCTGCGTGATCGTGGTCAGAATGGGGATGTTGAGACAAGCCTTCCGGTGTTGAGCTGAATCAGGTTTGTAACCCGTTGAGTTTAATGAAGCAATATTAATTTTTTCTGACTGCAAGCCGTTTTTTGCTTGAAATTTAAGCATAACGCGGTATAAATGCGGCAGAAATTCCCTACGTCCCAACCCTTTGGGGTGTGCGAAATCTGTAACGCGCTGAGAAGGTGTCTGAATATACACCCTTCGACTTTTACTGGCGCTGCTGCAGGGTTCAGCGCAACCTGAGAGGTTGGGTTTTTGTTTTTTATCTGTGCGCAAGCACAGGCTTGTCTGGAGTCACTCCCCATGCAAGAAGCGATTGACCTGGCGTCAGAAGTCAACGACCAAGAGGTTGAAGGCAGTGTTGCTGATTGGCCAGCCTACACACAGGGCGACGATGAAGAGCGTCTGGACTTTTTCATTGAACGCGACGGACACCGCTATGCCGGTACTCATCTGATCATCGATCTGCGCGGCGCTTCCCGCCTGGATGATCTTGAAGTGATGGAAAAGGCACTGCGTGAATCCGTAAAGGCTGCCAAGGCAACACTGCTGCACATTCACCTGCATCACTTTACCCCCAATGGCGGTATCTCGGGTGTGGCGGTGTTGGCAGAATCCCATATCAGTGTACACACCTGGCCGGAGCGTAACTTTGCGGCATTCGATGTGTTCATGTGTGGCGAATCGGAGCCGGCCAAAGCCATTCCGGTACTGGAAGCAGCCTTTGCCCCGTCAAAGGTTGAAGTTGAAGAGATCCTCCGAGGCAAGGTGAGCATTGATGACGACGACTACCTACGTTGAGAAGTTGTACGCAGGTTACGGTCAGAGCTTTACGCTGGATCAGGTGTTGTTTGAACACCGAACCGAACATCAGGAGCTGATCATTTTCCGTAACCGGGAGTTCGGTACGGTGATGGCGCTTGATGGCATTATTCAGACCACGGAGCGTGATGAGTTCATCTATCACGAGATGATGACCCACGTGCCACTGCTGGCGCACGGCGATGCCAGGCGTGTCCTGATCATTGGCGGTGGAGACGGCGGTATTCTGCGCGAGGTGCTCAAGCATGCCAGTGTTGAGCATGTCACTCAGGTCGAAATTGATCAAGCCGTGATCGACATGTGTCGTCAGTACCTGCCCAATCATTCCGCAGGCGCTTTCGATGATCCACGCGCCAATATCGTGATTGCGGACGGCGTTGAGTTCGTGAGCGAATGTCAGGAAACATTCGACGTGATCATCTCTGACTGTACCGATCCGGTTGGGCCGGGTGAGGTGTTGTTCTCCAGTCGCTTCTATGAAGGCTGCAAGCGTTGCCTGAATGAAGGCGGTGTATTTGTGGCACAAAACGGTGTGCCGTTCATGCAACCGGATGAAATTCTCACAACCCGCCGGCGTCTGGGCTCCTATTTTGCCGATCAGACCTTCTACAATGCGGCAGTGCCCACCTATGCGGGCGGTGTGATGACTTTTGCCTGGGCGACGGATAATCCGGCGTTGCGTCAGCTTGACTTGAACACTGTTCAGGTGCGCTATGAGGCCAGCGAGATTTACACCCGTTACTACAATCCGGCGTTGCATGTTGCCAGTTTTGCACTGCCGCAGTATGTTGTGACCGCACTGGATTCACTCTGACGTTCGCGTCAGACTCGATCTTCCAAGCCGGCCACAGTGCCGGCTTTTTCGTGATTTTGACCTATGCCCCATGTCCGCCTGTCCGGCTTCTATTTTTTCTATTTTGCCCTGTTGGGCACGCTGGTCCCCTATTGGACTCTGTGGTTGCAGTCGCTGAGTTTTGGCGCCACTGCGATCGGCTGGCTGATGGGCATACTGCATGTGTCGCGAGTCATAGCGCCCAACTTGTGGGGCTGGCTCGCGGACAGAACCGGACAGCGGGTACGAATTGTTCGCTTCGGAGCTTTGGCTACCTGGCTGATCTTCATCTTTGTATTCTGGCAGACCAGTGCACTGGGCATAGCGCTGGTGATGGCGGGCTTCAGCTTTTTCTGGAACGCGGTGCTGCCCCAATTCGAAGTGATAACCCTGGGCTATCTGGGTAAGGAAAAAGCCCGCTACAGTCGCATTCGTGTCTGGGGCTCGGTGGGCTTCGTGCTTGCAGTGGTACTGATCGGATGGCTGTTGGATCTCGTCGGCATTGCCGTGCTGCCCTGGGTGGTAATGGGGCTGATGCTGCTGATCTGGCTCAATACGCTTATCATTCCCTCGCCTCCCGAACGACCTGCTCGACCAGGCGATGGCGGTGATGCGATCGGTGTCATTTTACGCCAGCCACAGGTGATCGCTTTTTTTGCCATCTGCTTTCTGGTGCAGCTCAGTCACGGGCCTTACTACACCTTCTACAGTGTGATGATGCAGGACTTTGGGTATACGCGCAGCGAGATCGGTTTGCTTTGGGCGCTGGGGGTGGTAGCCGAGATTCTGTTGTTTATCCTTATGCCGCGTTTGTTGCGACAATTCAGTCTGCGTCACATCATGCTGGTCAGTTTGCTGTTGTGTGTGTTGCGCTGGAGTCTGACCGCCATGCTGTCGGACCTGCTGCCGGTCATGCTGTTTGCGCAGCTGCTGCACGCGGCGACCTTCGGCAGTCTGCATGCGGTGGGGATTGCATTGGTGCAGCATTATTTCGGGAGTGCAACTCAGGGGCGTGGACAGGCGCTGTTTTCATCTCTTGGCTTTGGTGCTGGTGGTGCGGCGGGTGCGATTCTTTCCGGGCAGCTCTGGAGCAGCTTGGGGCAGTGGAGTTTTCTACTGGCGGCAGCAGCAGCTGCGGTGGCTATTGTGTTGACATTGATCTGGATATATCCGGAAAAAGCGCAGCAAAGTGCGAGCTGAAGTTGTTTTGCACTGCAGTTGCTATAGTATGAACCTTAATTACGGGTCAGATCGGTCGGAGTAAACATGAACTTCAGAATTGATATTGAGATGACACCGGAGGAGCTGCGTCGAGCCTTGGGGTTACCCGATGTGGCGAGCCTGCAGCAGGAGATGATTGCCAAGGTGCGTGAGCAGATGGAAGCGGGGGCAGAGGGTTATGACCCGCTCACGCTGCTCAAGCCCTATCTTAATAACGGTATCGGCTCTATGGAGGCTTTCCAAAAGCTGCTGTTCAGCATGATGAACCAGTATGGAAGCAGCAAGCGCGATACCGACTGAACGGAAGTGACGGATGAGTCAGAGTGGAACAGGAGAAGCGGCAGTGCGGATTCTGCGTAAATACACCAATAGACGCCTGTACGATACATCGCGCAGTTGTTACGTCACCCTTGAGGACGTGAAGCAGCTGGTACTCAGTGGCGAGAAATTTCAGGTTCAGGACTCCAAAACCGGTAACGACCTGACCCGCAACATTCTGCTGCAGATCATCAGTGAGCAGGAAGCGGAAGGGCATGGCACCCTGCTGACCAATCAGGTCCTGCAGCAGCTGATCCGCTTCTATGGTGACAGCATGCAGGGAATGATGAGTCAGTATCTGGAGCAGAGTATTGCCGCCTTCCTCGAGCATCAGGACCGCATCCGTGAGCAGATGCAGACCATGATGGGTGCGGCCAACCCGCTGACCATGATGGGGCGCTTTGCTGATCAGAACATGGCGGTGTGGAACATGTTTGCCCCTCGAGGCTCTGAAGCCACTGAAGAAGAGCAAACCGCGGGCGCATCAGCCAAGACTGAAGAAGCGACGCAGGAAACAGCCAAAACCGGCGAGAGCACAAAGACTGCTTCCAGCAGCAAATCAAGCAAGGCGTAAAACCGCTTTCGGCCTGTTACCTGCTTACCAGTTACTGATTAAAAGTCCCGCTGCCTGAGCCAGTGCGCGATGGCGGTCGGGACCTGTTCCAGAGCCCTGCGCCCGGTCAGGGTGCCGATATGACCTGCCTTGACTGCAAGTTCCGTGTAGTCGCCACTGTCGGTGATCTGTTGCAATGCCGAAGTCGTTTCCGGCGGTACCAAATGGTCTGACAGACCGAAGATATTGAGCAGAGGAAGTGTCAGTGCCTGCATCCTCAGCGTTTTTCCCGCCAGTTCAAACCCTTCCGGTTTCAGCAGGGCGTTGTCCCTGAAAAACAGCTGCACAAACTCCTGCAGCGCCGCACTGGCAAGATCCGGACAATCATTGAGCCAGCGTTCCATCAGCAGGTAATTCAGTGCGCGCTCGGAATCACCGCTCAGTTCCTTGCCCGCTTGTAGTCGCTTTTCCAGACCCAGTCGCATCGGTTTAAGTGCCTGATAAATCTCGTTGAGCAACGGGCCCGGCAGATTGCCGTAGGCAGCGCCTGCCAGCTCCAGGTCGATATGGGCGGTCAGCCGTCCAAGCCTGAAGCTCGGTTGGGCACTGTCGATAGGTGTTACCAGCGTAATCAGGTTGCGAACCTTATCGGGATGCAAGGCGGTATAACAGAGGCTTAATACACCCCCCTGACAGATGCCGGCCAGATTCAGTTTTTCTCCGGCGCTGTGCTGCAACACCCGGTCCACGCAGCGGTCCAGATAGTCCTCAAGATAGTCGTCGAGCTGCAGAAAACGGTCGCTGCGGCTCGGATAACCCCAGTCGATCAAGTAGACGGGAATGCCTTCATCCAACAGGCGGCGAATAAACGAGCGCTCGGGGCTGAGGTCCAGCACCCAGGGGCGATTGACCAGCGCATAACAGATCAGCAGCGGGGTCTGAGTGCGCGAGGTTTTGGAGCAATGTGCCGTGGGGTGATAGTGGTAAAGGCGCACGCCATCGGCACTGAAAATTTCATCCCGTTCTGCGCTCTGGTGGCGGCTGTCCAGCTGACTCAGGTTGCTGATGCTGTCATTCAGATGCTGCGTTTGTGCGGCCAGTTGTTGGCGGGCACGCTCGGCATCAAGGCTGATCTTGGGCATGAGTGTCCTTGTGATCGGAAGCGGAGGCGTGCATTACGCGCAACTGTTTCAGCTCGCGCTCAAGCGTGCGTACCCGGCGGCGCAGCTGATGGTGTCGCAGAGCCAGTTCGTCGTGGCGGGTGTCGGTTACCAGCCCCAGGGCCGAACAGAAGCGGTCGCGTTGCTGCTGCCAACCCTGGCGCAGCGCCATGGCGGCGTTGCTGATTTCACCCAGGGCCAAGCTGTACTCTTCGCTGGCGATTCGCTGTTGGTACACCGACTCATAGCATTCGATCCAAAGTCGGTGTAGATGGTCGATATCGGTAACGGCATCCCGCTCAAGCTGTTCGCTCATCTGCTCCAGCGCAAGGGTATTGATAGCGCTCAGTTGAGCCATGTAGGCGGCACGTGCCTGCTGAAAGCGCTCAAGCAGGCTGATGGACTCTCGCAGCTGACTGATCAGGTCGGGCCGGGTAAGCGGTTGCAGATTGGCCAGCAGTCCTGTCAGCAGTTGAGTAAACTGGTTCAGGCTGTCCTGCCAGGGTGCCTGCTGCAGATTGAACAGGCCCAGCAGCATGCCGAGCTGTTCCGGCAGCTGCCAGCTGTGCAGCACCCAGTCACGTGTCAGCTCATCCAGATGCTGTTTGAAGTGCTCAAGCAACTGTTCAGAGTCGATGCTGCCCTGTTCGGCCTGTTGCAGCAGTTCGGCGGCGAAGCGATTGAAACCGGCGCTCTGGCGGGTCAGTTTCAGCAACAGCTCGGCGTGTTCCTCGGGCAGTTGCCGGTCGTTGACCTTGTTCAGCAGCTGCTGCAGTTGCTCCCAGCCGCCTGGTTGCTCGCCGTTGGTGTGTTGCTCCAGTTGATCGAGCCACTGGCGCATGATGTTCAATAGTTGCTCGCTCACCTGTCAGGACTCCGCGTGGGCTGGAGGGGTGTTGATCTTAAACCATGAGCGGTGCAGATTAAACGCCGGGTTCAAGCAGTTGTACCAGTTCGCGTGCGGCGTTACTGAGCGTACGGTCGCGGTGGTAGATATATCCAAGGGGGCGCACGATCGCTTCGGTTCCCGTATCGAGACGGATCAGCTGGCCATCAATCATGGTTTCCGGCAGCAGGCTCCAGCCAAGGCCGATGCTCACCATCATGCGTATGGTGTCGAGGTAATCGGTGCTCATGCCAAGGTTGGGCTCCAGTCCCTGCAGCGCCAGTTGCTGCCTTACGCGTTGGTGGGTAAAGGTATCGGCACCGGGCAGAATGGCCGGGTAGCGGTTCAGTTCGGTCAGTGAAGGGCGATCGACGTGAGCCAGGGGGTGGTTGCGTGCCACCACATATTGCAGGCGGTCATGCCATATTGTGCGAGCACAAAGGCGATCATCCTGCTGCGGCGCCAGTGTGATCAGGGCAAGCTCCAACTCGCCCTTCAAAACGCCTTCATAGGCCACCTCGGAGGCGGCAAACTGAAGATCCAGCTCCACGTCCGGGAACTGATTGACAAAAGTCTTCAGAATTGGAGGCAGGCGGTGAAGGCTGATGTGATGACTGGTGGCCAGGGCCAGGCGGCCACCGATTTGCCCTGAGAGGTTGCCCAGCGTGCGCTCGGCATCTTCTATCGAGAGCAGGATGTTGCGGGCACGGGGAAGCAGTGCATGGCCGGCCTCAGTCAATACGACCTGGCGTCCAATGCGGTCAAACAAACGGCAGTTGAGCTGGCTCTCAAGCAGCGCAATCCGTTTGCTGACAGCTGACTGGGTTAAAAACAGCTGCTGGGCAGCCTGTGAAAACGAGCCGCAGTCAGTGACGGTAACGAAAGCGTGCAGTCCGGCGGTATCCATAATGTTGCCTGCAGGGGTGGACGTGTTATGGAGAGTCTATCCATTCCTCTTTGGAATTCAAATCATAAAAAATATGAATTTGTGTGTTGGGCCGGCCTGCACTAGGATGAGCGCTTATCGCCATGAGACCGGACAACACGAGGGGAGATAACATGGCCGGAAAAACCTTATACGACAAGCTCTGGGACGCCCATCTGGTGCGCCAGAATGAAGACGGCAGTGCGCTGATTTACATCGATCGTCAGATTCTGCACGAAGTGACCTCGCCGCAGGCGTTTGAAGGCCTGCGCCTGGCGGGTCGCAAGCCCTGGCGCATCGATGCCAACCTGGCCACCCCTGACCACAACGTGCCCACCACCAAGCGTGACGGCGGTGTGGATCAGATCGTGGATCCGGTCTCACGCATTCAGGTGAAAACCCTCGATGCCAACTGCGACGAATTCGGAATTACCGAATTCAAGATGAACGATCAGCGTCAGGGCATCGTGCATGTGGTTGGCCCCGAGCAGGGCATGACGCTGCCGGGCACTACTGTGGTGTGTGGTGACTCCCATACCTCCACCCACGGCGCATTTGGCGCACTGGCTCACGGTATCGGCACCTCCGAAGTTGAACATGTGCTGGCAACCCAGTGCCTGATCGCCAAGAAGATGAAAAACATGCTGGTGCGTGTGGATGGCGAGTTGGGTGCCAGTGTGACCGCCAAGGATGTCGTGCTGCACATCATTGGCGTGATCGGTACTGCCGGCGGTACAGGCTATGCCATTGAGTTCGGTGGCAGTGCCATCCGTTCCATCTCCATGGAAGGTCGCATGACGATCTGTAACATGGCGATCGAAGCGGGTGCCCGTGTCGGCCTCGTGGCCGTTGATGACACCACGATTGAGTATTTCCGTGGTCGCCCGTTCTCGCCCACGGCGGAACAGTGGGATGCCGCAGTTGAAGCATGGAAAGGGCTGGTGTCCGATGAGGACGCTCACTTTGATACCGTTGTCGAGATCAAGGCCGAGGATATCCATCCGCAGGTGACCTGGGGTACCTCACCTGAAATGGTGGCGCCGGTCAGTGCGTTGGTGCCGAACCCGGAAGCGGAATCCGATCCGGTCAAGGCTGATGGCATCCGGCGTGCGCTCAAGTACATGGGACTGCAGGCGGATCAGAAGATCACCGACATTCAGCTTGATCGCGTATTTATCGGCTCCTGCACCAACTCCCGCATCGAAGACCTGCGCGCTGCCGCCGAGGTGGTGAAAGGTCGCAAGGTGGCGGCCAACATCAAGCAGGCACTGGTGGTGCCCGGTTCCGGTCTGGTGAAGGCGCAGGCCGAAGCCGAAGGGCTGGACAAGATCTTTATCGAAGCCGGCCTTGAGTGGCGCGAGCCGGGCTGCTCCATGTGTCTGGCGATGAACCCTGACAAGCTGGGGCAGGGCGAACACTGCGCGTCCACCTCCAACCGTAACTTCGAAG